>Ga0222650_1000049_pt1 | contig 114841 bp, 101 predicted proteins | sample AntAcemetagen367_FD_179820 | JGI IMG/M metagenome (GOLD analysis project Ga0222650, IMG submission 179820) | Saline water microbial communities from Ace Lake, Antarctica - #367 | ecosystem: Environmental > Aquatic > Non-marine Saline and Alkaline > Saline | place: Antarctica: Ace Lake... | reverse complement strand
GGAAAACCAGCAAAAGTGGCATTAACTGCAGTCATGAGAAAGATGGTCTGCCTTGCAAACCGAATAGCTTCTGACCCTGAGTTTATACCCTCTTAACTTTTATATCGAAACACAGTTGCTCCAGGGCGGCTACGCCGCATCCGTGCACCAGCTTGTGGTTTCGCTTAGGTATCTGTCTTCGCTCTTCGAGCTACGCCGCCCAGCGCTCCATCCCCAAAAATTGTTTCAGAACGGGGCTTTAGGGGCGGTGTTCCTTTCGCGCCCTTTCGTGGCAAAAAATTCCTTGGCTTTGGTTTCGCTAGGGCATCCTCCTTCGCTAAGGCTACGGCGTGACAGGGGCCCGCGCTCTGCTATCCGTCAAGTGAACCAAACCAATGAAACTTGTGAACCGGCGGAGCGGTTCACCTACGTAAAGAAATCGTACTACAAGCTAGGCGGAACGGGGAGGTGCATGGTAAAACGATGCTATGAAGTCCCCCCACCCGAATTGCTATTGGGTAGAACCCGGCCTCCTCTTGGCCGGTGAATACCCGCGAAATATCGAAGACAAGGTCCGCTCAGATAAACTGCAACTCCTTGTAGACGCTGGCGTGGGTTTGTTTGTGGATTTGACTGAGGAATTTGAATTGGACCCCTACCATCCATGGCTGAAGGGGCCACAGCATGTCCGCATGCCCATACAAGATATGTCCGTTCCCAGCGTTCCGCAGATGGTGAAGATCCTGGACACCTTAGATGCCGCTCTAGAGCAAGAGATCCTTCCGTATATTCATTGTTGGGGTGGAATCGGTCGAACCGGAACCGTGGTGGGCTGCTGGTTGGCGCGACACTCTCAAGATGAGAATGCCGGTCAAGCAGGCTTGCGGGAATTAGGTCTTCGCTGGCAAAGTTGCGCGAAATCGGACTACTGCGCTTCTCCGCAAACTCCTAAACAACTCAGCTTTGTTCGTAGCTGGGAGGCCGGGCAATGAGTCTGGATCCGAATCGGGCCAAAGGCTGTCTACTTGGGCTAGCTGTGGGAGATGCCTTGGGCACCAGCTTGGAATTCAAACCTCCGGGTAGCTTTGAACCGCTTACGGACATGCGAGGCGGCGGGCCTTTCAACTTGCAACCGGGAGCATGGACAGATGACACCAGTATGGCGCTGTGTCTGGTAGACAGCCTGTTGGAAACAGGGTGGGATCCCACAGATCAGATGCAACGCTATTGCCGCTGGTGGCATCAAGGATACCGAAGCAGTACCGACCGCTGTTTCGATATTGGCAACACCGTTTCCAGTGCCTTGCATCGCTTTGAACTAAGCGGAGATCCCATGAGCGGGTCTACCGATCCGTATAGCGCTGGCAACGGCTCTTTAATGCGCCTGGCTCCTATCCCACTCTTTTTCCATGCGGATAATCAACTGGCGGAGCAGCGTGCCGCCGAAATGTCTTGCACCACCCATGCGGCCCCCAGCTGTGTGGATGCCTGCCGCTACACCACCCGACTAATCATCCAGCTGCTACACGGCCTCGAAAAAGAGGCCGCCCTCAAAGCTGCCGCCCAAACCCCGGAGCTCTGTCCGGAAATTCAGGAGGTGGCCGAAGGCAGTTTCCGGGTTCGACAGCCTCCAGAAATTAAGGGAAGCGGTTATGTGGTCAAAAGTTTGGAGGCCGCCCTCTGGGCCTTTCATCATAGTAGCGACTTCAAAACCGGCGCATTGCTGGCGGTCAATTTGGGGGATGATGCCGACACCACCGGAGCGATTTACGGTCAGATTGCCGGGGCCGCGTATGGCATAGATGCCATTCCTGCGACCTGGATGGAACGAATCGTGCATTATCAGGAAATAGTCGAAATGGGGATTCAGCTTAGCTTATAAGTGTAGTGGATGGCGGAGGGGAAGGAAAGAGGAGAGTAGTTGAGTAGTTTAGTGGTTGAGTGGTTGCCTGCCCGCTGGTCGGGCTAACGGCCAAGGAGTGGAGAGTAGGGAGATGGGAGATGGATGGCGGATTGATGATGAATGAACCTGCGGGGCAAACTGAAATCCCGTTTCCTGCCTCCCGGCTAGGGTCGCCGATGGCAGATAAATGATGAATGATGGCGGATGAACCTGCGGGGCGAACTAAAATCCCGTTTCCCGCCTCCCGGCTAGGGTCGCCGATGGCAGATAAATGATGAATGATGGCGGATGAACCTGCGGGGCGAACGGAAATCCCGCTTCCTACCTCCCGTTCCCTGCCTCCCGGCTCCTATCTCCCGGCTCCTATCTCCTATCTCCAAACTTCTACCATAAATGGTACCCAGGGCGGGACTCGAACCCGCAAGGCTGTGAAGCCGAGGGATTTTAAGTCCCTTGTGTCTGCCAATTCCACCACCTGGGCAGGTTGGGAAGAAACGCGTTTTAATCGGAAAGTGGGCTTAGGGCAAGTCTTGATTTGCCTTCGAATGGGAAGATGTCATAAGTGCGCCATGGAAGCAGGACTTTATTTAGTGGGAACCCCTATCGGAAATTTGGAAGATATGACCTATCGGGCGGTGCGAACCCTGAAGGAAGTAGACCTGATTCTGGCCGAAGATACCCGTAAAACCGGTATTTTGCTTCAGCGCTATGAAATTTCTAAACCGTTGGTCTCCTGTCACGAATTTAATGAACGCTCCCGGGTCGATCGGGTTATCTCGGAAATCGAAATGGGGAAAGCCATAGCCCTCGTAAGTGATGCGGGGATGCCTTTAATCTCGGATCCGGGGTCTCGAATGGTCCGAGCCCTGCGTGAAGCGGGTCATTTTATCACCTCAATCCCCGGTCCTACCGCGGTCACCACCGGATTGGCCTTGAGCGGATGGGGTCAGGATGGGTTTATTTTCGCGGGCTTTCCGCCGAATAAGAGTGCGGGCAGACGTCGGCTACTGGAAAGTTTCAAAGAGGAACCCCGGACCGTAGTTCTCTATGAGTCCACGCACCGGATTGTGAAGCTACTGACGGATATTCAGGATATTCTAGGGGAACGCGAGGTGTTTATGGGTCGGGAGCTAACAAAAAAGTTTGAGACCTTGCAGTCGGGAACCGCGGTAGAACTAATGACCTTTTTGGAATCGCACAGCTCGAAAGGGGAGTTTGTGGTGGTGTTAGCTCCGCTGGAGAAGGAAGAGGTTAAAGCGAAGCGAAATAAGTATCCTAAGGATTCGGTCTTGGAGGGCTGAAGCTTGCTTCCGCCCTTATAAAGTCAGCTTGCTGTCTGAACCCCCTCGGAGTAAGCTCCTTCGTCCCCAAGGCGCAAGCACGCTTGCGCACTCCAGGGTGCTTCGCACATTATCGGTTTAAGCGGTCTTGGACCTCGGAGAGCTTTTCGTAATCGGGGAAGTTTTCGAGGAGCTCTTGGTAGATACGGCGGGATTCTTTTTCGTCGTTGAGGGCTTCCGCGTAGAGATCCCCTATTTCCAAAAGTATATCCGGATTTCCGAAACCGGCTTTTTCGCTGCTTTTGAGCATTTCATCGGCAAGGGTCGTTTGATTAAGCTCCGCAGCTAAGGTAACGGAGGGGCGTAGAAGTAGCGGCCATCCGGGGGCGAGGTCCTGGGCTTTTTCAAAAGAGATCAGAGCTTCGGTTTTTCGATTCTGGGCGAGCATGAACTGACCGAGACCGAAGTGTGCACGGGCAGAATCGGGAACTAAGGTCGTGGCAGCCCGTAAGGCGCGTTCGCGTAGATCGGACCGCTGTGCACGGGTGGCGGCAGCATTGGCCCGCAAACAAAATTGCAACGCAAGCGGAGATTCGCCCCGAGTGGCCGCATCCGCCGCTTGGGTAAGTAAGTCCTCTACGTCCTGACGAACGGGGTCGGGTCGGGCAACATCGCCCGACGCCACTCTGGACTCCATCATTTGCAGGCGCTGATGCACCAGGGGAATTTTGTCGTCTTCGGGTTGCAGACGGATGAATGCTTCGTAATGCGCAGCGGCCTGTGCGGGGTCCAGTCGATTTTGATCGAGGACGGAGGCGAGGTTTAGTTGCGCGGGGGCATAGGCAGGATCAAGCGTAACCGCTTGCTGTAGCAAACTGCGGGTTTGTTCAATGGAGTAATTCTCTTTACCGGCTACGGCTAGACTGGTGAGTACCCGTGCACTCTCCTCGCGGTTGCGGGCACGATTTAAATACTCCACGGCGGAGTCAAAGTCGCCTCTGCGCAGGGCAATTCCGGCTAAGGCCTCCAAGGCTTCGGTTCGGCTTGGATCCACTTCTGCGGCTTTAGATAAATAGGATTCAGCTTCGTCCAAACGGTTTTGGCTAATCAACATATCGCCCAAGTTATAATGGGCTTCGAAGCTTTGTCCGTCCAAGGCCAGTGCTTTTACTAAATAGCTTTCCGCGTCGCCTCCCCGTCCCGCCCGGGCGGCGGCCAGTCCGGCGGCGCCCCAACGATAGGCTTCGTCCTCGGAGCCTGGGCTTTTTTCGGCCGCTTTGGTTAAGAGACTGGTGGCTTTTCCTACGTCCCCTTGGTTCAGCGCTTTTATACCTTTTTGAGTAAGCACATCGGGATTACGTCCGCAGGCGGAGAAAAGGAGGGCAACAATAAGGATAGGGAGGGCTAAAATCGGTTTCACAGGGGGACTATAGGATTCAGGTTTCTTACGTGCAATGGTAAAATGGAGCGGGGGTTTTTCAAGCCCCGTAATTTCTCAGGTAGCTTTGGATCCGGGAAGTGGAAAACCTCTGCTCCATTCAAGGATATGTAATCCGCATCACATGCAGAGGACCGGAGACGGCTTTGAGGTCGGCGGCGAGCGCCGCGGCTGGGAGTAGTACCGAACTTCCGGAGGGAACCGTGACGGTTTCTCCGCCGGCGCTCACTTGCAGATCGCCATCTAGGGCGAAGAGCACTTGAAAGCTTTCGGGGTTGGCGGGGAGTGTAGCCGCATCTTCAAGGCGGAGTCGTTCTAAAAGGAAGTACGGGGAAACAATTATTTTTTCGCGAGGCATTCCGGCGAGAGGGCTTTGAGCTTCGGCGGGGGTGAGTGCCGTGCCTTCTTCTTCGAAAATACTTACTTGGAGGGCTTGGTCGATATGTAACTCGCGTCCGTTGCCTTCGGCATCCACCCTGCCCCAATCGTAAATTCGGTAGGTGGTGTTGGAGTTTTGTTGTACTTCTAACAAAAGACATCCGGAGGCGATGGCGTGCACGCGTCCGCCGGGCACAAAAATTGTATCTCCAGCTTTGACCGGAATTTTTTTTAGTAGAGGCTCCACCGTGTTTTCGGCAATGGCAGCACGAAAGGCCTCGGGGGTCACTCCAGATTCCATGCCACAGTACACACAGGCCTCGGGGTCAGCTTCTAAAATGTACCAAGTTTCGGTTTTGGCTTCGCCGCCGAATTGAATCGCGGTTTGATCATTGGGGTGAACCTGAACGCTAAGGGTTTTTGCGGCATCGAGAACTTTAATCAATAAAGGGAAATGGTCGCTCTTTAGGTTGCTTCCCAGAATTTCACGCGGATTGGTTTCGATAAGGCTTTGAAAGGTTTTTCCTTCCAGCGGGCCTTCGCGAATAATACCCATTCCATCAGCACGGGCGGAGATCTCCCACGACTCCGCGACTATACCTGCCGGAGTATCTTCGCGCCCTAGGCGGGTACGGAGTTTTTCGCCGCCCCAGATATAGGGCTGGTAGACAGGATGAAAACGAAGAGGAAATGTGGGGTTGATCATAATAAAAATTTCCTACGCCACTGACAGGACAGTGGCAACACCTTCGGTGATGAAAATCGCGTTACCGAGAACGTTATACGGTTTCGGTTTCTTCATCGGCCAAAATTTGACAGACTTCAGCGGCTTGAGTGGCTTCCGACAGGGCTTTTTGAATGCCGTGCTTGCGGAAGCGTTTGGCGACTCGGGCCAAAGAGCGCAAATGGACCTCGGGAGCATCATCCTGTGGGCTTAACAAGCAGACCAGGATGCGTGGAGGAACGGGTTGATCGAAGAACGTGCCCATGGACCCCGAAAAGCCAATGAGTAAGAGGGGTTCGTTTCGGTGGCCACAGTGTCCATGCAGGAGGATGACTTCCGGGGCTAACTCGACCGGAGTCATTCTTGCAGAATCCACCAAGGCCGGAATTGCGTTCTCCACCATCTCAGGATCTTCAGGTAAGCCTTCCTGCACCAATTGGGCTATTTGATCCACGGCCAGTGTGCCCGAGGTTAAGTCCACCCCGCGCATTTCAGGAAAGGCGGATCCCGCCGGCATAGCCACGGGGCCTTGAAAACCTTCATTACTTTGAATTTCTGGATAGACCACGAGCAGGTTGACCTTGGGAAAGGTTCGAGCGATCAGTTCAGGTAACGGATCCAAGGTAGGGGTCCAGAGCGCGGTATCCCGACGTATTTGCGGTAATACCACTAGGTCATCGGACTGAATATCTGCAAAGAGTTTTTGGCGGCACTCTTTCCAGGTTTTGCATAGGGTGACCTTGGTTTCGCAACCGGGTTGCATTTTCTCAAACTGGGACTGCAAATCACCCGCTTGGGGACCGCTCAAATATAAGTGGGCTTTGAGTCCGGCTTGCTTAGCCAAGAGTTTGGTTTCCCGAAGCAGGGTGCTCAAATCTTTTCGGTATTCGGAAAGCGGAGGCAAAGGAAAGCGGAGAATATTATTGGTCGCCATGGGGCGATACAGGTGGCAGAGCATCACCCGGGAGGGACATTTTTCGGTAAGATTTTGCTGGGTACTTCCAAAAATTCGGTTTCCGGCAGAGAGCGTATCTCCCCATCCGGTCAGGACCGTGGTAGCTCGAAGTTCGCGGACGGCGCGAACCATACCATCGACGGCATTCCTATCCACCCGCAATTGAGGTTCCACTTCCACTTCCGCGGCCGAAGCTTGGGAGATACATTGCGCTAATAGTTTTTCACCGTCGGCGACGGCGTGGTCGGTTTCGTATTCATCGGAAATAATCGTGAGTGGAAACAGTCCGCCGGGGGTTCCTTTATCCCGCAGCAACAGTCCCAATTCCATAAGAGGTTTTACAGTCTCGGCTTTGTGTACAGTTAGTAAGAGACGTTGTTCTAGGCGAAGCACCCGGGAGGCTCCCACTTCCGCCAAGGCCAATTTGCGACCGGAGCGTTGGACGATCCAGCTACCGAGCGGGACCGTAACGACGATCATGGCCACGGCACCGTTCAGAGCCGCATCATTTAAAATACCCGCGTCAAAGCCTACCAAAGCCGCGGCCAAGGTTGCCGCGGCCTGAACCACGGTCAGACCAAACATGACGTTTCGCTCTGCTGCTTTGTATCCAAAGAGAAGTCCAGCAACCGTTGCAGCCAAATATTTGGTAACGACCACCATTCCGACCATGACCCCTATCACTACCCAGGTTTCTGGATTTCCGATAAGTACCTGTGTATCCACGAGCATGCCCACGGAGATCAGAAAGAAGGGGATAAACAGATTATTTCCCACAAACTGCAAACGATTCATTAATGCGGAGTGTTCAGGGATTTGGCGGTTTAAGGCAGCTCCGGCAAGGAAGGCACCAATCAATGGTTTCATGCGGGCGTACTGAGAGAAATACGCGCAGGCACAGACGACAGTAAGGACAAAAAGGAATTGAGTACCACCGGCTTCACTAACATTTTTGAAAAACCACCGGGCCAAGCGGGGAATCACTAACCAGATGATAAGCACTAGAGCCATCAGGGCCAGCACGAGACTCAACCAGAATTTTGCGTCCAAAGCAATATCCTGAGAGGCGTCGACAATCACAGCTAAAACCAGCAGCGCCAAGGTGTCGGTAACAATGGTGGCCCCCACAGAGATCGTGACGGGTTCCGCCCGATGAATGCCCAATTTGGTGGCTACGGGATAAGCCAACAGGGTGTGGGACGCAAACATACTGGCCATCAAAATAGCGGCGGACCAAGCCCAGTCTCCCAAGACATAATACACCACCACAGCTCCCAATACTTGGGGAATCAAGAAGGTGATCAATCCAAAGCCAATACTTTTCAGCTTGGTTCGAGAGAATTCGTAAAGGTCGATTTCCAGTCCGGCCAGGAACATAATATACAGCAGACCAATCTCGCCAAATAAGGTAATGGCCTCATTACGTTCCAACACACCAAAACCATCCGCACCCAAGGCCGCACCGGCCACTAGTAATAGCACCATATCGGGAACCCTAAGCAGCGAGCCCAACAGGGGGGCAAGCAAAATCATCGAGATGATGACAGTAAAAATAAGGACGTGGTCGGTGATAGGTAGCATGACGTCAGTCTAAATCAGGGAACCGCGGGTTGCAAGGAGGTGAGGAGGAAAAAGAAGGATTATTTAAGAGCCGTTTCCTGGAGTTCGCCCGAAAAGGAGTTCCCTCCCGGACTGATAAATTGTACGTCTCTGAATCCGGGCCGCCGGCTTTCTCCCAGAGTTACGTCCCACTGAGCGGGCAAGTTCCCTACCGCCTGATGAGGGGGGGTACTGTTAAAAATAACTGTAGGCCGGGGCAGCTTTACTTTTTGTCCAGGAGTAAGGTTGGCAATATCGAATTTTCCGGACGCTTTTCCCCATAAACCGCGGTTAGCAGCTTTAGCCTCTTTTTCTAGCTTATGTAGGTGGCTCCAGTATTTAGTGGTGCTTGTCCCATCCGGGAGCTCACTCCGTATCCCATACACCCGGGCAAAGCCATTTTCCACCAGTAATTCGCTCAGCCACCGCCCTCCCACGTTCACCATAGCGTAGAGGCGTTTCATCTTACTAGAGCCTCTGGCATCATCGTAACGGGTATAGACAGTAAAGGGTTTTTCGCTGAGTAGTTTTTTGGTAAATTCTGTGGCTTTTTTAGCCCCTTTCACGGATTCTTCTGAACTTAGTCCAAAGTAGTCCCCTTGCTCTTTCACCCGATCTGGATAGCGGGTTTCCGATTCAGGCGTATCCACAAAGTAGAGACGGAAAAGATACTTCGTGCTATTTCGCTTGGCATGAAAGCTATCCCCGTCATTGGAAGCATTTTGTTCCAAGATCACTCCGTCTAATTCTGTCCAAACTCTGGCCTGAGCGGAGCAGATACATAGAAACACCGGCACAATGAGAAGTAAACTAAAGCGAAGAAAAGACATAGAACCTAGTGTGCAGGAAAGCAGAAGCCTTGCAAGCGTGGGAACTCAATAAATCAGTTTTATGACCACGTAGATTAATTCGAGCCAAGCTACCAAACAGAGTAAGGTGAGAAGGTGAATCCACTTAGAATATTTCACAAAACTACCATCTTGATGGCAAAACCGACGTGGTCCTTCTTTCGAAGGTTTTTTTCGCCTGATGCAGGGTTGCAACCAACAACCCAACCAGCGATTACGGTATTTTCGTAATCCAGCGGGTAACCGACGCGGGCGATACCCGCAATCCCGATTTCTACAGTGAATACAGGAATGATCTTTGCCCCCTCGCAGAGGGGCATAGGTAATAATATCCATGCTAATGCGTATAGCATCAACAGTAAGATAAATGAGGTCCAAAGGGAAGAGGAGAAAATTGAGTATGGGTGTCATTAAGCTAATATAATAATATCGTCAGATAAATTTTAAACTTACGTAAATCAATCTCTTAAGATTATTTAATTAATCCGATTAGCCTGTAGGTTGGTATGGCTATGAATTTAACCTACAAGTAACACTACTTGCACTGAAAAAAAGGAAACCGTACTCGCAAGCGGTTCTTTGGGCTTCATACACCGAACGCCAGAATGGATACGATAACCAAGGATCCGACATCGCCCCTGCGTACAAAAGTATCCAATAGGATACAACCGTAACTACAGCACAGCATCAGCATGCAGAGCTGATCTATTCAAAGACGTAAGCGAAGAACAGACCGAGCTTGTGGTGTAAACGTCCGTTAAACGAATGCCCTCTGCGGACATTCTATCACTGGTGGGGCTTGCCGATGTCTTCTATACATAGCAACGGCAGCTCCCCTAGCCGAGATCGTCGACTAGAATCAATACGATTTTTTTGATTCATCATTCTCTTCTTTTGTTGTCTTGATTCGATCATAAATGATGTGTGACGCGGTCAGGCGTGCACAGCAACTTCTTGTTCACTCCCCGAGTTCTAAAACGCCCAAGCGCCACTGCTGCTGGTACGGAATCGTGATTACATCCAAGGCGCTATTCTACCATCCATTACTCTTCTCTGATCGATACCAGGGCGGGATCGCCCGCCACACAGATACATTCAATTCTCAGTTCTTGATCGGGCTGAAGATCGGGGAAAATATCAAGCTTATGCTCCCTATCGGGATCCAGACCTTCAGCCATCAGCTCGACCATCCGCATATTTCCATCGGCGCAATGGGCAGAACCCGTCGCCCAGTCTCCCCGATCAATCCGGTAGGTAAAGGACCCCGATTTTTTCGTCATTTCTCCAAACAGTAACACGTCGCATCCCTGCACGAAGATCCGCAAGCGGTCGGCACCGGGAGCCGCGATGACAAGATCGTCCATCCAACGGGAACACACAAAATCGAAAGCGATAGCATTTCGATGCGGTTTCCCCACGCGCCACCCATCAGGAAGCTTGGGAGAAAAGGCCAGCGGGAAGCGCTTAACGCTCACGTAAGTGTCGGCATGCAACATTCCCTCCGGAAGACAGCAGGCTCGATTCCCTACTATCGCCTGCTGGAATGCATCCCACGCCGCCTCGGCGATCGAATTCCGAAAATTTTAGAGGTGTACGTCCATTCGTTTGTTTAGCCATCGGAAAGCTCCTTTCCTAACATGGTAGTCCAGATACGAGTGATTTGAGCTTAGGAGACGGAATCAAAGGCCCTCGCTCGTCAGTCAAAGATTATCAGGTTCGACGTAGTAGTCAGCCAATCTTCTGAAACCAGGTTCAGGTAGGCGGCCGTGGTTTCTTTGGGCAGTCGAGCCGACACCTGACGGGTGTCGGCATGTATTTCCGCAGGCAGAACATACCACTCGCGGCCTGGCCAGCGTCCGCGCTCAACTGTGACTACCACCGTCGCTCCGTAAACCGCGCATTCGTCCCCATACTCCATGAGAATCGAGTGACCCTCTAGGCGTGCCGCAGAGACACTCAGCATGGGGCGACCTCCGTTTAGATGAAACCCGAAAAAGGCTTCCAGCTCCCTCGCCTCCTCCGCTTCGGGGATATGCCCATGTGGCCAGCGCAGTTTCAAGCACAACTGATTGGGCCCCTTGGTGGTTTGAATGGATCGCTGCCAGGAGGACGGCCAATAGGCAAAGTCGTTGGTTCCGTTCAGCCACAACAGGGGCAGCGAGACTCGATCCAAAACCCGGGCCGGATCGAAGTTATTCCGCCAAAACTCATTCTGAGCCGAGGTCAACTGGGTAAACATCCCGGTTTCGGTCCACGTACTTTCGTCACTGACATACCCGCAACCATAGACAGGGGCGGCGGCTCGGAAGCGCGGATCAAGGCCCGCCACCAAGCAGGTCAGGTAGCCACCCCAAGAGATCCCGGTTAATCCGATGCGTCCGGCATCGACTTCGGGAAACGACCCCAGCAGAGTGTGCGCTCCGATCACGGCTGCTGGCGCATGATAGCACCACTGATCTTCAGGAGACCAGTCTGCCTGCCCAAAACTTCCGCAGCCGGGGGGGCCTGAATGGCTGTGGCGAGGCCAGTCGTCCGAGCCCAGAATTCCGGTTTCAGGCAAAGGTATCGCGCCGCAGGTATCCATAGCAATAGCCGCATAGCCGCGTTGGTTCCACCAGCGAACCCAGCGGGCAAATGCGGTTCCACCCCCTCCATGCACCAGTACGATGCCGGGCACCGGGCGCTCGGGTGAGGCCGACTCGGGGAATCCAATCCAGGCAAAGACTCGCGTAGGTTTCCCCTTGAAGGGAATACTATCAAACCACACCCCTTCCATTCCCGGTTCAATCAAATGGGTGCAGGGGGTAATAGAAGGCGGATCCTGAGTGATCCATTGCTTAGCAGCTTCGATTAGCAGACTCATCTATTTGCTCCTGACTTGCTCATGATTCAACCATCCGGAAGAATCCCCTTGGCATGACTCTGCACCTTACACCCCTGAACCCAAGCCAGCGATATCAGGTTTCCAATCAACACTAGCGCGGTATCCGCCAACTCTTCATCCAAGGGGCGCAACTTCCGTATTTCCGCCTGGCAGTTTTCACAGGACTCAACAAGCTGTTCAAAGTCGATACCCCCGATATTTGCAGCATAGAGGCGATAGCGGAAAAACGCCTCGGTGTGAAACCGCCATACCCGAACGCATTGCTCCTGATAATCCATGGTGTGTTTGAGAAGGATATAGTCTCCTTCAGGCAGACCAGACCTGCAAGTTGCTAGAATCTCCTGCATACGTTCGGCATATTCGACCGCTTCGACTTTTTCCTGAATAATAGATTCCAAATGTTCCAGCGTCGGCTCAAGAATGACCCCGCGCTCCCGACACTCGTCATTGCCATACACCTTGAGCAGGCCCATCTTGTAATCGTAATGGTCGACGGAGGCGAGGAAAGTGGAGTGGTTGTTATTGACTAGGCAGCGGCCGACGTTCTGGGTTTGGTCCGAGACTTTTTCTGACAGCAGATAGAATTCCAGCATTGCGTCGGGATACCCTCTGGGTTTACATTGGCGCCACACATCTTCGATGGAGAGGTCTATATCCCAGCACCAGCGAAAATAGGCGTCGTACTTGATCGACTGGATACTTTCTAAGACATCGAGGTCGCCGATGAGGTGGGAACCTGGTCCTACGGAAAATCCGCGGACACGGCAGATGAATTGATCTACACCCTTTTCATGGTAATGTTGCATGCGCTCGCGAAGGTAGTTTAGATGCACGTTAATCCAACCAATCCAGTCACCACGGTGCTCTCCGCCCGGGTCCATTTCGATCCATTCCCGTCCCGGGCTGATATTTCCGGCCAATTTCGTAGGGTCATGAAAGCGGTAATAATCCTCCACCTGCATTTTCATCCGGCCTTCACAGCGATCGGGCAGTTTGCCACACAGAGGCTCAAAGACTTTCTCTCCGTCAGGATGATGAGTGAACGTGGGGCATACCAGTCGGGCATCCGGGCGCCCGGCCTCGTCCATCGCCTGAAGGGTTTGCTCCCAGACCTGAAGAAACTGTCGATGGAGCGGCCACTGATCAGGGTGGTCAAAATGACACATGAAGGGATCCATGGCTTCTCCAAGCCACAGTTCGATTCCGGCCAAGCCCGGGATGTCCTCCATAAGTTCTCGGATCTTGGCCCGATAGAAAACCCAAGTTTCAGGATGCTCAAACCGGAGGACGGGGAACCCCCGTTCATTGGTGCAGAAAAGATGGGGGGCCAGCCCGAGCAAGCTCTCCGGAACCACGAACTCGGTAGTACTCAAATAGAACTCCATCCCCCAAGCGTTAGCCTCCGCCACAATGCGGCGGATTCCTTCTTTGATGTTTGCTGCCTGCTCGCAACGGTCCGGGCTATTTAATAGAGGGTAATAGCGGAACTCCAAGAACGGAAGCCAGCCCGGTGAGATCCAACTATCAATCCACAGCAAGGTATTGATTCGTTTACGAGCCAAGGCACGAATGAGCAGGATATTAGCTTCAACCCCGGCCTCATCGGAGAAACCCGGCTTCCAATGCCGCTCGGTTCCCCTTTTCTTCATGGACGGAGACGAGGTGATATTTAATGGCGGCAGCCATAAATCACCGTCGTAATCCTCCATTCGGTCCAACACCTCACACAGACCGTACAAGATTCCTCGTTCACCAGAGCCGGTAACCCTCAGGGTCCACCCCTCTTCGGTCTGTTCGGTCTGTAGCCGGAAAGATTGGTCATCATCTGCAGTCAGAGACGGTTCTTCAATGATCAGACGCCCCTCCAGATCGCCGAGCGGAGCCCCCTGCACATCATGTTTCTCCGTCAATTCCTTCTGAAACATGGCCAGAGCATTACCGACGATCACACCGGCAGACGGGTAGGTCTCTATCTCAAACCTACGTCGCCCACTGCTGGAGACCCTGTTTAGTTTGGAGTCAATCTCTTGTATCATCGTGCACATCTGAAGAATTATTAATCACCACGTCGCCGCGGCAAAATGGTCCAGGGTCGCTGATGTCGTTATCTTTTATAATCACCCCATGCGAATGATTGAGCGAAATCGCGCCGGTTGAAATTAGCCGTATACTCGCACCCACCTCATCGCAGTTTCGCTGATGGGTCCCGGAGATTATGTTTCCAACCACCTCCAGCGATTTTGCAGATGTGGCGAGAATTCCAGCACCACCCACATTCTCAATACGATTTTGGATGATGTGAATATCCTGATTTTCCTGCACGTAAGGGGCGCTGTTATCCTGCAGAAAATGCTGAACGACAATTGCTGCCGCGTTGTAACTACCCTTCTCGAACGCACGGTCATCAAAACATGAATCTATAATGATGTTGTTGCGGACGACGACGTCCCGCACCCAGCCACCTTCATGGTGTATGCAGTGTGGGCCCAGGCTAATGGGCGTGGACTTAATGCGCTCGAAACGGTTGCCTTCGATCACCCCGTGCGAAGCTCCCAAGCGAAGGCCGCGAGCTCGATGGTCATGGAAATAATTGTTACGAAACACGAAGTTTGGACATGCGATGGCCGGCACCTCAATACTATTACCGACGTCCATCTTTACCGCCCGATCAAGTTTGATCCGGATACAGTAGAGCTTGGAGCGGTCCTTCATTTTATAGCGATTAAACACAGCCTCATCGAAAGAGGGGGGATGCGGGATTGTTTTCACCTCGACGATCGTAGCTTCGTCCACCAGACCGTAGCTTTTGCCGTCCAGAATACGCACTTGATCGCCCGGAAGCACTTGATGGACAGGTTCATCCGACCAGGGACGGGCAATGAGAAAGGTGGTCTCATCTTCTACCACCGCCAGATCCATCAAGGTGCCATGCAGATTGACAGAGTCGTCCCCCATATTGGAGAACTCGCAGTCTTCCATGATAACCCCTTTGCGACAATAGCCCAGATTGAGACCATCGGCAACGGTACTAAGAAGTCGCTCATGGGTGGCGCCCACTGGTTTGGGCCCCCGCTCGATTTTACAGCGGGTTAACCGGGTACCCCCGCTAGAGGTCCGTATCAGAAAGCCTGCGCCAGGACCCGTATGAACGGTTACGTCTTCTAGGACGATCGAACCGCATCCTTTAAACAGAAACGTATTTCCTCTCGGATTTTTAGTCGCGACGTAGTCGCCCACCTTGATATTATGATAGCCCGGCAGAATGTGATTAAAGGAGAATCGGCCCGTTGTCGGGGTGATCATTTCACTTTGCTTGGTATACAGGTCCGGCACGTCCTGACGCCAATGTAGTGTTTCCGGGTCAAACACAAAAATCCCACTACTACCGATACTGGGCTCCGTAAAATTGTCGAGGGTGGGGTAACCCGGATGAACCTCGTAGTCGAAAACGGAGTAATCGTCGCTGATCTTTGTAATCGTTCCCTGCGTGAACGGTAGCGGATCGCAATCGACAATCAGGTTTTTCACCGTGACCTCTTCCACACCGAAGAAGGCAAGAAGTTCCCCATCTGCCGGCATTCTCAAGGTGGCTCCGCTGCCGTTGAGTGTAAATTTCTTAACCTTCTGTACGGTGATGGTGGTCGGTACCGAGTACAGCCCCGGCGCGAGGACAAGCTCGCTCTCGCCGTTGGCAAGGGTCTCGTCGATCCGACTCTGCAGATCAAGACTCACAACGGTCATAGACGACTCCTCGGCTGGGATGGAAGACAACTGAAGGACAGCGAGCCATACGGCGGTCACCAAGCCTAATTTTTTTTTAGTGGATGGGTTCATAAGTTCAGTCCTGATCTTTAGATTTCCAGCGGATAGACACGGCCTGGCCACTGGTTGTGCTTTGTTTGATATGGGCAAGTAATTCGTCGACTTCGTATCCGGTCCAAGGCGATTGCGCGCCTTGCTCTTGCCGGGTGATGTTCTCACAGAAGAAGGACATCGCTCGGTCAAAGGGAGATTCTGGCTTGAAGCGATATTCACGCATGGTTCCATCCCGATTATCGTAGTGGTGCAACAGCGACGCCTTGGTATTTACTTCATTCCAGTTGGGGGTACGAATCTCCAAACGCCCGTGCGTGCCAGTGATCTCGATGCGCTCGTCCCAACCGTCGTGCAGAAAACCGGTATGGGTTAGAGGGTGGTTGAGCGCTTCGAAGAGTACCACGCCGTTCTCCTCGGTCTCGAGCAGAGCGCTGGCACGTAGGTCGTAATCCTTGTTCTCGGGAGTGTGCATGCTGGCATAGACGCGATGAGGGCGTCCGACGAAGTGAAGGGTAAGATCAAGGGTGTGGCTACCGCCGCACACCAGAATTCCGCCTCCGTAACTGGCCACGCAACTGGATGGCGTTTCTGGTTTCGCACCAGCTTCTTCCTCTACGGAAGCAGCCCACTGACCGCTTCCCCAAGGCTGATGCGAGCGGATATGAGTTGTCAAGATACGTCCGATCTCCGGAAGCAAGGCTTTCGCCTTTTCCACGGCTGGTAGAAATCGTTTCATGTAGGAGGTATAGAAGAGCGTCCCTTGATCTACCGCATGCTGTACAATCTCAAATGCATCGTCGGCATTTCCGGCCAGAGTTTTCTCGCAGATCACGGATTTTCCAGCGTTGATCGCATCTAGGCAGATGGACTTGTGGGTGCTCGAGATGGTAGTGACATTTACAAGATTCACCTCTGGATCGGCGAGCACCTCTCGGTAGTCCGTAGTGAAGCGAGCGCCATATTTCGCTGCCCACGGCCGAGCGGACGCTTCGTTGAGGTCGCACACCCAGCGGATGGATACGCCCGCTTTCTCAAGCCCGGAAAAATGGAAGGTGGAAATATTTCCGCAACCGATGACAGCTGCGATGATGGGTGGGTTCATATACAAGCTCCTGGATTTGTTACCACGACCTTGACCGCGGTCGGATCGGTCCGCGCAGTTTCGTAGGCCTCACTAAGTTTATCTATCGGGTACCGGTGGGAAATCAACATGGTGGCATCTACCACGCCTTCACGTAGATAGCGAAGCGCGGTAGGCCCGTACAATGCCGGGGCTGCAAACGATCCCCGCAATTGGAGTTTCTTGAAATGGAAATCGTTCACATCGAAGGTGCACTGGGCGCCTTCCCCATACTCGATTCCAATGAACGAAATGATACAGCCCTTAGACGCCACTTTGAACGCGGTGGTGAGGGTCTGGGGTGGGGCGGTGACGAGGATGCGGTCAATGTCGCAACCGAAGTCATAGTCTTCTACGACGATCTCGTCTGAAGCTATAAACCCATCGGCGCCGAATTGCTCTGCCAATGCGGCGCGGGCAGACCTCGGCTTGCGACCGCTAACAAAAATTCGACGAGCTCCAGCCTGCTTTGCCAGTGCGATCGCCATCAGTCCGATCGGGCCCGGGCCAATCAGCAAAACGTTGGAGCCGGGCCTGATATCCGCCAGACGCACCATATCGATGGCAACCCCCAAGGGTTCCTGCAGGCAGGCCACCTCCGGTGCTAACCCTTCATATGGAATCGCACAAACGGCCGGGGAGATCATCTCCTCCGAAAAACCTAGGCTGGGTGAAGACCAGAAGCTCTGGATGTTCGAGCACAGCTCCTGCCGGGCATCGCGGCAGTGATTGCAGCGTCCGCAAGCGGAACTCGACTCCAGTACAACCGTCTGCCCCGCTTCAAGACCAGTCACTCGTGAACCGATCTCCAGCACGGTCCCTGCAACCTCATGACCGAAGGAGGTTTCCTCGGCCGCCCCCGGCATCAAATGAAGGTCCGTACCGCATATGCCGCAAGCATCCACCTTCACTCGAATTTCATCGGGTTTGAGGTCGGGTCGTTCGATGTTCTTCAGGTACGCGCGGGTACCCTGTTTAAATCCAGCTCGTATCATAGGGAGGCCTCCTTCATGTATTCCAAATAGCGTTCGATTAACTCCGGGGTACAACCGGAATCCTTGGGGATACTTTCGGGACGGGTGCCCCGGATCAAGTTTTGCAACAGGGGTCTTTCTATCAGCTGGAATCCGGCGAACGGCAGCCGTGGATCTTTATCCGCATCGGCGATCAAGGACCTCTTAAATGGTTGCTGATTCCCCCATTCGATGAGGGTGTCGGGGGAAACGATACTGTCAACCACATCCAAAATGGACAGATCATCACTGCGGATATGAAGGATTCCGGCATTTTCAAAGCGGCTCCCGATCAAGGTCGCCTTTTCCACCCCGTATAATTTTAAAAGATGGTCGGGATAGTCACCCAGTACCGTCAGCTGTTTTAGATGGCACACGCCTCCCAAGCTCACCGCAGTGCGAGCGGCCCCCCCGACGGTATTGAGGATGAGAATATTTCGGCCGCTCAGGGTCGGACTTGTAAGTTGGTTCGGGTTATCCAGCAGAATCAAATTTTCAACGTAATGTTGCGACTCCTGCTGCCCCCCGTAGCCAACGCTTCGACTGTTGGCAATGATGACGTTTCGGGTAATCGATTTGGCCCGGTTGACATTCATGATGCCGTTATCACAGCCCCGATAAACCGCACCATCGAGTAGGGTCTCGCAGTCGTCATGCGAGCTGAAGCCCTCATCGCCGCAATCTTCGGCGTTACAGTTGTAAAAGGCGAGGTCCTTGCATTTTCCGTGGATATTATAGCCATCATTGGCGACGTGGCGGATATTCAAATTACGGATAACGACATGGGATATTTGGCCTCCAAAGGAAACACCGTTCTCGCGGATCACCGCCTCCAGGTTCATTTCATCTGGGCGTTTGCCCTCAGGTGGATTGAAATAGAGAACCGAATCGACTACCGTGAACTGACCGGGGCTCAGCCGTTCCCGGGCACGAACGAGCCGACGCTCCTCCCCAGCGATCTTTACCGAGGTCGGTTCCTGAATCTCCTCTTTCGGTGGCGTGGTCCCGCAGTAGCGAACCATCCCTGGTATGCCGGCATATTGCCAATCCTTCGGGTCTATGATCAGGCGGGTACCATCGGGTTGACCGATCTCGACCGTGGGCATCGGCTGCCCAGGGCGGCTATGAAACCACAATCGGTTTGCTTTCTCTTGGTACACCAGCTCCCCTGGCTCCGCGGCCTGAAGATCGTCCAGCTGGCGTTGAAGTTCCCCGTCGATCACCAAAAAGGGGGTGTACACCATTCCATGGTGGGACCAGACGCCATCGGCCTCCTGCGTCCAGTCTTCTGGCGGACAGGGGTCGGCGCCGGTGATCCAAGCCCCATGCCCGTCGATCACCAACGGGTTACCCGGCTCACCGCCGGGATGATACCATTTAGGGTGCGTATAGAGACGAACGGATTCGCGCCAAGGTTCGTTCCCCGGTAAGAGATGTACGGTATCTCCTGCGCCGGCAGCTTTAACCGCATGCAGAATACTGCGAAAAGGCGAGGTTTTACTTCCTGAGCCCACATCGGAACCCTCCGACTGCGAGACGTAAAAATCCGCAGCAAAACTGTTCGAAGCCATAAAAAAACCGGTCATCCAAAATTTAGTAAAAATTCGCTTCCAAGGTTTAATCATCTTTTCATTCTCCCAATCCATAAATTCCCCTCACTTCCATTTGTAAGCCGAGACGGCATCGAGTAAGTCAAGGATATGACATATGTCACTTATTAAGTCAAAATAAAATTTATATTACAAACTACATTGATTTTAAACATTAACCTTGACCTTTATCTCTAGCCTAAACTATAATGACATATGTCACTAGATTGCATTAGCTGCATACCTAAAAGTGAAAAACCCGATGAAACCTTATTCAATTATTCAGAAAAATCCTCCGCTGTATCAGCAATTGCTCTCCCTATTGAGGACGGAACTGCTTCCCGGCCTGCCCCAAGGATCTCGTCTCCCACCAGACCGCGAACTAATCCGTCGCTACGGAGTTAGCGCGCGCACCGTCCGGGAGGCTCTGCTAATTCTGGAGGCTGAAGGAACCGTTCAGAGACAGCAGGGACTCGGGTCCGTGGTCTGCCGCCCCAACCGCCCGGTGGCGCTGTTCAGCGAGATGAATATTCTGGATCCACAAACCCCTCGGTATTTCGCCCTACTTCTCAATGTCGTGCGCGAGCGACTAGAAGCTGCAGGCTATTCCACCCGATTGTACACCGGGCGTGATCGCACCTCCTCCAAGCCCAGCGGTCAAGATTGTTGCGAGCTCTTTGAGGACGCCGAAGCTGGACACCTCGGCGGAATTATCGCGCTGACCACCACCCTGGATTCCCCCCGTGCTCACCGTCTGCGCAAAGCCGGACTGCCAATGGTTCATGCTGCCGGTGACTCTGCGTTAACCCATGCCTTTAACGTCCGCCATGCATTGCCCGAGGTAGCAAACTATCTAAGCGCAACTGGTTGCCGGCGAGTTGGATTAATTGGCTGGAACGTCCCCCATGCAGATGGACGTTGCGAATTGACCGAATGCTTTGCGGAGGCTTTACATCAGGCTGGACTTCCTTTTTCCGCGGCCAGGTGTCGGGTTGAAATGTCCCATGCCGTTCCTGGAGCGGGCTGGGAAGCCTTTCGAGAAATTTGGAGCGCCTCCAGAGAGAAGCCTGATGCGCTTATCGTGTCGGATGAAAACTACCTACCGGAAGTGGTCATGGCCTTGCAGGAAATGAGATTGAGGGTACCCGTGGACCTACTACTGGTTAGTCACCAGACCCAGCACGTCGAGATCCCGTTGCCAGTTCCCGTCGCCCGGATTGAACTGAATGTAGACGCACTCGGCAATCTGCTCGCCGACCAGGCCCTCGCCGCTCTGGCAGGAAACCCTATGCCGCCCATTCCAACGGAGCTTAAAGCTCTGAAATTTATTCCCCTTAACGGTTCGCAAGCCCAACCCGAACTCATCCCTTTTTCCGAATCAATAGACACTTCCGGACAAAACCACTAATCAACGAAAGCAGTAATAAACAGCAACTTCTAATAACCGACACGCAAAATCGAAACGCAGGAGACCCCAATGAAAAAAGCCCTATCAAAACATACCCGTAACACCCCCTTTCGAAGGTTCATCTTACTTACAACCCTGCTGGGCGGATGGAGCCTAGTCTGCCACGCCGCGGTTATTATCAACTTTGACTTTGACGGCGACGGGGCCAGTGACGGCGACTCCCTCACCAGTACAGCCAACTCCGGCACCCTAGGCGGGAGCGCCACTGGGAATCATCCCGCGCCGGATACCAATACATCCCCGCAATACGAGACCAGTGCAAACGGCAGTCTGGGCGCGATGACCATTGGCGGTGGTACCACCTTCAAAGGGAATATCAGTTATGCCAAAGGTGTAACCACTACCAATACTGATTTCACCGTCGCTTTTGCCCTGCGGCGGGACGGCGAGCAGTCTCAATTCAATAGAATTACGGATATGCCGGAAATGGGAATTAGCCTGTCTTGGGTCGGAGGATCCAGTCCAACCCCCGGCAATGATCAAATTCGCCTGAACTATGGAAACGCGGGCGGAGGCGTCGTACCCGACTCAGGTTCAATCGCGGACGGGGTTTGGAGCCATGTTGCCTTCACCTACAATTATAATACAGGAAGCCCAATCTTACAGCTCTACCTGAACGGAGAACTTGTGGGCTCCGACAACAATGGAATACCAGTAAAAGACCTTGGGGCGGCCCAATCCATCTATTTGCTCAGCAGGTCAAACCCGGATCGAACCATTTCCGGTGCGATCGATAACTTTCAAATTCATGATTCGGTTCTAAATATGGTTCAGATAAATGAACTGGGCGTGCAGTCGGGAGCCATCATCCCTGAACCGGGTTCACTCAGCCTTTTGCTGATAGGTTTCACCCTCATCATCGCATTCAGAAAAAAATTCTTCTAAGTGAAAGAAGATCTTAGGGAGAGCCAGGTTGGCCGCAGCAAGGTAACCTCACGCGGACGCCTGGCTCGAAAAGCCTTTACTCTCATAGAGCTACTAGTGGTGATATGCATTATCACCCTGCTGATGTCCCTGACGGTACCTGTAATCCAAAAAGCAATGGCCCGCGGGCGGGAGACCGTATGCCGTTCAAACCTGCGTCAATTTGGGGTTCTGTTCAATCTGTATGCTGTCGATAATAAATCTCACCTGCCCCCCTATTACCAGGCGACGCCCGTCCTCTTACAATACCCTACCCAGCACTTAGTGGAAGGCGGCTATACAGAATCCGACGAAGCACTCCTAAGACTAAACTGCCCTGCCAATCGGTATCCCGGCTGGACCGCCTGGCTACCCAATTATGTTTACGCGCGCTTTGCCTCGGAGAATGGTCTGGAGGAGGGTAGCCAAAAAATCCTGATGGCGGATGCCTTAAACCATGCGGATTGGGGAACCCCGAGATGTCATTGGAGAGTCTTCCCTGAAGACTACCCGCTAGTCGAGATCGGGTTTGACCACCACCCCAGCGGCGCAAACGTCCTATTCATCGACGGTCATGTCGAAGCCGTCTACCCAGAACGGTACGACATGGAGTGGCTAACAGGTCCATAAGCTGGGTTCACACCATTCGCGGAGCCGGCCGGCTGCCAAGCATCAAACGTTATGACTGGTGGACGGGCTCCGAATATCCCGTGGACTGCACTGGAAATGGTGTTTGAAGGCTCGGGAGAAGGCGCTCTGATCCTGAAATCCGCATTGCTCGGCGATCTCGGCCAGCGGTTTCCCGGTTTCAGTCAACAACTGCATAGCGCGCTGGTAGCGCAACTGATCAAACATCTGTTTGGGAGAGGCCTGCAGGGTTTCATGGAATAATCTTCGTAGGTTGGCTGGGGAACTATGTGCGTGCCGAGCAATCTCAGGTAACCCGGGATTCCGGTGCATATTCTGATTGTACCAGGCCAGAGCTTTCTGCACCCGGTCCTCAGACCGCACACCCTGCTTGCCCAAGACTGGCTGAATCAGGTCTTCAAAGGCCAGCATACTGAGCTGGAGAAGCGCATATTCGTAGCAGAGCAACATACCGGGTGCGGGATCTGTCCAGTAGGCCTGAACTTGGGACGCCAAGCGATGGAGTTGGTGAATATCTTGCCTTGCCAGCGGGACCTCAACCTTCTCTGCGTCCTGCAGCCTTACGCTGAGGCTTTCGGGGATGTAGCGAAAATGGAACACCGCCACTGTGGCGTCGGATCCGCGCGCACCGACCCAACCGTGCTGGGATTCAGGATGGGAAATCCAGAGCGTAGAGGATTTCAGATTTGGATCCAGCTCATCCGGTGTTATCCGTCCGATGCGCCCTCGGATCACCGCCTGGAATTCCCAGAAAGGTCTTTCAGAGACGGGTACCGGGTTGTCAAAATATTGGCGTTTACCAAAAGCGAAGTAGGCAAGCATGATACGGAGCATATGTAGCCTGAGCGAAAATGTCAAATAGATGAGCGGACCTGCAATAGCCAACTTCTCCCAAACCAGACAGGATGACTCTCATGAAAACCACACCTCCCCGTAAAAAACGTTATGCCATCATAGGCCTCGGCGGCCGCTCCAGTCTCTTTTCAGAAGGACTGCTTAAAACCTATACCGAAACCTCGGAACTGGTGGCGCTGTGCGACACCAATCAGACCCGAATGGATTTTCATAACCGATCGTTCAAAGAGAAGTATCAGGCGCGGCCGATCCCAACCTACATGGCCTCTGATTTTGATCGGATGGTCGAGGAAACCAAACCGGACACGGTGATTGTCACCACCATGGACCGGACGCACCATACCTACATCATCTGGGCGATGGACCTCGGCTGTGACGTAATCACCGAGAAGCCCATGACCGTGGATGCCTCCAAATGTCAGGCCATTTTAGATGCGATTGAGCGAACCGGCCGGAACCTGAAGGTGACGTTTAATTACCGCTACGCCCCGTCCAGGACCAAAGTCAAAGAACTGCTGAGCCAGGGAACCATCGGGGACGTCACGTCCATCCATTTTGAATGGTTGCTAAACACCGAACATGGCGCCGATTATTTCCGTCGATGGCATCGGGACAAACGAAATTCGGGAGGCTTGATGGTGCACAAGGCCACCCATCATTTTGACTTGGTAAACTGGTGGCTGGGTTCCACCCCGGAGACCGTATTCGGAATGGGCAAGTTGGCTTTTTACGGCAAGGAAAATGCGGAAGCCCGCGGCGTACAAAAATTTTACTTTCGAAGCACCGGAGCCCCCAATGCCGAAGGGGATCCTTTTGCCTTGGATTTATCCAAGGACCAAAGCTTAAAGGGTCTGTATCTAGATGCGGAACATGAAGACGGCTATCTGCGGGACCAGTCCGTGTTCGGCAGCGGCATCAACATTGAAGATACCATGAACCTTTTGGTACGCTACCAAAATGGTGTACAAATGACCTATTCCCTAACCGCCTACGCCCCTTGGGAAGGCTTTCGGATTGTTTTCAACGGTACCAAGGGCCGAATGGAGTTAACCGAAATTGAAAATTCTTACGTGAACACTGGGGGCGGAACCAGCGGCGAAGGCGAGTCCGCCGGTGTCGAACTTCTGGTCCGTCCGTTATGGGAAAAACCGTATGAGGTTAAACCGGAAGCCGGCGTGGGATCTCATGGCGGCGGTGATATGGTCATGCTGGAGGACATATTTGGGGACGGTCAGCAGGAAGATCCCTACAAGCGCGCCGCCACCCATATCGACGGCGCGTTATCGATCCTGACCGGTATCGCCGCAAACCAGTCGTTTGCGACCGGACTACCCGTCCGGGTCGCGGACGTGATCAACGTTCCGAACACTTGACCTTTCGGTAGAAAAACCTCATAGGAAACGGGTATCGATTTAATGAATAACCGGTAACGTGGATGAAAGAGGAACCTGTTCCGATGGGAGAGGTTTACAGACGTTTCTTTCGTATTATTGAAGCCACCAACACGCCTATCACCACTGAAAGCAGGCCTTACTATGAGCACATCGATTAAAACCCACTATCTTTCCGGAACGCATTGGGACCGCGAATGGTACCGACCTCTAGCAGAGTTTCGTTTTCTACTGGTCCGCCTCCTGGACAATCTACTCGATCTCATGGAGGAGAACGAGGCGTTTCGGTATTTCCATCTCGATGGTCAAACCTGCATCCTCGATGACTATATGGCCTTGCGTCCGGATCAGCGTCCCCGCCTAAAAAAACTGATGAATGAAGGCCGGATCCTCGCGGGTCCCTGGTACACAATGCCTGATCTGTTTTGTGTGGGACAGGAAGCCCTTGTGCGCAATCTGCTTATGGGAGCCCGGTTGTGTCGAGAGTGGGACGTCGAACCCATGCCGGTCGCCTTTACCTGCGACATGTTCGGTCACCCATCGCAAATGCCGCAAATTTACGCAGGGTTTGGTCTCAACGATTGCGTACTAGGTCGCGGAACCAATGAGCACACCCACCCTCCCCTGTTTTGGTGGGAAGCGCCAGATGGATCAAAGGTATTTTGTTTCAAGGTGCAGGATAAGCAGGGCTATGGCGCCTTTGCCGTTCCCCGCTCTGCACTAGAGGGTCCCAACTTTTTATCCGAGCAGGAAGTCGATATCGGAGTGGCATTGAAAAAACACCGGACCGACCCCAACCTTCTCGCCATTCGCGAAAAACTCTTCAAGCAAAAGCTGCATGACTACATCGATCATGAGAACAAACGCTTCGACGAAAAAATTCTTTGCCTCATGGACTGGATGGATCATTCGGTACCCGCCACCGAAGTCGCTCAGTATTTACGCCTAATCAAGGAAACGGATCCTCGACTGGACGCCGAACACTCCACCCTACCCGCCTTCTTCTCCGACGCCCGGAATGCGGGAGAAACAGCAGCTCCCACCTACCATGGAGAACTGTACGATCCGTCAAAGAATCTCAATCCCTACCTCCTGTTGATCCCAAACTGCGTATCCTCACGGGTGCGTATGAAGCAGGCCAATGACCGTTGCCAACAAGTACTGGAGCAGTGGGCAGAGCCTTGGACGTTGATTGCCAATGCCCACGGCGCCGATCTCCACGAGAGCTTTCTGCAGCATGCCTGGAAAACACTTATGCTGAATCATGCCCACGACAGCATTTGCGGATGCTCCATCGACCAAGTTCATCGCGATATGATGACCCGGTTTGACGAGAGCCTCCTAACCGCTGAACAGCTACGCTATCAATCTCTGGGCGCACTGACTCGATCCGCTCGGGATCTTGCCCGAACCGAAGACGAATTCACCCTTACCATCGCGTCCTCCGCACCCCATCGTGAAACTCGTATTGCCGTGGTAGATATCGATCTGCCACTCGACTATCCCACGCAAGTAGTGGAAGGATTCTCCCAGCATCCGATGAAGTCCTTTACACTGGAAACCGAGGACGGCATATCGGTTCCTTACCAGCGTCTTTCACGTATTCCTAAGCTCAATGAGCGATCGCGATTTGCAGATTACTGCTTCATGAGTGAAGGCGAATTCACTCGCTACCGCGTCGCGATGGAACTGGAACGGCCGGGTATCGGATACACCTCCCTGCGCGTCGTCCCCAGCAAACAGCCCATACGAATAGCGGGTACCCTGCGCACCGGCCCATCCGCGGCGGCCAATGAACACATCGCCATTGCCTGTAATCCCAACGGCACCCTGACGCTCACCCATAAAGCCACCGGGGAAATCTACACCGACTTGCTGACCCTTAGCGACCGGAGTGAAATCGGGGATGGATGGTTCCATGATCACGCCGTCAATGATCAGCAGATTCTCTCCACCAGCTCTAAGGCACAAGTCAGCGTGGAAGACGATGGTCCGCTTCGGGTAACCTTCCGGATTGAGCAGACGCTGGATCTACCCGCATCCTACGACAAACACACCGAAGCCCCTTCGTTGAACCGGGTAGCGTTTCGAGTAATCCATCGGGTCCATTTAGACCGAGGCGCTCGGGGCATCCGTGTGGATACCGATATTGAAAACAATGTGCTCGATCATCGGCTGCAACTTCTGCTACCCAGTGATGCCGAGGAAGCCAAGACCTGGCTAGCGCATCACCCCTATGATTTTGTGGAGCGGAATATTTCTATTCGGGAAGAAACAGCCAATTGGCAGGAAATGGAACAAGTGGAGAAAGCCTTCCTCGACATTCAGGCGGTGGGGAGCGGATCGCGCGGACTGGCCTTCCTGTCCGGAGGCGGCCTGCACGAAGGCGGGGTTCGCGACGATCATCGCCGCACGATGCAGGTCACACTGGTACGCGCCTTCCGTCAAACTATTCAAACAACAGGCGAAGTGGACGGGCAGGAACAAGGTCTGATTCAACTCCAATGGGGGCTCATTCCATACTCAAGTTCGCTGCCACGGGCAGACGTACTGAGAGAACTGGCTGTACTCCAGAGTGGCCTGATCACCCGGCAGAGCGGCCCCCGCCCTTCGGGCTATCCCGCGATGGAAGGCGATAAAGTGTCCGAGAACAGTTTTGTTGAACAACTGGACGGCAGCCTCGTACTGTCAACCCTGAAGGCCGCGGAAGACGGGAGTGGCGACGTGATTCTTCGAGCATGGAATCCCACCGATGTCGAACAACAAGCCCGCTTCCGATTGTGGGGAGCCATTGAGAAAGCCACCGCGGTTAAACTCTCTGAAAAACCGGATTCAGATACGGAGGTCCCGACGGTTCAAAAGAATGAAGTAACCTTGAAGGCAGGGCCGAAGAAAGCCGTTACTGTTCGCTTAACAATCACTTGATGAACTCTGAGACGCACGTGAACTCATGAACCCAACGATATCAGCCGTAAAAGTCTTAGCCCAGTTGGCGAAGCCACTAAATGTGCCAAAAGGCAGCTCCCGCTTGAAGTCCCTTCAAACCGTGTAGTAACATCGGTTAGGTCCTACCAAATTTTAAGAACTACTAATAAATAAAAAACTTTAAGTACTTTCAGTACAATACCTTAAACCAATTTTTCGCAAAGAAAGGGCCTGAAGCTCCCTTTGGTCACCCACAATAGGAATACGCTGCGTTCAGTCCGACTCGCTTCAAACGCCCAGGAACCTAGGGTCCGTACCCTTATTTCTCGTAGGCAGAAAAAATCCCGATCCGTATAAACGGTATCGGGATAAAATGGCGGAGAGATAGGGATTCGAACCCTAGGAAGCTGTTTCCAACCTCACTCACTTTCCAGGCGAGCCCGTTCGACCACTCCGGCATCTCTCCATTTAGAGGGGGAAGTTCATAGCGTCCGATTCTATTTAGGTCAATGATTGTGTCCGGCAATTTTTATGAGTATGAAACAGCTACATGAAAGTTTGTATGCATATTCAGGCGGCGATTGATCAGCGGGCCGGGGTTGGTCGTTATGTCCACACCTTGGTACCGGAATTAGCCGCGCTTAAAGGGGAAAACGACTTAGCCGGGTTTTATTTTGATTTTCGTAGGCGCGGCTCTCCTTTTCCTGAAGGATTGCTTTCCGAAGAGGCTTACCACCTCTTGCCGGGTGCGTTGATTCAACAAAGCTGGAAACGATTAGGGCTCCCCGCGTATACCCGATTTGCCCCGGATGCGGATGTGCATCATTTTCCTAATTTCATTATTCCTCCCCTACCCGCAGGTCCGAAAGCTGTAGTAAATATTCACGATTGTTGCTTTATCAAATGTCCAGAAACCATGGAACCGAAAAACCGTTCCTACCTTCGGAAGCGGATGCCGGCGACTCTCCGACGCGCAGATAAAATCTTAACCATCAGTGAAACCATGGCGGACGAGCTTCGCGAAGCCTTTGATCTCCCCCATGACAAAGTATGCGCTACCTTGCTGGGCCCACCACCCTCCATGAATACTCTTCCGGAAGATCAGGTGGAATCCCGAATTAACGCTCTGGGAGTTGACGGTCCTTTTCTTTTGCATGTAGGCACCCTAGAACCTCGGAAAAATCATCTATTTCTCTTCGAGGTCTTTGAAGCTCTAAAATATTTTGACGGAAAGCTGGTGCTTTGCGGGATGAAAGGCTGGCAGGTCGAACCCATTTTAGAGGCCATGCAAGCGAATGGCAAAGCAGATCGGATTGTGCATTTGGATTATGTCGAAGATGACGATTTGGTGGCTCTCTATCGTCGGGCGGAGGCCTTGATCTTTCCCTCTCTCTACGAAGGGTTTGGCCTGCCTCCGGTCGAAGCGATGCGGCAGGGCTGTCCGGTGATTAGTAGCGACGGCGGTTCGTTGGCCGAGGTGGTGGGCGATGGAGGAATCGTGCTTCCTTTGGGGGATGCCGATCAATGGGCGACTACGATTGAAGAGGTTCTGGGCAACCCGGACCGACGTGCTAGGCTCATCCATTCCGGGCATAAAAGAGCCTCCCAATTCTCGTGGCGGAAATGCGCCGAAGAGACGTGGGAGGTTTATAGGGGCTTAGTTGATTAGGAAATGGGTTGTTTAGGAAATTGAAGAACCTGAATTCCCTAATTCCCAATTCCTAACTCCCCAATACCTTATCCCATATACTGCTGGAATAACCAAGTGGACAGATAACGTTCACCGGTATCACAACCAATACATACAATTTTCTTACCGGCGTTTTCAGGACGTTTCGCGTACTCAACCGCAGCATAAACGTTCCCGCCAGCAGAAATACCGATTAAGATTCCTTCTTCACGCGCACAACGACGGGCCATCTCTCCGGATTGCTCCTCATTGATCTGTAGTATTTCATCTACCACATCCGCATGGTAATTTTTAGGGATGAATCCCGCGCCAATTCCTTGGAGTTTATGAGGGCCGGGTTTACCGCCACTCAGTACAGGAGAACCCGTGGGCTCAACGGCTATCGCTTTGAAGTTCGGATTCTTTTCTTTAAGAAATTTCCCGGCACCACTGATGGTTCCGCCGGTTCCCACACCTGCAACCAATGCATCTACATTGCCATCGGTATCTTCCCAGATTTCAGGACCAGTGGTGGTGTAATGGATGCTGGGATTTGCGGCATTATTAAACTGCTGAGGCATAAACGAACCTTCGGTCGCTTCATGCATCTCTTTAGCTTTAGCAATTGCACCCGGCATGCCTTTGGCGGCTTCGGTAAGAACCAATTCTGCACCTAAGATTTTTAACAGATGACGTCGTTCCAAACTCATACTCTCGGGCATACACAAGATACAACGGTATCCTTTAGCTGCGGAAACAAAAGCCAAGGCAATCCCCGTGTTACCAGAAGTTGGTTCGATAATGGTTCCACCGGGTTTCAGTTCACCGGACTCTTCTGCAGCTTCGATCATGGCTTTGCCAATACGATCTTTTACGCTGTAAAGCGGATTGCGGGATTCGAGTTTAACATACACATCTGCTACGCACCCTTCGGTTACGCGGTTTAATTTTACCAGCGGGGTACCGCCAACAGTATCTACAATGTTATCATATAGGGGCATAGTGAGTTCTCCAGGGTTATTTCACAAGTTGTCGATCGACTTACTAGGGTTTAAAGTAAGACTTTAAAACAACGGTTCAAGTCGCATTCTAAGTAAATTTATCTATTTTAAGTAAAAACACTCCATAGGCAGGGTGGTTTCCTGCTTGCGAAGGTCTCCATTGAAAGCTAAAGCAGATTTTATGCAGACGCAATCGCAATTTTATACCCTTCCCGAACCTTTTGAGTGCCGAGCCGGCGAAATCATTCCGGAAGTTCGCTTGGCCTATGAAACCTATGGGGAACTAAACGAAGCCAAGGATAACGCGGTTTTGGTCTTTCACGCGTTAAGTGGAAGCCAGCACGCAACCGGGACCTGTCCGGATGTGCCCGAAGCGGCCCCTTTCTGGAACGATGAGTGTGTACCCGGCTGGTGGGAGTTGTTTGTGGGTCCAGGCCGCGCTATCAACACGGATAAATTTTTTGTGATCTGTATCAATTACTTGGGCGGGTGCTATGGCACTACCGGTCCCGCTTCTCCGCATCCGGATGACGGGAAACCCTATGGTAGCCGCTTCCCCTTTATCAAAGTAGAGGATGTGGTACGCACACAGGCGATGCTACTGGATCACCTTGAGATTGAGAAGCTGCATGCGGTTACCGGACCTTCGGTAGGAGGATTACTTTGTTTGACCTTCGCGACTCTTTTCCCAGAACGCGTAGATATCGTATTACCGCTCGGAACGGGTGCTCGGCTGACGAGCTTGCAACGGCTTCATAACTTTGAGCAGATTACAGCTATTGAAAGCGATCAAAATTTTCAGGAAGGTGATTATTACGAGGGTCCTCACCCCGATAATGGTCTCATTCTTGCGCGTATGGTGGCACACAAAACCTATGTCTCTTTGGAGACCATGGAAAACCGGGCGCGGGGCGAACTCATTCAGCCCAATGATGGATATGCTTTTTACAAACTCGGGCATCAAATCGAATCCTATATGCTCCATCACGGGAAAAAATTTATCCAACGCTTCGATGCAAATACCTATTTGCGCATTATGGCCATGTGGCAGCGGTTTAATCTAAAAACGATGCTCAAAGTGGATTCATTAGTCGATGTGTTCAAACCCTGTCGGCATCAACGGTACATGATTTTTAGTATCGATACCGACGTCTGTTTTTATCCGAGCGAACAAAAGTATTTAGAGGAACAGCTAAAAAAAGCGGGGGTCCGTTGCATGCGTGTAACCGTGCATAGCGAAAAAGGGCACGACAGCTTTTTGTTGGAGCCAGATTTGTTTACGCCGCATATCCGCTACACACTTGAAGGCGAGTGGTAGTCTGCGCATTTGTAGTCCGCGATCTCCGAGCGTGGAACTATAAGCTTAAAACCTCATCCTGAGATCTGACTTGCGTAGGGGGGCTTCGGTTGAAGTTTCCACGCAGGGAGTACGCGGACTACATTAATCACGCCTGTTACGTTTCCTGAAACAAGGCGAAGGCACCTGCGATGTTGTGCATCTGGGGTAATACGGTTTGGATAAGAGGTAAGGTGGACTTGAGGTGATGTAACACCATCTGTAAACGCTCGGTTTCATCACGGGATTTAAGAAGTTTTACCCGACTGCGGAAATTCATACCACTGCAGGCCGCGACTTTGAAGGCGATGCCACCCGCTTGCTGATAAAAGGAGTCGGGTGGTTCATCACCGGTGACGGTAACCAACAATTGGCGGTGCATGGCATACACTTCATTGGCAAGTTCGTTGTCCCAATCCTCGGTTTCATCGATAATCTCATGAAATTTAGCCGAATGGTACGCATGAAACTGTACTTTATCGATCACCTCAACCCGACGAATTCCCTCTACTAATACATCACGTCGACCATCACCATGCTCCTGCAAGACTTTTTTGATGCGTACTGCGCTGGCAAAAGCAGCTGACCGCTCTTCTTCCTCATATTGTAAGATGAAATCACCTTCTAGATTTGGCTCCTGTAAACAGTGACCCAGCATCTCGAGGTACCGTGGTTCAAAGATATGTAGGGCCGCCACCTCAGTGGGCAACACCATCATGGGCAATGAGAACAAAGGGAGAATTTCAGTGGCGGGTTGATTCATACTTATATTACGTACTTCGAGAACAAAACCTTTCAGAAAAAGTAGTCCTCCGTGCACTCCTCCGGCCGTCGCGAGCGACAGCTCGGTCAGGCGTGGGTGGGAACTTTGGGATTTGATCTCATGAGGGGGTTCTTTCACTAACCCTTAAGAGGGGTCTTAAGTTGACGTCTCCACGCTGGGAGATTGTGGACGACAAAGCTTCCGCAGATCTGTTCCAGCAGGTGCCTGATACAGAGCCAAGTCAAACCAAGGAATTGCAGCAAAGAGATGGTCAAAAATATCCGACTGAATGGCTTCGTATTGAACCCAGCGAATATCTTTCACAAATACATAAATCTCGATCGACACCCCTTTTTCGCTCGGAGCTAATTGTCGCACGAGGAAGGTCATGCCTTCTTTATGAATAGAAGGGTGTTCACGTAAATAGGCTTGAACATAAGCGCGAAAGGTTCCTAAGTTCGTCAATCTCCGACCATTTAAGGGGCAACTACCATCAACCCCCTGTTCCTGATTCCAGGTAGATACTTCTTGGGTACGTTCGTCAAGGTACGATTGGAGAGAGGCAATCCCTTGAAGCTTTGAAAGCAATTCTTCATCGCAAAATTTGACAGATTGAAGATCGATCATTAGGGATCGTTTAATTCTTCGCCCTCCGGATTCTGACATTCCACGCCAATTTTTAAACGATTCTTGTATCAAAGCATGGGTAGGCAGGGTGCTAATCGTCTTATCCCAGTTTTGCACTTTGACGGTGTGCAAGGTAATGTCGATTACATCCCCATCCGTGCCATATTTAGGCATTTCGATCCAATCTCCAATACGCACCATATCATTTGCCGTAATCTGAATTCCAGCCACCAAACCGGTAATTGAATCTTTAAAAACCAGCATGAGTACGGCGCTCAAGGCACCAAATCCCGTAAGAAATCCCGCAGGTGATTTATTCAGTAAGGAGGCAATGGCGAAAACCGCAGTCGCTCCCCAAAGTAGGAGTTGCAAGGTTTGAACATAACCGGTGATCGGTCGATTTGCGGAAGAAGCAAATCCACGGTAAATATCCTGTGTAGCATTTAGTAAAGCATGGACGCTCCAAGCCATGGCAAATAACATATAGGCTATCGCCATGCGTTGAATCCAATTTGACAGCCCATCGGAATCAAATAATGAAGCCCCATAATATAGAAAAACACCTGGAACTAGGTGTGAAAGCCGGGTGAATACGTTCCGTTCCATTAGCTTATTATCCCAATTCACTCTGCTTCGTTCAACCATCCGATGAACCACCCGATTGATTAGGAATTTTGTCAGATAGTTGGACAGAATACAGGCCAGCACTAACAGAGCACCATAAACAAACAGATGCAACGTGTTGTACGCACTGGGCGACAAATTTAGGGCCTTCAGGAAATTATCAATATATGTCATGCACGTTGTTAGTGCTTGGACCGGTGGGATTCAATCTCTTCCTGTGTTTTTACCGCATCACCCTTCTCCCCTCGGTCGGAGCGATAAGAGAAAAATTGTAGTAGGACCACGGCTACCAGCCCTATCAGGACCAATATAAAAAAACCTTCAATCGCAATCATAGTGTCTCCAGATACCTTGTTCGATTATACTAGATTCAAGTCCGGCTGCTTTCATCGCCTCCGCCTCCAGCTCCGATGGCACCACATCGTGAACGGTTTCCGCGATCCAATCTGATCCCAATTTATACAAGGAAAGATGGGCTTCGGTCCCGGTTTCACAAGCGGTACATAAATCGGGGTCAATGGAAGTCTTCATAAGTGGAGGTCTACGCCTTTAGCTTTTTTCTGGCAAGCTGGAAATGAACGGTTGCAAGATGCGAAGAGTGGCCGTAGCCCGACCGCTTTAATATTCCAGCACTTCCTGAAAGTACCGCCTAGCAGGCGGCACGCCTACCCTTTTCGCTGCTTCTGCGGATCTAACTGAGCGGGCTGTCCGGTGAAGATTCGACAAATTTTATCCAGCAAAGCCGAGGTAGAAACCCCATCCAGCATAGGAGCTAAGCGAACCTCTCCTCCGTTGGCTTCAACGATGTCCGCGCCACTTACGTAATGACTCCAATCGGAAGCCTTCACTAAAATATCGGGGAGGATTTTGGAAATCAGATCTTTAGGTTCATCTTCATCAAACAAAACTACGGCATCTACGCATTCAAGGCCCGCGAGCAGAGTGGCTCGATGAGGTTCTTCAACCAGAGGTCGTTTGGGGCCTTTAATTCGTTGAATAGACGGATCAGTGTTTAAGCCTACGATTAAGCGATCTCCCTGTTGACGCGACCATTCAAGATAGCCCACATGACCGGCATGTAAAAGGTCAAACGTTCCGTTGGTCATGACCACGGTTTCTCCGGCCGACGTCCATGCCTGCCTTTTCTGCTCCACCTCGGCCCAAGTCATTATTTTACTTTGTGTGGTTCTCATACGTTTATCCGAAAAAATGATCTTCTACCAGTAAGCAAAGCACATGGTAGATGGGTAAATGGTATTCCTGAATACGAAAGGTTTCGGATGAAGGCGCGCAGATACAGATATCGCACAAGGGTTTCATCGCGCCTCCACTCTGACCCGTTAGGCCAATGGTTTTCATCCCCTGTGCTCGAGCAACGGTAAGGGCATGACCTACGTTGATGGCATTTCCGGATGTGGAAATCCCCAAAAGAATATCTCCAGGTTTCCCAAGTCCGAGGGTGAGTTGAGCGTAAATGTGTTCGGCGGTAACATCGTTGGTATAAGCCGTAGAAAGCGCCGCAAAGGCGGTCAGCGGAATGGCCGGTAGCGATTGTTGCAGATTAGAAGCGAGTTCTTCACCCAACGCTTCCGTTTGCTCTGCGGACAAGGGTCGTTTAGATTGAAACCCTTTTAGCAGTTCGCCGGAAATATGATCCGCATCAGAAGCTGACCCTCCATTCCCACAAAGAAGTAATTTGTTTCCTGCGGCGTAGGCATCCCGCAACGCTTCGTAGGCCCGTAGGATATCGGACACACAAACGTCCAGCTGTGGGTAATTTTCTAAAAGAAGTTCAATACGTTTATTCATAATGATTTAGTTACCATGAAGGGCATGAAGAAATTGAAGGTTAATTAGTAAAAAGAACTTCATAACATCGGCTTCCTATTCTTCAGGGTGAAAATTATACGGCCATCGCAACACGTATTTTGTTGCGTGCGGCTTCCGCCCGACTGGCGATGCTTCCTTCATTCCCATACAAAATGGAACGAGAGGAGTTAATTAAATTGGGGGCCTGACGGGAGGCAATATCTAAGCGACGTAAATCTCCCCCTTGGGCTCCCAGGCCGGGGATCAATAGGGGTAGATCTTCAACGCGTGAAAGCACATCATCCGAAACATTGGTGAGGCCAATCACTAAGCCTAGCTGTCCGGGAAGGTGGTCTGTACGTTCCGCGTAGGACTGCATAAGCTCGAACACATAGCGTTCACCGACTTTTTGCAGTTCAATATCCACAGCCCCTGGGTTCGACGTGACAGCCAAGAGGTAGACGCCCTGTTCGGGTGCTTGTAGAAAAGGTTCGATACTATCACAACCCATCAACCCATTTAAGGTCACGGCATCTACACCCCACTGACCAAAATACGCCTCGGCATAATACTTCATAGTCTCCGGAATATCACTACGCTTTACGTCCAAAACGATGGGAATTTCCTTGGGGACATCTTCTAGGCAACGCTCCAATACCGTCACCCCGCGTGCACCGAAGGCCTCAAAATAGGCACTGTTCGGTTTGAAGGCTGCAGCAAATGGAGATGCCTCTTCAATGACTCCACGAACAAAACCCTCTAAGTCTCCATCAATCAAGTCGGCGCGCGGATCGATTCCCACACAAAGGTTGGATTCAACGGATTGAATACGTTTAGATAATTTTTCGAGATAGGTCATGGTTTGGATAGCGGATGGCAAATAACGAAAAAAACCTTATCCATATCGTAATCGAAGTTCAACCCTTTTCCGAGATTCGGAGGTAGTCTAAAGGTAATAAGATCGGTAGTCCAGCGACGCTTTTATAATCTTTGACGTTCCGAGTAAGTAAGAAATTCATGTTGCCCCTAAGAGCGGTATAATACTGGATGGCATCTTCGAAATCTTTAAAATCTGATGCCAGCGCTAATTCGATTTCTTTACCTCCAGAATCAAGTACATTAACCAAGGTCTTCAATTTTAAAAGTGCCTGAATAGCTTTCAGTCGATTCGTATGTTTGCTTAGAATATAAAATAAATTTGCGAAAATAACTGAAGACGTATAGGCTAACGTATCCCCATGTTGAATCTTCTGAAATAGCTTCAGCGCAGATGAAAAATGAGGCTTTCTCTCTGTCAGTAGATCGAGTATCACGTCCGTATCCAGAAAAATTTTCGTTTTCCTCATTTGTGTTTTTCTTCCAAATACTGAAGGCGGTCTTTTTCAATGTCGTCTATATTTGCGTCCCGCAAAATCCCGACCAATTCGGAAATTACTCCCGAAACAGGCTCAGCGTCCAGCTCTTCTTCCGATATAAAACCTCGGAAATAGGACTCGGTCAGTTGAGACAAGGATGTTCGATTATCCTTCGCATACTTTTTAGCAGATTGGATCACAGCTTCATCTAATTTTAAAGTTAATTTTGCGTTCATGTACGTACCTTTACCATAAAAGTAGTACGTATATAATTATTGTCAAGTTATCTAAGTCTCCAAAATTCCGAGCATCGGAACATGTGAGAAATCGATATCCGACGGTCGGAAAAAGCGTTCGGTTTACCAAATAAAGTTCGGCCGTGAAATTAGAGTAAGGTATCGGAACCCATAAATACCTGAACCACTTTTCCGTTCAGAGTTTCGCCCAGCCAGGGAGAGTTAAAACTGCGGGATTGAAACGTCTCGCGGGAGATGGTGTTGGAAGCCGTAGGATCAAATAATATAGCTTCGAAGGCTACGCCTTCGGCGAAGGAAATGGAATCGAGCTTGAGTAAGGTCCGTGAGGCTTCGGACATCGCTTTGATCAGCTCGGACCAGCTTAGTTTTCCAGTTTTGATCAGATTCGTGTACAAGGCTGGAAGTGCAGTTTCCAGGCCGGTTACGCCGAAGGGAGCGTGGGCAAAATCGAAATTCTTTTCAAAATCGGTGTGGGGAGCATGTCCAGTGGCTATCATATCTAGGGTGCCATCTTTCACTCCTTTTAAAAGGGCCGCTTGATCTTCCTCGGTTCTCAGAGGAGGCATCATTTTAAAACGGGTATGATACCCTTCAAGATGATGGTGATTTAAGAGCAAGTGGTGAGGCGTAGTTTCGGCGGTAACATCCAGACCTTCGGATTTAAATCTGCGAATCGATGCCACTCCCTCCCCCGTTGAAACATTTTGAATGTGAATACGCCCACCTACCGCTCGGGCCACTCGAAGTTCTCGCTCGATAGCAATTTCTTCCGCCATGGCTGGAATGCCTTGCAAACCCAGTTGGAAAGAAACCTTTCCTTCGTGCATCACCCCTTCCCCGCTGAGTGCAGGTGTATCGGGATAAACCCCCACCACCACATCAAAATGCTTGGTGTACTCCAGTGCACGACGCAAAACATATTCGTCTTGGAGCGCATGATTGCAGTCGGTCATCATCACCGCACCCTGTGCGGCCATATCGGCAATCTCAGCGAGTTTATCGCCTTGGCGTCCGCGGGTAAGACATCCCGCAACCGAAACCGGAATACGGCTTCGCTGTTGGGCCATACTTTGCACGTAGGTTACCATTCCCCCAGTATCAATAGGGGGATCGGTATTCGGCATAGCTAAAATCTGAGTATATCCACCGGCAATCGCGGCTTCACTTCCGCTTTGAATGGTCTCGGAATCTTCCCGACCTGGTTCCCGTAAATGAACATGCGGGTCACAAAGTCCCGGCAGCAGAATCTTTCCAGAAGCATCAAGCGTTTCGACACCTTTGGGTACGTTAATCGAATCCGCGATCTGGCGAATGATCCCGTCTTCAACCAGCACATCTTTTTGAACTGGATTTTTTACACCGGGAAAAACCACTAGGGCTTTTTGAATAACGAACGCCTTCATGAGCGAATCTCCGCGGGTAAAGGTAATCGCTTCTGTTCTTCTGGGGTCAGGTGATAAAGAACAGCCATACGGGTAGCTATTCCATTTTCGACCTGTTGGTTAATCAAACATCGTGAATAGGTCATCACATCGTCTACTAGTTCCACGCCTCGGTTTACCGGGCCCGGATGCATGATCCAGGTACCGCGTTCGCGCAGAAGTTTAAAGCGCTCTATGGTTACCCCATAGAGATTATGATATTCCCGCATACTCGGAAAGAAATTAGCTTTCTGACGTTCGAGCTGTAATCGAAGCAAATAGAGTACATGAGGATCAAATTCCAGCACCTCTTCAAAAGAGCTTAATCGAGTCACATAGGATGGAACGGTATCAGGCACGAGAGTCGCCGGCCCAAAGGTAGCAATCTCAACCCCTAAAAGGTTCATTACTTGAAATACCGAACGCGCCACTCGCGAATGCAAAATGTCTCCTGCCACCACGATGCGCTTTCTTTCCATGTTTGGATAGACTTCACGAAAGGTAAAGGCATCTAGTAAAGCTTGAGTAGGATGCGCATGATGTCCGTCTCCCGCATTGATGACTGCCGCATGCGTATTACGGGCAATGTATTCTGGGACCCCGCTGGCAGGATGGCGAACGATCATATAATCTACCTGCATCGCCTGCAGGGTGTCAATGGTATCCAAAATCGATTCCCCTTTGACCACACTGGAGGTAGAGACCGCGAAATTGGTAACGTCGGCCGAAAGCCGTTTGGCTGCTATTTCAAAACTGGTGCGCGTACGGGTGGAAGGTTCGTAAAAAAGATTTAATACGGTTTTTCCACGGAGGGTGGGAACTTTTTTTACCGAGCGGGTGAACAGCTCTTTGAAGGGCTGGGCGGTGTCGAGAATTTGAATAATTTCTTCGCGAGAAAGAGCATCAATGGTCAAGAGGTCTTTGCGTACTTCAACCGTTTCGGACAAGCTCATACCTCCTCCGCCGTATAGTGGATAACTTGGTCCTGTTCATCGGTTTCATGAAAATGTACCCGTAGATACTCTTCTTTGCGGGTTTTCACGTTCACCCCCACGTAATCGGCGGAAATAGGGAGTTCGCGGCATCCACGGTCCGCCAAAACTACGAGTTCGATACAGGCCGGACGTCCATAATCCAAAAGAACATTCATGGCCGCGCGGATAGTACGTCCGGTAAAAAGCACATCGTCGCAAAGCACAATATGTGATCCTTCCACTTCGAAAGGGATTTCTGAGCTTTCAATGTGCGGTAGAGCAGACAAATTACTCAGGTCATCGCGATAAAGTGAAATATCCAAGTTTCCCTGTTCCATAGTCGCCCCAACCGCGGTTAATTGAGTGAACAATCGGTCAGCAAGGGTCACGCCACGAGTCTGAATCCCCACTAAAGCAATGGGTTCACTCCCCACTTTTTGAAAAATCTCGTCCGCCAGCCGTTTAATGACGGCATCCACTTCATCTGAATTCAAAATCGAGATTTCCTTCATGTGCCGATGTCATAGCGGGTAAAGACGGAAAATCAATCCCTAAGCGGGAGCGCCGTCTGCCAGACGGCATCTTTCAAGAATGCCGTCTGGTAGGTAGCGCTACGACTTCCTATTTCGGTTCATCTGCAGAGTAGACTTTACGTGCATTTCTAATTAAGTTAACCAGATAAATTGGGAAGAAACGTCCATACGGAAAAGGCGCCAAGACCACGTAGCCACCGATGGTAAGAGCCTTTAAAATTGACTGGGGCTCCACCCCATTTCGAAACATTTCCCCGATAGAAAATAGGTGCAATAACAGTCAGTGTCTACGGTTGCTATCATAAGAATCATAGGGTTTACAAAAGCTTCGTTAGATGCAATTGATTACGAAAGGAGCTGCCGAGCCTAATGATAGCAGGAGGATCCCAGCTGATAGGCATACATCCAAACATTGGTATCTACCAAAAAATTCATTCCCGGGTTTGGCTCCAGAGTTCTTCCCAAGTGCCCGTTGAAATTAATGGCTTCTCATCCAGTTTTGATAGAACTTCTGGGGGGCTTTTAAGGGAAAGTTCTACCTGAGGTACAACCTTCATAACCTCCATATACCCCCGCTTGAACTTCACGGACGACAGACCCTTTTATTGGTTGAGCTCTAGGGAGCACAATCCTCTTTTTTTGATCAACCGAAACAATCTTACTGGTGGGATTAGCCTATCCTAGTTAAAGATTTAAAGCTTTATTCAAAGTGCAAGGTGCCAATATCGGTTCGGATCTGAGCGCCTTCGAAAGATATTTTTTTCAATTCGCTATAGGCCGCATCCCTGGCTTGTTCCCGAGTTTCGCCGGTATGAGAAACCGAGAGGATACGTCCACCATTGGTTTCAAAGCACCCTTTTTCATTTAAACGGGTTCCGGCGTGATACACCCGACCCTCGGTCACCTGTTCACATCCAAAGATTTCGTCACCCGAACTACCATTTGCAGGATAATCCTTACTGGCCATGACCAACGTAATGCTCCAACCTTCGTGAAAAGTCAGTAATTCAGGGTTTAGCTTCCCTTTTGCTGCCTGAAAGAGGAATTCTGCAAAATCGCCTTCGACGAGGGGAAGAACCGCCTGGGCTTCTGGATCGCCGAAACGGCAATTGAATTCGAGGACTTTAGGCCCGGCTTCGGTTAAAATGATCCCAAAATAGAGAAATCCGCAGTAGCGAAGATTATCCTTCTTGAGTCCGTCGACCGTAGGTTGAATAATGGTTTTTTCGATGATTTCCGCCATTTCCGGATCTAACAATCGACGGGAGGCCACCGCACCCATTCCGCCCGTATTTGGGCCTAAATCATTCTCTTTCAGTCGTTTATAATCTCTAGCTGGCGTAAAGTATTCGTACTCATCCCCTGCCACAGCGCAAATCACCGAAACTTCTTTTCCCGCCAGAAATTCTTCCACAAACACCCGGTCTTCCCCAAATTGCTTGTCTTCGAAGACCATTTTCACAAAGTCTTCCATTTCGGCTTCCGTGGTGCAGACCGCCACCCCTTTTCCGGCTGCCAATCCATTGTATTTGAGAACTGCAGGATACGAGTTTACTGCAGCCCGGCAATCCGATGCATTATCCACCACCTCAAATCCTCCGGTGGGAATCTGATGCTTGGTCATAAATTCTTTTGCGTAAATTTTGCTGCTTTCCAGTTGAGCCGCCTCTTGAAAGGGCCCGAAACAGGGGATTCCTGCCTCTTCGCAAACATCGGCAAGCCCTTTGGCCAGCCATGCCTCCTCGCCGGCGACACATAAATCAATTCCGTTATCTCGCATCCATATCACCAACGCGGCAGGATCCGGAATTCCAGGAAGCGGCGTTGCTAGGTCGGACATCCCTTGGCTTCCGGGACAGGCAACTACCTCGGGGTTTGAAGGTGAATCAGAAAGCGCTCGGGCTAACGCATGTTCGCGTCCACCTTTTCCAACTAATGCAATTTTCATAACGGGTCCGGGATCAGGATTAAATCAGGAGTACTGCGGCGTTTGCCTATCGGTAGACGCTCAAATTGCAACCGCAAAGCCGTTTCTTTCATGCTTGCAATCCCAGGCACGAAACGCTTGAATGTCTAGACATAACTTAGCCTATCCTTATGAACAAAAAATCACGTTTATCCTTATTTCTATTGCTCTTTCTCGCGAGTACTCCGTCTATCCTACTTCGTGGCCAAGCACCATCCGATCTACAGGTCGAAGCCGATCAGCTTACCTATGAAGCAGAAGCCAATACCATCACCGCGCGTGGGAATGTGTTACTCAGGAAAGGCGCGCAGAGCCTTAAGGCGGATGAGATCACCTACAACCAAGTAACCGAACAAGCCTTTGCTAAAGGCAATGTCGTATTCACCAACGAGGATCAAATCTGGCGCGGGGACGTACTCAAATATAATTTTATCACTGGAAAAGGTAGTTTTCCAAACTTAGGCGGTCAAGTAGGTCCCTTCAAATTAACAGCCAATTCTGTGGAACGACTCAGTCCCATTCAAACCCAGCTCGAAGGAGTGGTGGTCACGACCTGTGAAGATATCGTAGATCCTGATTTCAAAATCCGGTCAAGCAAAGTGGATGTGTATGAGGAAGATATTTTCGTTATGAGAAACCCGGTTTTCTATTTACATGGAATCCCTTTCTTTTATTTACCGAAATTGACTCTCGACCAACAGCGCCAGCCCACGAATATTGATGTCATTCCTGGATACAGTTCCCGCGATGGTTTCACATTACTTAACTCCTATACCAGATACCCCAAGGCAGGTTATCGTACGGAAACCCAATTAGATTATCGCTCCGAACGCGGATTGGCAGCCGGTCAGGAATTCTACTGGTACAACCCGGAAACGAATAAACAACATACGGTATTAAAATTTTACGGGGCCTTAGATGATTCGCCCTACCGCAATGAAGATCAGGAAAGTGCCTACAGGTCCCAAAACATAATTATCGACGAAGAGCGCTATCGGATTAAATTTGATCACCGTCAGGACGTCACTCCAACCGACACCTTCTGGGCAAAAGCCTCTTACTTAAGTGACGCAAAGGTGATTGAAGATTTCTTCGACGAGGAGTTTCGTGAGGAACCTATTCCGGAAACCCGGGTGGCCTACAGCTCTGTGGCCCAAAGCTGGAATGCAAATATCGATCTTACCCGTCAGTTAAACCAAGACGACTTCAGTGCCGTAAACCGCTTGCCAGAAGGCACCTTTAATGTCCCGACTATGAACTTAGGCTCCACAGAACTCTTATACACTAGTGAAACCCGGGCCGGGTATTTGGAACGTACCTTTTCAGAATTCGACCGAGATAATGGGAACGAGGACTATGACAGTCTCCGCATGTTTACAGAACAAATTGTCTCTTACCCCACAAAAAGTTTTGGATGGTTAAACATCATTCCCCGAGCGGGGGGTAGCCTGACCTATTACGGAAATACCAATCGAAGCGAAAGCCAAGTAAATCCGATTTCAAGCGTAGATGATAACGGGGTGATTACCACCGTCTTTGAAACCAATACCGTTCAGTCCGCGAGCTCATCCGATATACGAATATTACCGGAAATTGGATTTGAGACCTCCTTTAAAGGATTTGGATTGGTGCATGATAAAGCTACGGGCTTAGGTAAAGGTTTACGTCATGTTGTGGAACCCTTTGCAGACTATACCTTTATTCCTGATCCTGACCTAGAGCCCAGCGATATCTATCAGTTTGATGACATTGACGCCCGTGGAGAAGAGCATAACATCGCCTTTGGTATCCGAAATAAATGGCAGACCAAACGGGACCTTCCCAACGGGCGTCATCAGATTCACGATCTAGTTAATTTTATTGTGAGTACAGAATATGATCTGCGCTCTGATGCAGACCCGGCTTTGGGGAATGTTCTGGTGGATACCGAACTCAAGTTAGTGGACTGGGCTTCCGCGCGTATCGAATTCTTATATAACGTCGACCAAAGCGAACTAGATACGATGGATTCCGAAATTCGTTTTCAGCCATCCGAATCCAAGAATTTCATCAGCCTTACTCAGCGCTATCGCCTGGATGACACCCACACCATGCAGCTAAATTACCAATTGAATCCAAAAGGACGATTCGGCTTCAGAGGCTATTCCCGTTACGAACTCGAATCCGAAGGCTTTGAAGAGCAAAGCCTCCTCTTCACCCTTCAAACAGAATGTGTAGGATACGGGATTGGCGGCAAATGGCAACAGGGAGATCAATTTGCGAATGGAACCGCGGATGATGACGATTACGAAGTATGGTTTCAATTATGGCTAACCGCCTTCCCACGCGCCATTATGGGATTAGGGGCTGCAGAATGACCAACAAAGCAGCCTTTTCATTAATCGAAGTCTTAGTGGCTTTGGTCATTGTGGCCATTATGGGATCCGTAGTAGCGCTGCAACTTGTAGGAACCGGTGACGAAGCAAAAGTCACCAGCACCCAAGCCGAAGTAAAAACCCTTGCTACCGCCCTGATCCTTTTTAAAACCCAACAGGGTTTTCTACCCTCACAAAATCAAGGGTTCGAAGCCCTGATAAGAGAGCCGACCACTCCCCCCTTGGCCCCCAGATATCCAGCGGGAGGTTACTTACAAAGTATCACGATTCCTGTCGATGGATGGGATAATCCATATATCTATCTGATCCCCGGTCGCGAAAATCAACCTTTTGAAATCCTCAGCTACGGAGCCGATGGAATCGAGGGAGGCAGCGGTGTCAATGCCGACATCAGCAACCTGCAATAGCAAACAGGGCTTCACGCTTATTGAAGTCTTAATGGCTTTGCTGATTATTGCGGTACTCGCCGCTCTTATCAGCCGTATTTTACAAAGTTCTCTACTCACGCATCAGCTGATTGAAGAAGACCTAAAAAACCTTCCTCTTCAACAACAGCAAATTAATCTGCAATTGGCAGGCGAACGGGAAGAACCCGTGCTCCTGCTTATCCCCGTGGAGGAACAAAAAAAATGAATGCCTGGTACACTACCCTAGAAGCGCCTCCCCTGAATCCCCCATCGGAAATTTTTAGTCCGATATGGATAGTCCTTTACCTGATGATTGCGGCCGGACTTTTTATTTGGTCCCGAAGTCAGGATCGCTTGCTTCCTCGCGATTCGTGGAAACTAATCATCCTCCATCTTCTCTTTAACGCGGCCTGGTCACCGGTTTTTTTCAAACTCCAAGCACCGGGACTGGCATTGATCGTCATCGTGTTGTTGTGGATCACGTTGGTCATGCTCCTAAGTAAATTCTGGAGAGAATCCCGTCGGGCTTATTGGCTGTGGCTCCCCTATTTTGTGTGGGTCAGCTTCGCGACCTATCTAAATGCCGGATTCTGGTGGTTGAATCGGTAAGGTAGGCATTCCTGCCTGAAGGATCCTAGGCTTTCAGCCTGTTAGATGCCACGTCAGGCTGAAAGCCTGAGATCCCGCAGGCAAAATGCCTAGGTTACCAACTCCCAATCCTCCCAAAAGCTCGGATACGACTTCGCCACCACGTCCGGATCTTCAATCTGAAGATTTCCCAAAGCCGCTAAGGGCGCAAACGCCATCGCCATACGATGGTCGTCATACGTTTCCACCGTTTGCCCATCTACGTTTAAAACACCGCCGGGTAAGACGATGGCCTCGTCACCGATCACCTCTACCTCACACCCAAACTTCGCAAGCTCCGTTTCAATCGCGGCGATTCGATCCGTTTCTTTTATCCGTAGACTCGGGAGTCCTGTAAGCTTAGCCGGAATACCCAAGCCCGCACAACACACCGCAAAAGTTTGAGCCTGATCGGAGATATGTAGAAAGTCCGCTTCGAAGAAATCCTTGCGCGGACCAGGTCGCAGGATCACCCCGTCCTCCACGAATTCGCTAGTGACGCCAAGGTCCACAAACAAATCGGCCAACTGACGGTCCCCCTGTAGACTTTCATCCCGCAGGTACATCAACTTTACGTCCCCCTCTCCCCGCAACGCCATCAACGAATACCAATAGCCCGCCGCGGACCAATCCGATTCAATCGCATATCGCCCCGGCACAGGCGTTTGAGCTTTGATGGTAAAAGTCTGGTTCAGCTCCTCCACCTTCAACCCAAAACGCGCCATCCAATGGATAGTCATATCGATGTAGGGACGGGACGCAATGGTTCCTTCCAAAGTGAGTTCTAATCCCTGATCCAAAAACGGAGCGATCAACAATAAAGCCGACACATACTGAGAACTCACATCGCCGCGCATCGTCACCTTACGAGAGCTCTGTTTAAATCCTTTGATGCGTAAGGGGCAAAATCCTTGGTTGTTCAGGTAGTCAATATCTGCACCCAGTTCTTTTAACGCCTCGACCAAAATCCCAATCGGACGTTCCTGCATGCGAGGTGAACCCGTAATCAACGCCGGCCGATTTGCCGCCACGCACCAGGCCGTTAAAAATCGAGTAGTGGTTCCCGCATCCTGGGGATCCAACAGCTCCGCGTCGCTAGAGAGCAATGATTCCAATAAGCGAGTATCCCGAGCCGCAGAAAGATTTTCCAACTCAATACCCTCACCCGCCAAGACCCGTAAAATCAACGCACGATTGCTTTCGCTCTTACTCGCAACCATCGGGAGGGTAGCGTTTAGAGGAGAAGCTGGAGTGGGGACTTGAAGAGTAGTCATGGGTGATCTTCAACACTACCCAACGAGTATTGGCAAGAAAAAGGAGCGCCAGCTGCCAGCTGGCCAGAATGGAGCGGGGGTTTTCGAACCCCCGTGTTTTCTCCATTTATGGGGGTTGACCGCGATGGGCACAGTGCTTTGACGGAATTCGAAGAGATAATTTAGTTCGTTCACGAGGATTCCCCCGAAGGCATTTATGTCGAAGGTTACGCAAAACGTAGGTTTCGAAACTCGGCTCGCTAAAGCGTCCCTCTCCAATCCGCGTAAACGAGGGAACTCGGAACTAACCTAAGCGATCACGAAAATCTGCATAGCCAAAGGTTTGGGTTACCTTCATCTCTTCCGTTTCGGAATCCCACAACGCAATCGACGGATGCGCCACCCCGTTGAAGTGACTTGTTTTGACCATGCTGTAGATTGCCATATCGGTGAAGAACAATCGATCCCCGCGTTTGAGTGGTTGATCAAAACTGTAATCGCCGATTCGATCGCCGGCTAAACAGGTAATTCCACCGAGTTTATAGCTGTGGACTTTTTCTCCGATAGTGCCACTTCCCAACACATGCGGCCGATAGGGCATTTCTAATACATCCGGCATATGGGCGGTTGCAGATGAATCCAAAATTGCATGCTGAACCCCCTGACTTTCAAACACATCTAAAACTTCGGTCACCAACCATCCTGCATGTAAGGCAACCGCTTCTCCGGGTTCCAAAATTATCTCTAGGTCATAGGTTTCCCGCAGATGTTTGACGGTGCGAATGAGCAACTCCAGATCATAGTCAGGTTTAGTGATGTGGTGCCCTCCCCCGAGGTTCAACCATTTCAGTTGATGAAGAAGCGTAGCGAATTTCTCTTCAATCTTTTCTACGGTGCGAGCGAGCGTATCACTCCCTTGTTCGCAAAGGGTGTGTGAATGCAATCCGGTGATCCCGGTTAAATCTGCATCCACAAGATCTTCCGCCGTCATGCCAAACCGTGAACCAACGATACATGGATTGTATAACTCTACCTCCACTTCGCTGTACTGCGGATTTATGCGAAGCCCGTAGTTTACTTCCGGCTGACTCAAGGCTTTGGTTCTAAAATGTTTCCACTGCGACAAGGAATTAAAACTGATGTGCCCGGCTATCTCTTGCAAAGAGGAAAAATCTTCATCGGTATAAGCCACCGCATAGGCATGGACCTCGCCGCCAAATTCTAATTTTCCCAGTAAGGCTTCATTCAACGAACTTGCGGTCGTCCCATTCAGAAACGGACGCAACAGCGGAAAAGCCGGATGCATGGCAAAGGCTTTAAGCGCCAAAATAATTTTAGCCCCGGAGGCTTTACGAACATCATCCAGGATCTGGCCGTTTTCGCGTAGAGCTTCCGCATCCACCACAAAGCAAGGCGAGGGAACCAACAATGGATCAAATGGCAAAGACTCACTCATGCGTTTTCGAAGTAGGTGTAACCTTGCATACCTTCCGTAAAGGCCTGCATGATGGTTTTACGCTGAGAGGCCGATATCTTTCCGCAGCGCACCGCACGTTCGGCCAGGGCGCGGAAGTTCACGGTCATCTCTTTTGGATCATATTCCACGTAACTCAACACATCCGCCACTGTATCACCCTGCACCTCGTGGCCATACACTCGTTGCCCTTCCTCATCGACTTCCACACTTACCACATTGGTATCGCCAAACAAGTTGTGCAGATCCCCTAGAGTTTCCTGATAGGCCCCCACAAGAAAGACACCAATGTTGTACGGCTCCCCTTCTTTCAGACCATGCAGAGGCAGGGAATTTTTGGATCCAGTATCGTCGATAAAAATATCGATCTTCCCATCGCAGTCACAAGTGATATCCGCAAAGATGCCTTCGCGATCCGGTTTCTCGTTCAAACGATGAATCGGCATGATGGGGAATAGCTGATTGATCGCCCAGTTATCCGGCAACGATTGGAAAAGACTAAAGTTGCCATAGTAAATATCTGGCCGCATGGCGGAAAGCTCCTCCAGACTATCGGGTGGCCACTCCATTTCCTTAGAGGCGTTTTGAATCTGCCGCAGAATCACCGCAAAGCAACGTTCCGCCACTGCACGTTCCCGCAAGCTAACCAAACCCAAGGTAAAGCGAGAACGGATTTCATCGCGATAGTACACCGCATCATTCAGACATTCTTGCAGATTGCTTGAATTTACTAGAGTCGGAATATTCGAGAGATACTTCAATTCGTTAGGTGCATTTTCCGCTAAGACCGGCAACTCCGAAGTCGTGGGTGCCCCCGACACATCTAAAATGTTAAATATCAAAACACCATACTGCGCAACCGTCGCCCGTCCGGATTCGGTGACCAGCGTGGGGTGAGCCACACCGGATTTGTCACAGATCTCCATCACAGACTCCACCACATCCGCACAATATTCTTCTGTCGCATAGTTTCGGCTACTCAGAGTGTTAGACTGACTGCCATCATAGTCTACCGCCAATCCGCCTCCTACATCTAAATAGCCAAGAGGCGCGCCCTCGCGAGTCAAGTCCACATAAACCCGGGTGGCTTCAGAAACGCCACTCCGAATGGTACGGATATTCGGAATCTGGGATCCCAGATGATAATGTAGAAGTTCCAGCAGATCTAACGAGTTCTTTTCTTTGAGTAGATCCACGAATTGAATCACTTGTTCGGCATTCAATCCAAACACGCTGTTATCTCCACCAGAGTTCACCCATTTGCCACTCCCTGGAGTAGAGAGCTTCATGCGCACCCCCAAGCGAGGCTTCACTCCCAACGCTTCTGCTCGCTGCAAGATCAAGGGGACTTCGCTTAAGGTTTCTACCACCAAAATCACCTGCAAACCCATCTGCACCCCGTAGAGGGCGAGGTCGATAAATTCCTGATCTTTATATCCATTACAGATAACCAAAGCTTCCGGATCCTGCATATAACTCAAGGCGGCAATCAACTCGGGTTTGCTGCCAGCCTCGAGCCCATGGTGATATTTTTTTCCGAAATCGCAAATCTGTTCAATCACTTGTTGTTGCTGATTCACTTTGATCGGAAATACCCCTTTGAAAACCCCTTGATATCCCGCTTCCAAAATTGCTTTTTGGAACGATTCGTTGATCAGGCGAAGGCGGTGCTCCAAAATATTTCCAAAACGCAACATAAGAGGTGGATGAATCCCGCGTTCGTCCAACTCGCTCATCATCTCCGCCATGCTGTGCCAGGAGGCATTGCCTTCAGAACCCAGATTCACCTCGACATCACCGGCATCCGATACACGATAATGAGGATCCCCCCAACGGGGGAGATTATAGAGATCGGCCGCATCTGCGGAAGACCAGGAAGTGGATGGGAGTTTAGTCATTTTGGAGATAGGAGATAGGAGTTGGGAGTTGGGAGATCGAAGTTGGGAGCTGGGAGGTGGAATCAGCTATCCGCCACTGATCCGAAGTAGGCAGGATCTACGTCCAAGGTTATTCATTACTCATCAGTCATCCCTAATCCGGCATCTAAAGGATCCAGTTCAACAACCTGCCAAGGTAGGCCATGTTCAGTCAATCCAGCCATGAAAGGATCTGGATCGAGTTGTTCCATATTCCAAACCCCAGGCTGAAGCCACTCGCCGTTCATCATGAGTTTTGCTCCGATCATAGCTGGCACGCCCGTGGTATAGGAAATGGCTTGAGATTTTACTTCCGCGTAACATTCTTCGTGGTCGCAGACATTGTACACATAGACCTTACGTTTCTTCCCATCTTTAATACCTTCTATGATATTTCCGATGACGGTTTTACCTTTGGTCAAAGGCCCCAGAGATGCCGGATCAGGCAGCACAGCTTTCAGAAACTCGATGGGGCAAATTTCCTGACCTTGAAAAGAAATGGGGTCAATGGAGGTCATGCCCACATTTTGCAATACCTTGAGGTGATTGATGTAAGATGGTCCAAAAGTCATCCAGAAGCGGATACGTTTGAGAGAGGGAAGATGCTTACATAACGACTCCATTTCCTCGTGATAAAGCAGATAGATTTCTTTTTCGCCCACCACCGGAAAATCGAAAGGACGATGAATTTCCAGGGGTTGAGTCTCCTTCCATTCTCCAGCTTCCCAATAGCGACCGTTAGCCGAAATCTCACGAATATTTATTTCCGGATTAAAATTGGTGGCAAAAGGCAGTCCGTGATCACCCGCGTTACAATCGAGAATGTCCACATAATGAATCTCGTCAAAAAGGTGTTTTGCTGCATGGGCACAAAACACATTGGTCACTCCAGGATCAAATCCACTTCCCAGCAAGGCCATCAGACCTTTCTCTTTAAAACGTTCGTGGTAAGGCCACTGATAGTCGTAGGAAAAGCGGGCCTCGTCCTTGGGTTCGTAGTTAGCGGTATCCAGATAGTGAATTCCCGCTTCCAGACAGGCTTCCATCAAGGTGAGGTCCTGATAGGGCAAGGCCACATTCAGCAACATCTCGGCACCACATTCCTTGATCAATGCCACCGTTTCCGCCACATTATCCGCATCGACTTCGGCCGTATGAATCGGGCGGGAAATTTCGGAGGCAATCTGATCGCATTTGGACTTCGTGCGACTAGCCAGGGTAATGGTTTCAAAAACGCCAGGAACTTGCGCACATTTGTGGACGACAACCCGGCCGACTCCGCCGGCACCAATGATCAGAAGATTTTTCATGATGTTCATTTAGTCCGAATTTTCAGGATTGGCAAGGTGTAATTTCTCCGTATAAAAAAGGTAGTTCCGAGACATAAAGATACGGACTGCAAAAGTGGAACGCTCGAGAAAACCTCAAAGTAAAGTGCTTAATAAGCCTAAAATATCGTAGTGATCAGAGCTTTTTGATCTTAAATCTTCGCCCTTTAATTTTGGATCGGCTGAGCTGCTGCACAGCTCGGTCTGCGACAACGCATTGTACAGCTACGTAAGATTTATAGTCCATAATATCAATTTTCCCTACCTGCGAACCTTCAAGCCCGCCGGCGCCCGTTAACGCCCCGAGGATTTCTCCGGCCCGAACTTTCGCATCGCGGCCACCAGAAATACAGATCGTGACGAATGTTGGATCGGGAATTTTCGCAAGCCTGGAACGTAGAATCGACAGAGATTCGAGTTCAAATGCGGAATTCTGATATGCATTGATTTCGGAAAGCTTGAACTTTTCGCGCTCACTGCAGAGGCTCACGGCTATACCACTCTTACCTGCGCGACCCGTTCGCCCAATTCGATGCACATACGTTTCGGGATCAGACGGGAGCTCGTAATTGATCACCAGCGGAAGGTCTTTAATATCTAGCCCACGGGCAGCCACATCCGTTGCTATCAATACCGAACAACTCTGATGCTTAAACTGAATCAACAGATCTTCCCGATCGCGTTGCTCCAAATCGCCATTGAGAGCCGCCGCACTAAATCCCTGCTCGCTAAGAAAGTCGCAAATATCGAAAGTACTCTGCTTATAGTTACAGAAAACTACCGCAGAAACTGGCTGATATTCTAACAATATTTTTTTCAACCCGTCGAGTTTGTCGGGAGCTTTACAGTGATACACAACCTGTTCAATCTCGTCCGAGGCCTGTTGCTCATCAACAGATACATGCGTTGGATTCCGCTGCACATGACGACTAAGATTTTCAATATTATCCGGAAAAGTTGCTGAAAACAGGAGCGTCTGCCGGTCAGCCGGTAAGTCGCGAATAATCTTCTCTAACTCATTCATGAACCCCATTTCGAGTATCCGGTCGGCCTCGTCCAGCACCAAGAGAGACAGGTCCTGAAGCTTTAGCGAGTCGCGTTTAATATGATCCACAACCCGCCCCAATGTCCCTACCACAATCTGCGCTCCCTTTTTGAGTGCTCGCTTTTGAAGATCAATAGGTTGCCCACCATAGAGCGTCGTCACCATGACATTCGGTAGGTGCCGTGCGAGCCGTCTCAGCTCACTGGAGACCTGAATGCTCAATTCCCGGGTCGGACAAAGCACAAGGGCCTGAGTTGCACGGGATGTCAGGTCAAGTCGAGCCAAGAGAGCCAAAGCGAAAACAGCGGTTTTCCCACTCCCCGTCCGAGCTTGGGCAATCAGATCTTTACCCGCCAGCGCAACCGGAAGCGCCGCGGCTTGAATAGGGGTCATACTGTAGTAACCCAAACTCTCGAGATTTGAAAGTTGAGCCGCTGATAACGAGTGTTTAGAGAAAGAAAGGGCAGACATGTGTTGTATGTACTCTCTTGAGAACAAACCCGCAATCCTACCCGCAAGGGAAAAGGCAATCCTTTCCACCGGCCCCCTGATCAAAAAGAAAGTAGCGAGGAGCCCGTTTTAATGAAGTTCACGCTCTTCGCAGTAACTTATTACGGGTGATTCGCCACAAAAATACTCCGCTGAGGAGCCGGATGACCTTCGACAGTTTTACTTGGGTCACCAGAATCCAAGTAATTGGCTAACGAATAAAAAGTCATCCAGTCGGTAGCTCGTTGTTCTTCAAAGGAGGTAAGTGATGTATCTACATGCTCCACGTTTTGAAGTCCCGCATCTTTCAACCACTGAGCTAAAGTTGAAGCTGTTGGCAAGGCGTAAATATTGCGCATCTGGGCGTAACGGCCTTCTGGATAAAACAAGGGGCCAGCATCGTCTGGTACGGTAAGAGTTTCCAGCACCACCTGACCTCCCGGACGCAGCGCCTGCTTCAGCAGCTCCAAATGCGCCTGATGTTCTTTACAGTGAGAAAGCACCCCCATCGAAAAGACAGTATCAAATCCTAATTCGGGTTGAATCGCCTCGGCTCCCAGGGGTAGCACTCGTATACAGGGATCCGGAAGACGCTTCCACACCGCCATGAATTGCATCACGTAGAGTAGAAAAGGATCGAGGCCCACCACTTGGGCTGCGCCCTCTCCGCGCATACGCCAGCAGTGATAGCCATTTCCGCAGCCCACATCTAAACAGCTTCGCCCCTCCAGCGGTTCTAAAGCCGGTTTCAATCGATCCCATTTCATGTCCGAGAGCCATTCGGTATCGATGTCAACATCGCCAAAACGATAGGGTCCTTTTCGCCAAGGGTGGAAGGTTTTCCAAAGCTCCACATCCTGCGAATCCTCTGCGCCATCCCACACCACCCGTTCATGTAATACGGATTTCGTATTCGGCGTTTCAATCGACGCCAAGGCTTCCCGCCACTTCGGTAGATGCCCGTTTTTCTTTTCGTCAAATACCGCTTCGATTTCCGAACGTCGGGCCTGTGCCCACTCCCGTATTCCGAGATTCGGAAAAGAGTCAAAACTTTCAAGAAGGTGGTCGGTTTCAGTCATAAGGATTCGTTTATCTCCCTGATAGAATTTTTCTACAGAAAAGGAGGTTGGGTTTCCAACCCGATACGGAGACTCAATAGCCCACATCCTTGAAGGCGGGCATGGATAACCCCTTTTTCGATTTCCGTATCTCCTTGCTTCACTAGGCCGCTGGAGACATGGAGAGAGTATGAAAAAAGTGTCACTCGCATTAGGAGGGGGCGGAGCCCGTGGGCTGGCTCACTTAAAGGTTCTAGAGTTCCTAGATCAGGAAAAAATCCCCATTTCGAGGATTTCCGGAACCAGTATCGGGGCGATCGTCGGTGCTCTGTATGCCTCCGGTAAATCGGCAAAGGTGATTCAGGACGATTTACACCGCCATATGGTTTTGAAGGAAGACCGCAAACGAGACGTACTCAAAAAGGTTCCAGACCTCCTAATTTGGCTGAAGATGTTCCAATTTGATTTTAATGGAACCGGGATGGTACGCACCGAAAAATTCCTCGAATTTCTCTTGAGTGATTTAGAGGTCAAAACCTTTGAAGATTTGAAAATTCCGTTAACCATCATCGCGACCGATTTTTGGACCGGCGAAGAAGTGGTGATGGATTCAGGACTGTTGATGCCTGCGGTGATGGCAAGTATGGCTATTCCGGGAGTTTTTCCACCTGTCAAACATCAAGGGCGGGTATTGGTAGATGGCGGACTCGCAAACAACGTTCCCTACAATCATCTACTTAATGGAGAGGATATTCGTATTGCTATTGATGTCGCTCCGGACCGAAGTCAGGAAGATCAAAAGGTGCCAAAAATGATGGATGCTACCTTAGGAATGTTTGATATATTGATAGATAAACTGGTTCAGGTTCAACGAAAAGAGTCTCAGCCAGATATTTATCTTCGGCCCGAAATCCGTGGAGTACGCGTGTTGGAATTTGATAAAATCGATTCGGTCTACAAACAAGCGGAAGCCATGATTCCCGAGTTAAAGAGGCAGTTGTCCTTGCAGGGGATCGGGTTTTAATATTTTAGTTCAGAGTTCCCTCGTTCACGAGGTTTTAAGCGAAGGCATTTATGCCAAGCCTTTCATAGTTCGTAAGGTTTCGAAGCCCTACACGGTAAAGCTTTTCGTTTTAAACCTCGTGGACGAGGAAACTCTTATCTATTTTGTATACACGTCACCCTAGACCTTTCTCTTACTTCTACCTAATTTTCTTTGCATGAACACCCTCTGTCATCTTTGCCTGGAACTCCGTGAATCCGAATTCATGATGGGACAATTCCTTGGAGATTTTTCGCGAGGCCAAGTAGAGACACTGCCCTATTCCGAAAACGTAAAAAAAGGAATCCGGGCGCATCGACGAGTAGATGCCGCAGGGGAAATGCATCCCTTTCTGCAAAAAGCCAAAGCACTACTGCCAGAGCGAGACCGACGCTTCGGCGGAATTTTACTGGATCTCTATGGAGACTATCTGCTTCACTGTTGTTGGGAAGAGATCATGGATCGGACATGGAGCGAAGCCTTTTCCAAAATCGATACCTTCCTCCGTTCGCCGCCCCACCCCTTCCCCGTCGGGGCCACACGCTATGCAGATTTTCTAGTCCGCCAGGATCTGCTGGAGGCTTATAAAGATCCCCGAGCCTTGCCCGAAATTTTTGACCGGGTTGGCCAGCGATTCAGAAAACCCGTCGCCCTCTCTCCGCTCCTATGTGTTCTGCAAGAGCAGGAAGCCCAATTCATCCAAGACTTTCCACGCTACTTTGCCGATATGAAAGCAGAGTCGGATCAATTTCTTCACTAGCTTGAGATGGAGCGGGGACTTTCCAGTCCCCCAGTCTGAGACAGTTATGGGGGATTGGAAAACCCCCACTCCATTTTTACCCCTTAACTATTTTGAAAAAAAGTAAGATACCCTTAGGGTGTAAGTCCTATTCGGATTATGGTACGTTTACTAAGCAACCTCAAAGGAAATATTATGAGTAACACAAAATCGATAAATGGATACGCCGCACGTGAAGCTGGAGGTTCCATCCAACCTTACAGCTATGACGTTGGTGAACTTAAGCCCACTCAAGTTGAAATTGACGTTCTTTATTGCGGGATCTGTCACAGTGATGTGAGCATGATTGATAATGAATGGGGTATATCGCAGTACCCACTGGTAGCGGGACATGAGGTCATTGGAAAAGTTGCGGCTATAGGGAATGCTGTCACAAATTTGAAAGAAGGAACTACCGTCGGCCTAGGTTGGCACTCTGGCTATTGCGGTCATTGCTATTCCTGTAAAACAGGCGACCAGAATCTCTGCCAAAGCGCCCAACCGACGATTGTTGAGCATCATGGTGGTTTTGCAGACAAAGTACGTGCAGATGCATCCAGCGTCATTGTCATTCCTGAGGGAATCGATCTGGAATCAGCGGGCCCGCTTCTTTGCGGAGGTATTACCGTGTTCAATCCACTGGTACAATTTGATGTAAAGTCGACTGATAAGGTGGCTGTCATTGGAATCGGCGGACTGGGTCATATTGCTCTACAATTTCTCAACGCTTGGGGCTGCGAAGTCACGGCTTTTACATCCAGCGAATCAAAGCGGCAAGAAGCTCTCACGCTTGGAGCTCATAAAACCTTGAACTCACGCGATGAGGGAGAAATTGAGGCCGCGGCAAGCTCGTTCGATTTCATTATCTCTACGGTCAATGTGAAATTAGATTGGAACCTGTATATAAACACGCTTAAGCCGAAGGGACGTCTGCATTTTGTAGGTGCAACCTTAGAGCCTTTAGATCTGGGTGTTTTCCCATTAATCTTGGCACAACGGTCGGTTTCGGGCTCCCCCGTAGGCAGTCCAGCCACCATCGAAAAGATGCTGGAATTTGCAAATCTCCATGAGATCAAACCATTGGTGGAGTTGTATCCTATGAGTAAGATCAACGAGGCCTTCGATCATTTGAAATCTGGAAAGGCTCGGTACCGGATCGTACTTTCTACGAGTGGTGATTAAAAAATGGAGCGGGGACGTTCCCGTCCCCGTGGCAGGCTACTTGTGGGGCTTGGAAAACCCCCACGCCATTTTCAATCCCGAAAGGCCAGAAGCGACACAAAGTTAAAGCACTGTAACCACACTTGACTGCGGGAGAAGCCAGCTTCCTGGAGCCTTTTTTGGTGGGTGGAGATGGTTTCGGGAATCAGTACGTTTTCGATAGCGATACGCTTTCGGCTTATTTCTAAATCAGAGTAGCCATTTTCTTTTTTGAAGGCTTCGTGCAAGGCGCGCATTTCTTTCTGGACCACGGGATCTTCAAAGGCTATTTTTTCAGAAAGCACCAGAACCCCACCGGATTGGGTGCCTTGTGCAATTCGGGAAAGCAGCTTCAATCGGTCTTCAATCGGGACAAATTGCAGAGTGAAATTTAAGACCGTGAGACGAGCGTTTTCAATCGAGGTTTCTCGGACGTCGCCTAGCTCGGGAAGGATATTTGAAATCTCCCTTTCTTTGAGTTCTTTTTTTAAGCCCTCTATCATTGCCGGAGAAAGATCCACCGCAATGATTTCTGCACGGTCGCCAATCTGACGCTGTACGGAAAAACTAGCTGCTCCGAGGGAACAGCCAAGATCGTATACCCGACTGCCGGGAGTGACGTAACGATCGGCAATAGAGCCAATCAATCGAAGCGTCGCGGCGTAGCCCGGCACGGAGCGGGCTATCATATCTGGAAATACGTTGGCTACTGCCTCCGTAAATTCAAACGAAGCCGGTTCGGGAGATTGCTGATTGAAAATATCGTCACGCATCATAACTTGATTCCAGAGAGTGGCCGTAGGTGTTTACGCCACAGGGAAAACCCAGTTATACCCGGCGAATATCGAGTTTAAATTTCGAGCCCCGCAACTGCGGGGCTCCAGCCACTTTTTGAAACCATGGTGAATCAGGGGGTTAAATTGCGCAGCACCTTAAAGTATTCTGACTCGGAACTGATCAAAAGTTCGGTTTGTTTACCCAAGGTAATGGGATAACTTTCCAAAGTGCGAAGCAGGGCATAGAATTCCGGGTCTTCCGAATAAGCCTCATTATAAATCCGGGTGGCTTCCGCATCAGCTTCTCCTCGAATCACCTCGGCTTTTCGTTTAGCCTCGGAACGAATTTCGGAAAGCTGACGTGAAGTATCACCCATAATACTGGAAGCTTCACCCTGCCCTTCCGAACGGAATTGGGCGGCCACCCGCTGACGTTCCGAAATCATCCGTTGGAAGACCTGCTCCCGTACCGAGGGAATATAATTCAGTCGCTTGATGCGTACATCCACCAGCTCAATACCATAGAGCTCGGGCATGTCTTTGCTGGCTTCATTAAGAATCGCTTTGGTAAGAGTATTCCTTCCGACTTTAATTTCACTCGTCAAAGCCGAGCTGTCATTCTCGGGTGCCATTACATTTGCACGTTTCAGATCTTCTTCCGTTACTTCCCAATCTTTGGACCGCACGATCTCGGTTAATTCGGTGCTGGAAATTTTGTCGCGCACTACCGAATCAATAATGTCATCCAAACGGGTTTGTGCGCCGGATTCGTCACGAACCGATTTTACAAATTGCAAGGCGTCCACAATCTTCCAACGAGCCATGGTATCGATAGAGATAAATTCACGACCGCGGGTAGGAATTTGATTGGGAGCTCCATCCCAAGCGATGAGACGTTTATCGTAGCGACGCACTTCCTGAATGAAGGGGGTTTTAAAATGAATCCCCGGCGTGGTGATGGCTTCGCCCACGGGTTTACCAAATTGAAGAACTAAGGCTTGTTCGGCCTCATCTACAAAAAAGACAGAGGAGGAAAGTACAACTCCCCCTACGACAAGTACAAGAAGAAGGACAGAGGCAGCAGCAGATTTTACGAATGCAGATTTCATTGTGCACCTCCTTTATTTTCAGATGTTCGCAGATTTAAGAGGGGTATGGGAGAGGTTCCACTCTCCTCAAGGATCGTGATTTTACCGATATCAGGAAGAACCTCTTCCATGGTTTCAATGTATAAGCGGCGGCGGGTCACTTCAGGTGATTCGCGATAAGCGGAAAGCAAGGACGTAAATCGGGCAGCTTCTCCACGAGCTAGATTGGTTCGTTCCGCGCGGTAGGCTTCCGATTCAGCTACGATCTGATCGGCCTCTCCACGGGCACGGGGAATAATCTGGTTCCGGTTTTTTTCGGCTTCATTTACTAGGCGCTCACGTTGTTGCCGAGCTTCATTCACTTCATTAAAAGCGGACTTCACTTCCTCGGGCGGAGTCACGTCTTGAAGTTCGATTCGTTCAATACTTATCCCCATATTGTAGGACGTGAGAATCTGACGCATTTCCTGAAGGGTGGAATCCGCTATAGCTACTCGGCCCACGGTTAGCACTTCACTTCCCAAACGGTTTCCCACGATACGGCGCATCACGGATTCCGAAATATCGCGAATGGTGTCCCGGGTATCGCGCACCTGAAACAAGTATTTCACCGGGTCATTTACTTTAAACTGAACGACCCATTCTACATCGATCACATTCAAGTCCCCCGAGAGCATCAAAGATTCGTTTAGCATATCCGGGGTTTTAATGAATTTGGAGCGTTGAGCGGCTACAGTGGTTCGAAAGCCAAATTCTTCTTTCAAAACCCGTTCGGTAGGTACCATCGTAGCGGTATCAATCCCCAAAGGAAATTTGAAATGCAAACCGGGTTCCTTAACCGCAATCACTTTTCCGAAACGCTGTACCACAGCTTTTTCTTCCGGTCCGACACTGAAGAAGGTCGATTGAACCCCTCCAAGGGCAATCAGCACTACAATAAAAAAGAAAGCGTATTTCAGACCCCGTTTAATGGCATTAGGGTCAATTTGAGGGAATTCTATTTGTTCATTCATAAGTAGTAGACTAACATGGATTAGTTGAACCACAATCAGATACACAAGGTTTCGAAACTATGGTCATTCTTCATTTTGAAACGAAAATACATGCAGCCGTAGAAAAGGTCTTCGATATGGCCCGTACCGTAGAGGTGCACCTCGAAACCGCAGCCCATACACAAGAAAAAGCGGTTGGAGGCAAAACAAGCGGCCTGCTTGAAAAAGGAAATACCATCGTCTGGGAAGCGCGACACCTCGGAGTTCGGCAACGGCTTACGGCAGAAATCGTGGAAATGGAGCCGCATAGCTTCTTTGAAGACCAAATGCTTCGGGGTGCTTTTGCATTTTTGCGTCATAAGCATAGCTTCGAATCCACTTCAACCGGTACCTTAATGAAGGATCAGATCGAATTTGAGGCCCCATGGGGGATTTTAGGTCGATTTGCAGAGTTTCTGTTCCTTAAACGGCATATGAGCCACTTTTTAGTGACCAAAAATGAGGTCTTTAAGGTTTTGGTAGAAAATACCGGAGAACCTATCCGTGTCGAAGAACTGGGGATTTTGAGGAGAAACAAAGAAGAATAGCCCACCAGCCTCCGTATAGGCCACGTAAAAAGCACGCTGAATGGGACGGAACGAGTTAATACAGCCAGGATGCTTTCACTCTAGGTAAGACCAAAAATTAGTGCACATTTGTAGTATTATTTATAGTGATCTGATGAATGTAAGCCTAAAACCTCTCCACACTTTCTGCAAATCTGCCCCCGAATATACGACATATAGTATCTGAATTATCAGAAAATTGTCCCGAAACATGTTTGACCTAAGGAGCTAGCTAGGTTATATCGCGCGTGTCCAGTTTTATGGACACGATCTTCGTATAAAAATAAATACCCCTAAAAAGGAAAAGAGAAACATGTCAGCAAAAGTTGGAATTAATGGATTTGGACGGATTGGCCGCTTGGTCTTCCGCGCATCAATGGATAACCCCGCCGTAGAGGTTGTGGGTGTAAATGACCCCTTCATCGACCTCGAATACATGGTCTACATGATCAAATACGACACCATTCATGGTCGTTTTGATGGAACTGTAGAGATTGTAGGCGGAAAACTGGTCGTAAATGGCAAAGAAATTGCCGTATTCAACGAGCGCGATCCAGCGGATATTGCTTGGGGCTCTTGTGGCGCTGACTACGTGGTAGAATCTACCGGCGTGTTCACTACCACCGAAAAAGCTTCTGCTCATTTAAAAGGCGGCGCTAAGAAGGTAATTATTTCCGCTCCTTCACCAGACGCTCCAATGTTTGTAATGGGCGTAAACCAAGATAGCTACACCTCTGACATGAACGTCATTTCAAATGCTTCTTGCACCACCAACTGCTTGGCACCTCTCGCGAAGGTCATTAACGACAACTTCGGCATCGTCGAAGGTCTAATGACCACCGTTCACGCGGTAACCGCTACTCAGAAAACCCAAGATAGTCCTTCTGCCAAGGATTGGCGCGGTGGACGTGCAGCTGGATACAACATCATTCCTTCCAGCACGGGTGCTGCTAAAGCCGTAGGAAAAGTAATTCCTGAATTGAATGGCAAATTGACTGGTATGGCCTTCCGCGTACCTACTTCTACGGTTTCCGTAGTTGATTTGACCTGCCGGATCGAAAAATCAGCCACCTATGACGAAATCAAAGCCGTTATCAAAGCAGCTTCAGAAGGCGCCATGAAGGGTGTTTTGGGTTACACCGAAGATTCTGTAGTTTCTACAGACTTCATTCATCACCCCGAAACCTCAGTATTCGATGCCAATGCCGGAATCGCACTGAACGACAACTTCGTGAAGCTCGTAGCCTGGTATGACAACGAGTGGGGTTACTCCACTAAGGTACTGGAATTGATTGCCCACGTGGCAAGCAAAGGTTGAACGACCTCCAGATGAATTAATTCACATCCCGAAGGCTTCCACGGAAGGCTTCGGGATGTGTTGCGCTCAGGAAAAGAATACACATGAACAAAAAAACTGTAAAAGATATTGATGTGCAGGGCAAAAAAGTCCTGATGCGGGTCGATTTTAACGTCCCAATTAATAATGACGGATCTGTCGGCGACGACACCCGCATTGAGGCCGCCCTCCCCACGATCCAGTACTTACTGGAACAAAACGCTTCGATCATTTTGATGAGCCATCTCGGCCGTCCAAAAGGTGAAGTACATCCCAAATTTACCCTCAAGCCCGTGGCAGCGGCTCTATCAGCCAAACTCGGTAAACCCGTTGCATTCGCAACGGACTCCGTAGGCGAAGACGCACAAGCCAAAGCGGCAGCCCTTCAATCCGGAGAAATCCTCTTGCTCGAAAACCTCCGATTCTACGCGGAAGAAGAAGGCAAAGGCGTTTCCGACGAAGCCAAAGCCACTTTTACCAAAGCACTAGCCGCTCTAGGCGAAGTCTATGTGAACGATGCCTTCGGTACCGCTCACCGCGCTCATGCTTCCACCGCAGGAGTCACCGAATACATCGATGATTGTGCTGCCGGATTGCTTTTGGAAAAAGAAATCAACTACTTAGCCAAAACCCTGGAAGCTCCCGAGCATCCTTTTGTTGCCATCATTGGCGGAGCCAAAATCTCCGGTAAAATTGATGTCGTCATCAACCTTATGGATAAAGTTGATACCCTCCTCATTGGTGGAGGAATGGCTTACACCTTCTTTAAAGCTATGGGCCAGAAGATTGGCGGATCTATTCATGAAGATGATAAAATGGAATTGGCCAAACAGATTATGACCGATGCGAAAGCCAAAGGCGTGAAGCTCCTGTTGCCTATCGATAACAAAATCGGTGATGACTTTAGTGACAGCTGCAACACAGAAATTGTAAGCGGTGACATTCCAGACGGATGGGAAGGTATGGACATCGGTCCGGAAACCCAGAAACTCTTCGCTACAGAAATTGCCTCTGCAAAAACCGTAGTATGGAACGGCCCCATGGGTTGTTTCGAGATGACACCTTTTGCCTCTGGAACCAACACCATTGCTCAGACAGTAGCCGATAATACCGAATGCATAAGCATCATCGGTGGTGGCGACTCGGTGGCTGCGATAAAAAAAGCTGGTTTGGCTGACAAAATTACCCACATTTCTACCGGTGGCGGTGCGAGTCTGGAACTGATGGAAGGAAAAACCCTTCCCGGTCTGGCCGCCCTCTCCGACAAATAATCACTCAAGGAAAACGATATGAGAAAAAAAATCATTGCTGGTAACTGGAAAATGAACAAGACGGTATCCGAAGCAGAAAGCCTTTCGGAAGCGATCAAACGCGAACTGGATTCGGAAGCTAAAGTGGACGTGGTCCTCTGCCCTCCCTTCATTGCGATTAACGCAGTAAGTAAGGCGGTTTCAGGAACGCAAATTGCTGTGGGTGCACAAAACATGCACTACGAAGCTTCCGGTGCCTACACCGGTGAAATCTCTGCAGAGATGCTTCGCGAACAATACTGCCGCTACGTAATTCTTGGACACAGCGAACGCCGTCAATACTTCGGTGAAACCAATGAATCCGTAAATAAAAAGACCTTCGCGGCTTTGGCTGCAGGTCTCAAACCAATCGTTTGCGTGGGTGAAAGCCTCGAAGAACGTGAAGCTGACAAAGTGGAAGAGGTGATAACCACCCAGATCAATGGAAGCTTGGCTGGACTTTCTGAAGCAGATTTCAAAAATGTGGTCGTCGCTTACGAACCGGTTTGGGCCATCGGAACCGGAAAAACCGCTTCCCCTGAGCAGGCACAGGATGTACATGCTATGATTCGTGGTTTGTTGGTTAAATTGAGCAGCCAAGCTACGGCCGATACCGTTCGTATTCAATACGGCGGAAGCATGAAACCCAGCAACGCAGCCGAATTACTCTCCAAACCCGATATTGACGGTGGATTAATTGGTGGAGCTGCATTGGATGCCACATCCTTTATTGGGATTGTCAAAGCCGCGATTGAAGCATAGGGATAAGAAATGAATATTGTAACCGGACTTTTAATCGTACTCGAAATCCTAGTCAGCGTTTTACTGACCTTGGTCATCCTCGTTCAGCCTTCCAAAAGCGGAGGAGGACTCGGCGGTGCACTGGGTGGTGGCGGCATGAGTGAACAACTTTTTGGTGCCCGCACCGGAAACGTGCTCACAAAAGCAACCATTGCTCTGGCAACCATTTTTCTGGTAAACACCATCGCCTTGGCGATGATCTACTCACGGGATAACGAGTTAGTTCTCACAGAAGCTCCTCCCGCGGCTTCCATCAGTGCTCCTATGCCTGAGGAAGTAGATGTTCAAGTAGCAGAACCTTTGGAAGCGACTACAGAAGCAGCTCCTGCTGAATAACGTTTTCATTAAAGACCTTTATGTCTGATGACGCTATAAGAAACGCCGTTGCTAAAACGGCGTTTTCTTTTTCTGGATTTTCTGCGTTCCGCGTGCTGGATCTAAGCTGTGGCGATGGAAAACTTCTAGAGGTTCTAGCCCCCAATTGTGAATCGGTTGAGGGGACCCATTTCTGTGATAATGATTATATTACCAAAGATCCATCCCCCATCTTAGATAAAATTACGCTACACACTAACGTAGATCTTACCCAAGCCCTAGCCCTAGACAGCGATTCCTATGATCTGGTTATAGCAACTGAAGTCCTGGAGCACCTCCCCGCTCACACCCCCTTGCTTAAAGAGATTTCACGAATACTGAAACCCGGCGGACAGTTCATTTTCACCACTCCGAATGTTCATCGACTCAGCTCACGATTTAAATTTCTGTGTAGCGGAACGTTTTATTTAAACGGAGCTCGGCTGGGCTGGGACACCCCGGCCAACGAACTCTACGCCACTCACCACAATCCGGTTTATTTACCTATTATTCATTCGCTCTTATATCAGCAGGGATTCCGGAAATTCGATTTGGGACTTACCCACTACCGCATAAGCAGCGCACTTTTACTCCCCCTCTACCCCATCGTCCTACTAGGGGCCTGGCTGGAAACCCGCCATATCAAAAAGAAATCCAAAACCGGGGCAAGCGATCTGTTTAAAAAACTTATTTCTCCAAAGCTACTACTCAGTGAGCAACTGATGGTGGTTGCGCAAAAACCCTAAACCGACCAGATGATTCGTTCAAAGTACCCTCGTTTACGAGGCTTTACCCAACGTCATTTATGCCAAGGGTTACGAAGAGCCTAGGTTTTGAAACTCGCCACGCTAAAGCGAAGCTTTTTAATCCTCATAAATGAGGGCACTCTGAACTAACGAGTCGCTTCCGCTAGGATAGCCTACTCCCGATCCGTTTTTCAAAATATTAGGTCTCAATCGAAAGCAGGGCCATCAAGCTATGAACATCTTCCTCGGTGAACTTTTAGTTGGTGCCACCTTCGTTTTCATTCATGAGCTCTTGCAGTCCTCTTTTGCGCTCCTGTAGTTCAAGAATGCGTGACTCGACTATGGCTGTACAAATCAGTTTGTAGACAAACACAGGTTTGTCTTGGCCTATGCGGTGGGCGCGGTCTGCTCACTGCTCTGCATCCTCATTTTGTTTTTTTAATGCCCTTCGTCTGTCGCGGTCGGCCAGATATTCCATCAGATTCTTTTCCCACCAATATAGATATTCCTGGTATCCTTTCTCATTCGGGTAGTCCAAGTTAAACTGGGCAGTCATGGCGCGTCGGGTCTCGTGGTCCTCGAATTCGAGTCTAAGAATCTCGTTATAGCGGGCTTCCAATGCATGACGAGTGAGCGGATATTCTTTGATCAGGATATCGAAAAATCCGGGCCACTTCATGGGATCACCACGGGTAATCACCGCGCAGTGCCATATCAGAAAGGGCGTAGCGGGCGCACGGGGATGCTGCATGGCCAGAGCATACAGACGCGGGGTGTCCTCCGCCTGATCGGGATCTTCCTCGGCATTCTCCACCAAGGCCTCCCCCACGGTTGCGCGGATCAAGGCTGCCCCGTCCTTCTCTTCGATAGCTGCTTTCTGAATGCGACGATACAGATCCTTGGCCAAATCAAAATTCTCCAGCATGAAATTGAAATCCGCCCAGTGCATCGCCAGCCTAACTTTTCCTCGGAGCCCCTCCATGTCCTCCTCTTTTCCGGTAAACACCTTGTTTTTCAGACTCATCAGCAATCGGTCATAGGCATTGTACACTCCCATGCCCACCGCACGACCCAAGAGCTGGTCCTGTTCCAGCGCCTGATCAAAGTGACGTTTAGCGGCATCGGGTTCATCCGCCACCACGGCTAGGAAGCCTAGCTTCCATTCTGCCTCTGAGAGGAGCCGAGGCAAGTACCAATCGGCAGTGAGTCGATTGACCAGAATGCCTGGCTCTAATTCGTGGGCGGAAATCTGCCCGTGTTGATTCATGCTTCGCGGACGTTCCGGGGGTTTGGACACCTTGGCGGATTTTTCAGGCACCGCGTAGGTTTCCAATATACGCTGACGTTCCCCCACCGAGGCTGTCCAAGCGGAAGCCCGGGTGTAGGCCTCCTTTGCATTGGTGAGGTCCCATTGTCCTACGAGATACAAATCCCCAAGCAACAATAGTGCCGCACCACGGTAGAGACCATCGGGATTCTGTTTGTAGAAAGCAGTCAACTCCCGCATCGCCCCACGAATATCCCCTAGATGAGCCAGACACACCGCCGCATACAACTTGGAGGCCTCGGTGTAAACTCCCGTCGGGAATAACTCGGTGATCTCCACATACTGCGCCCGCGCAGCCTCGAAATCCGCACCGGGGATGGAAGGGGGCATGGATGTATTTCGTATGCGAAAAGCCGCGGCAATGTCGGTGAAATCCAGAGCCGCAGGATGATTGGAACGCCGGAGGGTCTGCGCCTCGCGGTACAAAACATAATCCAGACCGTATTGATCGATGTCCACCTTCCGTTCCAGATCCGCAATCCGTGCTTCGATGACCGGCTTCAATTCCTCCCAGATCTCTGCCCCCTCCTTGGCCGGCTCTATCCCTGCTGACTCTGAAATCCGTCGACGTTTGAACCATGAAATTCCCGTCGTCAAAGCCTGCTTCTCAAAGCTCAAAGCCTTCTGCAAATCTGGCTGATCTTCCACGATGACAGACAAAGCCCGCAGCACCGCAATCTTACCTAAGCCCTCGGATTTCGCTTTTGCCATCTCCAAACGCCTCACCGCGTCGAAGATCTGCCCAGTCTCCGCTGACAGTTGTGCCGCCTGAATATACCCAAGCACAAACGGCCATTCAAAGTTTCCGCGAATAGGGGCGGCATATTCCTCGATCAGGGATAACGCTTGCTGGGTATTCTTGCGTTCCTGCCAGGCCTCTGATTCCGACAGTCGTCCAGCTAGCCGCTTTAGAGGGTCATCGGAATGCACGGCACCGGGGGAAATCCGGTCAGACAATGCCCCCGTCCAAAGTTGCGTGATTTCTCCACCGAATGAAATAGAAAAGCACAAAAATAAAAAAATAAATTTCATGCCACGTATTTACAATTGTATATGATTTCTATGCATATATTTTTAATGAACTTAAGATATTTCAGTATCAACATTTCTTCACGTCCACTTCGTAGTCGAAGGCCATGTAAATTAAAATTTAAAGATTTAGATGGCTGGACTAATGAACAATCTTCTTCGTTTTTTCCTCCGCGGCTTTCGACTGAGCAGAGATATATCTCTTCAATTCTTGAGCCTTTTCTTTTATTATAGGGAACTCGTTTTCGTCCTCAATCATCAGAAGACTAAGTATAGTATCTGACCACTTTTCATCTGCAATTGTTATATTCGCTATCTTCCTCGAAAGAATGTCAGTTTTCGACAAAAAGAATTCCATCAAAAGAAATTCTCCTTTATTGGGAGACGTAAGTGAAAAGAGTCGATATTGCTCCTTATCAACGGATTTTCTCAAGATAAGGCTGTTATGGAACACTGAAATCAGTCGGTCAGACCGCACGAATTTATTGTGTTGGGAGGCGTAAACAGTCCAGATATTTCCAAGTCTGGCGTTTCGGTCTTTTTTACGTGACAGAAAAACTTCATCTATTCCATCTCCGTTCAAGTCAACGCAAAACATACATATTATTTCTTCATCGCTCACATCTCCGTACATCATGATAAAATCTTCGACTGGATTTATCACCTCAGAAAAAACTGAACTCGCGCAGAACAAGCACAAAGCAAAAAAGGTATTTTTAATTAATTTCATGGGTTTTCATGCTCCTGTATTATCTTTTCAACATAGTCATTCCGATTAGGAACAAACTCCCACCGTTCACCACTTGGATTGCCAGGATGAAATCGCCAACATGATCTAAAATGACTATTTCCTCCTGGTGGGGTTGGATTAGGCAGTAGCTCTACCACGCTCGACCCGTTGAACATTTGAATTGCAGCAGCTTGTATATACGAAAGCGCAGTAGTTGTTCCTGGTGGAGTATACGTTGTAGGAGGAGCTTCATACTTGTTCGGATATTTTCTTTGCACAGCCGCAAAATAACTTGGTGCCTCCGCAAGATTGCTATTCATAAGTGCTATACCTGAAGTAACGTTGGCAGTCCAACTCCAAACTTGATCCCTAGATGGCGCAGGGTTTGTCAGTTGATAGATTCCCCACCCTATCTGGTCGGAACTGCGATTCGGGGTATATTGTATGTTGTTAAGATAGTCTGGGCCAAGTGAGCCAAGCTCATTGAACTGAAGATATGTTCGGTTTTGTTGTGTACCGGATTCATGGCGAGCTATGGCCTTGGCATAGAATGGATTATTTCCAATTTCCAACTCAACTGCATTTTCCGACGGATTCTCTCCACGGATATGAAAAATCCTTTCAAAGTCAACGCCTTCATGCGTTGCAGTAAGAATCGCTTTCCCACCATAAAAATGGTTTTCAAAGTCTTGGGTTAAGGTCCACTCAGCATTTGCAGCCATTGTTTTACTCAGAACATCTTCATCATTTCGATTAGGACGTTCAAATTCTATCTCTAATTCCCATTCCACATTTCCCGCTAAACCGGAAGGTACTAGTTTCGCCTTTAAATTCGGCATTGCCGGAGTATCTGAGATGTAGACAATGTCATCCTCATCAACGACAGTCGTTCCATCTTTCAACTCCACTCCAATGGCGTTTAATATACCCTCGACATCTTGTCCCTCTGAACCCGAAGTCGCCTTTACCGTATACGCCTCGGCCACCGAGGATTTCGCCCATATAACTATCGCCTCATACGCGTTCACCTGAGATTCCGTCATGATCGCCCCCCCTTCCGAATCTGAAAATTCCACGTTGTCCACGTGGGACCAATCCACAGTTACTTCAGTTTCCGAATTTTCCGTTGCCCCATGTGCATACTTCACCGCCTTCAACTCCACCCAATGATCCTGTTCCTCGGATGATATGGCTACATTTGCTGGATTCGGACTGATGTGGACTGTGTCCTCATCCGTGATCAACAACGTAAATGTACTTTCACTGCCACCCTCTCCTTCCCCTTCTCCACAAGACGTAATTGTACCCGTGATCGTGGTAACAAAGTTGTATCCAGACCCTCCAGAAGGCGATCCATGATACGAAATGGTTAGGTCATCATTGCTAGGATCTGAATCGCATTTATCAATGTCGATATTTTTATTCCCGCCTCCTGATCCGTATCCCCAACCGCTGGTACCAGGAATGTCGCCCTCCGCGCTGGTATCACCCTCCACTGTTAATTCCACAAATCGACTGTCCTCTGAAGTGACGGGCGCGGTAAATACCGCTTTATGATCTCCGGTGAGGGTTATCGGCCGGGTTTCTGTGGCGGCGGGTACATTTATAGAAAATGTCATAACTAATATCATGGCCAGACAGATTTTGCTATAGGGGGGGGGGTATAGGTCTTATCACTTCCTCAACTCCTTCAGAATTTTCATTTAAAAACAAGTCTTTTATGTTAAGTATAAATACGATCCATTGACGCAAGAGTTTTTTTGATATTTTTTTAACTTATCCACCCCACCTGTTTTTCATGCCATCCACCGCTACCATTCGGATTCAGGTTTTATTCATCTCACTGGTCTTGCTTTCGGCCTGCGGGCCCACCCGTGAGGAGTCTGAATCGGAGTCAGTGCTTCCCACCCCGACTCCCGTTCCTGAGACGTTTAATCCCCAACCTTCTTCTCCCGTCCCGGTTGTTGCACCCGATTCCGAAGCCCTTTCATCCATTTGGGAGGAGATGCCGCTTCCCCCCACCCCGGTGCCTTTGCCCACTCCAGTTCCGCAGGTATCGGCTCCCCAACAATCACGCAGAACCTTTCCGAATTCGGAAGCGGAAGGACGGGTTCTTCCCACGCCGGGGGCGGTGTGGCGGGCGGGCCATTTGAACGGTCTGCCGAAAGATGTGGATTCTTTCTATCCCGCCACCGAGTATGCGGTGGATCGGAATTTCGCCCATTCGGTCCATCTGCGGGAGCCAAACGAACTCCCGGCGTTTTTGGAAGTTGGGCAGTCGCTGGTGATCCATCTACCCCCACTGCCGCCCGATTTGTATGTGCTCCACGTGGCGACCACCGGGGGCAGCGAAGAGGAAGGCAAGGAACTGGGATTTTATTCACATGAATCCTACCGCCGACGCTTCCTTCGGCTACGCTTCAACGACCGGATTGTCTGGCAGCGCACCACCCCGCCATTTCACGCCATCACCAAGGTGGCGTTGGACCCGAGTCGCTTGAATCCGGACGGCAATCTGATCACTCTGGAGAATCTCGGCACCCATCCGATTCCCTTGGATGCAGTGTGGATCGCACCGCATCGTCCAGAAAACCGCCCGATGTTTATCGCTCTGGATCAAGGTGAATGGCTGAACCGGGAGGATTCGGGCTGGGTAAGAACGATGGTGGTGCATGTGGACGGGAAAAAATCCTCTAATCAAAACCAAGCCCCGGCAACAGACGATCCGGTTTCGGTTCTTCCCGATGAAACCTTGATGCCCGTCCGATCTGAAGGAGATTTGCCTGCCGCTTGGAATCAGGTGGCGCTGAGGTTCCGTCTACTGGAAGAATTAGGACATCCGAAGCTGCAGCTACTGCGTGCCTGGGCACCGTCCCTGCGGGAGGCGGTGGAGCGGGGCGCGTTTCCAGTTCTTCATCTGGATTCGCCACCCGATTCGGAAACGATGGAGGCGGCGGCCTATGTGTTCGGGGGATTGGTCGGCGTTTGGGTTCTCCCGGGGGACAGAGAGTTCCAAACCCGGGTCGACATCCTGCGGAAGAGGATTCCGGATGTCCGAATTCTGTCTTCGCGTGGCGGAGATTCGGATCCAAATCTCCTCGGCCTTGACAACCGCAGCTACTGGAGGGCCTTTGATCTAAGCGTGGTGGACGGACGCAACCGCGCGCGCTATTTCACGGAATCCTCCTCGCGACGTTGGCTCTCGTCGGAGCGAAACGCCGCGTTGTCGGTCCAATTCACCTGGCTCGAAGCCTTCAATCCGAAATGGCCGGGCTCAAGGGCGGGCTGGGCCGTCAACTCGGTAGCGGAATGGATGATGCGCCGGGAGACTCCGGTGATTCTCCGAGGTGGGTATCCCGGTGGCCCCTTTTTCCCAGATGGAAGCAGTAATGCTGGTGATCTCTGGTGGTGGATGAAACCGCTGTTGCGCTTCGGAAGTCCTGACCACCGTCCCGGCATCGCGAACATCGTTCCCTCGGGCCCGGACACCAATCCGGTATTCCTGCACTGGGCGGTGGCCGACAACGGCATTGACTCGGTGCAAGTCGTGGTCCACAGTCCCGCCGCCGCAGCCTCCGCCGAGGGGACGTTGGAGTTGCCGGTTCCTTGGTCGGGACCCACCCGGATGATCCACCACGCGACTACCCTCGATTGGACAAGAAAGCCGAAAGAGGAACGGGACTCCTTTCAGCTCGATGTGGAAGCGGTCGAACTCGAGAATTCCGGTGAAAGCGGCGCTCGTGGATGGATAAAGCACGAATTCCAGATGCGCGGCATGCACGTGTTCGAACTCTACCCCGCCGAACGGTCGGATGATCGCAAAATTCAAGGACCCAAGACGGTGGGATTCCAACATCTGCGGGGAACGCAGGATCTGTTCAACCCCGACACCCAACCCCCTCCCTCTTGGTGGTCACGCAAAGAGATGGGACAACAAATTTCCTATAACTGGCGACCGTCTGGGCCGATAAGCCTACAGGTCGATGTGAATGCCACGCAGGACGCGGCACCGGGTTGGCAACCGTTGAAAGACTTCCACCCTCTACAACCGAAAACCTTTTCTGGTGTAGCCCCCCTCTCAGATAAAAGTACCCGCTTTCAATTTAAAACGACTAATCTGGATGCCCCCCAAGTAATGCGAATGTTTTTCAAGGATCGGATCGCACCGAAAGCGGATGCAGTGGGGCTGTGGATTCGTGCACATCGACCACCCGGCTTCGTGCGGGAGTTTGATGCCTTCAATGCCCATCCCTTCGCCCGCTTTTATATGGGGAAACTTCCGCACCGTCAATTGATCGAGATTGAATACGACCGCTGGCACTTTATCAGCAGCCCAGCTCGATTGTGGGCAGACTCGTCCACCGACTATCCACCTGCCCTGTTGTTCTGGCCGACCATTGAAGAAGCTTTCCAGCCCATTTTGGAAGTAAATTCTTTTGCGGCCTATCGGCTAAGCCTTGAGGAAGGGATTGATACGCCGGAGAAAACTCTAGGCTTCGTGCGGGAGAGGGCGGGCGGAACTCTGGCACTACTGGTGGTGGGCCTACCTGGCAAATCAGCATTCTGGAGTCAACGACTTGACCGCTATATCGACAGTGAGTCAATGCAGCATGTAGAGGACGAACCTCGGATCATTTCCGCCGAGTCCCCAGATGATCCACCCCCAGAAGAGGTTAGACATCACTTAACTTGGCAAGAAGATGCGAGACTTATGGAGATCCATATCCCAAAATTGCCCCTTCCTCCCACCGAATGGTATCGCAAACGAATTCTGAAGGATTTCCCCTTAATCGGGCACAAACTGAACAATGAATCCTTGAGCGCAGTGCTGTTTAACGAAGTCATGGAACCTGTTGAAGAGAAAAAATGAACGTTTTGCGACACACACTATTCGGTCTGCTTTTATTCTTTCAAACCCTTCCCGCAGATCAACCAGAACCCGCATTGCTGATTGAGTACAGAGAACGCGGAGAAAAGTTGTTCCAGCAAGCCAAAGAACGACTTAAGGTCATTGCAGACAGCAATCAAAAAAGATTAGAAAAGGCAGCGGATGAGGGCATTAAGCAACAAGATCCGACCCTCCACCTGTGGGCCGAAAGGGAGTTAAGACTACACCCTATTAATCCTTTTTGTAATTTGTCCCGACCCAAACGGGTACTAGGATACCCTGAAAATTTGTTAACATTAAGTGCAAACTTAAGGACGGAATTGACAGAATTTCTCACCCAGTTGAAGAAAGAAAAAGAGAAATGGCTTCTAGATGCAGAGAACGCATTTGAGGCCAGAGTTCGGGATTTGGTTCGGGCAAACGAGATTGAAACAGCGGTCTCGGAACAAGATGCATTCAAAGAGTTAGAAAATCAGAAAGTCCTGAAAGACTTGAATCGTCAAATACAGAGCATGGAACGTCTGCTTTCGGGGAAAAAACATCAGGCATTGTGGCGGCGTCCGAAAAATGACTCTACTCCCGCGCCTCCTGACGCCCTATTTCTCTTCGATGCCAAAAACCCCGCGTTTCAAACATTTCTCAAAAATATTTCGGTTCTTTCAAAAGGTTCGCCACACCGAGGTACATCGGGGGTGAGGCTTGGAAATCAAGTAAAAGCATCCGGCCAACGCGGCCTTACCCTGCTGGCTCTGGTTGACAATGAGGTAGTTCTCCAAGAGCATTATGATACCTATGAAAGCAAATCCGAGGGTCTGCGGATGGTAGCGGATGTCAAAGTACTTCCTTATGGTTCTTTCGTAGTGCTGTTTGCGCACGACGACGCCACCCGACGGTTTCCGGGAGAAGCCCAAAGTACCCTCTTCCGTCTCGGTGCATCACAAGGCCTTGCAGATTTGCCTTACCGGAGTGCATATATTTTGATCGGAATAAAAGGACTGAAACCCGGTGATGCCGTGGAACTCCACCACAACGAGCAAATAGATTATCCTCACTTGAAAAGTTCTGATTCACCATAAACCGGAGGTTGTCGGTTGGGTTGCCGTTCTGCGGATAGGGGGCGCCCCGATCCTTTTTCCGACCTATTAGGACTCAACCGAAAGTGGGGCCATTAAGGAGTGGAAGTCGGCCTCGGTGAATTTTTTGGTAGTGCTACATGCATCTTCATTTAGTAATTCCTGCAAACCTTTTTTGCGTTCTTGTAGATCGAGGATACGAGACTCCACGGTGCCAGCACAAATGAGTTTGTACACGAAGACGGGTTTATCTTGGCCGATGCGGTGGGCGCGGTCTGCGGCTTGGGCTTCCATAGCTGGATTCCACCAAGGGTCAAAAAAGATCACGGTATCGGCAGCGGTGAGGTTGAGTCCGGTGCCACCTGCTTTTAAACTGATCAAAAAGAGGGGTGTCTTTCCTTGTTGAAATTTTTTCACCGGGGCTTCTCGATCGCGAGTACTCCCTCGGATTTCCACATAGGGAATCTTAAGTTTATCCACTTCCGTTTTAATGAGATCCAACATAGACGTAAATTGCGAGAAGAGTAAAATCCGTCGACCCTCTTCAATCATTTCGGGTAGCACCTCTCGCAACCATTGTAGTTTCGAGGAATCTTCGGCTGTGGTTTTACGGGTGACGTTTTTGCATAAGCGTGGATCACAACAGACTTGCCGCAGTTTCATCAGCAGATCCAGAACCTGGATCTGCGATCGTTCAAAGCCCTTGCCTTCTAGGGTTTCTTGAATATCTATTTCGCCGCTAGCCCGTACGACTTCGTAGAGGTCGGCTTGGGTTGAGGTCAACGGAAGTTCCTGAATAATTTCCGTTTTCGGCGGAAGTTCTCCTGCCACTACATCTTTACTGCGACGCAAAAGCAACGGAGATATTTTTCGATAGAGTAGTTCTTTGGCCCGGGTACTATCCTCTTTTTCAATGGGATGACGGATCACCGCATTAAACAATTTTTCGGTGCCTAAATATCCCGGCAACGTAAATTGAAATATCGACCGAAGCTCCCCAAGATGATTTTCGAGAGGTGTTCCCGAGAGGGCTAGTCGCAAATCGCCCCGTAGACCTCCCACTAGTTTACTAACTTTGGTTTTCGAATTCTTAATTGCCTGCGCTTCATCCAGAACTATGGCGGTAAAGGAGATGGCACCAAAGGCAGCCTCGTCCCGCACCAAGGTGCCATAGGTGGTGAGCACGACCTCACACGTTTCCACAGCATAGGTTATTTGGCGGCGACCGCTACCATGATGACTGTGAACACTCAGACTCGGAGCGAATTTCCGTAACTCCGCTCGCCAGTTTGGGAGCACACTGGCTGGAGACACCACCAGAAATTTGCAGGGTTTTGGATTCGACTCCCGCAAGCGTAGAAAAGCAGCGATCACTTGAACGGTTTTACCCAGGCCCATATCGTCTGCCAAAACTCCACCCAACCGGGCCTGTGCTAGAAAATCAATCCAACCAAGGCCTTGCTTCTGATAGTCTCGTAACTCTCCCATGAAATCAGCTGGAGGTTCCAACGGGGTTATCTCCACCCCGCCTCGAAGCGCATCCATCGCCATGCACAATTCCTGAGGCGGCTTCCATCCTTCGGATTCCTCTTGATACAATTCTGCGGCCCGCCAAGGGCTGATTCGTAAACGATGATCCCGATCGAGTACCCCGTCCCCAAATAATTCAAACAGGGATTTTACCATTTCCTGAAAGCGCTTGGCATGAATCAGAAGTAATCCCTGCTCCGTAGGAAATGGAAAGGTATCTCCGCCAATTTCATTAAGAATTTCCGAAAGGCTTTTTTGTCTTCGCTCTTTCAGAAACCCATACAGAATTGGTAATAAATTAACCCGCTTCCCATCGATCAAAATTCCGTGTTCGTAGCGTAAGGTCCCAGTCCCGGCATCGTGAAAGTCGGTATACCAATCCTTCTCGTCGACTAAGCGGGGCTGATAGCGAAGCGGAAGAGCCATCCGCCATCCGTGCTTGTCCAAAACCGTAAAATTAGCGTTGATAAAATCGGCCCAGCTCGCATAGCGATAGGGATTAAACATATATCGTGGTTCAGGCAGGGTAGCGACAAATAGATTTTCACTGAAAATTTTGTGCGGTTCTAAGCCAAGGGTTTGAATTTCCTTCAGGTAGTTTTTTTCAAGATCGAGATCCCTTGCAGCCTCCATGATTTTTCCTGCTTCCATCCAGCGAACGACCCTACCCGAACCTTCAGACTGTACAGATAGAGTTCCATAGGTAAAAGACACTTTAATGCTCTCAGGAACTTGGGTGGCGGCATCTCCTTCTACCATTTCCAAAACCGGAACCGGCCTGAGGGCTTCCATCTTTTGTACCACCATTTTGGGCGGATGCGGAAACTCACATTCGGGAAAGGTGTCGGATAGGGTTTTCCAAAAGGTGACGGCTTTTAGGTCGGTTTGCGAGGACGCGGTAACCCATTTCCATAGGGCCGTATCCGGGATCTCCGAGGCAAGCGGAGTACAGGAGCCCGTTTCGGGATTCAGGATATAACAGGGTTTTCCGGGAAGGAGTTGTTCCCCTTGGGATAACTCTAGGGTAGGAACAAAGCTGGTTTCGGTGGTTCCCCACTTCAGGTCTCTCGATTGAGGATCCGAGGCGGCCAATGGATAAGGGTTTTTGCCCATGGGGTAGGCGCGTTTAGATTTTAGAAGTAGTTCGATCAACCGTGAGGTGTCCACACCCTGAAACAGGCAATCATCCCCTTGAATTTTCTGATGCATCTGCATCGACATCAGGATTTTACCATCTAATCCCGCGACCCGGATCCCCTTAATTTTTCCGGAAAGAATCGAGTCCACCCGAAGCGGATACGGGGTGCCCACCCATCGTTCCCCTTCCCTGATATCCAGAGAAAAGCATCGTACACCGCAGTGAAGAGCATCCACAGAAAATAGTTGGTAGGTCAAAAGCATGTGAACCTTATAAAGAGATTCAGAGATGGATCAAAACTCTTTCAGGAAATTCGAGGCAATAAGAATGGACCGAATGAATTATTTAGAGCTCTTTCGATTACGTAGCCTTACCTACCCCTATTTATGCCAAGGGTTCCGCAGAACCTAGGTTCTGAAATCCGCCACGCTAAAGCGAAGCTGTTTAAGCTACATAAATGCAGGAACTCCGAACGAACTAGTGGGTATATCATCTGTTTGACTATTTCTCACCTACTTTACTTACGGATAACAGTAGTTGAGAAACTCACCACTTCGCAGGATCGAGATGATAATAGGATTTAAGCTCTTCATAAAGCTCTGGACGTTTCTTAGAAAGTTGTTGAGGTTTCTCAAAAAAGGCTTCCGTGGCGGTGGCAAAAAATTCCGCACCGTTGGTGGCGCCATACTCATCAATCACCGTACGTTTTCCTTTCTCCAATTGATTTAGAAAATCATTAAACTCATCTTGAAAGCATCCGGCCCAGGTTCGTGCGGCTGTACCATGTAAATTAGGGGCACCGTCCGCCACTCCGTCTTCCTGATCTAACTGGTGGGCAAACTCGTGCAAGGTGACATTGTGACCATCCTGAATATTGCGAGCACCACCTTTCACAGAGTGCCAGGATAAAATTACCGTTCCGGTCTGCCAGGACTCCCCCAGTCGTGCCGAAGGTTCATCATGCCTCCCACCAAAAATCCCTTTTCCACCAGCCACGAAAGTATGAGGGTATACTAAAACCGATTTCAACTTCGGATAGACGTTCTTCATCTCTCTCCCTGCCAACAACACGCAGGCTTGGGCAGCCACCGTCACCTGAATTTCTTCGGTCATTTCCAATCCGCCACATCCTTCAAAATTTTTCTCATTCACAAATAGTTGAGTATAACCCTGTAAACGATTTTTCACCTCCGCAGGCATCTCTGCATACTCCGGCCACCTCTGCTGCAAAATAATGTCCCATGTCTCCGGGAAGGGAGAGGATATCAACGTCTGACGTTTTTTCCGTGAACGTATATTCAAGACAATAATAATCCCGACACCTGCCAAAAGCAAAGCGGATAGTATCGAAGCTATTACCATTTAAACCGCCAATTAATTTTCATATTCATTTTTGATGTATCTTCCTGTATATCTATATCTCATGTATTTCTACAGAGATCAAATCCATGCTTACAAAGGTTACTCTTCCCTCTCCAATCCAAACTCATCGCTTCCAAAAAGTTTCGACACGTGCCTATCGCAAGAAATCTCTCCTTTTAGGTTTTATCTTGATTAATGTTTTAAGTTAGCTAAGTTAGCTAAATGGAAGTAACCGTTCATAAAGCCAAAACCCAGCTTTCCGCATTATTAAAAAAAGTGGAGGAAGGAGAAAAGGTGGTTATACGACGAGGCGCCTATGGACGCGCATTTCGGATTGTAGCCGTGGAGGATCCTCCTGCCCGTTGTTTAGAACCCTTGCCGGAATGGCAGGCTCAAACAACCTTCTCCGATGATGCTATTTTGGAATCCGAGTGGGACGAGGAATGAGGGTATCCCATGTACTTGATACCTGCGCATTGTTGGATTTGCTGGCAGGTAAATGGACAAATAGCGTAGCGGTTCAGGAACTGGAAAAGGCTTCACATCCCGTAGTTCTTACCCTGTCAGCTTGGGAAATTTCGCGTAAACTTCGTATCGGAAAACTGAGCTTGCCTTGCGATTCGGAACATCTGTTTTCCTTTTTGGATAAAGTCATGAAACACTATCAGTTAGGATGGGTTCCTTTGCAAGCTAACGTGGCTTGTGAGGCAGAACGTCTCCCTATGCATCACAAAGACCCAGTCGACCGAATGATTCTGGCTTTGAGCCTCGGAGAGAAGGTTCCGATTTTCACGTCGGATCGGCAGTTTGAGGAATACGGTGTTACTATCGTAAATCAACGGGGTTGATTGATGGACGGTTGCTGGATGGCAGTCACTCCTTTGGCGTGATTTCTAACCAGCGCTCCTACACATTCACCCCAATACGCATCGCTTCCACTAGGCTCCGATAATAGCCGTCGCGTTGCAGGAGTTGCTGATGGGTTCCTTGCTCGATGAGTTTTCCGTGGCGTAGGACGAGAATGAGGTCAGCGTGTTGAATGGTCGAGAGTCGATGGGCAATGGCAAGGCAGGTCCGGCCGTTGCGCACTTCTTCAAGCCCGTCTTGAATAAACTGTTCGGTTTCGGAATCGACAGATGCCGTGGCTTCATCGAGCATCAAGACCACTTCTGGATCCTGAAGAAGAATCCGGGCCAGGGCGATGAGTTGTTTTTGTCCGGTGGACAATCGATACCCCCCCTCACCCAATTCCGTTTGATATCCCTTCTCCATTTTCTCGATAAAGGGATGTGCATTCACTCGGCGGGCAGCCATTTCGATGGCCTCGGGAGTAGCACTTTCACGATCGAGTCCGATGTTATCTGCCACGGTTCCTGAAAATAATAAGGGATCCTGTTGCACCATTCCTAAATGCTTTCGTAAATCATCGACCGCAAAATCCCGAAGGTCTATTCCGTCTAAAAGGATTCTTCCCTCCTGCGGATCATAAAAACGGGTCAGCAAACTGAACAAGGTCGATTTTCCCGCTCCGGTTGCACCCACTACGGCCACAAATTGCCCAGGCTGGATATGAAAAGTCATACCGCAAAGCACGGGGTTTCCCTCTTCGTAGGCAAAGGTTACCTGATCAAATTCGATATCCCCTTTCACTCTAGATAACTGAACGGGATGCTCCGGATCGGGTAAAACTTCCTCTTCATCCAATAAAGCAAACACCCGCTCCGCAGAAGCTAACCCACTTTGGAACTGCTGCGATTGTTCGGCCAGCTCTTCAAGGGGACGGAAAAAATAGCGAATATAATATAGGAACGCCACCAAACTACCGGTCTGTTCCGGAGCCCAAATACCGCAAGCTAAGATCAGAATGACAATGGCTAAGGCTCGGGTGACTTCGAGAATCGGAAAATGCCAGGTACTCCAATCCACCACCTTGGAACGGGCAGCCCGAAAGGCTTCGCTTTGAGCCATCAGGCGTTCCCGCATGCTCTCCCGCTGATTAAACACCCGCAGCGTAAATAATCCACTTAGACTTTCCTGGGTACTGCTATTTAAAACCGAAACCGCGCCACGGGCTTCGCGCTGCGCCTTTCGACTATTTCGATTTACAATATAGAGCAATACTCCAAGCAAAGGAAAAACGGTATAGAGGGCGAGGGCCAATCGCCACTCCAGCAACCAGATGAAAATCATCGCGCCCACTAACATAAGAAGGTTTGCGAGGAGGCCAATAAATCCGTTTCGGATTAATTCCTGTAAGGCATCCAGGTCACTGGTCGCACGGGTCATGAGTCGGCCCACTTGTAATTGATCAATCCGGCGCATGGGTAAGGCTAAGACTTTGCGAAACACCTCCATGCGAAGATCCCGCAGAACATGCTGGCCCACCCAGGTCATGAGGTAGGCATGGGAAATCCTAAACACAAACATGCCTAAGGTGATGGCACCGAGCCAGAGACAGAGGGTTTGAAGACCTTGGATGCGCTCCGCTTGAGTAAGCAAGGAGGCCTCTGGAGAAATAAAGGCGTCAATCGCCCACTTGATAAGCAAGGGCATGGCATTGGTGCTGACGACTTGCAGGAGGAGCAAAAAGAGGCCGAAGATCAAGGCGAGGCGATAGGGTCGGGCAAAACCGAGGAGTTGTTTGAGGTAGTGACGGTCTTTCATTTGGTCCCCTCAAGAAAGAACCCTGGAGTGCTGAAGCTTGCTTCAGCCTTAAGTAGAAGGAGCTTGCTCCGACGAGGACAGGCGCAATTGGAAAGCAAGCTTTCCTTAAGAAAGGCTGGAGCAAGCTTCAGCACTCCAGGGTGCTTCGCACATAACCATCTACGAGAAGGTTGGGGGACAGGAATATCCCAGCTCCATTGGTCCTTACGCATCCTCCACCTCCAATTCCGCCTGCAGGCGTTGACGTTCTGCGAGTTGGAAAAAAGCTCCTTTTTTAGACAACAGTTCGTCGGGTGAACCAGATTCCTCAATTTCCCCGTCACGCAAAACCAGCACTTGGTCACAATGACGAAGGGCCGCATAGCGATGGCTAACCATCCATAAAGTACGGTTCCTTGCGTCGGGTAAAAGACGTTCCAAAATAAGGCTTTCGGTAGCGGTATCCACCGCAGACAAACTATCATCCAGCAATAAGACTTCAGGCTCAGACAATAGCGCTCGGGCAATCGCACATCGCTGACGTTGTCCGCCCGAGAGCGTTACGCCCCGCTCTCCAATTTTGGTATCTAGCCCCTCTGGTAATTGCGGAAGATCCTGATCAAGTGCGGATAGATATAAGGCCCGTTTTAATTCCGCTTCGCTTGCTTCGGGTTTCGCGAGCAAAAGATTTTCTTTTAAGCTCATCGAAAATAAGACGGGTTCTTGAGGCGCAATCCTAATTCCTTGATAAAGAGATTTCGGTTGTAGGTTTACAAGATCTACCCCATTGAGCCAAATACGGCCTTCCGTTGGATCCTGCCTTCTGAGCAGCAGTTGCATAAGTAGCGTTTTCCCACTTCCGGTTGGGCCGGTGATTCCAATCATGGATTGCGGTTTCACATGAAATGAAATATTTTTTAGGACGTGGGTGCCTTCAAAGGTCAAACCCACCTGTTCAAAACGAATAGCCCCGGAGGTGAAGGAGTCCTCATCCGTTTCTTGACGCTCTTCGCTTACGTTTGGTTGGGCATCCATAACTTCTTGGAGTCGTCCTAAACTAGCCCTCCCTCGTAAAATTAAACTGAGTGTCCAGGCGACAGAAAGCGCCGGCCACTGGAGAATCATCAAATATTGTTGAAATTCCACCAGCATACCGATTTGAAGCTCACCCCGAATCACTTGTAGCCCTCCCACCCAGAGTAGAAGCACATTCCCTAATACAAAACCGCTATGAATCAGTGGCCAGGCAAAAACTTCAATCCGGCTCAAAGCTAGATTACGGGTAATATATTCCGTATTAAACCCATGGAAGCGGTCCAAGCGCTGACGACTTAATCCAAGCCCTCTAACGATTCTCAGACCACCAAACGATTCCTGACAGTAACTTGAGATGATTCCCAACTGTTCCTGCACTTTCAAATGTCGGAACCGAATAGAGTGAATCATGAAAAAGGCGATCAGCATGAGTAAAGGTAACAGCAAACTAATCAATAACGCTAAAGCCACTGACCGTTGAAACATGATGGTAAACGCAATACCCAAAGTGAAAATCGCTCGTACAACACTGTGACCACCCATAGCCAGCATATCCGCGACTGCATTTACATCGGACTGGAGTCGACTCATCAGCTCTCCAACCCGAATATCTTTGATCTGATTTTCATCCAACTTCAATAAATGGCGATGCATCCGGGTACGCAACTGATGTCCTAACCAAGGTCCCCAGCGCATGGGAACTTGCCGCATCCACTTGCTGAATCCCGCCGCGAGCAAAGCAATTCCAAAATAGATACCCATCTGACGAAACAAATCTTCTAGGCTAAAGGTCCCTTCGACCAATCCATCTACAAGACCGCCCACAATTCTCGGTAGCCAAAGCGTTAGCGCTGAAGCCATGAAGGTGAGCAAAATACTTCCCAATAGAAGACCAGGACTCAAATAATCCCGAAGAGGTCGCAGTTTAGAGGATGTGGGGGTAGAAGACATGAAGGGCCTAACTTGCAACACAAGTGTGGACTTGTAAAGTGAAGGCTTGCCAGAGATCACGATTAGAGTGTAAAGGTCCAAACCTATGATGCAAACCCCCGAAAACCCATTAGATTTCCTGAATCCTTCACCTGAAGGATGGCAATGGGTTGTTTTTCACAGCAAACCACGTTGCGAAAAAAAGGTGGAAAGTTTGCAACGTCAACGGCCGGCCCGTATTTTTCTTCCGTGTATAGAACGTATTCATAATTACGGCGCGCGCAAACGGGTCAACCAGATTCCCATGTTCACCGGATATGTGTTCGGCATGATCCAAAAAGAGGACCGTCGCTGGTTCATGCAAAATGCCAATGTGGCCAATATTCTAGAGGTGGTGAACGAAAAACATTTCCTTACCCCACTCCGTGCGATTGCTACCGCTTTAGAGGAGGGAATGAATCTCGAAGTCTTCCCGGATTTCACACCTGGACGTAAAGTTCAGATCACCGGAGGGCCGATGAAAGGACTCGAAGCAGAAGTCAAAGAGATCAAAGGAAAAAGCACCGTCCTCTTGCGATTAGACATGATCCAGCAGACCGTCGCCATGGAAATCGACATGGCTTACCTTAAACTATTGAGTTGAACCGTAGTCCGAGCACTCCGTGCGCGGACTACGATAATTTCTCCCAGCTCCAATCTTTAGCCAAACGGCCTTGGGCCGCTTCTCTACGAACGATTTTACACACCAGGTCACCTTCTAAATTGATGGCATCACCTTCCTTCAACTCTCCCCAATTGGTTTCCGAAAGCGTCGTGGGAATTAAATGCACGGCAAAGGCATCATCGAGTAATTCAGCTATGGTTAAACTTATTCCATCGCAGGTAATGGATCCTTGGGGAACTAAATTGGGACGTACAGAAGCCGGTGCGGTAATTTCCACCCGACAATCCGGACCTACGGCTTGAACGGACCTTACCTTTCCGCAGGCATCCACATGCCCAGAGACCAAATGCCCACCTAGAGCATCTAAATAACGCAGAGCACGTTCCAAATTTACTTCGGATCCAGCCTGTAAACACCCCAGATTGGTTTTCCGGAGCGTTTCCTCTAACACATCAAAACCTAATTCATCAGCTCGCCGGGCCGCCAAGGTCAGACAAACCCCATTGATCGCGATGCTCTCCCCCTCAGTATAGGTGCGCTCCCAGGCCGAACAACGGAACCAAAGGCGCTTTCCGCCTTCTCGCTCTTGCAATTCTGAAACCGTTCCAACTTTTTGAATAATTCCTGTAAACATAGATATTCAAATTAACGTATTTCCCCTTTTTCTCAATTTAAAAGGCACATTCAATAGCGTATGATTTGTTTGATTAGCCATTTATTGATCATTTTGCTGTTTTACACCCTTCATGGAACAAAATATGCTAATAAATACGACCCTATGAAAAAGTTTTACCCTATACTCTTTCTTGGAGCGGTGGCTCTAGTTTATCTCTCACAGAAAAATCTAGAAACATCACCCGATACAAACGTGCTTGGAGTTACTTCCAAGGATTCCACTACCCTATCTTTCTCTACGGATGAAAAGGTGGCGATTATACAGGTGGTACCCGAGTGGGTCCCCTCGGAAAGCACGCTCACGGAGCGGGAAATCCTAATCGAAAAACTCCAAATCAGAAAAAACCAGAGAAGGAAGCTGATGCGGGAGGATCCACAAGAGTTCCTCAGAACCGCCGTTTCTATTCATACCTATGCCGGCCTACCGCAAGAGCTGAAACCCTTAGTTGAAAAACCTTTCAGTGCAGTAGGAAGCATGGATGTTCAATGGGAAACCTCGATTACCCCTGAAAAGAAATTTGTTTGTACCCATCAAAATATTTTTTCTAGTGGGAAGGAAACGTTCGACGTCATACATTCTGCGGGAAAAGAATATCTGCCTTCTACTCAAGAAATTGTAAACGGTTATACCCTCGGGGACCAACTCCTTGTCACCGAAGAAACCGTACGCATTCTTCCACCCGAAGATGTCGAGGGCGCACTCACGTTATTTGAAAAAGGAAATCCAAATGGTCTGGATCCTATAACGGGACAACCTGCAACACAAGTGAATGCCTTACTTGCAGGTAAAGTGGTCGCCTTTTCTAACCCGGATATTCCTAAAAACCTAGAAACACAATTAGCGAGCAACGACCAAGCTGTAAGGCAATGGGTTGCGGGGAATATAGGAGGCAGTCAGGGACCTGCGGATGTGGCGGCCACACCCTATCAGGAAAATCAGATAGATGTATTATTCATCCGGGTCGATTTTTCAGATATTCAAGGTGAACCAATAAGCAAAGAAGACCTAGAAACCACATTAAATTCAGTCGATGATCATATTGATGACTTTAGTTATGGGCAAGCCGGGATTACCAACACCGTCAGTACTAATTTTTATAGGATGCCCCGCACTGGAGCTAGTTATGCAGTAAATGGAGATAATGATGATATTCAAACAGATGCAAGAGCTCTTGCATCTGCCGATTACACCTTGAGTAATTATGATGTCATTGCGGTGTACTTTCCAAGCCTAAGTAATGTTACCAATTCGCAAATCACCTATGGCGGGTTGGCATCCATTGGCATAGGGAATGGTATACCGTCACACTGGATTAACGGAAGTAATAATATTGGTGTCATCCTGCATGAATTTGGTCATAATTTTGGGCTCTACCATGCCAACTATGATCATCCGGAAATGCAACTAGGTGGATCCTACGAAGTTCCAGGAAGTCTAGAATATGGAGATATTTTCGATGTAATGGGTAACGGCAATGAACCCGAAGCTCACTTTAATCCCCTAGCTTTGAATTATCTTAAATGGATGCCCGATAGCAAAGTAGCTGAAGCATCTGCAGATGGGACGTGGAGGATTTATCGGTTTGATACGTATAATGCTCTTTCCTCTTCCACCCTTGCCTTAAAAGTTCCTATGGCGGGCGGAACAAATTTCTGGGTAGGCTTCCGCCAACTCTTTACCACTAGTACATATAACTTAGAAAATGCGGCTTATGTGGTGGGCGAAAATATGGCGAATCAACGGGAGACTAGCTTGATAGATATGACGCCGGAGTCCGAAGCTTCTGAAACCTTAGACCGCTTTGATGCGGGCTTGCCGGTGGGAGGCAGCTACTATAACTCAGATGCAGGCGTAACCTTTGAAACGTTGGCCATCGGTGGGACCGAACCCAATCAATGGATCGACGTTCGGATTACCTTTGATCCACGCATTCGTTTAAAGGACAGCCTGATTGAGGTTGATGAGCAAACGGGTAATGCCAGAGTAGTCGTTCAACGGTCTTTCAGTAGTTTGGGAAGCGTATCTATTGGCTACAGCACAAGCAATGGAACCGCCACGGCTGGAAGTGATTACTATAGTAGCTCTGGAACTCTAAGCTGGGCCGATGGTGACCTAAGTGACAAAACTATTTTAGTTCCTATCCGACCGGATATCCTTTCGGAAGGAACGGAAGATCTAACTCTTACCCTAAGCAATCCCACAGGTGGCGTCCTCGACGCTGGAGCTAACAGTGTCAGCATCCGAATATTGGACCCAGGCCAGAGGTACACGACATTTGCACCGCCCTTCTTTAACACGACAGTCAACACCATTGTCCCACTTGAAAACGGGAACGTTCTCATTGGTGGATCGATTGGTGCTGGTATCGGTGACTTCGAAAGCATTCGACATATTGCCCGGCTGAATGCAGACGGATCTGTGGACAGTAGCTTTGTCACAGGTACGGGGTTTAATGGGGAGGTACATGTCATCGTCCGGCAAAGCGACGGCTCACTTCTAGTGAGCGGTGACTTTACGGAGTATAACGGAACTAGTTGTCCCAGGTTTGTGAGAATATCGGAAAACGGAGCCATAGATTCCAGTTTTGTGACGAACATCGGAACCGGAGCGAATATAGATATTCTATCTATCGCCCTCGAGAACGACGGGGGTATTCTGGTGGGTGGAGAATTTGACAGCTTTAACGGGGTAAATGCCGAAGCCCTTATCCGACTGAATCCAAATGGAACACGAAACACAACCAGCCCGCTTAACCTACCTTTCGACGTAAATTGGGAGACTGAAATTCATACCATATTGGTGGAGGATGACGGCAAAATCATGGTGGGAGGAAGTTTAACCATCGGATGGACAGGAAGCGGATTTAAATCAGGTATCATCCGACTTAATTCCAATGGTACCGAAGATGGTAGCTTTAATCCGGATGCCGGCGCCCACGCGGATGGAGCAAACAATAGCCTTAGACGGGTATATAGTATTCAAGAACAGGCAGACGGAAAATATTTACTTGGAGGGCTGTTTACCGCCTACGATGAAAACCCAGCCCAGTACATTGCACGGATCACGAATTCGGGCGCCTTTGACTCTAGCTTCACGCCACCAAACTTTAATGATAATCCGGGAAGAGGACTCCTACAACCGAATGATAGCTATGTGGTCATAGGTGGTTTTACCACTCCCGCAAAAGGGGTTGAGCGCCTGGAATCTTCCGGGTCCGCAGATACGACATTTAATCAAGGTACTGGGATACAATTTAATTCGGGTAATCCAAGCATCGTTCGAGTTTTCGCTTTGGCGGAAGACCCAGAAGGCCAATTGTGGCTGGGTGGTAACTTTTTCAGTTACAACGGAGATGTTACTCGACCCGTTATTCGAATTGCCGGTGGCGTTTCGCCCTATGACATTTGGATTCGAGATAACTTCACTTCTGTTCAAATTGCTGGAGGCCTATCCGACCCTTATCAAGATCCGGACAACGACAACATCACCAACCTTGCAGAACTCGCGTTAGGTACAAATCCCAACCTGTTCGATTCAGCCAATAGCTTTGGAATCGATACCGATGCAGGCATTGATATTGTCGAAAGTGGGGGAAATGACTATCTACAAATCAGTTTTATCAAAACGGGAAACGGAACCGATGCTTGGCTGTCAGCACAATTTAGCGGAGATTTACAGGTTTGGTCACCCAGCTCCCCTACCCCGGGTAGTTCTGAAATAGTGATCGTGGAAAATTCGGCCGCTCAATTTACGGTTCGCGATACCGTACCTATTTCTCCAACTACCCCGCGCTTCGGCCGGATTCTTTTACAAGAACCTAATTAAGCGAATAAAGAACGTATCTCAGACGGCTTGTCCACGACCCAATCTGCACCGCAGTCTTCCAGCTCTTTACGATCACGAAATCCCCAAGTAACTCCCACCGTTGGCATACCGGTATTTTTTCCGGTGGCGATATCGGTATTGGTATCTCCAACATACAAAACTTGTTCTGGAGTCAAATCCCACTCCTGTAAAATATCCATAGCTCCGTCTGGCGCAGGCTTGATTGGCAAGCCATCTCTGGCACCTCGTACCGTAGCAAAAGCGACGTCGGGAAACACATACTGAACCATTTTAAGGGTAAAGGCTTCCGGTTTATTACTGAGAATTCCCAAACGTATTCCTTTCACATGAAGCTGCGACAATAGGTCACGAATGCCTTCATAGGGTTCCACATGATTTTTCCAGTGCTTGTGGTACGTCCGTTTCATTTCCTGAACCATATCGGAGATCAGCGCCGAAGCAGGGTCCACGTCTGAGGGTAAACACCTTCGAGCTAATAGGTCCATTCCGTCTCCCACAAAAATTCGGTAGGCATCTACCGGATGAACCGGAAATCCGCGGCGTTCTAGAACCTCGTTCATAGACGCAGCGATATCTTGAAGGGAATCCACAAGGGTTCCATCTAGATCAAATAGGGCGGCTGTCGGTTGTATATCTCTCAGTATCATAATAGGGTTGGGTTTCTCAGCAGGTACGAACCATTCTAATAAAGCTACTTAGAGGAACTCACTGCATTACTTAATGCAGCCCATTCTTCTAAGGTTAAGGTTTCTGGGCGGCGGGTCAGATCAATGGGAAGGTTATCAACCTCTGCCCCAAAACTTTTTAGGATACTCCGCAACTGTTTGCGCCGTTTGGTGAAAGCAAAGCGGGTGAGTTTTTCGAGGGTTTCAAAATGAGTAATTTCGGCTGGTGGCTTGGCTCTTCGCTCTAAATGTACGACCGAACTTCCTACTCGTGGAGGAGGAAGAAAACAATTCCCAGGGACATTTCGAACTCTGGTTATTTCAAATACCCAACTCATGCGTACAGTAAGGAGCCCATAAAGGGCTGTAGCCGGTGCGGCGAGCATGCGGTCTGCAACATCACTTTGCAGCATAACGGTAATTGATACGGGAGCTATTCTAGGATTAGCAAGGTCGTAAAGAATACGACTCCCGACAGAATAGGGTAAGTTTGAAATTACCCGAACAGGGTCTGGCCTCAGTAAAGGCTCCCAATCGGTTTTGGTAGCATCCTGATTTACTAAAGTTAGGTTCCGAGCGTCGGAAAAGCGTTTGGTGAGGTGTTCCGAGAGTCGGAAATCAAGTTCAATGGCCGTAACCTGTTTGGCACGCTTCATCAGTCCTTCGGTCATCACTCCGAGACCAGGACCCACTTCGATGACCTGATCTTCTGATGTGGTTCCTGATGCATCGAGAATGAGGTCGCGCATGTTGGCATCGATCAAAAAGTTCTGCCCCATACTTTTGCTGGGGGAGAACCCTATTTCAGATAGGTACTGCCGAACCTCGCTTGAGCGGGTCAGACAGGGAAAGACGTCTTCCATGGATTTTCCTGTGAAGAGAGTTTCGTAGCCGCTTTCACGGCTTCGATCATGCTATCCGGACGGGCAAGGCCCTTTCCTGCAATTCCGAAAGCGGTCCCGTGGTCTGGTGAGGTGCGAATAATGGGTAGTCCTAAGGTAATGTTCACTCCTTGATCGAAGGCCCATAATTTAAGCGGTCCCAAGCCTTGATCATGATACAAAGCGACAATGGCATCGTGATTTCCCTGAACGGCTTCATGAAAGACGGTATCTGCGGGATGAGGACCTGTGACAGGTAGGCCTTCGGATTGGAGGGTTTTAATGAGCGGGGTGATCCACTCGACTTCTTCGGATCCAATGGCACCCCCATCGCCGGCATGGGGATTTAGACCACAGATGGCAATTCGAGAATCCTTTAATCCAAAAAGTGGAAGTGCTTCGTAAAGCAACTCAACGGCCATACGAATTTCGGTTTCGTTTAAGACCTCAGCTACTTTTGAAATAGGCACATGGCGGGTGGCCAACATCACCCGCAGCCCTTTTCCGGCGAGTAACATTCCAAAGCGGTTGGTTTTGCAGCGGTCTGCTAAGAATTCGGTGTGTCCGGGAAACGCTACTCCAGCTAAGTCCCAAGCCTGCTTATTAATCGGAGCGGTTACCAAAGCACTTACGTCTCCTGACAAACTTGCCTGAATACCCTCATCAACCCAAGCTGCGGAGGCGATACCTGCTTCTGCGGAACACTCTCCGTATGAAGCCATCGGGAAGCGGACAGGGCTCTCGCGAATAAGAGGAACCGGAAGGTTTAAATTCTTGGCCGTGGTTTGAATCAGGTCAGGATCGCCTATAAACTCGAAAAAAGACCCTGGAGCGCCTAAGCTTGAATCATCCAAGGTGAAGTTCGCACAAGCTTTAAGCGCCACCTCCAAACCAATCCCGTTAGGATCTCCAATGGAAATGCCCAAAGGCTTTCTCATCTTAAAGGTCTCCGGTCACCGCGGAAATATCCGGTTTAAAATATCGTACATGGAATTTCGCATGTAAGCCTTTCATCCACGCTTCATAGATGACTTGGTATTTTTCGGATTCGAGTTCCCGTTCAATGGCTAATTGTGCTTGTGACAAGGTTTTAGTTTCTCCGCCACGGCGATCTTCCGTTTTAAAAATGAAGGATTGAAAGGGGGTTTCAATTAAAGGCGTCAATTGCCCGGGCTGGCGATCTTTAAGAGCTTCTTGTAATTCCTCTGGGAGGCTGGAGAGATTCACCCATCCTTCGTCTCCACCTTGATCGGCTTTGGGACCTTCGGAATAGCTACGGGCAACTTCCGCAAAACCGGTTCCTTCCGAAAGTTCCTTCATAACCGTTTGAATTTTCTCAAGGCGTTCCTGCTCCTCCCCTTCGGTGGCGGGGCGGAAGGCAATCGAACGAAGCTTTAATTCTATGTCTTGCTGTAAGTCTGACTTCTTGGCCTCGTAGGCTTCGCGAATCTCACGTGGAGAAATATGTACTTGGGCACGTACAAATTGCTGAACCATGGATTGGGTAATCAGCTGATCTCTAATTTCGTCTTCCCAAATTTGCTCGGTTTTCCCAACTTGCCTCAACGCGTTGATGAGCTGATCTCTATTATCGTCAAAACGTTCCCGGCGTATCGAATCTTTTCTCTCCCTCACAGATCCTGAAGGAAGCTCAGCTCCCATTTTGCTAAATTCTGCAACCATTAACGATTGTTCAACCAATTTCTCTAAACCACCATCAAACACTTCGGTTTGCTTCTCTACTAGTTCAGGACCGGAATAGCGTTTCACAATCTCTAAGAGTGCCGGGCGAATCCGTTCAATCACATCTCCCACGGTAATAATTCGTCCATCCACCTCCGCGGCAAAACCATCAACAGGTTGTGCACGTTTTTGCGCGGATAGATGAAGCCCGCTAAATGTGATAAGCAAAGAGAAGAAAAGGATTTTTTGCATTAGAATCTCTTAACGGAGGAAAACGCAACTGTGAAGCCGTAAGTACCATGGAGTTAAAACCGAAAGCCTTGGAATAATTAGGTCTGGCAATTGACCTATCCCTATAAGATTTGTACAAGAGGCCATGAAATGGTTTCAGAAACAAATCAGCCTGAGGTCGCGGTCGAGAGGATTTCATTTGGTCACACGCGAAGTGTTAAACGAAATTCCAGAGTTGCGGGAACTTCAGGTGGGCATGCTTCAGGTGTTCATTCAGCACACCTCGGCCTCGCTGACCCTGAACGAAAATGCGAGCCCGGAAGTCCTAGCTGATTTCGAATCGCATTTTAATGCCACGATAAGGGAAAATGAACCCTATTATAGACATACCCTCGAAGGTTCGGATGATATGCCCGCCCATATTAAAGCGAGCCTGCTGGGTAGTTCGTTGCAGCTTCCCATTCAAAATGGAGGGCTTGCGTTGGGAACATGGCAGGGAATTTATCTTTGTGAGCACCGGAATCATGGCGGGGCACGTAATCTGATGCTGACCGCTTGGGGTGAGGAGTCTCTCTGATGGGACAGACCGAAACTCAAACCGAAACTAAGGTGGATCTTGATATTCCTTGGAATATTATTGTGTGGGACGACCCGGTAAATTTGATGCCCTATGTCATTTATGTCTTACAAAAGGTATTTGGATATAACCGGTCTTTGGCGACAAAGTTGATGCTCGAGGTTCACAATGAAGGCCGATCGCTCGTAGCAACCGAGGAACGGGAGCAGGCCGAACATCATTTGCATCAAATTCACACCTATGGATTGCAGGCAACCTTAAGACGGGCGGAATAGAATACGGATAAATGGTGGAAGATTGCGGGTGGGTGAATAAGTGAAGTAACAATACGATGTCGATATCGATTAGAGAGACTCGTAAACTGCTAGGGTTTCTTTCGCCATCGTCTGACCCTGAAATCGTTGGGCCTGTTGTTTACCTTTCTGAGTCATCTCGGCTTGAAGTTTTGGATTCTGCATTACGTCTTCCAAGGTTTTGGCGAGGGCAAGCAAATCTCCCGGAGGCACGGTTCGCGCAGCATCCCCAGCCACTTCGGGTAAAGAACTGGCATTACTACAAATAACGGGGGTTCCACAGGCCATGGCTTCGGCTACTGGCAATCCGAAGCCTTCGTATTCAGAAGGGAGGACCACCACGGTAGCCCGTCTGTAGGCCTCAACCAGGGTTTCAAAGCTCACGTGCCCTTCCCAATCCATATAGGGAAACAACTCTTGGGAGCGAGCGATGGCCATGGCTTCGGGATAGCGTTCGTCCGGTGGGCCGATAACCCGCAACCGAGTACCGGGTGGAAGATTTTTACGAGCTTCAGCAAAAGCGCTGACAAGTTGAGGTACATTTTTATAGGGATCTAGTCGTCCCACGTAGAGAATTTCAGGAGGGTTTTGACGGGGAACCGAGTGGCGTTCGTGAAAGACAGGATCAAGGCCGTTGTAAACCACATTTACCTTTCCCGAACCGCGGTCGTTCAGCCCAAGTCGTTCCTGAACATCTCTTGCAGAAGATTCACTCACGGTAATAATACGATCGGCTCGGGCCGCCACTTGCTTCATCAAGCTTGAATAAATAGGATAGATACGGCTTTTCTTCGATTTGGGTGCGTGGTCACGATAGACCATTGGAATGAGATCATGAATGGTAATGACCGCCTTTACCTTTCCACTACGATGGCGGGGAAACCCCACCAGAGGCATCATATAATTTGTGGAGTGATACACCTCTATATCACGGTTTACGAGATAACGTTGAAGGTGCAGTTGGTTTTGCAGGCTGAAGAGTCCGTAGGGTACGACTTGAACGTCCCAATCGAAACCGATCTCCGATTGGATGGCTTTGGCCCTCTCCTCATCATCAAAAAGGATCAGAAACTCATGATCCGATTTCAAGGCGTGGAAGGATTTGAGTAATAGACGAGTATGTTGGCCAATTCCGGAGCTTTTCTCAAAGATCCATCGGGCATCCAAAGCAATTTTCATGATGACTTTTTGCGTTTATACAGACAACTTTCAAGCTTATAAAAAGAGACCGAGCTTCTGAGCACTGTTAGTTGGTTTGAGTTTTTCAATCCGCTTGTCTCATCGAGAGTATACGGGGGTCTAAGTCTTTCACTTTTTTTCCTGCGATTTTACGATCCGGTCCGAAGCAACTTCGATACCCCTTCATCAACTCATCTAAATAATCAGGGCCGCCAATCGCGACTCCTCTAGTAAACGATCGTATCCTATATTTCAGACGGTCAGTAAGAGGAACGAATCCTAATGATTCGTATTCTTCAATTACCTGGATCGGGTCCATTCCCTTACGATCACTGAATTTTTTGCTGGCAGTGTGTAGATGCGATTTTGATTCCCCTTTAGTCACGAGCCAAATTCTATAGGACGATTGTATATCTTTCCACTTTTTAGGAACCGCACGTTTTAGCCGTTCTTTTTCCAAGGAAGGAGCTATTTCTTTCCAAGGTTTACTTTTACTAAGTTGCATGGTCCGAGTGTTTTTAGCTGCGTAGGGCTGATGACCACGGGATAAACGAACCAATGCATCCAGACCCAATCGAGCTTTCTGGTCTCCGGCTATGGAGGCCCCATATCCACTCCAAGCGTACGACATCGGGTCATTCACTAGGCCAGCTCGAAAAGGATTTAAATCAATGTATGCAGCTACAGACATCAAGGCTAAGGGGGATTCCTCAACCACCACAGATCGATAACGTGAGTCCCAAAGCGTTCCTTTCCTATCTTCTTTACGATTATACCAAAGCGTAAATGATTGCTTCAGAACCCGCATATATTCCGGAAGGTTGCCCATTCGTTCGATAACCGCTAAGTCCATCGCTTCACGCTTTTTCAGGTCCTGTTTCAGATAAAAGGCCTCCCACGCCATAACTTTTTCGTCTGGCCAAATTTCCTCCAGTCGATTCAAAATACCCGTATGATCCAGTTTCATTCCTGAAGGGACCCACAACATGATATGGAAATGATTATCCATTAGGCAGTGAGTGAGTATACCCAACCCAGAAAAAGCGGCCCATTGACGCATCATACTCACAAACATGCGCTTTTCTTGATCCCCAAACAGAAAAGCCTGCCCCACAGTACGACTGGTCACATGAACAAAATACCCCTGATCTTTGGGGAGGATGCGCAACCCTCGCTTACGTTTGGGTGCTGCACCCGCCCACACGGTTGACATGGACTCCCAAGAGTTAGCTGAAAACGATTTTTTATACCTTTCTTGATGATTCATAAAGATGAAGTTAAAATGAATACTCCTAACAAGTCAACAGTATAACACCTGTTGCATAATGATTATCTACGTTCCGCTTGATTCTTTTCGGAGACTGGGTTTATATTGGATATGAGCTCTTCCCCTTTTGATGATGATGCAGATGAATCACTGGACGATAATCTGGATTCCTATGAAAACCTTTGCAATGAGAGTAAAGAGCTACTCGACGCTATCCACTTGTTAGAAGAGGGTATTACGGAAGTAGATGACCCCGTGGGCATCTACATTGCGCTTTTTGATATTTATAGCGAAATGGAGAACATGGTCGAAGCGGGAAATTGTCTTGTTCAAGCTTCTCGTAGGGTAGAACCCGGTGAACATGATGACTTGATCTATTTTCTGTATAATCAGCTGGAGCTGTTTGCCCAATTAAATCCTGAGGCACAATCAGCCTATGAACGCCTTGGACAATTTATCAGTCAGGATGATGGAACTCTTGATGCCAATACTCTCTATGTAGATCAACGAAAATTGTATCAAGTAGATCTAATCCCAGAAATCCTTCTGGCGAATCATCTTCACCGCTCGCGAATCCTTTCCGATCAGGAATATCACTTATCTCTACAGGATCTTTGCTGGCTTACAAGTAAGGCTCCCTCTGCGCCACGCTCTTGTTTGTATGTCTTAAACGATCGTGAACTTCCTCACCGAGATAAAGCTATTGAGTTTTTGGCTCATGATTCCGCAACTCCCTTTTTGAGTTTAGATCTCGTTTCGGTAGAGAGCGAATTTTTTGAAGTGTTACCCCATGATTTTTGTGTGAGAAGAGCGGCCTGTGTTTTTGGAGAAGTCGGTGGCGAACCCTTGGTTGCACTACTAAACCCATACAATCTGCAGTTGAAAGACGACGTGGCTAGACTCATTGAAAGTGAACCTCACTTTTATATTACCTCGCCCAGAACCTACCAAGACTTTTTGGATCGCCAAATAGCCGTCTTAGGCTAATTAATTTATGTTAGTCACTTTTTTTTGCGAACATTGCGACGCCAAGCTCCGGATTAATGCCGATGCCATGGGAACCGATTTGGAGTGCCCCGAGTGTGAGGCTGTAATAAAAGTACCCTATATGCAACTGGGTCCTGGTTTTGTTATCGGTGGTTTTCTGATTAAGCATAAGCTGGGTGAAGGTGGAATGGGAGAAGTCTATCTAGCGACCCAACTTTCTCTCGAGAGGGACATCGCACTGAAAATTCTTCCTTCGCGCTTCACCCGTGAAAACTCTTTTGTGGTTCGGTTCCTCAAGGAGGTGCTTTATCAGGCTAAATTAGATCATCCGAATATTGTCACAGCTTATGATGCCGGTGAAGACAACGGTGTGTATTTTATGGCTATGGCCTACGTTTCCGGCGAAACCTTAGAAGAACGTTTAGAGCGCGATGGGCCTCTTCACGAAAAAGATGCATTACAGGTCGTGAGACAAGTTGCCAAAGCACTAGAATATGCCTCGGATGAGAAAGGTATCCTCCACCGAGATATCAAGCCTTCAAATATCATGCTCACCCCAAGCCTGCATGCCAAAGTCTTAGACATGGGATTGTCCAAAAACACTATGGAGAGGACGTCCACCACCGTGGCCGATACCCTAATGGGTACCCCGAACTATATGAGTCCTGAGCAAATTGATCATCCCCAAGACCTAGATACACGTTCCGACATGTTCAGTCTGGGAATGACACTGTATCATATGCTGACCGGTCAAGTTCCTTTCGAAGAAACCAGCTATTTAAAAACCCTGCAAAGGCATGCACGTGAGCAATTAGAGGATCCGAGAGATTTAATACCTGGTGTTAGTCAAGGAAGTGCACACTTTATCGCACGTTTACTAGCGAGAGATCCAGAAGATCGTTACCCCAACTGGCAAGTCCTGCTTGATGATTTACAAGACCTAATTACCCATAAAAAAATTCCTAGAACTCCAGAAGGTGAAAGTACCTTAGATCTTTTACCCCCGCCTCCCCCTGAGGAAAAAAACAAACCTGAAACTTCGCCATTCAGGAGGAGATCCTACACGGCACCTCAAGATGCTAAGAGCCCTCAAGGTGTAGTAATCTCGATCGTAACAGGATTAACTCTGGGAATTGCCGCGATTCTACTTATCGCCCAAAAAATGACTTCCCAAGTAGAATCACCCCCACCAATACCCACACCCCAAATTGTCAGTAGACCTACAGCCACACCGGAACCGCTACCGGAACGTCCATCGGCAGAAAGTGCATCCTTACAAAAAGAACTGACCACCATCATCCTAAATTACGAACGCAACCGAGACAACTATGACCACGTCATTAGAGCCCTGTTGGATGTTGGAATGCGAGGAACGGACAACTCTATTTCCGAGGCGGCAGCTGAACAAATTGTCAGAATACGACGTGATCGCGATGAAGCGGTTGAAACTGAAAAAAAACGTTTACAGGAAACGACAATCCGCATCCTTTACGAACAAGGTCCCGACGCGGCCAGAGAGTATCTCGAGCAAGTTGATGGCCCCTTCCAAGACGATTTCGCAGCTCAAACCGGAAACCTTCGTAGGCGTATCCGGATCTGGGAGCAACAAGAATTCTCCCAACGTGAAGAAGAAAAAACCGTAGCCGTAAAATGGTTGACCGAACTACGGACTAGGCTTGCTCCACTTGTTATCCAAGGAGAATGGGAATCCGCTTTGGATATGGTAAATCATGCAGCCAAAGAACCACCCCTTTTCCCCGTATCGGCAGATGTAGCAGCGTTGCGGGAGGAGATGATTGCTCTCCAAGGCGTTCCCGAAAAAATCCTAAAATCCTATGCTGGGAAATTGAATCAACCTATTCTGCTTAATGTCCAAGATAAGGACATCGAGGTAACTCTTCGTGAACTTAAGCCTGATGGACTTCTCGTCAGTAGAATTGTGTATGCAGATGATGGCAGTCCCTTGGGAAGCGCGGAACTCTTTATTCCTTTTAATACACTAAGTAGTACAGAAATTGAAACTCAATTGGAAACCTTGGAAGGTAAGGAGGTTTTAATTTTCCACGGATTACTCGCATACCGAAATGGAGAGCGAGATGCCGCACGGAGTTACCTCGAAGTGGCAGAGAGTCCTCTAGCCTTAGCCATTCGCGACGAAATATTCAGCCTGCCCTCATTAAATCCTTTTCTGCCGGGTCGCAGCTCCGATTTGGAGTCACCACTCAATAGGTTACGGTTCGCGCCTTTGCCCACGTCTGAATCTCCTTAACCCGATTTCCCCATGCCTCAGGCGCCTTGCGTTCTTCAACAAACGAATCATAGAGACCCCGTAACAGCTGCCCCACCAACTCTACTTGCAGCATACGGTCCTGAAAACGGCTCACATAATCCAGATTTCCTTCAGGAACCAAAGGTTTCAAGCTTCGGATCGCAAGGGTTTCGCCATCCAGCGTCATCCGCCAAACTTGTTCGCCTCTAACCAAATTTACGGTAGCTTTACGTAACTTTTTTCCAGCAAGTAGGCAGGCTTTCGCCTCAGAACTTTGGGTAGGATTCCCTTTTCGCAGGGTAATTTCATGTGCCCCACCCCCTTCCATTACTAAAGTTAGGGGCCCTTCAATTAAAACCCCGATATGACCTTCTTTTCCAGCCGGGACTTTATCAGGGTGCGTTTCGGACTGGTACCACAACCACGTCATGAAATCATGGCCCGGCAACGGAGATGTCCTCTCCGGCTCAACCTCCTCACTAAAACTACAAGGGTTCCATTGATTAGGATCACTATGTTGACTATGCATCGCCCAACTCTCAGGGGTAATAATCTGTGGAGGAAAGCCTAACGCTTCGCGAAGGTAGCTGGTGAATATATCCACCTGTTTCTCGGCCAATGACTCGGAGAATAAATATCCATCACCCGGACGGTGCACAAAGGTCATCCCTTTTAACTGAGGAGGCATTGAGGCTAACAGACGGTCCACAATTTCCTGCTTCATTTCCACTTTTTCACGCCGTGAAACCATTTCATTACCACTTACGGCCAAGCGGATCAGCTCCTCTTGTTTCATCTCGGCCCGAAGCAGACTATTAGGAATTTTTCGTTCCGCCTCTAAAAGGCAAAGACGCAAATATCCCGCCAAATATGAGTTATTATCATCAATTTGTCGATCCAGTAAATGCCGTCCGGTTACCCAGCCATATACAGGCTGATCTTTTACGGTGTCCAGCGGAGGTGCGACCCTTTCCAAAAAGCCATCCAGAGGAGACTCCGGTAAGGGTCGGGGTAAATGATACATACGAAAACTGATTGATCCGGTTTCAAAAGGCATGAGGGTTCCTGAATTGTGTTTAGGCGTGAAAGAAGCTACACTTAGTTTCTTTTAGACCTTAAGCCAACAGGAAAACCACACCGTGTCCACTCAGACTGCAAAAATAATTGATATTGGAGATGAATCCATGCTCGGACAATGTGAAGACGGGCGCAAAATTTGGTTAGAGGGGCCCGCCGTACCCGGAGATCAGGTTGAATTTGAACTAAACGGTAAAACCGGAGTGATTACTGGTATCCCTTTTCCTTTTCAGGACAGAATCCTTTCATTTTGCCCGCATTTTGACAGGTGCCCAGGCTGCCAGCTACAACCTCTGCCCTACGAAAAGCAGTTGGAACTCAAGGGTACTAAGATTGTAGAAGCGCTACGCCGCTTGGGCGGATTCAACGATATCCCCTTTCTAGGCGTAGAGGCTTCCCCGGATCTTCAGGGAAACCGTAACAAACTCGATTTCACAGTGGAGGGAAATCAACTAGGGTATCAGAGCCGGGATGGTCTACTTCCTATTGATCAATGTCCCGTGGGTGGTTCCCTTTTGAATGAGGTGCTGGCCGACGTAAGTAAATGGCTTCAGGCACATCCCCGCCATCAAATCCACCGGCTTATCCTCCGGGTAAATGGAGCACGTGATCGTGTGCATGTTTTGCTTCGTGGTGTTCTAGGCGATCAGGAAGAAATCGATTTTGTGCGATGGGCTGAAGAGCATGAGAACCTTTCCGGACTCTCCATTCAGGAAGATTGGAAATCTGATTGGGAAAATCTGTATGGACATCCAGAACTAGAGTTTACGGTAGCCGGTCAGATACATAGCATACCCTACGACGCGTTTTTCCAAGTGAACGATCGCTTGGCAGATCAACTGGTACGGGAAACTTTAGACTGGCTGAAAGACGGCTCCAAGAAAACTGTACTCGATCTCTTTTGCGGAGCTGGTGCATTTACCTTACCCATCCAAGAAAAGGGCTTTCAGGTTCTGGGTCTCGATACCCGGCCAGGTAAGGGTCCTTTCCAAAAAGCAGATTTACGAAAAGGGATCCCTGTAAAAATTCTTAAGCAACGCTGGCACACGGTTGTGACAGATCCACCCCGATCCGGAATGGAAAAAGAATTATGTCGCCACCTTAGGGATGACGTCCGACCTGAGCGATTATTGTATATTAGTTGTAATCCCGCCACCCTCGCCCGTGATCTCCAACGAGTTTGCACTGGGGGGGACTATGAACTTACACGAGTAAAAGGCTTCGATTTATTTCCGCATACAACCCACGTAGAAACCTTAGTTGAACTGTCACGAAAACATTAGCCTCCGGGAGATCACCAACCTTCAGATCTGAGGAACTCAGCGAAGGTGTTTGCTTCCAAATTAAGCTGAGCCTCAAGCTCCGTAAAGTCACCTTGCGGAAATGAAGGAACCTTATTAAGTACTATCTCTTTCCCATTACAGGTAATGTCGGTGATACCACCTTTACGAACCTTGTAGAATAAGGTTCTTCCATCGGGGAAGATCGTTGATGTTTTAAAGCTGGGTGTCTGTCCCCAAATCCATTCGGGCGAAGCTAAACGAACCGTCTCTTTTTTAAGAAGATCCTCAAAGTTCTCCACGGATAGCGGCGTAGCCGGTCCAAAGAATTTTTCCGCCGTTTCCAGAAGAGCTCGTTGAATTTTCCCAAAACTCAAGGTCGGCTGAAGGGTTTTTATATTCACGACGGATGCCGGCTGACTAGGTACGGCGTGGGTTTCCATTGAGATCCCAGTAGGCGATAAGGCCGCACGCAATCGAGGCAGATCTGCTTCCACCAATAGGGTGCCATGATGCAGTACGCGATCTTTGCGATAGCAAAAAGCTGAACCGGATATTTTACTACCATCGACCGTTAAACTCCCACCTTTTGAAAGCTCGGCACTAATATCCAAGGTAGCCAAGGTACGGATAAGTAGCTGGTGCACATTCTCTGCCCGATACTCCGCGCGGGGAAGAATCCAAGAGATATTGAGGTTACCCTTATCATGATAAACCGTACCCCCACCCGATATACGTCGGGCAAGGTGAAGTTCCTGATCTTTGATCCAATCCAAGTTACATTCTTTCCAAGGATTTTGGTTTTTACCCATGACCACTGCGGATGCACCGATCCAGCAAAAAAGTACCGGTTCACTACCTGGAAAGTGATCAAGTAAAACTGTTTCAAGCGCCAGAGCGCGATATACATCCTGCGCTCCAGCAGGCGCATAAAATTTCACGGCTCTACCGACTCCACATAGGGTCGAATTTTTGGCCATTCATATTCGAAGTTTGGCGTAAACACATCCTTGCCTAACGTACTCTCAATTTCCGTAAGTGACCAGAATCGGCCGTCATCGAGTTCCGATGCCTGAAGCTGAAACGGACCGTCGTAACTGAGACGAAAAGATCGAATCACCTCTGATTCCACCGGGCTACGCCATAGGTAGTGGTATAAAAACACCGGTTCACCGGCTTCGACGCCCAACTCTTCGCGTAACTCGCGTAGTGCGGCCTCAAAAGGTTCTTCGCCGGCATCTACGTGCCCTCCTACCGAGGTATCCCACTTTCCTGGCTGAATGTCTTTAGTTTGACTTCGTTTTTGCAGAAATAATTCACCCTGAGTGTTCACCACAAAAATATGAACCGCTTGATGCAAAAGATCGGGATTCCCATGGCAGGTGGAACGCAGGGCTTTTTCCCCAGTACGTACTCCATCTTCCGTAACCAGATCAAACCATTCGGCCATTAAGTTTCCTGTTCAGTCAAAGGTGGAGGAATGACCACATCTTGTTCACAACGGGCACAGTTCGTGCTTTTATTTGCCCACGAGCTTGGAACCTTCAACTTTTGACCACAGCGATAACAGAAAAATTTGAATGTAGGTTCACTCAAGTCCTGAGTTAAATCCAAATCGGGTGACTCTTCGGCACTTTCAGGTTCCAAGGGGCGCTGCTCGACCGCATAGTCAGAGGTAGAACTATTTAGCTCAACCACACCCGAAGCGGAATTATCCAACACATCCTCATCCTCATCCTCATCCGGATCTGGGATATGTAAGGTTTGTGAGGCGGGGGAAGGTTCCGTTGAATCATCATAATGGAAGACCTCCACATTTCGCGGTGATAAAACAATGGATTTTTTCTTTTTCTTAACTACGATTTTTTTTGGGGGCATAAGATTTCCTCTAAGTAGTTACTTAAAAGGATTTCTACCGGAATGTCCAATCTTGAAGGGTACTTTAATTAATCGGACAGCCACGCAGAATAGGTAGCCAGCTCCTATATGGCAAAATAGAGAGAGGACATCCTGCCCGAAGCACCTACTCCTGAGGTAGAGCCGCTGCGTTACGACTCCGTTCCAAGAAATTAAATCGATATCCATTCCGGTCTTTTCCTAATCCAGACTCAGCCGATTGAAGAATCTGTTCAATCGACAACTACTCTCTAAATTCCGGTTCGCGTAACCAGAGCCCAAAGGCTACGACCGAAGAAGCAAATGTGAATTCAAGCGAAGAGTTACGATCTTTAACACCTCGATTCATCAACGGGAGCTCTCTATTTACAGAGGTTTCACCATCCGGCTGTTTGTGACGAAATTTCAAGCTGAGGAGTTCATTCCGCATGGTTCGGTCATCTGCAGGCCGCCTCGTGGCCCTCAATTTTCGAAGGTTTTACTTTGCACAAGCGGAGAAACGTCTCCTATACCGCATCCAAGGCGGTAGCTTGATCTTCGGTCAAGCTTCGCGCACAAGCGCAGAGAGGCTTTTCATGCTGATTCACCAGCTCGAGGAGCCCTTTTTGTTTATCCATCATAAAAGCTCAAAAGCTTGAGTTTGGAGGGTAAATGATTCATAATTGTATCTTGAAGACGATTGGCACGGGGCTTTCGTAGAAAAAAGCGGAAACTATTTTTTCTAAAACCCCCTTCTCTCCTCAATGCGCTTGACAGGAGGGGTAAAGCTGGTGACATTCCACACGATTATCCCATCTACAGGAAACCCATATGTTACCCATCACAAGTGAACACGCACCCGAAGCCGTCGGCCCCTATTCCCACGGCGTAAAAGTCGGAAATCTACTTTTTTGCAGCGGACAAATCCCTTTAGACCCTGCCACCAAAGCCGTCGTACCCGGTGGGATTCGCGAACAAACCGAACAAGTGTTTACAAATATCGCTTATGTGCTCGATTCGCAGGACCTGACATTGAAAAATGTAGTAAAAAGCACTATTTTTATGACCGATCTGGGTGATTTTGCGGTGGTAAACGGTATTTACGCACAGGCGTTCGGGGAACATAAACCCGCGCGCTCTACGGTTCAGGTAGCCGCCCTCCCCTTAAATGCGCTGATCGAAATTGAAGTGATCTGCGAACTTTACTAAAACGAACACATGCAAGGCCACGGCGAAACCATTACCCTCCTTTTACTGATCATTCTTGGGTTCACTACCTGGCAAGGGTTGAACCGCCCCGGTGTCATGGACAAATATATGTTCAGCACCGAAGCTATTCGCTTCCGGCGCGAATGGATCCGTTTAGTCAGTCCTGCCTTTTTGCACAGTAGTTGGGGCCATTTTGGTGGAAACGCTATTACCCTATTTTTCTTCGGACGAAGTCTGGAAAACGCCTTGGGTCCTGGCTTTCTTTTAGGTGTCTTTTTTTCCTCGGTGGCAGGAGGGAGCCTCTTGTGTATGGTTCTGCATCGTAGTGGTGACTACCGTGCGGTGGGAGCGTCAGGAGGAGCTTTGGGACTTTTATTCAGTACGATTATTCTTATGCCGGGTATGAGAATAATGATGTTTCCGCTGCCTATACCGATTCCAGCATGGATCTACGCCATGGGATTTTTAGTCTACACCCTCTCGTCTCTGCGCGGGGGAAGTGGAGTCAGTCATGAAGGCCATTTAGGAGGCATGTTAACCGGGCTTTTGATTACCCTACTTCAATATCCGAGTACTTTTGGTAGGCAACCTCTGCTTATTAGCGTACTTATCTTCATCAGCGCGGGCGGAATCTGGTACGTTCATGTCAACCCCGGACGGGTTCCTGGGTTTTTAAAATTTCAGTTCCGTGGAAAAGTGAACGAATTCAAACAAACTCAGTCCAAACGAAATGAACAACAGGTGGACGATTTGTTAGATAAAGTTTCTAAACAAGGTATTCAAAGTCTTAGCAACCGTGAAAGACAGATTTTACAAGATGCCTCCGGTAAACGTGGAGGTAAGCGATGAAACTGGGCGGTTCTTTTTTACCCCTAGCTAAGCTCACCTGTGTGGAAATTCCACGTCAGCCGGCTCTTCTGCTTCTAAGTACCACGCTCATTTTATTTATAGGCTCCTTACCTTTTCTGATCACCCATAGTTTAGGCGAAGCCGGAAAACTCGTGCGCGATAGTGGAATGGCCATGATGTTTTTAGGGAGCTTACTATTGGCGGTCCCCGCAGCCTGTAATGCAGTCAGTACTGAGATCCGAAGAGGTACTGCCGGTGCTATTCTCAGTAAACCTGTGAGTCGTATTCGTTTTCTGGCGGCTAAATTTACCGGCGTTTCCATGGTCATGCTAGTTTTTTCCGCTATGGCCACCATGGCCATCATCATGGCGGATCGCGCGGCCGCAATCGAATTTCAGGTGGGCTGGAGGTATTTAATTCCTCTCTATGTGGCCGTTATTAGCGCCTACCTTATAGCCAGCCTTATCAACTTTAGCACCCGAAGGCCTTTTGCTTCGACCGCCTTTTGGTGTATGGCCATTCTCATCTTCGGAGCTTTTGTGTGGACCGCCGTCATAAGAGAACTTCCTGGAGAAGTCCAAGCCCACGCAGAAATCGATGGACATCAGGGTCACAATCACGACGCCCCTCATGCACCAGAGCCCGTACCCATCAAATGGGCATTGATTCCAGCCTGCGCCCTCCTCACGTTAGCAGCGTTGATGATTCAATCTCTGGCCTTGCTCTGCGCATTGAAATTGGGAGTGGTTCCTTCCCTTTCAGTATGTAGCGGTTTCTTTTTGGTCGGACTAATGTCGGATTATCTTTTGGCCGTTAGAGCCGAAGACGCGTTGTGGGCCAAAATTGTTTATTGGATTTTGCCTAACTGGCAGCATTTTTGGATGGCGGACGCACTCACTGGCGGAGGCCAAGTACCCTGGATCTATGTAGCACAAGCCGCCGTCTATGCCTTGGCATGGACCGGAGGAATTTTATCGATCGCTTTTGGAATTTTTGACCGGATGGAGGTTTGCTGATATGTCGGAAGAACCCGTAGTTTATACCCAAAACCTCCAGAAGATTTTCAAAGACTTCTGGCGCAGGCCCCGCGCACGCGCTGTGGATGGCATCGATCTCACGCTTCATAAAGGTGAAGTATATGGGCTTTTAGGCCCCAATGGGTCCGGAAAAAGTACCACGATTAAAGTGTTACTGGGCCTGCTCCATCCGGATGGCGGAGAGGTCAAAGTTCTCGGAAAACCTCCACGAGATGTGGAAGTGAAAAAACGCGTGGGTTATCTGCCGGAAGAATCTTATTTATACCCTTATTTGGATGCACGTGAAACCTTGCGCTTTTATGCCGCCCTCTTCGGTCTGCATGGAGCCGCTAGGGAAGAACGTATCGATGAACTTCTGGAAATGGTGGGTCTTTCGCATACAGGTCGCAGACGGGTAGGTGAATTTTCTAAAGGAATGGCCAGACGTATTGGTCTTGCACAAGCCCTCATCAATGATCCGGATCTGGTTATTTTGGATGAGCCCACGTCAGGTTTGGATCCCTTAGGTACACGACAAGTAAAGGACATTGTCAGCGCTCTAGCAAAAAAAGGTAAAACCGTTTTACTAAGTTCACATTTATTAGCCGACGTCGAAGATGTCTGCGAACGAATTACTATTCTGTACGGAGGTAAAGTGCAAGCCAGCGGACCTATCCGCGAGCTTCTACAAGTGGCCAACCATTTACAAATCCGCATAAAAGATCTAGATGAAAATCAACGCACGCGTCTATTAGACACCCTAGAAGAACAGCTTGGACAACGACCCACGCTTGAGCCCTCCCGTAAAGATTTGGAATCGTTCTTCCTAGAAGTAGTGGCACAAGCCCGCCGCGAAAGTGGCGAAGGGAGCGGTACCCGAGAGGAAGGCCAATTGGCGAGCTTCCTTATGGAATCCGCTGTAGAAGATGAAAGTTTGAAGATGGTAGATAGGGGCACAAAATTATGATTTTACGCCTTTTCTCTTGCTGCCAAATCCCAACTACCCTCTCCCAATTTGAAACGTCTAACTCCTGAAATGCGTAGTATTCTACCTATATACAAGCTGACCCTCCGCTCCATTTTACGGGAACGGGTTGCCCTGTCCATGCTCGCCCTACTCGCCTTAGTACTCCTTCTGTTACCGGCAGGACTGGAAACGGATGGTACAATCCAAGGCGCGTTACGCATGCATATTCGTTACAGCTTGGGCTTTTCATCTTTTCTTCTCGCCGCCATGACCATCTGGGTCTCTTGTGCGGCTGTTGCAGGAGACCTTTCGAGCAAACGCCTGCAGATGGTACTCACCAAACCTGTTTCACGAACAGAAATTTGGTGGGGTAAATGGCTGGCAGTGGTAACCTTGGTCAGTTGTTTGCTTCTGATCTGTGGAGGGGTTACCTATCTACGAATTCAACGAATGATTCATGCGGAGGGGTTGAGTCCTGATGAAAAAGCAAAAGTTTACTCACAACAACTAACGTCCCGCAGGCCAGTGGCCCCCCTGAAAGAGGATTTCAGCGAAAAAGCTAAGGAACTAGCTGACGAACAAATCGCATCTGGAGCCGTTCCGCCTAGTTTCCCTAAAGATGCCGTAATTTCAGAAATGAAGCGTTTACTTTTGGTAGGCAGCTATGCCGCCTCAGCCGGCGAGTCCGCCAGTTGGACCTTCCAGCTAAAAAAACCTCTTCAAGCCGGACAAACCATCCAGCTAGGCTACGAGTACGATGGTTCCGCTATGGGGGTAAGTCAAATACCCGGGGTCTGGAAACTGGGTACAGAAGAGGCCACGAGCGTTTTCATAAAAGAAACGTTTGAAACGCCTTACGGTGAGAAAGTGATTCCTATACAGGTCAGTCCTGAAATGGCGGGCGCGAAAATCCTGACTCTCTCTTTTGAAAATTTGAATAAAGAAGGCGGACGGGTCTTTTTCAAAACAGATAAGGGTGTACGGATCTTTTTTCAAGCGGGGGGATTTATACTGAACCTTTTCAGGGCCCTGTTGTTGCTATCCGGCCTCTTGGCGATTTTAGCCGCCATCGGAGTCAGTGCAGGATCAATTTTCTCTCTACCTGTAGCCTGTTACGTCTCGGCGGTTGTGCTCATGCTGCAAGCCTTCTCGGGTATTGTGGAAGAAGTTGTGGAGGCGGGTCCCGAACAGCGACAGGAAGAGCAAAGTGTTCTTTCTTACGGAATCAATCAGTTTCAATATCGGGTATATCAGGGCATACTCATCGGTTTAAAACCCTTGCAAGTCGAAAGCCCTCTCGGACGGGTTTCGCGTGGAGTACTTATTTCCCCGGTCGAGCTTCTTAAAATCTTTTGCTTACGATTTGCCCCTGTTATTCTTTTAATTAGTGGCGGTGGAATCCTGCTGTTTTCGAAACGGGAAATTGGAGCTTCGGTATGAAACCTTCAACCTCTTCACGTGGCTGGATTCTGTTAGGTGTAGGCTTTCTTTTGCTTATAGGTGCAGGTACCCGTCATCGCAGTTTGGTTGAGATGCGCAGAGATCGAGACCTTCAACAGGTTGCACCCGAAGACACCACCCCATTGGTTGCTATCACCACAGTTGCCTTTGGTGGATTTCGCGGTTTAGTGGCCGATGCTCTCTGGGTACGTGCTAACAAGTTGCAAGAAGAGGGGCAATACTTCGAATTGGTACAACTTTCAAAATGGATCACCCAACTTGAGCCTCGGGTACCGGAAGTATGGTCCTTCCAAGCCTGGAATCTTGCCTATAACATTAGTGTGCTTTTCCCCGAATATGAAGATCGGTGGCGCTGGGTAAATCATGGACTGGATTTACTTCGAAAAGATGGCCTAACCCATAATCCAAACTCACCCGATTTGCATTGGGACATCGGATGGATGTTTCAGCATAAAATTGGCATGGAATTCGATTCCGCCCATAAGCTCTATAAAGAAAAATTGACGAAGCAAGTGGAGGCCATTCTGCCTGATGGACGTCTCACACCTGAAACACTTACGCCAGAAAACAGCGGTGCTATCAAAGAAATCTTTAACATGGCTACGGACAGTATATTGTCCCTTGAGAAAACCTACGGGCCTCTGGAATGGCGGCTTCCCGAGGCTCATTACCTCTATTGGTCCTCTGAGGGGATTAGGTATGCAAAAGAAAAAAACGATCGCAGCCTCCGCCGTATGAAAATGCAGGCCCTCGGGGCAATGATGAGGGCGGGACGGCTGTTAACGTCTGAAGATGGAACCATACGTATTGAACTTCCACGAACAGAGTTGATAGACCTCGTGCTTGTAGAATACGAACGCATGCTGGCCGCAAGTCCCAACAACAATTATCTCCAAAAAGGATATAGTAATTTCTTAAACGATTCGATGATGTTAAAAGCGGATTATGGTGATCTCTTAGAAGCCTATACCTATTATGAAAAATTAGCCCTCATTGAAGAAGATCTTGAACCGGGTAAAGAAAATTTTCAGGCCTTGGTTCAATATCAGCTCACCCGTGATCCAGCCGAGTTGAATTACAATCAAGCAATGACACGAATCATCGCCCTACTCACACAATCACTTGAATCCAACGACCCTATTCGGTCACGTGGATTTAGGCAGATGGCTGAGCAAGTACACCGACTATATTTAGAAAGTAGGATAAGCGATGAGCACCGTGCCCGAACCGGACTTCCACCCTTTGAGGGTATTATTTCACTACTAAGCGCCGCGCGGGAATCTACATAAAAGTTCTAAGGTTTCTCGATTCACAAACGTCTACGCTATGAACAAACTCCCTCCACTGGAAGAAATCATGGACTGCCACGCTCCCGCCTTATTGCGTTATGCCGAACGACTCGTACGAAACCCCCACTCGGCTCAAGATGTGGTCCAGCAGGTTTTTGTGCGGTTTTCTCGTTTGTCACCTAAGAAAAAACCCAAAGCGGGTTCGCTCAAAGCCTGGCTGTATCGCTCTACTCACAACCAAGCCGTAGATTTGATTCGTGCGGAGCAACGCCGGAAAAAGCTTCATGAGGCCCAAGGAGAACATAAAGACCTCTATCAACCGGAATCAAAGAACCTACACCGAGAACAGCAGGTACTAGATAATCTATATCGACTGAAAGATCTGGAACAGCAGGTCTTACTCTTGCGTTTACAAGAAGGTCTCAATTATAAAGAAATTAGTGAGATCACAGATTTAAAAGAGGGACATATCGGTTACTTGCTTCATCAAGCCGTACACACCCTATCCACTCACTTTGAGACTTCCGGAGAGGCGGTATGAAAAACGATATTCAAGACCCCCTCTGGACAGCTTATGCCTTGGGTGAACTTTCGCCATCCGAACAGGTAGAAGCTGAACGTTTATTGGTTGAAAACTCCGACCTTGCCTCTGAGGTAATCGCTTTAAAACAAACCTTGGCGTTTCTTAAAGACGAACTAGGGAAGGCGAGTGATAAAAATTTCGAACCGCTCCGACGCGAAGCCATTCTTCAAGAGAAGTCACACGTAAAATATATTTGGGTCCCCACGGCAGCGGCCGCCCTCCTCGCTGTCGGTTTTGGAATCTCCCATTTAGTGAGTCTGCCTCGGGGAGAACCTGCGTCTTCGGTCGTCCAAGAAGACATTTCAGCCTTCCAAGATCAGGATGAGGCCTTGGCCTTGGAAGCTCCCGCACCTGTAAGTGCTCCTGTGGAAACACGGGTAATGGTTCGGGAAGAAATGAAAGCCAAAGAAGATCACTCCCGACAGCGAATCGAAAAAGTGCGTCTGGATCAAGTCGAAGCGGAAGCCTCTTTGGATGAACGTCTCTTAAGAAGTTCAGACTTAGAAGCCGATGCCTTCTCCGTAGGTAGGAATTTGGCCGTTGCCACTCCCACGCCTACGCCCACTCCGATGCTCGAGAAAGAGTAGGGGCCTTAACCCCTTCTCTTCTGGACCTAGATCGCGCGCCACACGCGGGGCTAGCGCGTGTGGTACTCGTTGGAATGGCTTATCTTACCGAGCTTCGGCGATCGTGGTCTACGCCCGACTCGCAAGCAGAGCTTCCACCACACTAGGATCGGCCAGAGTACTGGTATCCCCAATGCCGTCTAAGTCCCCTTCCGCGATTTTCCGCAAGATACGCCGCATGATTTTACCAGAGCGCGTTTTGGGTAATGCGGGAGCAAAGTGAATAACATCCGGCTTCGCGATCGGTCCAATATCAGACCGGACCCTCTCAACTAGGTCACGGCGCAGGTGATCATCCCCTTCTATATCAGCTTTAAGAGTTACAAAACAGTAAACCCCCTGCCCTTTGGTTTCGTGAGGAAAACCCACAACCGCAGCTTCAGCGACCCGCGAATCGCCCACCAAACTGCTTTCGAATTCCGCAGTAGCAAAACGGTGAGCCGAGACGTTAATCACGTCGTCCATTCGTCCGAGTAACCAGTAGTAACCGTCTTGATCTTTCCGGCATCCGTCTCCGGAGAAATAGATTCCGGGGAATTTCTGGTAGTAGGTGTGGCGAACCCGTTCATTGATCGCATCGCCATAGACGCCACGTAACATGCCCGGCCATGGAGCATCAATACACAAACTTCCGCCTTCATTGATATCGGCCTCGCTACCGTCGGTACGCAAAATTTTCGGCTGAATTCCAAACATAGGGAACCCGGCGGCTCCAGGTTTTGCCCCATGGGCACCTGGGAGGGTCGTCAGTAAAATCCCACCGGTTTCGGTTTGCCACCATGTATCGACGATAGGACAGTTTCCGCCACCTACCACCTTATGATACCACTTCCACGCTTCAGGGTTGATGGGTTCGCCTACAGATCCCAGCAAACGGAGCGAAGAAAGGTCATGCTTCTCAGGCCAAGATTCGCCCAGACGCATTAGAGCTCGAATTGCGGTAGGCGCGGTATAAAATACTGTGACCTTATATTTGGCGGTGATTTCCCAGAAACGGTCAGGCTCGGGCCAGGTGGGTACCCCTTCAAACATTATTTGAGTGGCACCATTGGCCATAGGTCCATACGTTAAGTACGTATGGCCAGTGATCCAACCCACATCGGCTGTACACCAGAACACATCTTCCTCTTTCAAATCGAATACAAATTTGGCTGTCATGGTCGCCCAAAGCAAGTACCCCCCGGTTGTGTGCATAATCCCTTTGGGCTTTCCGGTGCTTCCACTGGTGTAAAGAATGAATAAAGGATCCTCGGCATTCATCGATTCTGGTGGACATTCCTCACTCACATCTTCCATTTCGTCATGCCACCAGAGATCGCGACCCGGCTCCATAAAGAACTCTCCTCCACCCCGACGGTACACAAATACTTTGCGAACATCTGCACATTGCTGAACCGCATGATCCACCTTATCTTTAAGACCCGACACCTTTCCGCCGTGGTAAGAAATATCCGAAGTGATCACAATTTCGCTTCCACAATCTTGAATTCGATTCCGCAAGGCATCCGAGCTAAAGGCTGAAAAGACCACGGAGTGAATGGCACCAATTCGAGCGCAAGCCAAAAGAGCGATAGGCATTTCCGGAATCATCGGCATGTAAATCGTGACTACGGTTCCTTTTTTTACTCCGCGGTAGCGCAATACATTCGCAAATTTACTCACTTCGCGTTTAAGATCCGAATAGGTGAGCGTACGGCTTTCATCAGCATTTTCCCCCTGCCAGTGAATCGCAACCTTATCCCCTTTCCCGTTTTTCACATGACGGTCCACGCAGTTATAACAGACATTTGTTTTCGCACCGTCGAAGAATTTAACGAAGGGCTCTTCTTTTTCACCAATGGTATCGAAGTCTTTCCACATTACCTGTTTCCAGGTTTTGAACCAATCGACATGCTTTTCCGCCATTTCGGCCCAGTAGGCTTCCGGATCCTCTACCGATCGTTGATATTCTTCCTGATACGCCTCGAAGGAAGATACGTGCGCCTCAGCTCGGAAGGCGTCACTGGGGTTAAAGACTTCTGCATCTTGATATGTAGATTCTATTGATTCGCTCATTGTTTTCTCCTAAAAGTAGTTAAAATATGTGTCTCACCTATGGGAAGGTTCTACGAACCATACACAATGCATATTAAAGTTGCCAAGGATATTCCGAGTTGCAACCTCGCCTAATCTACTTTATAATGAGCTCATGATATCCGAAAAAACCGCCACATTTATTGAAAAGGTCCCCAAGACGGATCTACATGTCCATCTAGATGGTTCATTACGTATTCCAACTTTATTAGAGCTGGCTGCCAACCAAGGAGTTCACCTTCCGGGAAACTCGGAAGACGAGCTGAACGAAAAGGTATTCAAAGCCCAATACAAAGACCTTCCTGATTACCTTGCTGGTTTCCAATACACAGTTGCGGTCATGCAGGATGAAGATTCTCTGGAACGAATTGCCTGCGAGTTGGCCGAAGATAACTTAGCCGAGAACGTTCGGTATTTAGAAGTTCGCTTTGCCCCCCAGCTTCACACCAGTAAAGGTTTGAAGGTGGAACAAGTTCTACAGGCGGTTACGCGTGGACTTGAAAAAGCACAGAGCGCCCACAATAAGCAAGAGTCGGTTAAAAGTGGTGAGGAGTTACCCTTTCATTTTGGTATTATCGTTTGTGCGTTACGTTGGTTTATGCCGCAAATGTCTTCCTACTATCAAAACCTTTTTGACGTGATGTCCTATGCAAAAGAAAGCGCGGTTTTTGCAGCCGCTTCCTTAGAATTAGCTCGGGCATCGGTCGCCCTCCGAGATGGACAAAACCTTCCGATTGTCGGCTTCGATTTAGCCGGAGCCGAAGCAGGAAATCCTGCGGTCGATCACAAGGAAGCTTTTATGTTCGCTCACCGGAATTTTTTACAAAAAACGGTTCATGCGGGTGAGGCTTACGGGCCAGAATCGATTTTCCAAGCCCTTACCAGTTGCCATGCAGACCGACTAGGCCATGCGACCTTTTTGTTTAGCGCAGATCGAGTCACCAGCTCCCAGGTAAAAGATCCTCAGCGCTATGTGGATCAGTTGGTCGAAAACGTGGCCCGTCGCCGAACCTGTTTGGAAGTGAATCTTACCAGTAACCTGCAGACCCTCCCTGAAATGACCTCTATCGCAGAGCATCCGCTTAGACTCATGATCGAGAACAACCTAAGTGCTACCATTTGTACGGATAACCGTCTGGTTTCCCACACCACGGTTACGCGGGAATTAACCTTAGCTGCCGACCATTTTGATTTGACGGATAGCCAAATCAAAAATCTGGTTATCGCTGGATTTAAGGGCGCATTTTTTCAAAACGGATATAACGAAAAACGAAAATTTGTTCGTCAGGTGATTAACCGAATCAATCAACTGATGCCTAGTGAATAATGGCGGATGAATGATTAATAATGGCGGATAGCTGATGAGTGATGGCAAAGGATGGCGATGACCTAAGGCGGTCGTAGCCGTTTACGGCTTGGAAAGAGTAGCCTTGGTAGACTTTCAGGCCTTTAGGCTTTTGCCGTGGCGTAAACGCCTACAGCCACTCTTGGGAAGCCCCTTATTCATTCGTCATTAGTAATTCGTAAGCTTCCTGATACTTCACCAGAGTCTGCTCGATGACGTCGTCTGGCAAGCTGACCGGAGTTTGTTTGTCAAAGTTGATCGAAAGTAGGTAGTTCCGAACAAACTGTTTGTCGAAACTGGGTTGATCGTGTCCGGGCTCATAGCCTTCTACCGGCCAGAAACGTGAGCTATCGGGGGTAAGAATTTCATCTCCTAAAATTACCTTGCCCGCATCATTCAAGCCGAATTCAAATTTGGTATCCGCAAGTAAGATCCCTCGCTCGGCCGCATAGGTTCGAGCCATCTGATACAGCCCGATTGCGGTCTCTTTTACGACGTTGGCGTATTCTGATCCCAAAATTTCAGAAGCTTGATCCGGGGAAATATTGATATCGTGTCCGCCAAGATCCGCTTTTGTACTTGGTGTATAAAGGGGTTCAGGCAATTCTTCGCATTCACGAAGACCTGCAGGTAACGAAATATCGCAAACGGTTCCGTCTTTAAGATAGGAGACCCATCCGGAACCCGCCAAATACCCCCGTACAATTGCCTCAACCGGTAAAATACTTAAGCGCTTAACCAGCATGGATCGACCCTCAAGTTGGTCGGCATACGGCTGAACCTTTGCGGGCATCTTGCTCAGGTCTGCGGTTACAAAGTGATGCTCAATCCGATCGCCCAGCCACTCAAACCAAAAACAACTAATCTGGGTAAGGAGAATCCCCTTTCCGGGAATCCCGTTTGTCATAATCACATCGAATGCCGAAATCCGATCTGTGGCCACAAAGAGCAAGTACTCCTCATCCACTTCATATACATCACGGACCTTCCCACGGGCCAGCAGAGTTAAATCAGGGCAGTTAGTTTCAAGTAAGGCGGTTGTAGGTAGCGGGATTAGGTTCATGGTCTGCAGTAATTAATCGAAATCGAAATCGATATCGATATCGAAATCATATTTTTCCCCATCTCCCAGGTCAAGTCCTGATCTAAAGTTGTCACATTTTTTGTGGTGTTCTTCCATACTTCCTTTCTGCTAGTCCGCTGGCTTCGACACATTTTCGGCTCTTCTCTTCCCTCGGGGTACCCCGGGGGAAGAGAA
>Ga0222650_1000046_pt1 | contig 117830 bp, 91 predicted proteins | sample AntAcemetagen367_FD_179820 | JGI IMG/M metagenome (GOLD analysis project Ga0222650, IMG submission 179820) | Saline water microbial communities from Ace Lake, Antarctica - #367 | ecosystem: Environmental > Aquatic > Non-marine Saline and Alkaline > Saline | place: Antarctica: Ace Lake... | reverse complement strand
AGCGACCCACAAAGCCGCGATAGCTCCTGCCCCCTCCGAAACTCCGGCAGCCGCATAGCGGCAAAGGCCACCCAAAAATCAAGCCTTCAAGAATCCCGACAGGGACTGGGCCGCTCGGACGCTTACGGGGCAATGGTCATGCTGACGAAGAAGATAAGGTCGATGGCATGGTAGATTCGTTCGGTATTCAAGAGGACAAAAAAAGCTCCCGCAGGATTTTCCTGGGGAGCTTTGAGTGGTTGAATAAGTGATCTGTCTAACGTCGGCGGCGCAAGAGCGCGAGGCCAGCGAGGCTGAGAAGTCCCAGTGAAGTCGGCTCGGGGACAACGCTGTTATTCATGATGTTTTGAATGGCGGCTCCGTCGAGAGCTTCGTCCCAAATGGTGACGTCATCAATGTTGCCATCGAAGAAGAAGTTGTTTCCGTCATCCTGTCCGGATCCGATGTGGAGGTTTTCGGATTCGAGCGTGCCGTTGGGTGAATACTGGGTGGGTCCAGATTGGGGAACGTTGTCAGAAGCCGAGAGCACTCCGTCGATCCAAAGGCTCTTGGTGTCGGTTCCAGCGTCATAGGTGATGGCAAGGTGACTCCAAGTGCTAGTGGAGACAGCTCCTCCCGGCAAAGTATCCCAACCGTTATCGCTGTCGCCGGTCCAGAAATCCCAATTTCCGGCGTTATTGTTATAGAGGATATAGCCGTGAGTGAGTGGGCCGGCGACGTCGTCCCGGCTCGTGAGGGGAGAGGCAAATCCGCCGGTGCTGCCAGCATTGGCCCAAAGCGTCACGGTAAAGCTGCCAGGGTTGAGAGCGGTGCTAAAGGGGACATCAATGTGACCGTTATCAGGGAAGTTTGCGGAGCTTCCGGTGGAGCCATTGGCGCCGCTTTGGCCGAAGTTGACTGTTCCGCCGACGATAGAGCCGTCGTGGCCATTGCCGCTGGCATCGGATGCGTCGGTATCGAGGGGATACCATGCCACCATTGCTCCCATTGAAAGAGATGGAATGGCCAGGCTTAATGTCGAAATGACAAGGAGTTGTTTTTTCATAATACTATGTGTTGATTAGCGCTATTTGGTTGGTTGGTTAGTTAGTGATGTTTTTGGGTGAGGTCGCTCAAGTTTGGATTAAAGCCGGGTGACGCGGTAGAATATCTTTGTCGTTCCGAGAGGCACGGTGCTGTCGATGAAAGTCGTCGAAGTCCCGTCGCTATCATGGTCATCGGTAAGCTCAAACCAAACTTCTAGGTCGTCAGAGCGTTCGATGACATATACTGCACCGTTGATGGAATTGAAGGTAATGGTGACATTGCCATTTGCCGGGTCGAGGTCGAGGCCGGTGATCTCAGGAGACTGTGAGGTGCCGGTGAAACCTGCGATGCCATTGACCATGATCGAGGTGATGTCTTCCTCGGAAAGAGCGACCCGGAAGAGGCCGACGTCGTCGATCTTACCATCGAAGTAGAAGTTGTTTCCATCATCCTGACCTGCACCAATGTGCAGATCTTCGCTTTCGAGCGTGCCGTTGGGTGAATACTGGGTTGGACCTGATTGGGGAACGTCGTCAGAAGCCGAGAGCACTCCATCGATCCAAAGGTTCTTGGTGTCGGTTCCCGCATCATAGGTGATGGCAAGGTGGCTCCATGTGCTGAGAGTGACCGCATCTCCCGCTAAAGTATCCCAACCGTTATCGCTGTCTCCGGTCCAGAAATTCCAGTTTCCGCCGTTGTCGTTATAGATGATGTATCCGTGAGTGAGTGGACCAGCGACATCATCCCGGCTGGTGATGGGAGAAGCAAAACCGCCCGTGGAGTCGGCATTGGCCCAGAGAGTGATGGTAAAGCTCTCGGGGTTTAGAGCGGAATCAAAAGGGACGTCGATTCGGGTGGAGGAGCCATCGAAGTCGAGTGAGCCGATGGTGGCGCCATTTGCGCCGGCGCTGGCGATGGGGCTTCCAACAACGGTGCCATCGAAGCCATTACCGCTGGCGTCGGTGCCATCGATATCGAGAGGCCACCAGGCGACGAGTATTTCGCTGAAAGGAGCTTCGGCATTGACGACGACAATGATGGCGGGGTTGATCGGGTCATCGGTATTAAAAGTCAGGGTGACGCTGAAAGAACCTTCGAGGCCCAAGGCATCAAAAGAGATGTCGATGTCGCCGGTTCCGCCATTGGCCGCGATGCTACTTGGAATTGAGGTAAAATCAAAATGATCGGTATCTCCAACGATATCGACGCCGGAGACTTGCAGAGGACGTGTGGCTCCATTGTTGGTGAGAGTGATCGTTCCGGTGGTGTTTTCGCCCAGATCGACAGTGGCGTCGGTGACGAGCATGGGATCGTGAATGCTTCCCTGCACCGTGATGGTGCGGACGGGGTTCAGCGAGTCGTTGCTGGTCATTTCAAGATCTGCCGAGAACGCCCCGTTGGCACCCAATGGATCGAAGCTGATGACGAGATTGTCACTGCCTCCCGGTGCAATCTCTCCGGGCAGGGTAGTGACGGAAAAATTGGCATCACCGTTAAAGGTCGATGCGGACACGGTGAGACTTTGGGTCTGCCCGTTGTTTGTAATGGGGACGTTAAAGCTCTGCACTGTTCCATCGAGGATTAAGTCGAGAGGATTGGGCGCTGAGAGGGTGGGATCGGGACGTTCACTGGTGATGCCATTGGCCATGATACTCTGGATGGCTGCGCCATCGAGAACTTCGTTCCAGATGCCGACATCGTCGATGAGACCGTCGAAGTAGAAATTAAGGCCGTCGTCTTGTCCGGCCCCGATATGGAGGTTTTCCATCTCAACCGTTCCATTCGGTGAATATTGCGTCGGACCCGATTGGGGGACATCATTGGAAACCGAGAGGACGCCATCGATCCAGAGGGTCTTGGTGTCGGTGCCTGCGTCATAAGTGATCGCGAGGTGGGTCCAGGTGCTGATCGTAACAGGGCCACCAACCAAGCCATCCCAACCGACATCGCTGTCACCGGTCCAGAAATCCCAATTGCCGTCGGGATTGTTGTAGAGGATATAGCCGTGGGTTAATTGACCGGGGGCATCATCGCGGCTGGTGATCGGAGAGGTATATCCCGGGGTGCTGGCGGAATTGGCCCAAAGGGCGACGGTAAAGCTCTCGCCATTGAGAGCAGCAGCGAAGGGGACGTCGATGTGGCCGTCATCGGGAAAGGCTGCTGCCGTGCCGGTATTAGCATTGGCTCCGGTTTGTCCGAAATTAACGTTGCCATCAACGATCGTGCCGTTGTGGCCATTACCTGTGGAATCGCTGGCATCAGTATCGAGTGGCCAGTGGGCGATGAGATCAGCCTGGGCACTGGATGCAGCCAGGCAGCTCAGGAGAAGAGTGTGGAGATATTTCATAGTGTCGGAAATGAATGATTAGGCTCTTGTTTACCATTTTCGATGGATTGAGATCAATCGTTAAAGTGTAATTATTTCCGCTCGAATGCGGATAAACCACTTTTGGGTCGGAGCTGTGGGCGAGAGGGTGTATTCGATTTGCTCGATTCCACCGCCGGGATTGGTGACTTGGCGATTTTCGAGGAAGGGACTCGCATCGCTCCAGATTGAGAGATCGGTGGATGATTCGATGATCAAATTGACGTCGTCTGTTCCGAGAGGGCGTTGGAAAATGAGTGAGTCTGGAGTCAACGTCGTGATTCCTCCGTCGCCGAGCGTGTAATCGATGAGGTCGGGTACGCCGTTTTGGTTGGCATCGCGATTTGGGTTACCGCTGAAGGTGGTGGCGTCGGTTTCGCCAGGATTGCCGCCGTTTTCCGCGCTGGGGCGCCAGTTGGAGGCCAGGCTGGGATCGGGATTTAAAAGAGGATTGATTAGGATCAGGCTGGGGCCGTTTCCGTCGGGGCCCAGCGGCCACGGTGATTCGTCTTGGTAGCGGAATTCCCTGATCGTGCCGTTGGAGGCGTCCTCGAGCTTTAAGGTCTCGCCGCCATTTGCAAGGGCGGTGCCATTGGCGAAGTCGAGAGCGTCGATCATGATGTAATTCCCGGGAGCAAGGATTGTGCCAGCAGGAAAAATGTAATTAATGCCACGAGTGAATGCGACTCCTTCTAAGTTGAGGGTCACGCTATCACTTATGTTGAAGAGTTCGATGAATTCGAGACCCGCACCATCGGCCGGGTGATACATGATTTCGCTGATGACGAGAAACTGCTGGGCGTCGCTGGGCATGTTCGGAGTGGTGGTCTGGGCAACCATGGTGCCAGAGGCGTCAGACAAGGTGAGCGTTTCGGAGAAGTTGGAGAGATGGCCCTGGTAGTGTCCGACGACAATATTTCCTTCACCTCCGGTCGGGCTCGCACTGCGCAAGCGGAAGTCGCGAACATTTGGAGAGAGGTAGATCCTACCGTTTCCGGGAACGACCGTTCCGGGAGGGAGGGTGAAGTCGACTCCTCCGCTGACAGTCCAAGCGGACATATCGACGGCATCGCCATTCGGGTTGGCGCGATCGGTGATCCCGGACAAACACACACGACAAAATCTCCATGCCATGAAAAAGACCCTGAAGTTCCTATTAATCTCGGCCAAGGGAAGTGGCCTCCTCGGCCTCATTAGCCTCTGTTCCTCATTGCCGGCCTATGCCGACCCGAGTTCCGACGGCTCCGGCGAGATCGCCATTTACAGCGAGGCCACCGGCACCGACGTCCTCACAGCCGCGGACTTCACCCACGACTTTGATACAAACAACCGCGAAGATGCGGGGAGTTTCACGCGCAGCGGCAGTGATATCACCCTCATTCGGGCGGGTCACTACCTTGCGATCTACAACGCGCGTTTTAACGGTGCCCCACAGGCTGGAACCGAAGAGCGCGTCGAGATACAGAGCTCCCTGAACCTCGCCGGCAACTCGCAATCGACCGGTTGGTCCCAGGGTTTTATCCGCCGTCAGCAGAACCACCTCGATGCCATCACTTCCGGCATGGCGATCATCGAGGCCTCTGCAAATGACGTGCTCCAGTTGCATTCCACCCGCACCGACAACACGAACGTTGGCAGCGTCACTCGTTTCCCCAACGAGACCGCCATCCAGTTAGTGAAGCTCGACGACGTCAATATGAGCTATGCCCGCCTCAGTCTCGCCGCCTCCCAGGTCGGCCCCATCAATGCGACTGCGGTAAAAGTTGTCTATGACACGCCCGATGAACTCGACGGAGGATTTTCCTATGGTGGCGGCGACCTGACACTCGCCGAAGCCGGGAGATATCTCGTGATCGCGAATACCTACATCGATGCCCCAAATAACCGCATTGGTTTCGTGCAACAACTCACTCTTGATGGGACCGCGATCTCCGGCACCCGGACGACAATTTACCTTCGTGGAAGCCAAAGCACCCAAGAGGGTGCGGCCGCTATTGGCACCATCATTGAAACCACCGCCGCGAATCAGGCCCTGAGTGTCCTTGGGGAACTCGATGGCGGAGCGATTGCCGGTTCGAATTACCTCGCCGGGCGCTGCGCCCTCACCGTGGTCAAATTACCCTCAGTCGCCGCTGGAACAGTCGCGCTTGACCCGGATTTCATCCGTCTCAGCCACAACGCGAGCCAGAACGTGAACACCACCGCCGACCTCATCTTCGATACGCAACTCGAAGTCACCGCCGATTTCACTCACGCTGCCAACGACAGCGCCATCACTGTCGCGACTGGCGGCGACTACCTCTTCCTCGGCTCATACTACGGTGCCGATGACGGCGCAGCACGTGGCTTGGCCAATCCGGGTTGGTCGCTGAATGACGTCCGACTCAACCGCGGCCAGAGCGGGCGCTACACCCGCAACACCGGCCCGCCGGAGTTCGGCAACACCCTCGGTCTTGTGGCCTCCAACCTCGCTTCGAGCGACCAGATTAAGATGGTGACACGGGCACTCGCTGCCGGCGGCACTAATAACGCCAACCCGGTAGCACTCCAAGGCGTCCGGCTCTCATCGCTGTTCACGGCCTCGGCTGACTTCGAGGTCGCGGTCGCCCCACAGGCCATTGCGACCGCCGAAGGTGGCGCGACCGGCACCTACGATATCGCGCTCGGACTGGCTCCAACTTTTGGGAGCGTCACCGTCACTCTTACGTCAGATGGACAGAGTGAAGTCAGCAGCGATGGTGCCACATTCTTCTCGACTCTTGAGGTCACTTTTTCCGACACCACCCCGCAGACCATCACCGTCCGCGCGATCGATGACGCTGTGATCGAAAGTGGACATATCTCGACCATCACGCACGCGATCACCGCAACTGACGATTTGTTCAACTACCCGACCACGCAACCCGTCCCCGCTGTCAATAATAGCATCACCGACAACGACGTCGTCCCGGTCATCGCGACCGACGACAGTTCCACGGTGAACGTCAGCGAAGATGGGACCGCTACCGAAGCGGTCCTCGCCCCGCAGGCCAACCTGCTCGCGAACGACACCGATGGTATCGGTAACGTTGTCAGTGCTTTTGATGCAAGCAGCGCCTTTGGTGCTGTCGTCAGTGTCAATTCCGACGGCACTTTCACCTATGATCCGACCACCGCCCCGGGTGCCCAGTCGCTTGCCGCTGGAGCGACAGGCGTCGATACCTTCTCCTACACCGTTCAAGATGCCGACGGCAACTCCGATACCGCGACTGTGAGCATCACCATCGCCGGCGCCAACGACGCACCCGAAGCAATCAGCGATAGCCTCTTCGATGGTCCGCTCGAAAGTGCTTCCTCCTATCTCAGCACAAGCGACCTGACCGCGAACGACGGCGCATTCCGCACGGTTTTAACTGACTTTACTTTCCCTTCCGGGAGTGACCTCCGCCTCCTCCCAGGCAAGATTGTGACCCAGTCGCCGAGCGTCGGCACGCCTCCTGGCAATGGTTTCCCCGAGAACGCTTTCGATGGCAACATCGGCACTTTTACGCACACCCAATCGAACAACAACGCCGTGGATCACTCTTGGCAGGTCGATCTCGGCCAGGTCGCTTCGCTCGAGAACGTGACCCTTGCCAACCGCAACGACTGCTGCGGTGCTCGTCTGCGTGACATCACGGTCCGGGTCTTAGATGGCGGTGGCGCTGAGATCTTCAACTCGGGACCACTCAACGTCGCCAACGTTTTGGCCTTCACGGGTGGAGCGACCGAGACCCTCTTTGTCGATTTCGCGGGCCCGATCATGGGACAGACCGTGATCGTCGACCGTGAAACTGACTTGAGCGATGCCGATGCCGGTAACGGGAGCCTCCTCTCTCTCAGCGAGGTGACTCTCATCGGGAGTGTCTCAGGAACGTTTACGGAGACCGACGACTTCCTCCTGCTTAATTATGACGCAAGTCACACGGCCGATGCCGGTCGCTGGGAGAACTTGGGATCGAGTGCGGGCGCGGCGATGGATTGGTTGCTCACCGACGTGACCCTTAATTCCAGCCCGGGCGGCACACGTGCAGGGATCTCAGCCTCCTACGAGTGGGATAATATTCTCGATCGGGCGCTCCTCAATAGCGGCGGCGGCGACTCGGTGCACGACCTCATGCCGGGTGTTGATACCAACGACGCCACCTTCGAGTTCTGGGTCAAGCCGAACAATACCACTTCCATCATGACTCTGTTTGAAACAGGCGGCGGTTCTGGTTTTGGAATCATTCTCAACAACGGCGTCCTGGAGGCGGCGAGCGAACTCGACGGAGGCGCCATGGGTGGCAGCTATGTGAGTTACGACTTGCTCACCGATTCGATGGGGCTCGTCGCTGGAGATCCGACCGCGGATTTCAACCACTATGCCGCCACCATCAATCCGGGCGGTGGGCTACAGCTCTACGTCAATGGCGTTTTGGTAGACGAAACCACCAGCGGCGTGAATAATGATTGGGACGGTGGCGACGGTGCCGGACTCGGTCGTTTTGGTGCCGACAACCACGGCGGTTTCACCAACGGCGCTGCCGCTGGCATCTACGACGCCCCGTTCCTCGGGCAGATGGCGATCGTCCGACTCTACTCTGGTGTGCTGACGTCAGCACAGGTCTTCCAGAATTTTAAGGCAGTGAACACCGGGACGGACATCGACGGTGATGCCATCATCGCGACCGGCGTGCTTGACGGGAACGACACTTTCGTGGCCAACGGCACACAGGCGACAATCGCCTCCGGAGCACTGGTGACGATGACCAACGCGACTGGCGGTTTTGACTATAATCCGAACGGTGCCTTCAACCTTGCGCCTGATGCAACGGCCACCGATACCTTCACCTATCGTGTCACTGATGGCAACGGGGAGACCGCCGAGGCGGAGGTCACCGTCACCATCACCGGCGTGATCACCTCGGCGGATGACAACCTCCTGGCGAACGAGGGCGAAAGCAAAGTCTTCTTTGCAAATGCACTAGTCGGGAACGACGACGACCTCCCGACGGCCTCCAACCCCTATGTCGACCTCATTCCCGACAATATTTCTGGTGTGAATTGGGTGAACATCGGCGATTCTGGCTTTAACGGAACAAGTGTTGCCTCCGTCTTTGCACCTGATCTCGAGAGTAACTTCGGTTCGCTCGACTCAGCAGCGAGCGGTGCCAATTTGCCAACCTTCGACCCGATTTCCGCGGCCGACGCCACCTTGGAAATTTGGTTCAAGCCAGCACCTGGACAGACCAGCAAGAGCACCATTTTTGAAACCGGTGGGAACGGGATTGGCTTCTCCCTCGTCTTCGACCCAACCACCAACGAAGTGATCGCCACGATCGATGGCGGTGACGATGTCACCCAGAGTGTCATCGCGGTCGTGCCTGGTGTGGTCACCACTGACTTTAACCAAGTAATCGTTGTTCTCGATCGCGATGGTGGCGCGGAAGTCGGCGCTGTGGATTCCGCTGTCTTCGAAGACATCATGACGGTCTATTTGAACAACGACCCAACCACGGCCTTCGACGGCACTGCCGACGCGACCATCATTGATAGTGAAGGGGATGCCAACGACTGGTCCGGCACCGATGGTGTCGGTATCAACAGGGTCTCCGGCACTTCTGCCCGCGATGAGAACTTCGCGGGCATGGTCGGAGAAGTCGCCATTGTCCGAGCCTACGAGCGCATCTTGACCCCGGTCGAGATGGAGCTGAACTACGATGCCGCGTTGCAGGCTATGACCAGTGTCAGTTCTCCGACAACGCCACAGGGCTCGAGTGTCATCCTCAATGCCAATGGTTCGGTCACGGTCGACTACACCGGGATTTCGCTCGCACCAGGGGCTAGCCTCGTGGACGCCTTCACCTACAAAACCGTTGATGGATCAGGGGGAACCTTGATGGCCACCGCCAATATCGTCATCTTCGGAAACAGTATCCAGGAAGACTGGCGCTTGCTTTACTATGGCGACATCGCGAATGGTGGTTTGGGAGCGGACGCGGCGATGGCCACGAATGGCCTGACTAACTTAGAGAGCTTTGCTCTGGACCTTGATCCGACAGCGCTTGCGGGAACGCTCGATGTCGATCAGGTTACCGGCGCGATTACGACACTCGGGCCGCCGGCGGTCTGGGTTGATCCTGCGGACGGCCGCATCTATCTACGACACACCCGTCGTCGTGATTTCGCGGCGATTCCGCTGACGATCACCGATCAGTTCAGCCGTGATCTCGTCGCCTTCGAGGACAGCGCGACTCCCCCTCTGGTCATCGCGATCGGCACCGGTGACAGTGGCGTTGCGATCGAAGCTGTGCAGACAGAGTTTCCGTTTATTCTCCCGGTCGGTGGCGGAAAAGCGCGCTTTGGCCGTGTCGAAGTGGCCAGCCCTTAGTAATCAGCGATCCGAATGGAATATTACAAAGCACAACACTTAACTTCCTCACACATATGAGAACGCACAAAACAAGCCTCACGGCAGTAGCAGCTCTGGTCGCGGTATCAGCCACCGGTGCGAGGGCTGCCGTGATCGCCTTCATTGACCAGGACATTTCGATCCCGACGACCTATGAAGGGGTCTCGCTCAACCTTGAGACCGGCGTCTCGACAAATGCGCTCGCAGGTGCACTTGGCGCGGACATGAACTTGGTGTTCGGCGGCGCAGGGATCAGTAATGATGCCGACGAGACCGCCAGTTCACCGACCTGGCAGCCGGTGCGAGCGGGCACGGGGAACACCGATATCTTGCTGAATCTGGGGATTGGCACAGAAGTCGGTCCGGCGTCCGTGACTTCGATTGGTTTCGGGGGAACAATGGACAATTTCACGACCTTCACTTCGGGGGAGAGAGGCTACCTCGGCTTTGCCTTGGTTCTCGAAGACACTACGGTCGCTTACGGTTGGGCGGAAGTCACCTTGCAGGGCGACAACACGCCGGGGGTGATCCACTCTTGGGCTTTTGAAGACACCGGGGCAGCGCTTGCAGTCGCCGCCATTCCGGAACCAACACAGACTCTGTTGATCGCATTAGGCCTCCTGGCTTGGACCTTGCGCCGCAGACGCTAGACAGAGTAGCCGGTTGGTTCAAGGAGTTGGTCATTTCACCTCATCTTCTATGGCTAGCATCGTGAGGAGATCTGGCGGTGTCACCGAGACTATGACGGCTAGCCTGCGGCGGTGACGGGAGTGGCCAGGATGGAGCTCACGATATTTACGAGGATCGATACGAGGACATACCAGGCGCAGATTTTAATGGTATTCCTCTGAGGCAATCCACAGACCTTATCAACGAGGACATACAAAGCGATGAGGTTGATGATCCCGACGAAAGGGCCCAGAATTCCGCCCAAAAGAAAGCGCGCCACAATTCCAATCGTGGCGACCCCAAGAACGACAATCCAGGTCTCTCTGAGGGAGGTTGATGAGTTCGTTGAGTTGGAATAGAGGGTGATGAGAAACCACAAAATTCCGACCTGAAGGAAGAGACTAAAGATAAACATATTTCTTGGTGCTGAGGCGAGAGAGTGGCTCGTCGCGAGATGACGTATCTCAAACTAGCTGAAAGATCCATGGTAAACTCAAGGGAGCGGGGAGTGGTCGCGTGGCTTTCGCCTGTTTTGGGTTATGACGTTCTTCCGGTTTCGAAAACCAGGGTGGCCTTCGTTTTCCGGCGGCGATCTTGGATTTTGTAATCCCAAAATACCATTGGGTTTGGCGTTAAATCGTCTTTACTGACAGTCTTTCGGACCTGAAAAGGTAAGAAAGAAGATGCGCGCAAAAATCCATATTCCCCTCGTGCTGCTGCTGGCGGCTGTTCTGGCCGTTATTTTCGTGGATTGGAGTGAAGAATCGGAGGAACCCGAGAGGTGGACCGAGGAGGGGACCTGGTATAAGGGCAACACCCATACCCATTCATTGTGGAGTGATGGAAATGATTTTCCTGAGATGATCGTCGATTGGTACAAGACTCAGGGGTATGACTTTCTCGCTTTGTCGGATCATAACATCCTGAGCCGGGGAGAGAAGTGGATGACCGTGAAGCAGATTGAGACACGTCGCAAAGTCGGTGGCGCGGGCACCCTGGATCACTATTTAGAGCGTTTTGGAGAAGACTGGGTGGAGCAGCGGGGTGAAGTGGGGGCCCGCGAGGTGCGTCTCAAAACTCTGGAGGAGATTCGTCCGAAATTTGAGGAGGAAGGAAAGTTTCTGCTTATCGAAGCCGAGGAAATCACCGATAAATACAAACAGTATCCGATCCATATTAATGCTGTCAATGTGGGGGAGCCCATCATCCCGCAACATGGTGACTCGGTGGTGGAAACAATGCGGAATAATTTACAAATGGTGGAGGAGCAATCGAAGCGTTTGGGGCGTCCCATTCTGACCCATCTCAACCATCCTAATTTTCACTGGGCCATCACCCCTCAACAACTGGCCGAGGTTGTCGAAGAGCAATTCTTCGAGGTTTACAACGGGCATCCGGGAATCAACCACCTCGGTGACGAGAATCGGCCAGGCGACGAAGCGATTTGGGATATGGCGAACACCTTGCGCCTCCTCGTCCATGACGCGCCGCCCTTGTTCGGGGTGGCGACAGATGACTCGCATCATTATCACGGGGGTGACGTTTCGCCGGGCCGCGGTTGGGTGATGGTATGGTCGGCTACCTTGGAGGCTGATCGCTTGGTCGAGGCCATGCAGAAGGGAGAATTCTATTCGTCAAGCGGAGTGGTTTTGAAGACTATCGATTATGATGGGGGGACACGAAAGCATCTCGTCGAAATTGCAGAGGTCGAAGGGGTGACTTATACGACAAAGTTCGTGGGAACGCGCCGGACCACTCCCGATACGACGGGCGAGGTTTTGGCGACGGTGACCGGCAACCGGGCCGAGTATCAACTGACCGGAGACGAGCTTTATGTCCGGTCGGTGGTGACGTCCTCCCGGTCTCATGCAAATCCTTCCTACAAAAACCAGAAGGAGCAAGCGTGGACCCAGCCAGTGGGCTGGCGGCAGAGCCTCAAGTCGAAACAAAAATAGCCGGTTCCATTGCTTGATCCGAATTTGCATTTTAGTGGGACCTAAGTGAGTGATGCAAATGAAGTTTGCGCCACCGTTCCACCAGGAAACCCGGCCTTCGGTTTCACTGGCAGTGGGTCAGAAAAAGGCGAGGGCACTCTGGAGAGAGCCCTTCCGTTGGAGAGAGTTGAGTGAATTCAACCTACTCGAAAAGCCCTTCGAGTTGTTGGCGCAGTTCGGCGCCGGATTTCTGGAAGTATTGATCTGCGGTTTTGGTGTCGCCAATCCGTTCCATGAAGACGCCGGCGTAGGCCTGCGCTTCTTTGCTTGTCGGGCGGATCCTCGCCACCAACCGTGAGAGGAGGGCTTGGTCTGCAAGCGTCAGTTTACGATACAAAATGGCTGTCTTCTTTGTGGTCACCGTTGATGCGAAGATCAAGGTGGTGTCGCTCTCGACTTTGGTGAGCAAGACCTTGGCGTCAGTGTTCGTGATAGTCATGGGAAGGGCCTTGAGGTCGCCATTGACGCTGAGTTCGCCGAGGGCATTGAGCAAAGCTTTGTCGAGGAGTGGGAAATACTTCTCGGGAAGGACACGGGCGGTCCGCTCGAAGCCTTGCTTCTTGGGAGTGGAAGTCGCGACGCTTTTCGATTCCAAGCCTGATCCGGTGATGCGGAGCTTCTGCTTGCCGAGGGCGAGAAGGATAGCGCCGGTTGCGGTGGGTAAAGTACGAGGTCCGTAAGAGACATCGGAATTACAGTTGGGACGATCACGACCCCAAGGTTGTAGGATCAAGCCCCCATTGTGGGTTTCCGAGAGAATGAGGAAGGTCTTCATGTAGTCGAAGTATTCTCTTAGTTTCTTGGGTTGGTCGCTGCGGGCGGCTCCGACGACGCTCCAGAAGCCGTGGAGATTCGAGGCGGCATGGCCGTCGAAGCCATTGCCGTATCCGATGACGCAGGTGTTGGCGGCGTGGTGACCGAGATGCTGCCAGGACTCCGGCTGGCTCCCGATCAGGTGGGCAACCGCGCCCATTCCGACAGGGGCGAGGTGGGTTCCTGTTTTGGAAGTTTTGTAGGCCTTGCTAGGCTCCGGGGCGACTTTGTAGCGTGGGCTATTGCGATCAACGCGGAGGATTCCATCGCCTTTGTGCTCGGTGACGATGTTGGTGGCTCTCTCCTTATCGATCCAGTTGGTGGGCTTAAAGCGGGGATCTGCTTTGGTGGGCCAAACGACTTCGAATTCGTCGATCCCATCCATGCCGGTGGGGCAAATGTATCCGGGTCCGCGGCCGCTGCGGCCCATCTTGGAATCAGCGACTTTGATAATGGCGTGGCGATGGCTGATGTCGGCGTTGTTGAGCCGGTCGGCATTTCCGAAGGCGTAGGCAATGTTCATGGCCTCGGGTGAGGTGCTGTTGAGGTAGTGCTGGTGAATGTTGCTGTAGAGCCTCTCATCGAAGGGAAGCTCGGCTTCGCGGAAGAGGCTCATGCCGACCATCTGAAGGCCGGAGATGGCCGCGATGGAGGCGTAGGGTTTCCGCCCGGTGACCCGGAGGTTGATCTGCGAACGGTGGGTGTAGATGCCATCGCCGTTGTGGCAGCCCTGCGGCATCGCTTCGGCGAGGGACTCCATCGCGGGCTTCAGCTTCCGGTCTTGGGTGAGAAGGTAATATTCTCCCATCACGATGGCATCGAAGCCCCATCCCCACATCGCGAAGCCGCCGCCAGCCGCGCTATAGGTTTTCCCGTAGTATCTCGACATGTTCTCTTTCACCAATTTATCGTACTTGGGAATGCCACTGCCCATGAGGGCGAGAAGTTGGTGAGCGTGGCCGTGAGGACCACCGTGGAAGGTGTTGGCTTTCTTCCAGTTCGAGGACTGGTAGTCCATGACCATGAAGTCGCAGAGTTCTTCGAGCATCTGATTTGAACGCTCGCAACGGTAAGGGAAGGTTGCCGCGAATCGGCCCACTTGGCGTAGCTCCAGAGTGACGCTTTCCTGAGTTGTTCTGGAGCCACCGGGATGGATGAGGAGTTCAAGTTTACCATCCTTGCCCTGGCTGTCTTCGAGGTGCCCGGCGAGTTCCAACATCGGGCCGTCCCAGCCACCACCACCGCGGAGATTGCGTCCAAAGCGGTGGGAGGTTTTGAACTTCTTCCCATTGGCACCGATGATGATGTCTCCCGAATTGATGAGGCCCTTGGCTGGGGATTTGGCATCCTGGAAGACGAATTTTACCGCGAGTTCGTCAGGCTTGTCGGGATAGATGCGGGCGCGGATTCCGGTTGGTCCCAAATTGAGGAGCCATCGGACATCTCCCAGTTCTTCGGACATCTCCTGATCGTAGAAACTACGAAGCGAGGTGCCCCATGGATAATCTCCCCGCTCCATGATCGCAGAAGAGGATCCTCCTAAAAAAAGAGAAAGTAGCAAAGTGATGTAGGTGTGATTTTTCATATCCTTTGTTCTTGGGTGATGTCGGTGTGAAAGGGGTGGTTCGGAGCGAAAGTGCTTATCAATGAACTCAGAGATTGTTCTGAGCAGCCTTTTCTTCTGACGGATTTCTTGAGTGATTTCAATTCAAGAAAAGACGAGAACCTACGTCAAAGCGGGTAACAGTCGGGCGCGTGGCATTGAATTTTTAGTGTCCCCCGCGGCGGTTGCTACCTGAAATCCGAAATTTTCACTCTCGTTTGCGAAACTTTGTGGGGCTCTCGATGAGGGAGTCGCCGTAGATGTGGGGGTAGATTATCTCCTCAAATGTTTCGCCGGATTCGCGGGCCTCGGGCACGAACCCGCGAAATACCTGACGCGCAGTGACTCTGGCCAGGTCGGTGTCGAAGTTAAAGCGAAACATCCACTCGTCATTGGCTCCAAGATTCATTACTCCTTCGAATATTGCGGAAATCCAACTATTCATCGAGACACGATAAGAGAGTGGGCTTTTCAAATCGAGGAATCTGATCTTTGAGGAGTTGAAGGAATTGAATTTTCCACGGTATTCGGGCAAGATCCTCGTTATGGGCGCTAAGGATGATCTGAAGACAATGTTGCTGGATAAGTCGGTTCGTACTGGGGATTTTACTCTGGCATCCGGGAAGAAGAGTGATCTTTACGTGGATTGCCGGGTCACGGCGATGGACAATCGGGGATCAAAGTGGGTCGGCGAAGCCGGTTGGGACCTGGTCAGAGAGAAGATTGAGGCGGAAGGACTGGAGGTTGATGCGATTGGCGGAATGACGATGGGAGCGGATCCGATTTCACTGGTGGTGGGGATGGCGAGCGCGAAGCACGAAAAGGCGCTTCAGGTTTTCACGGTGCGCAAGGAGCCGAAGGGTCACGGTCGCGGGAAGCAGATTGAGGGTAATTTCAAAGAAGGCGACAAGGTGGTGGTGGTCGATGATGTCATCACAACCGGTGGGTCGACGCTGAAGGCGATCGAAGCGATCCGCGCGGCGGGCGGTGAGGTTGTCTTTTGCCTGGTCCTAGTGGACCGGGAAGAGGGAGGTCGCCCGGCGATTGAGGCCGACGGAGTGCCGGTGGTGAGCATTTTCACGCGGACCGAGTTGCTGGGATAGAGGGGCGGCGGAGAGATGCTGCCAAGCCTTGATTTTTCGTTACCATTGAGGAACCGAATGACTCTTAAGAAATTCTTTCTCCGCGCGCTATTACTTGGAATTATTCTGTTTTTGGTCTTCGTTGCGTGGTTGGTTTATTTTTTCAACTTCGTGGTCACCGGGCCGAGATTTGGAACTCCTTTTGCGGAGGCTCATCAGAGAGCGGTGAGAACCTTTGTCGATGGTAAGGGATTTGGAATCCATCGTTTTCGAAAGGTCGAATATTTTCATGAACGATCCTTCCTGATTGCTGATGAGGTGTGGGATTTGTCTGATTTGTATTTGATCGGGGCGTCGCAAGAGTATGGCGAGAGGTATTTTGAAGGCGGTCATAGCGGGCCTCCTCTTAAGAGCACGCTTGGGGAAGCGGTGCATAGACCTCTCAAGGAAGAGGAGGCGGAAGCGATCAAGAGTTTACGTAAGTTGAAGAACGATTTTGTGATTTTGAAGGAGGACCGCAAGGAGCCAAACTCTTGGCAGTTTACGATGCAGATCGTCGCGCCTATTCTTGCGGAGGTAAGCTGTCTTAAGTGTCACGAAGCCCAGGTAGGAGATCTTTTGGGAGCTTTTGCGTATCACCTGACGAGGGCCAATCAAGAGAGGCAAGACGGTTCGGATTGAACATCGGGGTGATTGAGGCGGATGGCGTGCCCGTAGTGAGTATTTTCACGCGGACGGAAATGCTGGGGTAGGGGAGAATAGTACGCGGTTGAGGTTCTCTCGCTGACAGGGGGAGCTTGGTCAAAACTCAGGACTGAAGTCTAGGGTTCTGGATCATTGTCCCTTCAGAACCCTATTTCCCGACCTTTGTTTGTGTGGAGAAGTCAGCGCGATCTGCCGGGCTCATAGGAAGGAGGCCTTTGGCCCGAAAGTCTCCTGAACTGAGTGCCATTTGGGGGAGAAGGGGGGGGTGGTTTAAAACCAGTAAGGAGGCAGAAACGCGAGGATTGAGAACGGGATCAAGTTGGCGAGATCGAGAAAGCAAATGGCGATCACGGCGGCGACGATTGCCGATAAAGTTTTGACGGGATACGAGTGGAATCGGCGGCGGCGGGATTTTTCGTCTTTCAGGAATGCTCGTGGGGGCGTTCTATCTTGGGCATGACCAAATTACTGATCACGGGGTTGTTGGTGGGGGCGGCGGCCGGGCTCGTGGGGGCGCTTTGTGGCGTGGGCGGTGGCATCATCATGGTGCCGGCCTTTGTGATCGCATTGGGGATGACGCATAAGACGGCGGTGGCGACTTCGTTGGCAGTGGTGGTGGTTTCGGGTCTTTCGGGGACCATTAATAATGCCGTGAACTCGGATTTGATCAATTGGAGGGTGGTGGCGGTGACGGCAGTGGGGGCGGCGGTGGCGTCGTGGTTTGGGGCGGATTTGATGCGGAGTTTATCGAGCCCGCAGTTGCAGAAGGGGTTTGCGATCTTGCTGATTGTAGTGGGGGTAAGGATGCTCTTGATGAAAGGGTAATTGGACGTAGTTTCAGCGCGTGGATTCGATCACACAAGCTGCCCTTGGAGGCGTGGTGGGCGAGCTGGTGCTCGGTCGCAAAATTGGCTGGAGGGGGATGGCATGGGGCCTTCTCTTTGGGACGATCCCAGATTTGGATCTCCTGTTCATGCCGTTTCTTGATCAGGCGGAGCGATTGCGGTGGCATCGTGGAATTTCCCATTCGATTGTCATGATGTTTGTGGCCGCCTTGGTTTGTGCGAAGCCGCTGGCGTGGGTGCATCGAGAAAAAGGGGTGAGTGCGAGGCGGGCCGGGTGGTTTGTTTTCCTGGCGTGGAGCACGCATGTTTTGATCGATGTCTTTACAAGTTACGGGACGCAGGTGTTTGAGCCCTTCTCGGATCGGCGGGTGGCTTGGAGTAACGTTTTTATCATCGATTTCTTTTTCACGCTGCCCTTGCTGCTGTCTCTTTTCTATTGGCCGTGGAAGGTGGTGGCGCATGCTTGGGCGGGGCGCACCTGGCGTAAGGAGGGTGGCGATCCGGATGAGAAGCCCGAGTTCCCCGAGTTCACGCGGAGGAGCGCGACCGGGGCGATCGCGATGAGTTCTTTGTATGTCGTTTTTACGCTGGTGATGAAGCTTTGGGCGGTCGATCAGATGAAGACCCAGATGGCGGAGGCGGTGCCGGACGGGACCTTGGTGTCGGTCTCGCCAACGGTTTCAAATGCCTTTCTTTGGCGGGGGCTGATCGAGACGAAGGGAGGGTATTTTCTGACGTATTGGTCGCCCTTTGACGACGGGCCGGCGTGGTATGACTATATCCCGAAGCAGCGGGAGTTGGCGGAGAAGTTCGAGGGAGAGAAGATGTTTGAGGCTCTCAAGTGGTTCACGCAGGGACACTGGGTGGCTCGCGAGTTGCCGGATGGCAGGGTGGTGATGATCGATATGCGCTTGGGCGAGGTGCGGGATCTTGAGGGGAAGCAAATGCTCCCGATATTCCAGTGGCGTATGAGGTATGACGAGGATGGCAGGTCGGAGGTGCGGAAGTATCGTCCGCAAGATTTTGAGATTAAGAAGGCGCTTGGCTTGATCCTTGAGCGAATCGGGGGAAAGCGGACAGAGTGGGAGGCGATGGAGTCGTTTTAGGGATTGAGTCCGCTAAAATGTTGCTTCATGGTCCCGAAATAATTTTGGGCCGAAAACTTGCCATCGGAGATGTTCATGGATGTCTCAAGTCTCTGAAACTCTTGTTGGAGACAATCTCGCCGGAAGCGGATGACAAAGTCATCATGCTGGGTGATTACGTGGACCGTGGTCCGGACAGCAAGGGCGTGATTGATTATCTCATGAACTGGCCATGGGAGGCGGAACTCATTCTGCTCAAGGGGAATCATGAGATCATCATGGCGGAGGCTGGGTTCTCCAACGACCATCTGACCTACTGGTGTAATGTGGGCGGCTTGGAGACTCTGGCTTCCTATGATGCCAAGTTTGCCAACATTCCGGAGAGCCATTGGGAGTTTATCAATGATGCCCTGCCATACTATGAAACCAAGAAGGTGATTTACGTGCACGGCGGCGTTTCGCGCAAGAAACCGCTCGAGGAACAAGATCCGGTGGATTTGGCGTGGCGACGTTTTCCTGATGCTCGGAAGCATCGTTCCGGGAAGCTGGTCGTCTGTGGTCATACCATTCAGCGGAAGGGAGTCCCGAGCGATGCAGGGCACACCGTGTGTCTCGATACGGCGGCATGCCGAGGCGGGTGGTTGACGTGTTTCGAGGCCAAAACGCGGTGCTATTGGCAGGCCAATGAGAAAGGCAAGACTCGTGAGAGAGTCTTAAAGCCGCGAAAGAAGTCCAAGAAATTGCAGAAATTGCAGGGATCGAAGCCGGCTAAGACTTCTTCCGCGCCAGAAAGTTGATCGACTGACAGATTTGTCCCCAGCAGATCAAGGTGACGAGGAGGGTGGTGGCCCAGATCGTAATCGAGGTGAGATGTCTCTCATCCCGGAGATCGGTGGGCCACTCTTTGATGAAGAAATGCATCACGAGGAGGGCTTGGCTGAGGAGAAAGAGAATGGGAAAGAGAAAAAAGAAGGGCCGCAGGACCTTGTGTGCGCGCTTGAGTCCGGGGTGGCTGCTGACGCTTGAGTTCCAAAGCTTGGCCCATCCAAAGACGGCGACGAAGGACCAGAGGGCATTGAAGAAAGGGAGGAAGAGGAAGCGCACCGCTTTCCCGCCGGTGAGGGAGGCTCCAAACATCCGCATCATTTCCCAGGCCCGATGGAGGTAGATCACGGAGAGGCTGAGCCAGCAGAGGAGGCTGAAGCCAGCAAGGGCGGCGAGTAAGGTCCGCAGATTCGTGCCGACAACCCGTTCTGAAAGAAAGAGGATAGCGAGAGGGATGGCGAGGGTAGCGAGGTAGAGAGAGAAATTGGTGGGGTGGAGGTGGGGCAGATAGAGCCCGCCGGGTGGACCATCGGCGATGGTGCGGACCTTGGGCGTGGCGTATGGGTCGGCATCGCTAAGGTTCGACGGTGGTGGGGAAGGCGCTTCCCTCTTGGGTCGAGGAATGAGTCCCAAGACGGTGGAGGCGGCTTGTCGATCCTCGCTTCCGGCTTGCCAGACGAGGTGGTGCGCGAGGAGTTTTCGATCAAGGGCGAGATCGCGAAGAGCTCGAAAATCGATGGGGCCGTGGCTCTCGTCTTCGATTTCATAAAACCATCCCGCAGCCTGTGAAGATCTGCGGGATGGTCGATGATTAGAATTTGCGGAACGCCCGGTCACGGGGTTGGTGAGATCTAGAAGTGAATGGCATGGCCATCAGCATCAAGAGTCGCCTCGTGAATCGCTTCGGCCAGGGTGGGGTGCGCGTGGATGGTGGCGTGGATATCGTCGATGGTGGCCTCGAGGGAGAGGGCCAGACCCATTTCTGAGATCAGGTCGGTGGCATTCTCGCCGATGATGTGGGCACCGAGAACTTCTCCGTGTTCTTTGCCGAAGAGAAGTTTGACGAAGCCCTCGGTCTCGCCGCTGGCCTGCGCCTTGCCGAGTGCCTGGTAGGGGAACTTGCCGACCTTGTATTCGATGCCCGCTTCCTTGAGCGCGCGCTCGGTCTTACCGACGGAGGCCACTTCAGGATAGCAATAGGTGCAGCCGGGGAAGTCACCGACGCGCTTCACCGTCGCACCTTCGACAAACATCCCCTCGACACACTGCATCGCTTCGAAGCTGGCGGTGTGAGCGAGCCAAGGAGGACCCGAGATATCGCCGAGGGCGTAGACGCCGGGGATGGAAGTTTGGTAGCGGTCGTCAATCTCGACCCAGCCGCGGTCGGTGAGCTTGGGCTGCATGCCGCCCGGGAGGACGGGGGAGACGCCGATGGCGACGAGGCAGCAATCGGCCGTGATTTCCTTGGTGCCGCTGGAATTTTCCACCGTGATGGTGACAGAGGTCCCGTTGTCCTTGGTCGCGGTGACTTTGGTGTCGGTGAGGCAGGTGATGCCGGCCTTACGGTAGCTCTTGGTGATGGCATCGCTGACGTCATCATCCTCAACCGGGAGGAGGGTCGGCATCATTTCTACGAGGGTGACCTCGGTGCCGAAGGCATTGTAAACGTAGCCGAATTCTACTCCGATGGCGCCCGCTCCGATGATAATCATCGATTTGGGCTGCTTTTCGAGGATCATGGCCTCTTTGGAGGAAATGACAGAGGTTCCGCTGTAGGGGAGGCCGGGCAGCTCGCGGGACTTGGCTCCGGTCGCGATGATGACGTTCTTGGCGTCGAGAATCTCGGTGGAGCCGTCGGTCTTCTTGACCTCGACCTTACCGGGTGACTGAACGGAGCCGAAGCCCTTCACGTAATCGACTTTGTTCTTCTTAAAGAGGAATTCGATGCCGCCCGCAAGCTTGCCGGAGACTTTGCGGGAGCGGCCGATAACCTTGGACCAATCGTAGCTCAGGTTATCGAAGCTGAGGCCAAAGGTGCCGGCATCGTGCTTGAGTTGGTGATAGAGGTGGGCGTTTTTGAGGAGGGCTTTGGTGGGAATACAGCCCCAGTTGAGACAGGTTCCGCCGGCGCGTTCCATTTCAACACAGGCTACTTTTTTACCAAGCTGACCGGCCCGGATGGCCGCGACATATCCGCCAGGGCCACCACCGATAACGACGAGATCGTAAGACATGGGCAGACGGTGGATAGGGATACGGAAAAATCAAGAGCGAACGACTTTCGGAAGTGACATCGTTGAGAAGAAGAATCGTCCTCTGAAGGTCATTAAGCCGTTTCACAAAAAATCTTTGGAGAGATTTGACCTCAAAAATTGGGGGAAAAGAGTCAGGTCATAAACCGGCAATTTTCTTTTTGGGTGGACTGTTTGGGGACGTCGTTGCAGGGATCGGGAAGGGAGGAAAGGGGGATGCTGAAGGTCTCACAATCCTCGAACCGCGGGATCGCCACTCGGGAAGCGAGCCCGTAAAGGAGAACTGGTCACGCTCCCTTCATTCGTTGGGATGAAACGAGTGTTTCTTTTTCAGTGGAATGGCGCATGGGAAAACTGGGACCGTTTTTCGAACTTGGGTAAGTCACAGCATGGCGCCCTCGCTAAACACAGCGCAAAGCCAAATTACGTCAGCACCCGCGGATTGAACAAGAGAGGGTTTACTCTCCGGTGGGTGGTGGCGAAAGGCGGTAGAAGCCCCTGCCGTTGCCGAGAGGGCGGGTAAAAGTGGTGGGATTCCCGGAGCCGGTGAGGGCGTCGACTTCGGTGAAGGAATTGGTGAGGTCGGGCGAAAAGAGGAGGCGGTAGGTGGTGCCGACCTCGGTTGGAAAAGTGAGGATGAGTTCGTCTCCGCTTTCGGCGAGTTGGATTTCCAGACCCCGGGTGAGGCTACAGACTTCGGTGGTCGTCAGGGGATATGAAGTGAGGGGAATGGTGGTGTCGGCGATGGCGGTGGTGAGGTCGGTTGCGGCAACAGAAGCGGGGGCGATGGTGACAATAAGCCGAGAAAGAGACACGGGGACGGTGCTCAGGGTGGGAATAAAGGAAGTGAAAAGGTGGCAGTCTGAGACGGGTTCGAGGTTGGCGTCCAGAGTGAAGGCGCGGATTTCGCGATCGGCGTTTTGAGACGGACTGAAGATGAAACGGGTGTTGTTCTGGAGGGGGCGGTCTACGGAGAGCGAGGAGATCTGATCATCGCCGAGGGATCGCTTGGCGACGGGGTTCTTGAGGTCGAGGTCCATCTTCACGAGGGTTGAGGTGGCGCTGCGGGAGGGTGTTTCGGGATCGAAGCCCGATGCTCTGCTGTTGATCGTGATGAAGGTGTGATTGCCGTCGGCAATGAGTCCCTGAACAAAATCAAGGTCCGCGATGTTGGCGAAGGCCGCTTGGTTGAGGAGCGCACCGGTGGCAGGGTCGAGTTGGATGACGAGGGCGTCGGTTTGGCCGGGGGCATTGCCATTTGGAGTGCGTTGTGACCCGGTGAGATAAAGGGCATCGGGAGTGGAGAAGACGCCTTGGAGGAGGCTGGAGTAGAGGGTGTGGGCCCAAGCGAGACTTCTGTCCGCGTTGATTTTAATGAGGTGAGTGACGGGGAGGGGAGTTCCGCCGACGGTGATCCCGTTGAAATTTCCTATAAAGCGGTAGAGGATTCCGCCGTCTGCGAGACTGGATGGGAGGGGAAAGGCTCCGATAATTTCTGGGGAAAATTGCAAGGAACTGCTGGAGGTGACCTCGCCTGCGAGGTCGGTGAAGAAGGAGATGAGAGTGATCTGGCTGGGAAAGTCGGACTTGTTGCTGACGGAGGTGAGGTAGGCATCGCGACTGGGGAGAAAGTCGCGGACAAAGGACTGGGTGTTCGATCTTGTGGACGCTGAAAAACCAGGGGAGGAGTAGCGTTTGTGGAAGACGGTGTCGCCGAATTGATCAAAAACGACGGAATCGAGAGTGGGTCCCCGGTCGATGGTGGCGCCGATGCGGGCGTCATCAAAGAACTCGACGGCGTGCGGTTCGGTGATGCTGGTTTCGAAGCGTTTGGCAAAAATGGTGGAGTTCTCGCTGCCGCTGAAAAGGCCGAGGCGGAAGGCTTTGGTCGTGGCCTTCGGAGCTTCGTGGTAGGTGGCGAAGAGCAGGTCCGGCGCGCTGGCAAGGGGAACGAGGTCGAGATCATGGGCGGCCCCACCGGGCTCCAGAGCAAGGTTCCAGAGGTTTTGGCCGGAGTGGTCGAAGCGGGAGAGGAATTGGATTTCGTTGGGTTCGTCGGGAGCGTTTGGGTTGGGTCGCGAGGCGAATCCATTGAGGGCGTATCCGGGTCCGTCGGTCTCTAAGTTGAAGGCTCGCAGGGGGGAAAGGACGCCGCCCTCGAAGAAGGGAATGGGGCCGTCGGCGACCTTGAAAGAATGGCTCCACCTTGTTTGTGCCACGAGGGGTGTGCTGGCCACTGCGGTGACAAGGGCGAGAGCTTGGAGAAGTTGTTTCACGATTGGATGGAGGGGGAGATTTTCGGAAGGGATTGTGTCCTTGCTTGGCCGTGGTTGTGAAGAGTCGATGGGGGAATGAAAGGCGCAAGATGAGATTCGAATCATCTTTTTTGGAGTGACGGCGTGATCCGTGAAAAATTGGTGTTGAATCGAAGGCGCGGAGGAAAAGCGAGTCCCTCGAATCTGTCATGATAGCCTCTTTTCTGCCCCCCAGGCTCCCTCTCGCGAAAACCCGTCAAATGAGCCCCCGAAGGGAATCATGCCTCGCTCGCTGGACAAGTCATTCCCGCTTCTCTAGTTTCGGCTAATGAAGTTTCTCCTCCTTCTCCTCCTACCTCTCGTCGCTATCAGCCACGCGAAGAGACCAAATATCGTCTTTTTCTTCACCGATGACCATGCGCCCCACGCCATCGGGGCCTACAACGGTTGGCTCAAATCCGTCAATCCCACCCCGGAAATCGATAAGCTCGCCGCCGACGGCATGCTCTTCGAAAACTCCTTCTGCACCAACTCGATCTGCGGCCCCTCCCGTGCCGTCATCATGAGTGGTAAGCACAGCCACCTCAATGGCTTCATGAACAACGGAAACAGCTTCGATTGGAACCAACAAATCTTCCCCAAGATTCTCCGCGCGGCCGGCTATCACACCGCCCTCTACGGTAAATCCCACCTCAAAGGGAAACCCCAGGGATTCGACTCCTGGGCCGTCCTCCCTGGACAAGGCGACTACTATAACCCTGCCATGATCACCCCCGAAGGTCGCAAGATTGTCCCAGGATACTGCACCGACATCGTCACCGACATGGCCATCGCGTTTGTCAAAGAATCAAAGGCTCTCGGTAAGCCCTTCATGCTCATGTGTCAGCACAAGGCCCCGCACCGGACCTGGATGCCCGCGTTGCGCCACCTCCATCTTTACGACGATATCGAAATCCCCGAGCCGTCCACCCTTTTCGACCAATACGAAGGCCGCATTCCCGCGCAACACCAAGAGATGGAAATCGAGCGCCACATGTATCTCGACCACGATCTCTTCACCGACCTGACCCCTGATCTCGTAATCCCCAAACAACGTCGACCCAGCGAAGACCGCTCCGCCTACCTGAACATGAAACGCATGACTCCGGAGCAACTCAAGGTTTGGCGCGCCGCATACGGCCCCAAGGATAAGGCCTTTCGCGAAGCCAAGCTCACCGGCCGCGACCTCGTCCGCTGGAAGTTCCAACGCTACGCCAAGAACTACCTCCGCAGCATTAAAGGAGTTGATGAAAACCTCGCGCGCCTCCGCAAGACCCTCGAAGATGAAGGCCTCGCTGACAACACCATCTTTGTCTACTCCTCCGATCAAGGCTTCTACATCGGCGACCACGGTTGGTATGACAAACGCTGGATGTATGAGGAATCTTTGAAGATGCCCCTCATCGTCTCTTGGCCTGGCGTCATCAAGCCCGGATCACGCAACACCGACCTTGTCCAGAATCTCGACTACGCCCAGACCTTCCTCGAAATGGCCGGAGCGAAAATCCCCGCAGACATGCAGGGCCAATCGCTCGTCCCACTAATGAAGGGAAACGGGCCCGCCGACTGGAGAAAATCCATCTACTATCACTACTACGAGTATCCCTCCTACCACCAAGTCCCCCGCCACAATGGCATCCGCACCGAGCGCTACAAACTCATTAACTTCTATGAATTCGGCGAGTGGGAATTCTACGATCTCAAGACGGACCCCGACGAACTCAAGAACCTCTACGGTAATCCCGAAAAAAAGGAACTCATCGAAGACATTCGCAAGCAGCTCTTTGAATTACAAAGAGGCTACCGAGACGAGACCGTTCTCCCCACAAAGCCCAAGGAATGGCAAACCAAAATGCGCACCACCACGAGCGTGAAAACAAAGGCCGCCTTCACCCCTCGCACAAAGTAGTTCCAACCAAGTGTCCGGCCCCAAGGAAAGGGAGCCTCAGAGCCCACCTCCAAAAAGCACTCCGCCAACCCCATTCCCACGGGCTTCAAATCCCGCAGGGATGGCGGGAATTAACCTCAAAAAGATTTAGGAATAAAAAACCTTCCCTTTGGGGGGGGGGGGGTCCTAAGCACTTTCTATGGTTGTTTTTCAGATTTCTCCTAGAGTGATTCTAGTCCTTCTCTTCTTCGTTTGTTGCCATTCCTCCTCGGCATCTCAGCTCGACGGGGAAGAGGGCTCAATTATCTATGTTGATTCCTGGGTTCCCGAGACGAGTGCGCAAAGTGGTATTTCATGGGCCAATGCGTTTCGGGACCTGCAAAGCGCCATCTCCGTTGCTTCAAGCGGAGATTGTGTTTATGTCGCTGAGGGAATCTACTTCCCTGATAGGGGAAGTGGTCAGACCTTAGGAGACAGGAATTCAACGTTCTCTTTAACAAGCGGCGTTCGTTTCTTTGGAGGATTCCCGAGAGGTGGAAGCTCGTTCGAAATGAGGAGTTCCCAGACATTTCAAACGACTCTATCAGGGGCGATCGGATCTTCTTTCATCTCCGACAACTGCTATCATGTTATTTCTGGCTTGAGTTCGGACAGTCTGACCTCTCTCGATGGCTTTATTGTCAGCCATGGAAATGCAAATGGACAAAGCTCTTCCACAAATTCAGGTGGAGGACTCTCCCTTAATTCTACGGGTTCACTTGAAATTGTAGAGTGTGTCTTTGAAAGACATCGATCAGCGGAGGATGGAGGCGCGATCCCTGTGCGAGGTGAAGCCTCAGTGAATTGTATCAACACTATTTTTCGATACAATTCAGCACGAGTAGGAGGAGCTGTAAGTCATTCATCTAATTACGCAATGAGTTCAACTTACAGCGATTGTCGATTCTTCAGTAATACGGCTGAATTTGGAGGGGCACTCCAGACCCAATACTCTCAGACAATCCTTAGAAATGCTGTTTTTCTAGGCAACCGAGCTGACTATGGCGGAGCTGTCTATTGTTTTGATTTTCGCTCGGCAAACGATCCCACCTTCATCAATTGCTCGTTTGCTGGTAACCGAGCAGACTGGGGCGGAGCCATGAATACTTGGAGCGCTTCTCCCGTGATAAAAAACTGCACATTTGCTGGGAATTCCGCGCGGGGTGGTGGAGGCGCTATCATGGTAACGAACGGTTGGGGACCTTTTTCAGATAATACCATTATCTGGGGAAATAGTGCGGATGGTTCTACTGACACCTCTTCTGCATCTGTCTTGCTTTTTGGTGATAGCGAGTTTTTTGCCTCGAATTGTTTGCTCGCCAATTCAGGAGGAAGTCGGAACTGGAACCCTGATTTCTTCTCTGATCGCGGAGGGAATATAGACCAGGATCCTCTCTTTATTTCTCCGGTAGACTCAAGCTGGGGAGTGAGTGCTGAAACTGACTTAGCTCTCAATACCGGGTCTCCGGTAATCGATCGAGGAAAGATCAGTTTACTCCCAAGCGGAACCACCACCGATCAACGCGGCGCCCCACGAATCATCGGTGAGGGCCTTGATTTGGGCGCTTTCGAAACAACCCCTGAATTGATTGCATCAAACCAGAGTGCGCAGTATTCACCACCATTTTGGGTCAAGATTCCAGTAACAGAACTGCGAGCTTCCGTATCCGGTGGGCTAGACCTTAATCCACTGGAAATACGAAACGTCTCGATCTCGGAAAATTGGGAAAACTGGGCAAGTATCTCCGGTGGCTATCTCGTCTATGTACCAGCAAAGAATCAGACCGGAATTGAGCGATTGACCTATGATGTGACTGATGGGTTCCGAACAATTACGCTGGAGCTCGTCATTTTACCGGATATCAAAACTTCAAACTCTGCTTTAAGTATTATGGGTATTGTTGTGACTGAAAGTGAAGCGACAATCACGGCAGCAGGCATTCCAGGCGTGAGCTATCAACTGGAGTGCTCAGAGGATCTGTCAAGCTGGAACCCTATTGGGCTCCCGCTCCTTTGTCCTGCGGGAGGGATTCTCCTCTTGGCGCATTCCGGTCCTCTTCCACCTCGATGCCACTACCGGGTCGCTCACCATAAGTCTCTCGGGAATTGAAGTCTTCCCAAACCTCAGAATCTAATCCGAATTTCTTCTCTCTCGATCTATGAAAGCAATCATTCTTGGAATCACTACGGTCCTCCTTGCCGCATCAGCGTCAGCGATAACCATCATTCTCACTGATATCGTCGATCAGGAAATTCCTGATGGGTCGTTCAGCGGTTTGAGTCGGAGTATAGATCTGAATGTTGAAAGGGGAGAGATCGAATCAATCTCAGTAGAAGTGGCTTTAAGCCCCGCCGAGGGAACATCACCTGTTTTCTGCAGACCTTTCGGGAGGGGCCATTCATAGAATTGATCGCTGGTCACTTATCATCACGGTAACTCCAGAACCATCTACGTCTGTGCTTGTGTCGCTAGTAGTCTTGGCAGCCGCGGGTCGAAGAAAGCGGTCTTGATAGACTTCTTAGCGACCATGCCAAGATGAGTAACTCCTTGAAAAAAACGAGCAGCTGATTGATGAATGGTTTGGCCGATGAAGGCCCTTCTCCAGAAAAATCTGTTGCCGTTCAGGGAGGGAAATGGTGGTCTTGCTGCCTTGAATCTTCTTGAAACTGCTTCAAATTCGTCCACTAGGCATATGATGATCTAGGGTCGGGGAATGACTCGCAATGATTAGGTTTGGTCGGGACCGAAAAAAATACCTACCCAATTTACTCAGGTAGATATTTTCCCGGACGTTACCTTTTGCGAGGTTTAGAACCCCCCGTGCTTGTGCTCGCTGTATCCGTCCGGTCCGACGAAGCCCTCGGTAGGATCGGGGCTTCCCTCGAAATAGTGTCCGTTGTGGAATCCCACGGCTTGAAGGGCGGGACTCATTTGGAGTTGAATGTCGTCAAATTCGCCTGTGCCATCGTGGTTGCTGGAGTCTTCGAAGGTGAGGTAGGCATTCTCGCTATCGTAGAAGGCGAGCATTTGATCAAGAGCCGAGGGGTTGGCATTGATGAGGCTGAAAAGGGGCTGGCGCTTGGTGTTGTCCCCGTCCCCGGTGGGGGTGTATCGCCAGCCGTTCTTAAGGAAATTCTCCACGGTGTTGTTGGGAATCATCATGAGAGCGATGGTTTTCCCGTCGAGCCCGAGGGCTTGCGGGTTGATGGTGACCTCGTCGCCGGGCTGGATCGTGCGGTTGTCCATGAGGGGAACGGCGGTAGTGGCGGCGATCGTGCGGAACTCGAGTGACTCCGGGTTGAGGTGGAAGACAAGGTCGTAGTCGAAGGCGCAGAGGGTGAACTTCATGGGGCTGCGGTCGTCGTGCAAAGCGAAGGTCAGCGCGGTCAGAGCAGCGGGGACTTCGAAGAGTTCGGCGGTGGATTCGTGGGACGAGTCATTGATGCCGAAGTTCTCGAGAAGCGCGGTGACGCCGCGGCTTCCGCGATCGGAGTTGAGTCCGTCTTGGCTTGCAATGGTCTCGTCGTGTTGAGCGATTCCTATCGCGCTGGGGATGATGTCGATCTTGAGAATGACGTCGTTGAAGTCGTTGTCGCGACCCTCAAAAAGTTGGTCTTCGAAGGCGACGATGAGAGGTTTGTCTTCGAGGTCTCCGAGAATGTTAGAGGCCATGAAGTCCAGTCCGCCGGGGTTGAGGTAGGCGTCTTGGTAGATGAGGCTGGTGCCGCCGTTTCCTCCATCCATCACTAGGCCAAAGCGGAGTTCGGTGCCGGCGGGAATGATCCCAATGCTGGCGGAGGAGCCGGGGATGAGGGGGGCGGAGGGACCGGTGGCAAAAGATTCCCAGATGGTTTTCCAGGTCGTAGTTGGATCCGCAGCATCGTAGAAGGCGACCGAGTTGTAGTAATCGGCTCCGTCGTAGATCACGGTGACGATGACCTCGCTGTCTTCGGCGATGAAGAATTCCTCTTCAACGAATCCGCGTTTTTCTTCTTCGAGGGGGATGCCTTCCTCCTCACAGTGGAGGACATCCTTGACAAGGTTCCAGACGTCGCGAGCAGCGTCGTACTGAGTCGAGTAAACGTCAAAGGTGGCGAGGAGGTCGAGGTCGCGGATGTTGAACTCGAGGTAGGTATCATCGCAAAGGCAGAGGTCTTCTTCGTTGATGACGAGGGTGCCACTGGCGCTGCCGAAGTAGTGTATGTCATTGATCGTTCCGATGACCTCATAGCTGCCGACATTGCTTGGGACCATGGTCGAACCATCGTAAGTGAAGTCCACGGTGAGACCTTCGGGTGAGGTCGTGGCGGTGGGCGTGAGTGGGCTGCCGGTATAGGTTTGCGCCAGATTACCGAGCGTCACCGTGGCGGCGGACTGCGCGAAGCAGGCGGGTGAGGTTGGCACGACCAGATCGAGGTCGTTGACCGTGCTGTTGGTTATGGTAACGACTCCGACACCGGTCGCCTCGACGCTACCACCGACCCGTGAGTCGGTCAAAGTTATGGCGCCGTCGCCCGAGGCAACATGGCCGCCGACGTGGACACCTACCAGTGTCACGACACCAGCACCTGCGGGGCTGACGTCGCCTCCGACCATGCTTCCACGGCCCACACCGATAGCGCCTGCAATGGAACTGATGCTTCCGCCAATTTTGACATTGGTTGTCAGTGCGATGACGCCAGCACCAGTGGTGATGACGCTGCCGCAGGTCGAACTTCCGTCGCCCATGGTGATGCCGCCCGCGATCGTTCTGATATCACCATCAATCTTGACGTTCGTCGTTAGGGTGACCACGCCGGCTTCGGTTGTGATCCCACCCCCGATCGTTCGACTTGATGCTCCCACGTTGATTGCGCCCGCTACGGTGGTGATACCCCCTTGGACTTCGACGTCTGCCCCCACGGTGACCACACCTAATTGAGTGGCAATTTCACCTCCGACAGAACTGGAATCTCCGATGGTGATTCCACCCGCGACGGTGCTGATACGTCCCTGCACTTCGGCTTCTGCCCCCAGTGTGACCACGCCTGCTTCGGTGACAATTTCACCGCCGACAGAACCCAGAGTTCCGACGGTGACTGCTCCGGCGTCAGTGTGAATGTAACCATCAACCTTGCTATTAGCTGCTAGGGTAACGATGCCGGTGGGGCTGGCCGATGTCAGGTTACCGCCCAAAGTGCTGCCAATCCCTAAGTTGACCGCAGCGGTGCCGGTCACGCTCGCGTTCACGATGGTGTCGGCCCCGAGCGTGAGTGCCCCAATCGTGACAAGAGTCAGGTCGGAGGCAAGTCCATCCGCGTTGATTTGATTACCCACACCGGTTGTGAATGCGCCGGTGAAAGTGAGGGTGGCCGGTTTGGTGCCTCCAATGCTGATTGTGTCATCTATTCCGAGGGTTAAGACACCGCAGGAATAGTTTCCTGGGCCGACGATGGCGCAGCCTGGAGGAAGATCGTTTGAATCATCTGAGAGAATATAATCCGCCGCTTGTGCAGGCAGCCCCACCAGCGACACAGAAAGTAGCGCAATAAACGGTAAGACTGAGAGGGATTTCCTTTTGACGCCCCCCTCGGAGAGACTACGTGAAACCGCCGAAAGGCTTTTTTGCGCTTTCGCAAAGAACTTTTCCCTATGGAGTTGGAAAGGAGCCAGCGGAGTCGGAATCAGAGGGTTCATGAGTGCGCTTGAAACCGCATGGACCATGCCAAGCATGGGTCTTGTCGGTCGGAAGGGCGCTGGAATGACTGTAAAACAACCTTTTATGAGGATAATGATTAGAATGATCCGAATGACCCTTGAGAGATTTCCCAGTAGAATTTACCGTTAAAGCAAATCGCTTTGGTACAAAATACCGACCCTTAAGTGTTTAAATTAAGGGAAGGCATACCCTAAGCGCCTTCTTTCCTCATCGTGTCTTGGTCATCGCCCTCGGTTGGCCGTGATGCTATCCCTTGGAGGCTCATGAACTCCTTACGACTCCTTTCTCCGACTCTCTTTATCGTGCTCGTTTCATTTGCCAGAGCGCAGACCGGAGGTGAAACGAACGTTTTCCCTCCGTCCAAGGATTTCGCGGTGGAGACTGTCGCGACGGACTTGTCGAATCCCATGGAAATGTCGATTGCGGGCAACCTCGTTTTTGTGGCGGAGCTTCATGGTAACATCAAGGTCGTTGACCTCACGACCGGCATCACACGCGTCGCGGCCCACTTGGAGGTGGATTACCGAAAGCAAGGTCCAAAGTGGAGCTGGGATGTTGAATCCGGTGTCATGGGGATCGCGGTGGATCCTAATTTTGAGACGAACAAGTGGGTTTATGTGTGCTACACGCAGCCGGGCGGTGAGTCCGTGGAGCATGATCATGTTGTGTCACGGTTTCGCTATGAAAACGGTCTCCTCAACAAGGCGAGCGAGCAGGTCATTCTGAAGATCCCGTCGCTCCGTGATCAGGATCGGATTCATGAAGCGGGCTCCTTAGCTTTCGGTCCCAAAGGAAACCTCTTCATCAGTAGCGGTGATAATCAGGATCACACCCAATACCTGTATTCGGCACGGACCTCGACCAACAGCGCGGTCTTGAACGGAAAGATTCTGCGTGTCCGTCCTGGTGAAAACGGGGGCTACACCATTCCGCCCGGCAATCTCTTCCCGCCTGATATGCCAAAGACCCGACCGGAGATCTATGTCATGGGCTGCCGTAACCCGTTTCGGATCGCGATTGATCAAAAAACGAGCCATCTCTACTGGGGCGAAAACGGTCCGGCTGATTATTATTGTGGAAACCTCAAGGACGTCGATCAAAAGCTCTTGCCGCTGGGTTTCGACGAATTCAACCAGGCCCGAAAAGCAGGTTTCTTTGGGTGGCCTTTCTTCATTGGCCCGAACGAGAGCTTCCCAACATACGCCTTCGACAAAAATTCGGTCACGGGTGCCTTCGACGCAAAGAAGCCCATTAATGATCTCAAGGAAAACACGGGGATCAATGAGTTGCCTCCGACGCAGGAGCCGATGATTTGGTATAGCCATCCGCCCTCGAAAGATTTCCCGTCATTGGGTCAAGGGGGAGCCTCGGCAATCGGTGGACCGGTTTATTACCACGACGAAACCCGTCAAGCTGATGCGGGTGGGTTGCCGAGGTCATTCGATCATCATTGGTTCATCGCCGACTACGCACGAGGTTGGGTCAAGGTGGTGCAATTGGACGAAAATGAAAAGATGGTCGCGATCAAACCCTTTCCCACGGACCACCGCTTCCAGACTCCCATCAATCTGAAGTTCAACCGCAACGGACAACTTTTTATCCTGCAGTATGGCAAGGGCGGCTGGGACCCCAACAACGGCGGAAGCCTGTTACGTATTAGCCATCGTATCGATGGGGGATTGGCGGGAAATCAAGTGGTCGCAGTGCGCACCCTCAGAGGGCTGCCTTCCAAACATGCGGGGACCGCGTTGATGCGACAAAATAACTGTGCAGCCTGCCACCAGGCTGAAGGTGCCCTGATTGGACCCTCATTTGAAAAGATCATCGAACGGTATGCCGGCCTGACGACGCGGGAAGACTACTTGAGAAAGCAGATTCAAAATGGCAGCAAGGGAGTGTGGGGCGAGCTTTACCAAATGCCGGGCCACCCCTACTTGAAGAAGACCCAGATTGCGGAGATGGTCGAGGCCATTTTGGCGCTCAAACTGGCCAGGCACGCCGCCCGCCGCCGCCCCGTCGCCCTCGCAACTCCGGCCAGCCCACCGTATTTAGGGACAGGCGCCGCTGAGTTAGTCGACGGCATCATGGGTGATGGCAGCGATCTTAGAAACGATTGGTTGGGCTTTGAAGGCGATGATCTCATCGCGACGATTGACCTTGGCCAAATGAGGTCGATTCACGAACTGGGACTGTCCTCATGTCAGGTCACATCTGCCGGAGTGTTCCTGCCATCGACTGTCGAGTTTCTCGCTTCAAGCGATGGCAAAACCTTCCAAGCGGTCGCGACGATCGAGCATGAAGTGCCGGTCAAAGAGCCCACCAAAAAGATCACCTTAGCGGCCAAATTTAACCCAATGAAGGCGCGCTACATTCGGGTTCATGCCAGGACTCTCGGGACCATCCCCGATTGGCACCCGGCTAAGGGTCGCAAGGCCTGGTTGTTCGTCGACGAGCTTCTCGTGAATCCGGTGAATTGAGGCGCCCGTGATTTGGAAGTGCCCGTTGATAGGCCGGCCAGATCGCGAGCCTCCTTGATTCACCTCACGTCCTTCGAAAAATAGCCCTATCCGGGGTTCTTATTTCCGCTCGATTTTTTCATCTTCGGATGCTTTTCACTTTTTTCTGTGTTTCTTAGTGTCTTGGACAATCCTCCTTTTCAGGCATTTGAAACCTAAGTGAACTCCCAGAACGAACAGGCTGCTATTTCTAGCAGCTGCTCAGGTGTGGAGCGCGGCAACCCCAGCGTCCCACGCTCAGGCCCTCACGGACCTCAACCCTGTCAGTATTCTCCCGACTGGCACTTACTGATTTTCTGCTGCCGGCGAAACCTTCGACGCCTATATTATGTCCATAACGACGGGACCAACAGCTGGCTTCTCGTCGGCTGTGGGCGCGATGGCTGGCAGTTCGACAACGACGGCCAAGGCTCGCCCGCCGCCGTGGGCGTTCAGGTAAATCTTGGAACATCCTCCGCGTTTGAGCCGACTCTCTACAGCGACGCCATTATCAACAGGTTGCTCGTCAATGCCGGTAGCGACCGGAGCGGAGATTCGTATTCGGCGCGCGGGCGATCCGATTGGCACGGCCCCGTATCAAGGGGCTCGCTGGCGTCCGGTCACCTAAGCCACCCGGTCAGGAGGTTTCGATGTCGACCCTGCGGGTTATGAGGTCGAACTTAAAATTTTGTCCGGCATGGGCAGCCCGCTCGCGCCCGTTGCCACGAATACACGCGATGGAGGCCCAAATACTTCCGGACGCATCTTCACCTGGTTTTGGGCAGGTCACGCCGGCTGCCGGGGATTCAGCATGGGAACCACGATCCCGGGCGAGGATAATGACACCACGTTCATTTGGGACCATCCCAGCACAGGCTTTAATCACGGCATTCCCTACGCGCAGGTTTACATCCGCCTCGAGAATCCAGCTGCAGTCACTCTCCTGGACACCGATGGCGCTGAGATCAACGGACCTCCGCTCACCGACCCGCTCAACCCCGACTCTCTAAACTGCTGATGGCGGTGGGGCATCTGCGATCGACCTCGTCACTCCGCCGACAATCGTCGTCACCGACATTTCGGTGAATCCATCGAACGGGCAAGCCTCGATGACGTGGACTTCCAGACCTGGAAAGGACTACTCGATCTTCACCTCGACCGACTTGACGGGTGATCCCGCAACCGAGTGGACGGAGCTCACCGACGGCCATCCGTCCGGAGGAGAGACCACCTCCTTCACCGACATGGTATCCGGGAACGGAGCAGTCCGATTCTACGTCGTCATCGAGAACTAATCAGGCAACCTTCCTCAGAGCGTCGGCAGTCGATCTACCGGCCCTCTTTTTTATACTCCGGTAGCCCCCTGGCAAGATTAACATCGAGACGCTTGAACTGATCTCTCCGCAGGCATCAAGGACCACTTTTATCGTAAATAAGTAGCCCTAGGTCTCTTCAATTAAACGCAGTGCTCCCTCCTCAGGACCAAAATCCGCTAGGGTAAACTCCCTCGCAAATCCTTCGCGATAGCTGGCCATTGAATCCAAAAAGCGAAGGACATTTCCTCACACACAATTGAGGAGGATATCAACATCTTCCGTCAGCCGCACATAAGTCGGCAAACTGACTGTGATCCCGCCAACGACAGCAAAGCGAACTTCAGCTCGGGCGAGGCGAACCAACAATTTTTCGAACGTGGCTTCCAAGCGATCGGTTTCGACCTCTGAGGTGTCTTTGTCAGAGACCTCGGGGGGATGTTTTTGAATTCAATTTTCAGCAATCGTTCGCACTCGAAAAAACCGCTGTCCTGGAAGGGAAAACAATTCCCGACGCTCAGAATTCTCGGTATCGTTCAGGGAAGTGGAACGTCTTCTGCGAGTGTCGATGACCGACCACGGACCATTCGGAAAAACGCTTCCTTCAAAAATAAAATCGGTAAAGTCACGCAGGTTTCTGACAAACTTGAAATCGAGAAAGATCCCTTCATTCGTTGTAGAGAATCCGATAATCAATGGGACGTAAAGATCGAGAGAACTTCCGCTGACGGTTCGTTCAAACCGGTCATCAAATCCATCGAGATCAGAATCAGCAGTTCTAAGATCATACTGGAAACACCCTGCGTCACATCGCTGGCCGAAGATTGAAAACGGAATTTCCAAACCGGAGAGATCCAGCGGAAGCGTTTCTAAAGAGTCCCCATCACCATCCAAATCTGAAGAATCTATCGGAAGGAAAACCCCTCTCCCAAGCGCACGCGCTGGAGAGTCCGACCTCAGTCTGAAGGTCCCTTTAATGAATTTAGGTCGAGTCGAAACATTGTCACCCCCATCAATCAGAGGTTCTCCATGCGTGTTCCCGGGAACGCCCCCCTGAATGACATTACCAACCAGAAGAGGCGGGAAATTTGAGATCGAAAGAAAGGAAGTTGCTGTCTCCGGAGTTTCATTCTCAGGAAGAGGGTCATTCCAAAAAATGCAATTCGCTACCGTTCCTGATCCAGAGGATGAAAAGATGAGTGCCTAGCCGTCCTCGTCGACTTCATTTCGTGAAAATGTACAATTCACGATAAGGGGACTTGCACGATCGACGAAAATAGCGGCTCCCTCATTGTCAACAAAAAGGCAGTTGGCGATGATCACCTCGGGCGATTCGCCAATGTTAATAGAGCCACTTTCATCTAAATTATTCCCAACGAAGCGACAGTTTCTGATTGTGGGGCTTCCTCGAAATATCGATAAGGCTGAATCGCGAGATGAACTTCTATTCGATTTCGCTCCAGTTAGCGTAACCCCGTCAAGGATCGTAGAACGATTTCCTCCCAGGATCCGAACGATATTATTAGCATTTCTTCCCACAAGATCACGAGGAGTGAGAGTAACGCCTGAAAGAGGTTGATTCGGTCCAATCCTCTCCTTCTAAGATACCCTCGGAATCGGCTCCAACTTCGACATGAACGATACGCCCCCTGCTGCTCTGTGGAAGGATTCCTGAAAAACCGATCACTAAAATCCATAGTAGTTTCATCGTTCTCGAGCTTACCCGAGAAGCCGCCTAAATCGAGGAGGGAATGACAATAAGAATTGGCCACCGATGATTCATGGTAGGCCTCATTCATTGGGTCCAGATGGTCCCGAGCCAATATGCAAGCAACTGCGGTCAGGGCAATTCTGAAAGGGGCACGGGTCTTGGATTCCTTTCGGACCGCGTTGGTCAATCGTCGCCTCTTCTCTCGCTGAGGACGGCTCACACGGGGATTGAAGCCGGATGTGAAGTGAAAACTGTCTCCATCCCCGTGATCTTTCTCTTTCCCGTCAGCCGAAACCGGACCAGTCTGGGACGTGGCTGAGGACAAAAAGAAGCGCGTAAGGAAGAAGCACCAGCCCATGGGGTTGGACATCATCCATGAGGATCGTGACATCATCGTCGTCAACAAGGCGGCGGGCTTACTCACCATGGGCACGGGGCGCGATAATGGACGCACTGCTCATGCCGCGCTCGATGACTATGTCAAAAAGGGAAACTACAAGTCCCGCGAGCGTATTTTCATCGTGCATCGCCTTGATCGCGATACCTCCGGGGCCCTTGTTTTTGCGCGGACCGAGGAAGCCAAACTCACCTTGCAGGGCAATTGGGAGAAGGCGGAAAAGACCTACCTCGCTTTCGTGGAAGGGCATCCCGATCCGGCCGAGGGCCTGATTGAGAGCTATCTCGCTGAGAACGATGCTCGCCGGGTCTTTGAGACGAAGGACAAGCGGAAAGGCAAGCTTTCGCAAACCCGCTACAAGGTCATCAAGGAGGTGGGCGATCGCGCCCTGATGGAGATCAACCTCCTCACTGGTCGCAAGAATCAGATCCGGGTTCATCTCGCGGACAAAGGGTGGCCCATTGTTGGTGATAGCAAATACGGCCGGAAGATCCGTGATTGCAAGCGGCTCGCGCTTCATTCCCAGATCCTGACTTTTGATCATCCTTTCAGCGGGAAACGGATGACTTTTACGGCTCCGGTGCCTTCGACATTTTACAGCATGGCAGCGGCCCCCAAGCCCGAGCCGCTGAAGAATGATTCCGGAAAGAAGAGGAAGTGATGTCCTGGTCCGATCGTATTCTTGCGCCTTTTAAGCGTCGCACCTCCTCGGGCCGGTATCTCCCTGAGATCGATGGTCTACGCTGTTTCGCCGTCGTCCTCGTCGTGCTCTTTCATTCGCACGGATTTTTCACCTCTGGGAATGAGCCCTCGACGGTTCCCGAGCTTCTCGCGACCGACTCCGGGACGGCTTTGGCGCATTTGCCCCACGCTCTTATCGGGCGCGGCTGGTTTGGAGTGCAGATATTCTTCCTGATTTCCGGGCTTGTTCTCTCGCTGCCCTACGCGGCGCACTCCCTCCTTGGCGAGGAGAGGCCCTTGGTCAAAAACTACTTCAAGCGTCGGCTTATCCGCATCGAGATCCCGTATATTATCGCGCTCACTTTTTTCTTCATTCTCTCCATCACCCTTTATCAAAGTGGGCTGGCTCGCCTTCCCAATTATTTGGCTGGCCTCATTTATGCCCATGGATTCATCTATGATGGGCAGCATAACCCGCTTCTTTTCGTGGCTTGGACGCTGGAGTTTGAGGTGCAATTTTACCTCATCGTTCCTTTTCTTTGCCGGATCTTTGCGCTCCCCAAGATCTTGCGCCGAACCATCCTCGTGTTCGGGATTCTCGCCGTTGACCAGTTTTGCGGCGGTTCATGGCCGGCCTTCAGCAACAGCTTCTGGCACTATACCGTGATCCGGCAGCTGAACTGGTTTCTCCCCGGCCTCCTTCTCGCGGATCTCTATTTGTCGCCGGGTCTCCGCGGAATTCGCGAGAAAGGCGGCACTTATTGGTCGGACCTAATCGGCGTCCTGGCTTGGATCGCGGTCTTTGTCCTCATCGATTACCATTTCGAGGTGAGCCCCCGGCCCTTTGTCCTGCTCTTGGCATTTTGGTGTGTTTTGACGAGCCGCTATCTTGGGATCGCATTCCGAAACCGCTGGGTCACGGCGGTGGGGATGATGTGTTATACCATCTACCTTTTTCATAATTTCTTCATCCACACCATTTTTGGCCCCTATATCCTGGGGAACGTGGTGCCTTACACCAAGGGAAATTGGCCAATCAACGCCTTGATTCTTAGCGGGATGACGGTCTTGATCATCATCGGCTGTGGCTTTGTCTATCTCTTCGTTGAGAAGCCCTTTGCCCGGGGACGATGGCCTTCCAGAAAGCGGAGACCGGAATGATCGGGCGCACCTTGCTTGGGTTTGGGGAGTTTCTTCTTCGTCCGCTCGCCAAATCGTGGTTGATCGTGTAAGAGTCTCCCTAAGAAACGTGATGAAAGATCCCAAAGACTTCGACTTTGACCGTATCGAAAAAGCGGTACATGAAATTCTTGCGGCCATTGGTGAAGATCCAAACCGTGATGGTTTGCTCGATACCCCGGCGCGAGTCGCGCGGATGTATGGCGAGATTTGCAGTGGCCTCCGCGAAGACCCCGCCAGTCATCTTGAGAAAACCTTTCAGGTGGAGCACGATGAGATCATCGTGGTGCGGGATATTTCCTTCTACTCGATTTGTGAGCACCACCTGATTCCGTTTTTTGGAAAGGCCCACGTCGCTTATTTACCGCAAAAAAACGGCCACATCACCGGCCTGTCCAAGCTGGCGCGGCTCGTCGATGGCTTTGCGCGTCGTCCGCAGGTGCAGGAACGTCTGACCGGGGAAATTGCCAATGCCATCGAGGAAAAATTGGCCCCGCGCGGGGCCGCCGTTGTTTTGGAAGCGGAGCATCTCTGCATGTCGATGCGGGGAATCCGGAAGCCCGGGGCCCGCACCGTGACGTCGTCAATGCGCGGGATTTTCCGCTCAAATTCGGCTTCCCGCGAAGAAGTGCTGAACTTGATGCGGCGGTCGTAATTCTCAGGGGGCGGGCTCTTCGTCCTAAAAAGGCGAATAAAAGGAAGGCTGACTAATTTCGCAGTGCTCCATGATTGCCCGTCAATGTGGTCGTGAATTTAAGGAGAAACAAGGACATGAGAATCTTTTATAGGATAGGCCTGCTGGCCTTCGCGGTGTGCTTTCAAACGACGAAAGGGGAGGATTCCTTGCGGGTCATTACGCGATGGGCGCAATCGGATCCGAAGCCGTTCGTCATTTTGGAAGCGAGCGGAAAGTCCTCCAAGAGCAGGGGGCAAGGAGTGGTGATTTCCTCGCAAGGGCACGTGCTTACGGCCGGGCACATTGCTTGGGTCGAAGCCGACAAGGCCTTTACGGATCAGTTCCGGATCAGCTTTCGGGGCACCGGCAAAGGTTTGCCGGGCAAGCCATCCCACCTTCATAAGGTGATCTTTAGTGACCGGGAGGACGCTCCATTCTTTGAGCACTATTTCCCCGCCAAACTCCAAAGACAGGGTGATTCGAGATTCGTGGCAGAAAGTGATCTTGCCGTGTTGAAGATCAAGTCTGAGGGGCCTTTTCCGAAAGTGGATTTCTTCTCAAAGGCTAAGCCCACCGTGAACTTTGGGGACATCCTGCACCTCTGCCATTTCAGTTTTCCCCATAAGCCGGGTGATCCCTTGTTTCTCATCAATCCCTTGGAAGTTGTTGGGGTTGCCCAAACCTCGAGCGGGATGCAATACCTTGCGAAAGGGTATTACCGGGTAGGTTCGAGTGGCGGCGCGATTCTCAAGAATGGCCGCCTGATTGGGATTCAGAGCGCGGCTTATACCGTCAATGCTAAAGAGATCGGTGAGATTCCGATGGGCTTGATTTCCTTCCAGTTGGTCTGGAGCGAGATGCTCAAGGAACTCCAAAAGTCACCACCGGGCGATGGCGTCGACGAGGCACCCCTCAAATGATGAAAGACGTCCCAGTCACGTCGCGAAAGCGCCCCTTGGGGTCATCGCGTTGCTTGCGATGGCCCATCGGCGGGATGGTCGGTTTTTTGTTTCCTGCGGTTTTATGAGCTCCTCGGTCCACCACAGAAAGAGGCTTGGGATCGGCAAGAAGTCGCATGAGCGTCCCGCTTGTTTGCGGTAGGACCGGGGAGGCGGGGAACAGACGGGACGCCCGTGCTACCGCTCGGTCGCGGCGCGGCGCGTAAAGGGCTTACGGGCCACGCGATTTTGGGGGGCGCTTGGAAAATCGGCGAAATCGGCGAAAATCATTTCCCAATCCCCTTAAATCGGGGGGCAATTTTTGGTCGATGGCAGAGACCACGAATCTCAGGCTCAGACGAGGGATGGGCCACGGAATGAGCGGAGGCTTGGGAGAAGGCGTATGACTTGCCCTCGCTTTTGCGGCCGATCGGAATTTCGAGATCCCAGGTGTAAATGCGAGTCTATCAGGTCAACCCTCCTTCCTCAGAAGGCCTCTTCAAAGCGCTTCTCTGATCCCTCGCCTGATCGCCGCGTTGCGAAAAAAAAGGATTGAGTTCTTAAATTTTAGTGGTTTCTTCTCCCCCATCGCTCCTGTGATTTCAGATACCTACCATTTTGGGAAATCAGTTCTCGGCACGCTTCTTTTGATCGCCTGTCTGGCCGTGGGCTTTGGGTCCGTTCTAGAAGCTGGGGTTGATCTGGGGAACGGGCACCCACACTTAGTGCAGGGTGATACCGATCAGGTCCGGGGATGTTTTTCGAATGCCGTCTCTGGCTGTAATGAGAGACACGCGGTGTGCGAAGAGGAGATCGAGGAGGATGAGGAATCGGATTACGATTCTTCGGCGAATGGGCTTTCGAGCCGCGCGTGGCAACGCTGTTGCGACGATCGCGGATTGTCATCTCCCGTCCTCGCGACGAAGCGATATTTGCTTTTCTGTCGCTTGAAGATCAACTGCTAGATTGCAGTTTTCGATCAAAGACGAGTGTTGGTGCGCCCTGGAGAATTGCGCCATGCCGTCGAACTTTTTCTTCTGTGGCATGGTGCATGCCCAGATCTCTTTCTCTCCATTTTTTAAGACTTATCATTTATGAACAATCATCAGGAATTGCCATCCATCCCCAAAGACGGGCTGGAAGGCTTGAAACAAAATTTTTCGAAAGACGCGACCGCAGGGTTTGTCGTTTTTCTACTGGCGCTCCCGCTGAGTTTGGGAATCGCGGCAGCGTCCGGGTTCCCACCCGTGATGGGCCTCCTCACTGCCATTATTGGTGGTTTGGTGGGGACTTTTTTAACGGGCTCGCAACTCTCGATCAAAGGGCCGGCGGCCGGGTTGATCGTGATTTTGGCAGATGCGGTGGGCGCTTTTGGGGGCGGTGTCGAAGGCTGGCGCCTCGCTCTCGGGGTGATGGTGGTGGCGGGTGTGGTCCAGATCCTCTTCGGCTTGCTGAAGTGGGGAAAATTTGTCGACATCTTCCCGCTTTCGGCGGTACACGGAATGCTTGCCGCGATTGGTTTTATCATCATCGCGAAGCAGGTTCCGGTTTTGCTCAACGTCGATCCTGCCCTTTCCTCGGGCAAAGGGCCGATCGGTTTGTTGGGGGCGATTCCATCCTTTTTTGCAAATCTTGATCCCCAGGTGAGCATCATCGGCGGGGTCAGTTTGGTGATCATGATGGGGTGGGGATTTGTGAAGCATGCCATCTTGAAGCAGATCCCGGCACCGCTCCTGGTGCTTCTTTTTGCCATTCCCACCGGACTGTTCATGGATCTCCAAAACAGTGCTCCGGACCACACCCTGGTCAAGGTCGGCAAGATCGTGGAACAGGTTGGCATTAATGTCAGCATGGAGGGAGTTTCCCAGACGGGAATCTTTGTGAAATTCGTAATCATGGTCGCCCTGGTGGGAAGTCTGGAAAGTCTCCTCACGGTGAAGGCGATCGACATGCTCGATCCGTGGAAACGAAAGGCAGATCCCAACAAGGACATGATTGCGATTGGGATTTGTAACTCGCTGGCAGGCGTCCTCGGCGGCCTGCCGATGATTTCGGAAGTGGCGCGTAGCTCGGCAAACGTGGCCCAGGGCGGGCGCACGCGGTGGGCCAACTTCTTTCATGGAGCCTTTCTTCTCCTCTCGGTCCTGCTGGCCTACCAGGTGCTTGAAATGATTCCGAATGCGGCCCTGGCCGCGATGCTCATTGCGGTGGGAATCAAGTTGGCGCATCCGAAGGAATTCACCCACATGCTTAAGGTGGGTCCGGAACAGTTGGCCATTTTCGTGACCACGATCTTCTTCACTTTGTTCGAAGATCTCCTCATTGGGATCGCGGCCGGGATGGTGCTCAAAGCCATTATTCATGTCTTCCGCGGAGCTTCCCTAAGGTCCCTTTTCCGGGCCGGGGTGAAGGTCGAGGAAGAGGGCGACGAAGTCACCGTGCACCTCGGAGATGCCGCCATTTTCACGAACTACCTCGGTATTAAAGAGGCCATCGGGAAACTGCCCAAGGGCAAGACGGTCCGCTTAGATTTTGCGAGGACGGTGGTGGTGGATCACTCGGTGATGCAGAATTTGCATCACTTCGAGGTGGACTACACGAGAGCTGGGGGAAAAGTTGAATTTATGGGCTTGGATGAACTGACGCCGATGTCATTGCACCCACAATGCGCGCGCAAGCGCGCCGGAAAAACCAAGGGGGAGAAACAATGAGTTTTGACCAAGAGCGCTTGTTTCATCGGCTGAAACACTACTTGCCTACGCAGGCCGCCCTGAAGGATTTCGTGCATCATAATCCGCTGCACGCGATGCAGGATCAGGAGTTCTTTAAAGCGATCTTTAAAGCATCGCGGATCTTCGGGATCAAGGCGACCTTCAGCTTTAACGAATATCGTAAACTCCATGAAGCCGGCCGAATCAAGGGGGACTTTGTGGAGCGGGTGATCCGTGAGGAGAAAGGCGTGGACGCGGTGATTGAGTGGAAGGAGAAGATGCTCCATGGCAACTATCGCCACACCTACGAGCCCCGGATCGGGAGCGTGCGGGCCGCGTGGAAGCCACGGCTGAAATGTTCCCTCGACGATCGCGTGCAGCCGCTCCTTTTTCGGATCATTTGCAGCTATCTCGATCAGGGGATCTCGCTCTGGCATTTCCCCTTTGAAGACCGGGGATTGATCGAAGCCATTCGCACCATTGAGAAGAACAGCTTTAGTAGTTTCTTTACCTCGAAGCGGGTGAGGGATCTGCTCATGGATGATCGCCTTAGCCTTGAGGCTTTGCTGAAAATCGTGGTGGGGCGGGAGGAACTCTACGAGCAATACGTGCTCGACCAGCAGTTCACGCACAAGGGTTGGAGTGGCATCATCAATGCCATCGAGGACCAACCGGGGACGCTTTTTTACGAAAAGAAGATCGAGCTGCAAGATTTCGTGATGCTCGAGTTGTTGCTGGAGATCGATGCCATCGATCAGGAGCTACCTGAGGGTTGGGAGCCTTTGGGAGCGAATGATGAGCTCAAGGGGGAGGACTACTTTGCCGAGGTGCCGTATGGTGAGATGGAGGAGGTCCTGAAACTTTGGCAGCTCGCCTTTGAGTGGGACTACTACGATCGCGTGCTCGCGGGAGTGGGTTACTTGAACAAGCAGAAAAGGCGGCAGAGTGACAAGGAGACAAGCTTTCAAGCCATCTTCTGCGTGGATGATCGGGAGTGTTCGCTAAGGCGCCATCTCGAGTCGGTTGATCCCAATTGTGAGACCTACGGGGCTCCGGGATTTTTCGGAGTGGCAATCTACTTCCAGCCCTTCGGGGGGCAGTTTGTCGAAAAGAACTGCCCGGTACCGGTCACCCCGAAGCATTTGATCAAGGAAATAGCGACGACCCATTTACGTGGCTCGGTGCCCTTCCATGATAAAAAATTGCATACCTTCTTTCGGGGTTTTCTGTCGTCCCTCTCGCTCGGTTTGATGTCGGGGGCACGGATGGTGCTGGACCTTTTGCGCCCTTCGATGCGGGCGGACATTGCCGATGCTTTTGCCCACATGGATGTGAATGGGAAGCTCTTGATCGAGTGCGAGGATCCCTCACTGGTCGAACACGATGCGCAGGTGGGTTACACCGTGCCCGAGATGGCCGACGTGGTGGAAGGTATTTTGCGTGGCATTGGCCTGATCACCGACTTTGCCGAGATCGTCTATGTCATGGCCCATGGAAGCAGCAGTGCTAACAATCCCCACCATGGGGCCCATGATTGTGGGGCCTGCAGCGGGCGGCCCGGTGCCCCCAATGCGCGTGTCTTTGCCTTTATGGCAAATCACCCCGAAGTACGAAAAATCCTGAAAGGCAAAGGAATTGAGATTTCGGGAACGACGCATTTCCTGGCGGCGATGCATGACACCGCGAGTGACGAGATCGGCTACTATGACCGCTCGGCGTTTTCAGCGGTCCACAAGGAAAAGCACGAAGACAACCTGCTTGTCATCGAAGAGGCGCTTGACTTCAATGCCAAGGAGCGAGCGCGGCGGTTTGCCTCCATCAATACCAAGCAGGATATCAAAAAGATTCGAAGGGCGATCAAGAAGCGCTCGCATTCCTACTTCGAGCCGCGGCCCGAGCTGGGGCATGGCACCAATGCGCTTTGCTTTGTGGGAGCGCGCTACCGGATCAAGGGGCTCTTTCTCGACCGGCGGGCTTTCCTGCAATCCTATGACTACCGTCAGGATCCTGAGGGCGAGGTTCTTGCCAAGGTGCTGGCTCCTTTGCCGATCGTCTGCGGAGGGATTAATCTGGAGTATTATTTTTCCCGGATGGATATCGAGAAGATGGGGGCGGGGACCAAATTGCCGCACAATGTCGTCGGTCTCATCGGGGTCGCGAATAGCAGTGACGGCGATCTCCGGCCCGGGCTCCCTTTACAGATGATCGAGAACCATGATCCCGTTCGTTTGCTGATTGTAGTCGAGCATCGCCCCGAGGTCGTTCTGCGGATCTTGCATGAATCCCCCGCGAACCGGGAATGGTTTATGAAGGGTTGGCTGCATCTTGTGGTGTCATCGCCGGAAGACGGGGAACTCTATTCCTTCCGGGATGGAAAGTTTCACACGTATGAACCGATTGCCGAGGTTTCGAAAGTCGCAGACATCAAGAAGTTGATTCACGCACATCCCGAAATGAAGTCGAACGACATCCTGGATGCCACGAAGGAAAACATTGCCGTTCACGTTTACGAAGAAGCCTAAGGGCCGAGAATATTTTAAAAACTGATTTAATGGAAATTTTGATTTATACACTGATGACGGCGCCCGTGGTGGCATTGCTGATCGGGTTTTGTTTTTCTAATCATCGTGAGAATCCGATTTACGGTTCTGCGATTTTGGGAGTGGCGGTCAATATGCTGGCCGCGATTGCGCTTCTGGTGAGGTGGCTCCAAGGAGGAATGGCGTCGGTTCTGGTAAAAGGGCCGGTGTTATACCACGCCAAGGAGTCGGAATTTGCGCTGACCTTCTTCCTCGATGGTTACGGGCTTGCTTACATCCTGCTCTCGACTTTTTTAACGGGCATCATTGTGGTTTTTAGCCGGACCTACCTCCATCGTGAAAAAGGTTTTAAGCGCTTCTTTAATATCCTGAAGTTCTTCTATTGTGGATTGATGGTTGTCCTGCTGTCGGGGAATTTGGAAGTGCTCTTTGTCGGTTGGGAAATCATCGGGGTGACTTCGTTTTTCCTGATCAGCTTCTATCGCGAGCGGTATTTGCCGGTCAAGAATGCGGTGAAAGTGGTCTCACTTTACCGTGTTGCGGACATCTCGATGCTCTTGGGAATTTGGGTGTGTCACCACTACTTCGGGCGGAGCGTGAACTTCGCGGAGATGGATGGCTTAAATAACGCGCGTCCGCACATTATGGCCCATCGGTTTTATGAGTATTTTATTCCGGCAACCTTCCTTTTGGCGGCGATGGTGAAGTCGGCGCAGGTCCCGTTTTCTTCCTGGCTCCCGCGCGCGATGGAGGGGCCCACGACTTCGAGCGCGATTTTTTATGGTTCGCTGTCCGTTCATATTGGCGTGTTCTTGCTCATCCGGACCTCGCCACTTTGGGAGAACAATCTCCTTTTCTGCGGGTTGATCGGGTTGGTGGGTCTTTCCACGTGCATCGTGGCGACCCTAATCGGACGGGTGCAGTCGACGATCAAAACGCAGATCGCCTATTCTTCGGTGGCGCAGATCGGGCTCATGTTCATCGAGGTCGCGCTGGGATTGTATTGGGTCGCGATTGCGCACTTCATTTGCAATGCGCTGCTCCGGAGCCATCAACTGCTCGTTTCGCCTTCGGTTCTGAATTATCAGATTCATAACCAGTTTTTCCACTTCTCGAAGCCGGCCGCTCAAAAAACGGAAGGCTTGGTGAATAAGCTCAAGCTCTCGATGTATACCCTAGGGATTAAGGAATTTAACCTCGACCGGTTTATGTTTTGGTTCCTCTGGCGGCCCTTGAAGAAGACGGGTGGTTTCTTCGGGAAATTGGGAACCCAGAATACTTATATTCTCGCCCTGCCTCCGCTTTTGATGGGAACGTGGGCGGCTTATCACAAGGAGGTTATTCCCGAGAGTCTTCTCCATTATTTGCCGGAGGCGTTTGCCTTGGTCGGTTTAGTTTTCATCCTGCAAGCTTTTGTCGAGAGGCGTTCCGCTCTCAACGCATGGGCCCTCATCGTGGTGAACCAGCTCTATCAAGCGCTTGCTTTCAGCTTCAACGAGGAGTTCGACATGAGCCAAGTCTATCTCTACCTGAGTGGCATCTTGGTTTCTGCCGTGATCGGGATTTGGGTCATCAACCGCTTGCGTAACAATGGCGAAGACGTCTCATTGGCGAAGTTTCACGGACACTCTTTTGAGCATCCGAGGTTGGCCTTTCTCTTTGTATTCGCCTGTCTCGGGCTCGCAGGATTTCCGGTTACGCCGACCTTTATTGGTGAGGACCTCATGCTGGGCCACATTCACGAAAACCAATTTCCGTTGCTCATCCTGATCGTCCTCAATCTCATCATGGACGGGCTCGTCATCTTCCGGATTTACTCACGTCTCTTCCTCGGGCCCCACGAAAAGGGTTACCACGAAACCGCTTACCGTTCTTCTTAGAAAATCACGATGAAAAAAATATCAGGTTTAAGCTTTATGGGTGTTATCGCGCTCTCTCAAGCGGGCGATGCTCAAAATACCGGAGGTGTCTTCGGACCGATTGTCAACGACAGTTACGCGGCCCTCCAATATCGCGCGGCTTATGATCTTGAAAGCGATGGTTTTGCACAGCGTGTGCACTATGAAGAGTCCTTGAATGGAGACTTTATGTGGAGGACGGTATTGGGCACCCACAAGACGGTCCAATCCGATTCCGACTTCGATTTTTTTCAAGCGGAACTCTTTTGGGAGTTGAGTGACGATAACGATCCTTTTCGGACAGGCCTTCGCTTTGACCTCCATCTTCGTGACCGCGATCGTCCCCACTTTTTGGGAGTTCACTGGATGAATCAATTCAATCTTAATGAGCATTGGTCGTGTCGCTTTCTGACGATGTCGACTGTTGAATTTGGGGGAAACGCGAACCACGGCGTTTTCCTGCAGACTCGTGCCAGTGTGACTTATCGCTTGAACGAGCATCTTTCACTTGGGGCCGAACTGTATGACTCGTATGGTTCCACCGACGACTTACTAGGATTCGCGGACCAAACGAATCAGCTCGGCCCTGTTGCAAATTATTCCTTTGGCAATGACTTCAGTGTCTACGGAGGGGTCTTGTATGGAATCTCAGACAGTAGTCCGGACTCGCAATTGCGTTTGTGGTTTACCAAGACGTTCTAGAAAAATGTGCCTGCCCGGGATTCCCGGGTAGGCCATGACCTTCATGGGCGAGGATTTGAGGTTGGGAGACATTTGTGAAGACCAGTGGTCACTTCTCATTGTGGGCGTTCTGAATGCTTTCAGTGGACGGAGTTGTGCTTTTGCGAATCTCTTCACGGCTCTTTCTGGGGCCTCACGAAAAAGGCGCTCATGAAACCGCTGAGTGCACAAAACGGTCGGCCACGATACTCAGGATGATCCCGGTGACAAAGCCTCCGATGTGGGCTCCGTAGGCGATTCCTTGAGCGCCATCGATCACGCCCATGAAGTCTAGGAAGACTCCTACGGCACCCGCTCCGGCCAGTTGCGACGAACTGACCGGGCGGGCCAGAGGCCAGACATGTGAGTCTGGCCGGGCCCGTTGCAGGGCGAGGCCGAAATAGAATCCCATCAACCCCATGAGGCCTCCGCTTGCTCCGAGGACTGGAATCGGGCTCCCTGGGTTCAAGAAAATCTGCCCCACCGATCCGCCGATCGCGGTGATCAGGAAGGCCGCAACCATCCAACGCCACCCACAAAGCTCGCAAACGACCACTCCGAAAAGCCAGATAAAAAGCATGTTCCCGAAAAGGTGGCCCATGTTGGCGTGGAGGAACCCGGCGGTGAGGGTGGTGGAAAGATTGAAGAGAGTCCTGTCTGAATAATTTCCTTCTAGCGCATTTCCCCAAGCCTCGACGACATTGACCGGGACCATCATGTAGCTCCGCAGATTGAGGGTCCAATCGAGGAGCGTGATGATCGCGATCACCACGAGGAGGATCACGACCGGCAGCCTTTGTTTCAGGAGGGAATCAGGCATGAGCGGTGGGGTCCTCAGGTTGATTGCGCAGGAAGTCTGCCACTTGAGTGAAGAATTCCATGACCGAAGTGCGAATGCCTTGGTCCGCGATGGCAACATCGGCCGCTTCGCCCATGAGCTTCATCCAGCGATCTCTCTCTGCGATACCGATCTTGAAGGGCATGTGGCGTCCGCGCAGGCGGGGATGTCCACGTTTGACGAGATAGTTCTGATCGGCACCAAACCGGAAGAGCAGGAAGTCCCGGAGCCGTTCCTCGGACCCTTCCCAATCGTGATCGGGATACATTGGGCCGACGAGATCATCAACTTTCATCCGTTTGTAGAATTCGTGAGTCAGGCGGGTAAAACCGTCCTCACCAAGAGTCGCATAGATTAATTCCTCGTTCATGATCGCTAGGGGTGAAGGTGGGCGTGCTTTCTCCGAAAATCAAGGATTGCCGCAGATCCCTTGCCTCGCCATTCTGCACCCCACCTTTCCCAATTTCATGAGCGATCCCATCCAATTTGATCCCCCGGACCCCACCGAGCTTAGCAAGTTTCTCGATGGCTACGAGGTCACCTCCTTGATCGCCACCGGCGGGATGGGAGCCGTCTACAAAGCCACTCAACTCTCGCTCGATCGCGCTGTCGCGATTAAACTTTTACCCGAGGAGTTTGGCGAAGACCCCTCATTTCGAAACCAATTTCAGGCCGAAGCGAGATCTATGGCGAAATTGAATCATGTCAATTTGATCGGGATCTATGACTTTGGTGAGGCCAACGGGATGCCCTTCATCGTGATGGAACTGGTTGCGGGTAAGTCCCTCTACTACTCGAGCTATGGGAAGGCGATTGACCAAGCGACTGCGATTGAACTCATCATTGGGATCTGCCGGGGTCTCGGCCACGCCCACGATGCCGGCATCATCCACCGTGATATTAAGCCCGCCAATATCCTCCTTGATTCCGACGCCAAACCCAAGATCGGGGACTTTGGTCTCGCTTCAGCTAGTGATTCGGAGAACGCCGAGGATGGCCCGATTTTCGGAACACCCGGCTATGCCGCGCCCGAAATTTTCGCCAATGCTAAAGCGGTGGGTGTCCCCTCGGATATCTTTGCGGTGGGAGTGATCCTCTATGAACTGCTCACCGGGATGATGCCCGAGGAGCCGGCGAGTCCACCGTCCTCCGTGGCCAAGTGCGACCGGCGTCTTGATGCCATCTTTAAAAGAGCCACTCGTCGCAACCCCGCCTTGCGTTACCAGAGTGCCGATGAAATGGCCCACGAATTACAGAAAATTCTCCCGACGATTGGCACGAGCGGCCAGCGGGCTCTGCGTTCCGGATCCGATCTCTCAAAGAAAGCCGGGGCGACGATGCTCAAGCGACGCTTTACCAGTGATGAGAGTCCCAACGAGAAAGATTCTCGCAAGCCCAAGCTCGTGCCCCTGCCAAAAGCAGGGAGTGAGCCTCAATCCCGGCTGAAGCCTCTCCCGGAATCTTCTCCGAGTCCGGCGGGTGCCCCCTCGACTCCCGCTGCCGTTTTAGTTCAGACTGGGAGTAATTGGCCGATCATCAGGAACCTGGTGATTATCGCCATCCTCATTCCAATCATTATTTTCACCTGGGGTCTTCACGAAAAGAAGCAGCAGAGATTGAAAAGCGAGCGCGACGCAAGGGAGGTCGCGGAAAAAAATGAAGAATCCGAACGACAAGGCGCGCGCGCGAAAGCGAAGCGGGACGCCGACCGTCTCGCAGAGCTGGCCGAGGAAGAAAAAGTGCGTGAGGCCGCCCGGGAAATCGAGCGCCAACGGCTCCTCGATATTGAGAATTCCAAGACACCCATGGAGCGGCTCGCGGAGTTTCGCACTGCACTTTACAACGGAAGGCGGGATCGCTTCCCGGACAATACTATCGACCGCTCCAGTCACTTCCTTTTCTTCGTCAAGAGCCCCATGACTTGGACCGAAGCGGCCGAGTTTGCCGAGCTGCATGGCGCTCACCTCGCCACCCCCACGACCCAAGCTGACATTGATGTTCTCGCGAGGAATATGATGGATGCCGAGCTCAAGCGGGTCTGGATCGGCGGCGGTGCCCAGGGCCGCGGCGACTGGACCTGGGTCACGGGCGAGCCATGGAAACTTAAAGATCCCGGCACGACTCTGGGGTCATGTGCCTCTCTCAGTAACACCGGAGTGATCAGGGCCCGGCCCAACGCGGAAAAGAACCCCTTCATCATTCAGTGGTCTAAGGATGGTAAGAACGCGGGCTCTCTGGCTTCCCAGCTGGAACGCCTGGTCCCGACACTGGGATCCCCGAGTCCCGCCTGGCCCCCCACGACAGTGGTTCATGAAAATCGCAATTTTCTCCTCGTCCAAAGATCCGTCTCGTGGGACGAGGCTGATCTCATTGCCAGTTCGGCCGATGGTCACCTCGCGGTGGTTTCTGAGACTTTGGAGGCCTTTTTCCTCCGGGGTTTCCTCGATAGCTCGTTGCTCCCGGAACAGTCCGTTTGGCTGGGCGCTCGTTTGAACAAAGGGAGCTGGTTTTGGAGTACCGGGGAACCATGGGAGAAAGCTTACTGGGCTCCCAATTCACCTGATGGTGGTCCCTCGGATCGTGCGCTCCGCTACATCAGGTCATCTCCCGGATCGGGATGGGATGATGCCAATCCCAAGGATGGGAACGCCACGGGCTTCTTGATCGAATGGAGCACCGACTCCGACGCCGCCCCGGCCCCGACGGCTGATAATTCCGGCTCGGGTAAGGGGGCGCTTCTGAAACTCCGGGGAATTGGGCGCCGGCTTGTGACCAAGGAGACCGATGACTATCGCAAGTATCTCCTCGGAAATCGCGATTTCTTCATCTCCGATGTCAACTCTTGGTTCAGCCTGCTTTCCGGGAATAATAAGAAAAAATATGCGGGGGCCTATGGTGGTTTTGAGGATAATCTTCCGAAAGATGGTGATCTGAGTGGTGAGATTAATCTCGGGGGTCTTGCCCCCGAAGTCTTTCAGGATTTTGCGAGAGCGCAGGAACGCCAGACCCGGGAGAAGAAGGATCTCGATGCGAAACTGGCGGCACTTCGTCTCAACTACCTCAACAAACTTCTCGCCCTGCGAAAGGCCTTTGAAGACGGCGGTTTAAAGACTCAATTGGACGCCCTTGATTCGGAAATCGAGGGAGTGGGGCAAGATGGCGAGAGTCTCCGGGCACACTTTGGTCAATAGAAGCCAACTCTCGCGACGAGCTGTTGGGCGGAGTTCCGAGTGGCTTCAATATTTCTTGTGAATTCGTGAAAATAATGGGGCATGATCCGATCGAACCTCGACAATACAAAACTAATGAAACTTACCAAAACGACCCTTCTTTTAGCCCTAAGCGGGATCTCTTTCTTTGCAATTTCATGTAGCGAAGAAACCAAGGACAAGACCAAGGAGGCCGCTGAGTCTGCCAAGGAGGACGGCAAAGAAACCGCCACCAAGGTTGGCGAGACTGTTGAGGAGAAGGCCAAGGAAGCGGGTGAAGCTGCTGGTGAGGTCAAAGAAAAAGCGTCAGAAGCGACCGAGGAAGTCACCGAGAAACTCAAGTTACCGGAAACCAGCGAGTAATCGCGGAATGCCACCATTCTTTTTAAAAGCCATCGGAGCGCCTGCTTCGGTGGGGTTTTTGTGGGTCAGAGATGCCTCGTGGCTTTGATCGGATCTCTCACGTTCTCCTTGGATTCCAGGGGTTTCAAAAGTGCTTGCCGGGAGTTCAGGACCGGGAAGCTGGATCAGGTGGTCGTCTCCTGCCACTCGTAGAGGGGGACTCCGGCTCTGACTTTGGCGATGACAGAGTATTCGCGGATGCAGCGGACGCAGGCGAGGTCGTGGGCGGCGTTTTCCGTTGCTTCACGGGCTTTCCGCATTTTCTTCTTAGCAATCAGGAGATCGGGCGAAAAGTGTGAGGAATCGGTATAGATCCGGCAGGGGCAGGTTCCTTCGCCAAGGGCTTTCAGGAGGTCGGCCGCGAGAATGATGATCTCGCGCTCATCGTGTGTGCCGACGGCAGCTCGGCGGATGAGTTTGGCATGGCCGGTCAGCGGGGCCATCGCCGAGGTGTCCTCATCGTAGAGGACCTTCTCGGCTGCGGGTCGCGCGCGGGCCGGATCACCGGAGAGCAGCGCGGCGAGAAGTCTGCCGAGAGGGGACAGTTGCCAAACCCCTCGAATCCACGAGGACCAGTGCCCGGTATCGACTTCATCCCGGAAGAGGATGCCGAGGTGGTCACCGTTGATGAAAAATTGGTCCGCGCCCGTGATTTCACGTCGCTTGACGAGGCCGGCGAGGGTTTCCTTACCGGGGGTGTCTTTGGGAATTTGCCAATTACTCTTGGCGGTTTGGAGCACTTCGAGGAGATCGTCCTCCGGGAGGGCAGAGGCGAGTTCGCAAAGGGGGCGATATTGGTTAACGCGGAGGGAGGTCCCATCGATGAGGGCGATACGATTTTTTTCCTCGGCGTAGGAGAATTCGAAAGCGCCATCGTAGAGGGTTGTCGTTTTGGTGGGGACCTTGCGGAGGGTTTGCGGAGGCTCGGGTGTGCGAACGGGGCGTGGCCTGACTTCGCGGCGATCCCGCCAAATGAGGATGAGGCCCAGGGTTATGATGGCGAGCGCGAGGAAATATCCGGTGGCGAAGGAGGCTTCTTCGGTCTTGGTCTTGAGGCGAACCGAGGGCGGGTCTCCGGGGAGAATGAGGAGGGCAATTTGTGAGCCCACCGGGGATTCTTCAAGAGTATCACCGGGGACTTCGACTTCGACAATTCGGATGAGAACCTCATGGGCCTTGGTGGCGATGTCGGCCCGGACACGGAGAGTTTGAGTGGGGCCAGTGGGGGAATCGTGACGGCTGATGATTCGACCTTCCCGCGTGATCCCTTCTTTCAGGAACTGGTCGGTTTCATTTGAGAGCCAAAAAGTGAGCCCCGCTACGATGACCCCAAGAACGATGACCAAGAGGCCGCCGGTGGTGAGGGTGAAGATTCGCTTGATCATCGCGGCGTCATCCTACTCTGGGATGGATGGGCGAGTCACGTAAGGAGCTTGGGTTTATCTCAGATCGCTTCGGGGAGCCGATTCCTCCGGCGGCCTTGCATCGGTGTTGGAATTTGCTAAGATTTCTAGGGAAGGAACGTTCCTTAACCCTATGAGCCAACCCGAGCAAATCGCCCTGCCAACTCCCCGTTCTGTCTTGAGACGCCAGCAGCGGACCGCAACCCTGGTGAGCTTGATCACGGCACTCCTCTTGATGGTTTTGATTGGATTGATCCTGGCGGTCATTTTGATGGCGGTCGATCCGGTCGAGAAGCCCGTGCTGGTGGCCTACTCCGGGCAATCGGAGCCCAAGAAGGAGATCGTGAAGCCCAAGGTGCAGACGAATGTCCAGAAGAAGCCCTCCGCTCCGAGCATGGCCGCCTCGAAGATGATCGTGGCTCAATCGACTGCTCCGACGGCCATTCCAATTCCCGAGATCGTCGTGGAAGATGTTTCGATGGATATCGGCATTGGAGAAGATTTCGGAGGCGGTTGGGGAGACGGTGAGGGTTTTGGTGGGGGCGGAGGGGCCACCTTTTTTGGGCAGACTGTGCGGGCCGAGCGGATCGCGTATGTCATCGATTTTTCCTCGTCGATGAAGGGTCATGACCGGCACAAGTTGATGAGAGCTGAGCTTTCCCAGTCACTCAGTACGATGCAGAACGGGCTTCAGATTGGCATGGTCTTCTTTGCCGGACCGGCATGGGTGGCAGGCGATACCGTGAAAGGAGGCGTGGTCACGACTCAGAAAGGGAAGAAGTTCAAATGGAAGACCGGAGGGGGACATTCCAAGTGGATCCATGATGGGCCAAAACAGAAAGTTCCCTGGTGGACGATCGATGACAGGGAGGTCAAACGACTGACTAAGATTGTCAAGGAGTCTCCGCTGAGTGGAGGGACAGTTTGGGACAATCCCCTCAACATGGCTCTGGATATGGATCCCGCTCCCCAGATGATTTACTTCATGACCGATGGCGTCGCGAGTGGTTCTGCGCAGTGGGCCAAGGAGATTGGTGAACGCGCCAAGAAGATGGGCGTGATCATTAATTGTGTCGCGCTCATGCAGCCGAAGGCGGAGAAGGATCTCAAGATGATTGCCGAGATGTCCGGAGGACAACTCACGATGGTTGACGAGAAGGGGAAGCGGAAGGAGATCAAGTAGGGTGCGGGCCCGTGCTTTGGAATGCCTCATGCAGGGCCGCGGAGCAACGAGGGCCTTGGTATTTTGTCCTGAGTTTGAGAGATCAGTCTCCGGTGTCAGGAGGTTATACTCTGAGCCTTAACGAGGGGGTTTAATAGGTCCAGCTTGTCTCGAAGGACCAGCCTTTTGTTTTCGAGTGCCAGATTTGTTCGATGACCACGGTTTTCCAAGTCGGCACGAGCGGAAAGTCGAGGTAGGCCATTCGAAGTCGCGCTATTTTATCGGCAATAGTATGAGAAACTCCACCTCGAAGACGGTTACTCTTGCGATCACCAAAAGTAGCGCTGATCTTGAAGTTGTCGGGGAAGGCGGGATGTTCACACTCCACGCGCGCTTCAAAACGGTATCCCCTCCATTCTGGAGGCCGGTCGGCAGCGAGAAGGGTCGTGATTTCCTGCCAGCGGGGTGCCATCGCCGCGTAGAATTGATTTTTTTCAACCTGATGCCCCTCTTCCATAGAATTCGTTTTAGGCTCGGAGAATTCTTTGTCAACGATTCGATACTGGCTGAGAGAAGTCCAAGAGACAGCGTGGATTTTAGGCTCGGAGAATTCGGAGCCAAGCCCGGCGTGATGACTGACCAAAAAAACTTCCTCGGAGCTGGGGAGGACACTCTGGAGAGAGTGCGTCCTTCGGGTGAGGGGATCTTTCTTGTCAGGAGAACGGATTACTGGGAGCGTGCGGGATGAAGAAGTTGCTGATTTTGGCCGGGCTGCTGTTGCCGGTTTTTGGAGAGACGGTGAAGCCGAACATCATGGTTTTTTTGGTCGATGATATGGGGGTGATGGATACTTCGGTGGCTTTTTTGACCGACAGCAAAGGAAAGGCGAAACGGTATCCGCTCAATGATTATTACCGGACTCCCGCGATGGCGCGCTTGGCAAAGCAGGGAGTAAGATTTAATCAGTTTTATGCGATGAGCGTGTGCTCTCCTTCGCGCATTTCGATTTTGACGGGTCAGAATGCGGCGCGGCACGGCGCGACAAACTGGATCAATCCCACGAATAATAATAAGGGGAAATTTGGCCCGCCGAAGTGGGATTGGAAGGGCATGGAGAAAAGCGAGGTCAGCCTTGCCGGGGTCCTCGCGAGAGAGGGATATCGCACGATTCATGTCGGCAAGGCACACTTGGGGCCGACGGGGAGTGAGGGGGCGGATCCGCTGAATGTCGGCTTTGAGGAGAACGTCGGTGGGGCGGCCTTTGGGGCACCGGGAAGTTATTATGGCAAAGCAGATTATGGGCATAAGGGGAAGCGTAAGAGTCATGCGGTGCCGCATTTGGAGGAATATCACGGGACGGAGACCTTTTTGACCGAGGCCTTGACCTTGGAGGCGAAAAAGCGAGTGGCGCAGTCGGTGAAGGATGGGAAGCCCTTCTTTTTGCACTTTGCCCACTATGCGGTGCATGCTCCGTTTCACTCCGATCCGCGGTTCGCGAAGAATTACGAGGACTCGGGGAAGCCCAAGAATGCGCAGGCCTTTGCGACTCTGATTGAGGGGATGGACAAATCGCTGGGGGATATGTTGGATTGCTTTGAGGAGCTGGGCGTGGCGCAAAATACGCTGGTGATTTTCTTGGGAGATAATGGCTCGGACGCTCCGCTAGGGCACCAACATGAGGTGGCGTGTGCGGCTCCCTTGCGGGGCAAGAAAGGGGCGCATTATGAAGGGGGAATGCGAGTTCCGTTTATTGCGGCGTGGGCGCAGCGGAATGAGGAGCATTTGGCGCAAAAGGCGCTGGGGATCCCGGCGGGGGAGATTCAGTCACAAGTAGCTGCCGTTCAGGATATTTTCCCGACGGTAGTGAAGGTGGCGGGAGCAGTCATCCCAAAGGGCCATGTCGTGGATGGGCTGCCCTTACAGAAGCTCCTGACGGGGAAGAAAGATGAGTCGCGAAAGGAGCAGTTCTTGATGCACTATCCCCACGGTCCGCACCGGAGCAACTACTTCACCACTTGGCGGGATGGCGACTGGAAGGTCATTTATCATGCCCTCCCGGAGAGTCAATCGACTGGAAACCGGGTGCAGTTCGGTGGGGGGAATTATCAACTCTTCTCTCTGGCCAACGATCCCTTTGAAGAGCGGAATCTGGCGGCAGTGAAGTCGAACCTTTTGAAGAAGATGGTGGGTGACATGATCGACCAACTGGAGAAGCACGGAGCGCAGTATCCGGTGGATGAGTCGGGGAAGGAGTTGAAGCCAAAAATCCCCGGAAGTGGGAGATAATTCATTTAAAATTGAACATTGAGGGGCTTTGTGTAGTATTTGGGCATGTCCGGAGAGGCCGAGTCCATCACAGGTTTGAGCGAGTTTGAGGCTCGGGTCATTGAGCTGTTTTGTGATGGTGTGAAGCTCTTGGGACTGCCGAAGTCGATCGGGGAGATTTACGGGTTACTTTACGTCTCACCGGAGGCTCTTTCGCTGGATGATTTGGTAGAACGGCTTCGAATCAGCAAGGGCTCGGTGAGCCAAGGTCTGCGATCCCTGCGGGCGCTGGGTGCGGTGAGGGAAGTGAAAGGGCCAGCCGGTCGGCGGGTTTACTATGAGCCGGATGTTGAACTGAAGCAGCTTGCCGGGGGCTTTATCAAGGAGCAGGTGCGGCCCCATTTGGAGAGCGGAGAGGAGAAATTAATGGAATTAAAAATGATGGTAAAAAAGATGCCCGGGGATGCCAAATCTGATTTTTACACGGGGAGATTGGAGCGATTAGGGGGATGGACGAAGCGGGCCCGGTTTGTTTTACCTTTCATCCAGAAGTTTTTAGGACGCTAGCCTATGACTGATGATCGAGCTTGGTATGTCCTGCGCACGCAGTTGAAACGCGAGCGCTTGGCGGCGGCGAACCTCCGCCGACTGGAAGGGGTAGAAGTCTTTTTGCCGCGTCTGAAGTATTTGAAAGCGACACGTCGTGGTCGGGTCTGGTGGATCGAACCCCTGTTCCCGGGCTACTTACTGGCGAAGTTTTCGCTCCCTGAAATGGGACGGATCGTGACTTATTCGCCTGGGGTCAGCCGGATGATTCGCTTTGGTGAAAAGGTGCCGGAAGTCCCCGGGGAATTTGTCGAGAATCTCAAGAAAGAGGTCGCAAAGGTGGAATCGGGAGACGATGAAATCGTGGTCAATTGGAAGGTGAATGTGGGCGATGACGTGGAGATTGCCGAAGGACCCTTCCAAGGGATGGAGGGGCAGGTTGTAGAGGTGCGGCCCGGCACCGAGAGAGTGAGTTTATTGTTGGAATTTCTGGGTGAGCAACAAGCGGTCGAAGTGAGCTTGTTTTCGCTGATTCTCGCGAATCATGAGATTCCCGAGGGGTGGCGTGGAGAGGAAAAAGGAGGGGGAAATTAGTTCATTTTAAATTGAACAAAAGAGAATAATGTGTGTCTATCAGGGGTCGGTATCGAAAGATGCTTCGGCTAGACATCCGTGATGATCCCATCGGTTTCGCTTCATATTTAAAGCGTGCGACCAATGGCGGTAGCGTATCCCCAAAGAAAATCTGAGTCGAACAAGTGACTCGGGCCCTTAAAAGTCGTTTTTTATGAAAATTTTTATCGCAGGCCATCGTGGCATGGTCGGATCTGCTCTTGTCCGCGAAGCTGCCAAGCGCGGCAGCTTTGAGGTCCTTACGGCGACGCGGGCGGAACTCGATCTTCTCGATCAGGGTGCGTGTCACGCGTGGCTTGAGGAAAATAAGCCTGAGCAAGTGATCATCGCGGCCGCGAAAGTGGGAGGCATTCATGCCAACTCGACCTATCCCGCCGAGTTCATCTACGAGAACCTCGTGATCGCGACGAATCTGATTGAAGGATCCCGGCAAGCGGGAGTGGGCCGGGTCCTCTTTTTAGGGAGCTCGTGTATTTATCCCAAGAGGGCACCTCAACCGATGCCGGAAGAGTGCCTTTTGACCAGTCCGCTGGAGCCGACCAATGAGGCCTATGCCATCGCCAAGATTGCTGGACTCAAAATGTGCCAGCACTACCGCGCCCAGTATGGCCTGATGTATCACTCCGCCATGCCGACGAATCTCTACGGTCCCGGCGATAATTATCACCCTGAGAACTCGCACGTGATCCCGGCGCTGATCCGGCGATTTCATGAAGCAAAGGAGCGTGGCGATGGGACCGTGACGATTTGGGGAAGCGGCACCCCTCGCCGCGAGTTCCTCCATGTTGACGACTTGGCAGCCGCGTGTTTCCACCTTCTCGACCACGATAATCCCCCGGATTGGGTGAACCTGGGAGTGGGCGAGGATGTCACCATTCTTGGTCTTGCGGAACTCGTTGCGAAGACCGTGGGATTTAAAGGTGAAATCAAAACCGATCCTTCAAAGCCCGACGGGACACCGCGCAAACTCCTCAATGTCGATCTTCTCAAGGAGGCTGGCTGGTCTGCCAAAATCGCGTTTGACGAAGGTTTGGCGGGTGCCTACCAAGATTTTCTCGCGACCCTCGATGAGGGCACGGCCCGACTCTAATCTCACCTTAATCTCATGAAAAAAGCTCTTATCACTGGAATCACCGGACAGGATGGTTCCTATCTCGCCGAACTCCTTTTGGAAAAAGGCTACGAAGTTCACGGCATCAAGCGACGTGCCTCGTCCTTCAATACCGAGCGTGTTGACCACATCTATGAAGATCCTCACGTTGAGGCCGCTCGCTTCAAGCTGCACTACGGAGACCTCACCGATACCTCCAATCTTACCCGGATCATCAGCGAAGTGCAGCCGGATGAAGTCTACAATCTCGGAGCACAATCACACGTGGCGGTTTCGTTCGAATCCCCTGAGTATACCGCTGATGTCGATGGCATCGGAACATTGCGATTACTGGAAGCGATCCGTTTTCTAGGCCTTGAGAAAAAGACGCGCTTTTACCAAGCCTCGACCTCGGAACTCTACGGTCTCGTCCAGGAAGTTCCTCAAAAGGAAACAACGCCCTTCTATCCCCGCTCGCCTTATGCCGCGGCGAAGATGTACGCCTATTGGATTACGGTGAACTACCGAGAATCCTACGGAATGTATGCCTGTAACGGGATCCTCTTCAATCATGAGTCTCCACGCCGTGGCGAGACCTTCGTGACACGTAAGATCACGCGTGCCTTCGCAAATATTTCACAAGGGCTGGAGAAATGCCTCTACCTCGGAAACATGGATGCCTTGCGCGATTGGGGACACGCCAAAGACTACGTGCGGATGCAGTGGATGATGCTTCAGCAGGAGGTTGCAGATGATTTTGTGATTGCCACTGGCAAGCAGATTTCGGTGCGCGATTTTGTGACACTCAGTGCCAGGGAAGCTGGCATTGAGCTGGTATTTTCCGGCGAAGGGATCGACGAGATCGCCACGATTTCTGCCGTAGATCTTGCAAAAGCACCTGCGGCGAAGGTTGGCGATATCATTGTCCGGGTGGACTCCCGTTATTTCCGCCCGGCGGAGGTTGAGACTCTTTTAGGTGATCCCTCCAAGGCGAAGGAAAAGCTGGGATGGGTCCCCGAAATCACGGTGGAAGAGATGTGCGCCGAGATGGTCGCCCACGACGTGGAGGTCGCACGGCAGCACGCTTTGCTTCGTGAACACGGCCACAAGGTTTCTTTCTCGCGTGAGTAGGGATCTTTCGATGCAGGCCATAATTAAAAAAATATGAAAATCGCTGTCGTTACCGGTTCTGCCGGACTTATTGGATCAGAGTCAACCAAGGCACTTCACGAAGCTGGGTTTACCGTTGTTGGAATTGACAACGACCTCCGGGCCTACTTTTTTGGCGCGGAAGCATCCACCGATGCCACAAACTCCGAGCTTCAGGAAAAGCTCCCGAATTATCACCCGCGCAAGGTCGACATCCGTGACTTTGAGGCCGTGAAGGCGGTTTTCGAGGAATTTGGATCCGATATCTCCCTGATCGTTCATACTGCGGCCCAACCGTCTCATGACTGGGCCGCCAAGGAGCCTTTTACCGACTTTGGGGTGAATGCCACTGGCACCTTGAACCTTCTCGAGGCGACTCGCCAGGTTTGCCCCGAAGCAGTTTTTATCTTCACGAGTACGAACAAGGTCTATGGAGACACTCCCAATCACTTGCCCCTGATCGAGTTGGAGGAGCGCTGGGAAATTGAGGAATCACACCCGTTCCACATTGGCATCGATGAATCGATGTCGATTGATCAATGCAAACATTCCTTATTTGGTGCTAGCAAGGTCGCGGCCGATGTCATGGTCCAGGAATACGGACGGTATTTTGGGATGAAGACCGGAGTCTTTCGTGGGGGGTGCCTCACGGGTCCGGCTCATGCCGGCGCAGAGCTACACGGGTTCCTTGCGTATCTTATGAAGTGTATCGTCGAAGGGCGTCCCTACCGAATCTTCGGCTACAAAGGAAAGCAAGTTCGCGACAACATTCACGCGCACGATCTTGTCTCGGCCTTTCTCCACTTCTATGAAAACCCCCGGGTGGGAGAAGTTTACAACATGGGCGGAAGTCGTCATTCCAACTGTTCAATGCTCGAGGCCATCCGCATTGGCGAAGGTCTTTCAGGCAAGAAGCTCGACTTTACCTATCTGGAGGAAAACCGCTCTGGAGATCATATCTGGTATATTAGCGATGTCCGCAAGTTCCAGAGTCATTACCCAGAGTGGCGCTATGAATATACCATTGATGATATTCTCAGCGAGATTTACCAAGCGTGCGCCGCCGGTCCTAGATTGTAGATGATGGTGGAGGAAAAAAATACGATTAGAGTTCTGGACACTCCCTGTCTTGTCACTGATTCGGCCGATCTGACGGACCGAATCACCCGGCACGTGAAAGGTAGCCATCCGCTTGCCTGTTCGGTTGATTTTACGAATGTTCACATCGTCGCGATGCGAAAAATCAATGCTGACTTCCGGGAGAAGACTTCCAAGGTCGATTGGTTTGTTCCTGATAGCCAGATTCTGACTTGGGCGGCGACTTGGTTGGGAGCGCAGGGCAACCAACGGGTTTATGGTCCTGAGTTTCTTGATTATTTCGTCCGCCACGCCGATGAGGCTCTGACCCACTATTTTCTGGGCGCTTCTTCGACGTGCCTCGAGCAATTGATCGTCAAGCTGAAGGAGAAACGGCCCGAACTCAAGATCGTTGGGTGGCATGATGGCTATTTTAAGGAAGAAGACGAATCAGCGATCAACGATGACATTAAGCGCGCCTGTCCCGATGTGGTCTGGGTCGGCCTCGGAACTCCCAAGCAACAAGAATGGATCCACCGGAATCAGGAGAGCCTGAAGGTTGGAGCGCTCTTGGCGGTGGGATTCGCCTTTGATGTCAATGCCGGAACGAAAAGCGATGCGCCTCAGTGGATGGGTAAAATGGGTGTCCTTTGGCTCTATCGTTTTCTATGCGAACCACGTCGGCTTTTCAAAAGGTATGCCATCTATAACACTGTTTTTCTTTGGCATTTACTTCGGCAAGTAATGCGATTTGAATCCTCTCGCAGATGAGTGAAGAGAATATCCATCCTCAATTTCACCGCTTTGTTGCCCCGGGGGAAAAAGAGAAGCTGCTGGGACAGAAGGGAGTGGTTTTCTGGATGTACGGGCTGAGTGGTTCCGGGAAATCCACGATCGCAGCTGCTCTTGAGCGGGATCTCCACGACACGGGCCGATTTGTGGTCATCCTCGATGGCGATAACTTCCGCCATGGACTCAATGCTGATCTTGGCTTTAGCGATGAGGACCGGCATGAGAACGTTCGCCGCGTCGCCGAGGTTGCCAAGATGTTTGCCTCCCAAGGGGTGATTGTGGTGGTCGGAGTGATTACCCCTAAGAACTCTCTTCGTGACTTGGCGCGCAGGATTGTGGGTTCCAAATTCTGCGAGATCTTCATCCACGCGTCCTACGAGACTTGTGCTTCCAGAGATCCCAAAGGCCTCTACGCCAAGGTCGCGGCGGGCCAGATTAAGCACTTCACCGGGAAAGACAGCGGATTTGAGGAACCGGAGAACCCTGATCTCAGGATCGAAACCGAGGACGTCCAACCTGCCGCCGCCGTCGAAATTATCAAATCTCTCTTGCCATAGGCCTGAATGAAACCTATGCAACCCCTCAGGTGAATAACCTGACAAACCTGACCAACTTAATCATCAAATGTCGGATTACAACCTGAGCCACCTTGACCAGCTTGAAGCAGAGGCCATCTTCATCCTTCGTGAAACCGCCGCTCAGTTCGAGAACCCTGGGCTTCTTTTCTCGGCGGGTAAGGATTCCATCGTGATGGCTCATCTCGCGCGGAAGGCCTTCTATCCTGCTCGAATTCCATTCCCTTTGGTCCACGTCGATACTGGGCATAATTTCCCAGAAACGATCGCATTCAGAGATGCCTATGCCGAGAAAATCGGAGCACGTCTTCATATTGGTCTCGTTCAGGACTCCATTGACCAAGGCACTGCGGTGGAAGAGACCGGCGCCAATGCCTCGCGAAATAAGCTTCAGACAGTGACTTTGTTGGAAACGATCGAAGAGCAAAAGTACGATGCCGTGCTCGGGGGTGGTCGGCGGGACGAGGAAAAAGCCCGGGCTAAGGAGCGTTTCTTTTCCCATCGTAATGATTTTGGTGAGTGGGATCCGAAAAACCAGCGACCGGAGCTTTGGAATCTTTTCAACGGGCGGATGCAACCTGGTGAGCATTTTCGGATCTTCCCCCTTTCCAACTTTACCGAGATGGATATCTGGATGTATATGCATCGCGAAGGAATTGACCTTCCGAGCCTCTACTATGCCCATGAGCGCGAGACCGTGACGCGTCAGGGGGTCATTCTGGCAGTTTCCGAATTTGTTCAGTCCCGTGATGGTGAGACCACCGAGGTGAAGAGGATTCGTTTCCGGACCATGGGTGATGCCACCATCACCGGAGCGGTGGAAAGCGATGCTGATACCATGGAGAAGATCATTGAGGAGGTTGCAGCGGCCCGCCAAACTGAACGCGGTAATAGAACGGACGACAAAAGATCGGAAACGGCTATGGAAGATCGTAAGAAAGAAGGGTATTTTTAAGCTTATGAAAATTCTCGTTCTCTCTCTTACCTTCTTTCTCTCTGCGACGATGGGTTGTGTCGCGCTTAGTTTGGAAGAACTCCAAGTTTCCTATCAAGCGGCCATTCTTAAAACGAATGAGACGCGAGATCAGCAAATGAGTAAACTTGATGAGCGTTACCTTGGTGCTCTTGGAAAGCTCCAGGCAGACGTCCAGAAAAAGGGAAATCTCGCAGAGGCCTTGGCGATTAAAGACGAGGCTACTTTGATTGAAAAAGAGACGTGGCCACTTTCGCCCTTGCCGGAGGTGATTTTAGAAATTGTGGCGCCCGCCCGCACGACCTACGCAAAAACACGCATCGGCATCGAACGAGAATGGGCTCTTACCACTGGCGGGATCTCCGATAAAATGGAGGCCGCACTCAAGGCTCAAATCGCTAATCTCACCAAAGACGGGAGCCTCAAAGAGGCTCAAAAATCTCAGAAAGTTTTAGAAGCGATCAGGCAAGATCCTGCGGTCATCAAAGCTCGGGAACTTCCCAATCGAATCACTAGGAGTGGACGGGCGCGGGCCGGATTTGTGGTGAGGCGAAATGGCGACGACCTAGAAGTGATGGTCCGCTATGATAGTGACGGGAAAATCAGCATGAAAAGTCCTATCGAAAATGTCGTCGAAGGAACAGGGGGGAAGCGGGAAAAAGGAGAGACCGAGGCCAAGACCTTGGGGGCATTCGTGGGAGCTGAAGGGTTCCCGAGTCATCCCTACCTCTCACTCCGCCATTCGTCTGATGGGGGAAAAATCGATTTTTCAGATGCGGTAGGAGTGCACACTAAGTTTCTCGCAAAAGAAGGCACCGAGATCAAAATTTCGCCTACTGCGACCAACTCCTATCTCGCGGTGGGAGGGGTCCTTTCCAAAGCTCCTGCGACCTACCGGATCACTTCTGAAATAAAAATTCCATCTGAAAACAAGGCTCTTCGCGGTCTCTTTTTTCGTCACGGTGATTCCAAGGGTCCGATCTTTGGCAAGCCGGTGGTTGGGACCGGAGAATGGCAAGAGGTCACATGTGAAGGGGCCGGCGGTTCTCAATTTGAATTCTTGCGAATCCATTTTACGGGATTCGAATTCAAAGACTACCCCAAGGCAAGGGGTGACCGGGTGATTTTCAAAAATCTACAAATCGAATGTTTCCGTTTTTCCGTTTACATTGTCGAAAGCTTTGGGAAATCCGGTGAAACGACTCTCACCGAAACCGCTGCCGACCGCCAAAAGTTCCTCATCCAAAATGGAGTGATGCTTGCGCGATAGTTCGGTCTTCAACTTTATTATTATTATTTTACCGTATTCATGGATCTTCTCCGCTTCACCACTGCTGGCTCTGTCGATGATGGCAAATCAACTTTGATCGGCCGCCTCCTTTACGATTCCAAGTCAATCTTTGAAGATCAACTGGAGGCCATCCGGGAGTCATCACGTAAGAAAGGTGATGAAAACGTCAACCTTGCTCTTTTGACGGATGGACTGAAGGCCGAACGTGAACAGGGTATCACAATCGATGTCGCTTACCGGTATTTTGCAACACCGCGCCGCAAGTTCATCATTGCTGATACTCCGGGTCATATTCAATACACCCGTAACATGGTCACAGGGGCCTCCACCGCGAACCTCGCGATCATCCTGATCGATGCTCGCAAGGGAGTCATTGAGCAAACTAAGCGCCATTCGTTTATCGCAAACTTGCTTCGAATTCAGCACGTCGTCGTTGCGGTCAATAAAATGGACCTCGTCGACCATGATGAGGAAATCTATAATAAGATTGTCGCCGACTATCTCTCTTTCGCGTCCCGACTCGATAACATCGTCGACATCACTCCGATTCCAATTTCCGCTTTGAATGGAGACAATATCGTCGACAAATCTGACAAGATGCCTTGGTTCCAGGGGGCGAGCCTTCTCTATCACCTCGAGAATGTCTACGTTGGAGGTGACGAAAATCACGTGCAAGCCCGTTTTCCGGTTCAGTGGGTCATTCGCCCGCAGAGTGAAAAATTTCATGATTTCCGCGGCTTTGCCGGACGGGTCGCCGGGGGGGTGTTCAAACCAGGGGACGAAGTGGTGGTGATGCCGTCCGGTTTCACGACCAGAATCAAAAAAATCTACCAAGATGAGAAGGAAATTGCGGAAGCCTTTGCGCCCCAGTCAGTGACTATGACGATGGAGGATGAGATTGATCTTTCTCGGGGAGGGATGTTGGTGAAGGCCAATAATCCTCCGCATCAAGGTCAGGATATCGAAGCCATGATTTGCTGGTTTTCAAATAACAATCTCAATCCTCGGGGGAAGTTTATCATCCGGCACACCTCGAGGGAGACCAAGGCGGTCGTTCAAAAGATCAGCTACAAGGTCGATATCAACACTCTTCGTAAGAATGAAGAAACCAGTAGTTTTGCACTCAATGAAATTGGAAGGATTTCACTGAGAACGGCGGCTCCGCTTTTCTACGATTCCTACGGAAAAAACCGCCATACCGGGTCATTTATTCTCATCGATCCGGGGACCAACGAGACGGTCGCGGCGGGGATGATTCTGTAAAATGTCTGTTGTTAAGAGAGTTAAGATAAACGCCAGTATCGGCTTGATTGGCGGGATGGCCATCATTCTGGCCGCGATGGGGAAGGTCGTTATCCTTGGACGCTATCTTGATGTTGAGAGTTTTGGCTACTACATCATCTGCCTCAATGCCGTTGCCATCATCAAACTCATTCTCCGCGTTGGTTTTGAGCCGACCCTGATACGCTTCATTCCTGAGTTTGAAGCCGAGAAGGCTGAAGATAAAGTAGCCAGCCTTCTCATTTTATCAATCTACCTCGCAAGCGCGATCTCGCTCTTGACGGTGGGACTAGTGTTCTTTGGGAGCGACCTGGCAGCGGAAAGTGTTTACCAAAACGCCAATTTAGCGAGCTCTCTTAAAATCATAGGTTTTGCCTCGTGTGCCCATCTCTTCTCGGAGATTAGTGTCGCTTTGCTACGCTTAGCCAACAAATTTCATCTTGCCCAGATCCCATCAATCTTAGGTGGAATCAGCGTCCCTTTAATTTTGGTCTCTCTCGAGGCGAAAGGGGAACTGAATCTTGAATCGGCGATTATCGCTACTGCGATCGGAGAGGCTTTGGCTTTTCTCTCGTTTCTCGTCTTGATGGTTCTTTACACTCGCCCCCTCTGGTCTTTTGCGGCCCGGATTTTAAAACTACAACCACTGCGTGGGCATTTCCGGGATTTGCGGAGCACTCTGGGTCAAACTTCCCTCTTTGGAATGCTGAACGCAGGATCAGAGGCGGGAGGAGTTTTCTTGTTGGGGATCTTTGGAAGCTCGGCTCAAGTGGCTCTTGCTGGCATGGCGGTCCAGATGTCCCGGCCTTTGACCGTGCTTCAGTCGAGTTTGGGTTCGGCAGTGAATCCAGAGGTAACGAGGCTCTATGCCAAGGGAGAGACAGCCTACCTCCTCACCTTCTTGAAGCGCTACATGCGTACGATCGGGTCACTGGTTTGTGCCGGTATTCTGGTGGTCGCTCTCCTTGGCCCGTGGAGTGTTCGTTTGGTCCTGAAGCCAGCTTATCTCGATGCCATTCCAGTCTTCATGGTTCTTGTAATCTCTTACGGGCTCACTCTTATTTTTCAACCCTTCCTTGCGGTCGCCATCATGCGGGGAGAGGTCGGGCGACGGAACTTGCTGGTTTCCTTTCGCTTTCTCTATCTCGCGATCGCAGTGTGGCTCGGAATTGATGCCATGGCGGTCGCTCTTGTTCTTCTGATCGGGAATCTCTCGGTAAGGTTTTTCAATGATCTTCCGCTCTACCGACGGCTGAGAAAACTGGCTGAGGGTCCAAGCCGTTGACAGGCGGTGTGATTTCAAACGTTATGATCCGCAAAATAGTCAGAAAGCTGAGGCAGGAGATTCTCTATTACCTCGAGGTGTATCGGGACTCCCGACGCTACCTCGGTGCCTGTGATTGGATTGGAGCTCCTCCCGGGAATCGCAGCACTCATCTTTTGGGAGACATCATCCGTAAATACCACGTTGTCGAGAAGGCCCTCGCGATGCCTGAATTTCGACCAGGGTCCGCTGCTGGGGTGGTGAGATCACTGATTGTGGACCTGACATCGTGGGAAAATCTCGGTGACAAGGGGGCTCAATCAACCTCGCAGATTGCCGCCGCCCATGGAGTTTTAAAATCTTATCTGGACCGGCATCGGGAGCTCGACTTCGATGTTTCAGATACCTTTCGTGAATTTCAGCCAAGAAAGGGCGATGACCCCAAAGTCGGGGGGGCGAATCCTTACACAATAGACCGTGATCTCGATTGGTCCGGGCTGAAGCAGCTCTTGAGAGGGCGCCGTAGTTTGCGAACGTACGACGGGACCCGAATACCAAGTCCGGAGATTCTTCATGCGATCGCTGATACGGCTATCAAATCTCCTTCGGTGTGCAACCGGCAGACCGGCCGTCTTCATGTTTTTACAGGGGAAAAGGTGAATCAGCTCTTGGAATATCAAACCGGGAATCGTGGCTTTGGCCATCAAGTGCCCGTGCTCTTTGTTGTTACGACCGATATGAGATTTTTCCTCTCCCGCAAAGAGAGGAATCAGCCAGGCATCGACGGGGGCCTATTTGCGCTCCAGACGGTCCTCGCCATCCAAAGTGAGGGAATGGGTTCGGTCTGCCTCAACTGGTGCGTCGATCACAAGTCGGACCTCAAATTACGCGAAATCGGCGGGATTCCCGAGTATGAGAATGTTATCATGCTCATTGGATGTGGCTATCCCTCCAGTGAGGCCCTCAGCCCCATCTCTCAAAGATATCCAGCCGAAGCCATTTTGACGATCCATTAGGAATCCCGGCAAGGCTCGTCTGCGTGACTCTCTCTGCCAATCCAAGAAATTTGTATGAAAATTGGGATCTTAACTTTTCACCGCGGAATCAATGCGGGTGGCTTTCTGCAGGCTCAAGGTTTGTCGTCATTTCTGATGTCGCTGGGTCACCGAGTCGAGTTGCTTGACTATACGAATGCCGCTCAGAAAAGGCTGGATCATGAGGCTATTTACCGGACCCGGCATCCCATTCGGCTCTTGAATAACATCCGAAAGCAGAGGTCATACCTCAAAGCCATTGCAACGCTGCCCATGGGAACCCGGATTCAGTCGGCAGAGGGGCTGAGCGCGCTCGACTACGATTGTCTTGTTTTTGGGAGTGATGAAATTTGGAACATCTGTAATCCCTTTTCGGCCGGCGACCGTACGTTTTTTGGGGCCGGCATGGGGGCGGGACTTAAAATCTCCTATGCCCCTAGTTTTGGATCGACCCCTCCCGATGACCCGAGGTTGGCGTCCCTGAGTCTACTTCTCGCGGAATTTGATGCGATTTCGGTTCGTGACGAGAATTCGGTGGCCATTGTGGAAGCGCTCACCGGGCGTCGCCCCGACCTCGTCGTGGACCCAGTCCTCCTTTCGGGACCAGATACCCCGATTCAGAATTCCAAAACCGCTGGAGCGATCGGGACCTACTTAATGGGGCCCTCGGAGCATGATGTGCAGAGAATCTCTCGATTTGCCTCCGGCCAGGGTAAAACCCTGTGTTCGATTGGGTATCATTATTCTTGGGCCGCTCGCAATATTGCGTCTCCCCATCCTGCCGATGTTCCCGGGCTTCTCGCCGGGTGCGACCTCGTTGTGACCAATACTTTCCACGGGGTCGTCTTTAGTCTTAAGAATCGGCTTCCGTTTATCATCATGAGCCATCCCAGCAAGGACCGGAAAATCGATACCTTTCGACAAAGGCTCGGATTGTCGACGGTCACGGGTGAGATAGCGGAGATTCAAGAAGACCATGTGAACCAGCTCGGTCCGGGGAATCAGTTGCTGGCGGGTTGGATTGATGAGTCGAAGGGCTTTTTAGAGAAGCACCTTTCAGCCTGAGCGGAGTATGCCAATCCCAGCCGTATGAAAATTCTCCATGTTGGATCAACCGATTGCGCGGGCGGGGCATCCCGGGCATCCTATCGCCTCCATAGGGCTTTGGAGGAGTCCGGAGTGGATTCCAGCATGCTGGTCCGGCGCAAAAGCAGCCACGATCTTAAGGTCTCAGTTTCAGGTCAGGATTCTATTCTTCAAAATATTCTCGAGAAGTCGGCGCCTCCCATCGAGCGGACGTTGCGACGGTGGTCGGGAAATCCGACCGGATCGATGTGGACATTCGGAATCATTCCGAGCCGACTGGCGACCCTCATCAATACAACCGATGCCGATCTTGTGCATCTCCACTGGATGGGAAATGGATTTCTTCCAGTAAAGACCCTCCCTCAAATCGTTAAGCCGTTGGTGTGGACCCTCCATGATCTGTGGCCAATCTTAGGGGTCGGGCACTATGACGACGCAATCGCCGATCAAAAACCGGGACGAACCTCCATCAACTGGGAAAGAAAAATTGAAGCTCTTAAAAGAAAAAATTGGGGGAATCTGGGAATCACTGCGGTGGGCCCGTCGCCGTGGGTGATCGAGGAACTGCGCCGGAGAGACAATCGACCGGGATGGTCGACGGCGGTGATTCCTTATGGCCTCGATACTACCGTTTTCAGACCAAGGCCTGATTCGACTCTGCGAGAGGAGTTGGGAATCTCCCCAGATCGCCCTCTTCTCGTCTTTGGGGCCCTTGGTGCGACCAGTGACTTGCGCAAGGGTGGAGATCTTTTGGAAGGGGTTCTTGAGGAATTAGCAACGCGCAATTTTGACGGCGATATTCTCGTCTTTGGCGATCAAGACGGTGCTGAAATTCGTTCCCATGGCTTTAGGTTGATCCGTCTCGGCTCAATCCAGAATGATACGCGTCTTGCCGAGATCTATAGCTTGGGTGATGTCTTCTTATTCCCTTCCAGAGAAGAAACATTTGGCCAGACCGCTTCCGAGGCCTTGGCCTGTGGGACCCCTGTGGTGGGGTTTCGTGCCGCTGGTCAGGCATCTGTCTTTTGTCACAAGGAACATGGATACCAAGCGACGCCATTTTCGGTGTCCGATATGGCGAATGGAGTCGAGTGGGTCATTGCTCAGAAAAACCTCGGTCGACAATGGCAGAAGGAATGCCGGGAGTTTGCTTTGGCCGAGTATTCTCTCCCGCGCTACGCCTCCCGCTATCGTGAGCTTTACGAAAAGGTGATTGCGTCATCGCCCGATTAGAGCCCGGCCCTAATGGTGAGCGATCATCATCCGGTCAAAACTGGGTTCCCCAAAAAAAGTGCTGCCGCGCAAATCACGACGGAATCAAAGTGGCCTGAAAGCTCTCAAGAAAATCATTAGTCAAATTAATCAGATTGCTCTAAATCCTTCCCCTGTGAATACGGGGCTTCTCCCTGATCCGTCTGAAGCATCCCGCCCAAGGCCTACTGTCCCAGAACCAATGCTCTCCTTCCCTGAATTTAATCCAATCTTGCGATGAAAAATAGAATCACTTTTGCTGCAATCCTGGCGATCGTCATCATCGGAGCCCTTTTCGTCGGTTCGGTCATTGGTCAGTCACGTTTTGTGGACCTCTCGCTTTATGGATTGGTTGCTCTGGTATTTCTCTACCTAGGTTTCCTCTACAAATTCACCTGGCAGATTGTCCTCTTTCTCGTGTGGAGTGGGGTGCAGTTGAATTATGGCTTCAAACTGAGTTCTCAAGAGTATGCCGCCGCTATTTTGATCCTCTATGGCCTGATTATCTTCCTGCTGCGCAAAAATCCCTATCCGAACCCGAACTTCTTAAACCGGGTGAATAGCCGGAGTTTGTTATTTTTCTGCGGGATTCTCCTTCTTTATGGGAGCATGACTTTCGCGCTGAACCGGATTGCCCCGTATGGAGGTGGGGACTACGCCCTTAAGAATATGTTGAAGGCCTATGCCAGCACCTTTGCCCCGATATTGATCCTTTTTCTAGCCCTCCGCACGCCCTATACCTTTAAAATTGGAGGGAAAGTGATTCCCACCATTCTTGGCATCCTTTGCGTTGCCCTCCTCCTCAATTTTGCAAATACCCTCTATTTATTCCGGCAGGGCTATGGAGGAGCTTCGTTCATGTCGGAGGACAACGGAGCAATCGGGATGTTTTACATTCCCATAATCAATGCAACCCTCGGAGTCTTTACAATGCGGGCTCTTGCTCCCATTGCGGTTATTTTCTCCTTCGCTTTCCTTTGTCAACCGGGGTGGTTTAAGTCTCAGACTCTCTTTCTAAAAATGGCGGCACTTTCTGTCCTAGTGATGGGATTACTGGGGTCGGTGGTGAGTGGAGGTCGCGCGGCCGTCCTACTTTCCCTCATGTACATCGTCGTTATTGCTTTTCTCTACCGCCAGATTCTCCTGATTTTTGCGTCGCTTTGCCTGACTACGCTCTTGATTCTCTTTGTGAATCTTTTCTCAAATTTCATCAACACCGATATGCCCTCCTACGTGGCGAGACCGTTGCAGTATGTTATGGTGGAAAAAGGGGATTCAATGCGGTCAATTGAAAACTCTTCCGATTATCGCGGTGCCCTCTACTCGGAAGCGATCAAGGAGTGGAAGGGCGATACGCGGGTCTTCCTTTTCGGGCGCAGTGTCTATTCTGCAATGGAGTATGATAAACTGAAGTCGATTGTTGGAGATAAGGAGTCCTTCATCATGGTGAACCTAAACTCGGGAACCTGTCACGCCCTTCTTCCCTCGGTCTTGCTGCAGTATGGCATTCTTGGAGGTCTCCTTTACTACCTTGTTTACCTCATGATATTTCGGTTCTTTTGGCGAAGTTATCAGGTCTCAAAGGATCCAATTTACTCCGAAGAATTACGCATCATTTCTTTTCTCCTCATGATTTCGACCGGGCTGGGAATCTTGATTGCGACGATTGGAGGAAGCTGGTTTGGAGCGTTCCACATTATGATGATCCTCCTCGTTAAGAGTATCGCCGCGCGCGACGAGCAGGCCTATTTCGCTGGTTTGGAGGTCGAAGGGGAAACTCCTGTGGTGTCGCCCCGACCGAGGGCCGGCGCAATCGGTGCCCGTCCGGGATTTGCGAGATCTTAAAAGGACTAATTTGCCGCTTACGACATGAAACCACTTATCTCTGTTGTCAGTGCGTCCTGGAATCAGGGACGTTATCTGGCGGAGTGTCATCAGAGTATTCTGGATGTTGGGGTAGGGTTGGTGGAACATATTGTCATCGATAATTGCTCAGATGATGAGACTCATAAGGTTCTTGCAAGATATCCTGAGATTGATGCCGTCATTGAGTCGGACAGGGGACAGAGCGATGCTCTGAACAAGGGATTCCAGAGGGCACGGGGAGAGTGGATCCTCTGGCTCAACGTCGATGATTACCTCTTACCGGGAGTGATGGCAAAGCTGCTCGAGTTGATCCGTTACAGAGGTGAAGAAGTCGATATGTTCTACGGACATACCGTTTTTGTGGATGGAGAGAGTCAGAAAATTCGAACGGTCTATCATCCTCGGTGGTTCTATTGGATGACGCAAATCGGATGCTATGCGGCTCCGTCGACGGGCTCTCTATTTCGACGAACTCTCTTGGTTGAAAATCCACTTGATGAAGATTTCCATATGATCATGGACACGGAATGGATGCTAAGGGTCGGAAAAACGCTCCGAGTAAAACGCCTAAACTTAAGGACGGTTTCCTTTCGGCTCGATGATAATAAAACGGCAGATCATATCCAAAGCGGGCTCATTACTCCGCAACATCAGAAAGAAAGAGACAAGCTGGGCTTGAAATATTCCGCATATCACGAAGGCGCGGATGCCGAGACAACCCCAAGCGATCGATTTGTCTTAAGAGTTTGCCGGAGGCTTACCAGGCTCTGGATTCTCAGTGATAAGTTTGTTTCGAAATACATTCTGGTGAGACGAGACAAGGCCAAACAATTATCGCAATGAAAATTCTCCACTTTATTGAGGGACGTTGTAATCCCGACACCGCTAACGGGGTCGATAAGACGATTTACTTTTTGACGCGAGAGCTGGCATCGTTCGGGCACGATGTCCACCTGATTTCGGAAACGGCAAAGGACGTGATTCCCATTCCGGGGGTCACGATCCACAGGGTGGATCCGTTTCGAGGCTGTTTCTCCTGTCCCGCGAATATTAAAGCGATCATCGATGAAATTTCCCCGGATATTGGACATTTTCACTCAGCTTATGTCCCCGGAAATATCAGTCTTTCGAAATACCTCAGAAGTAAGGGAATACCCTACGTCGTGACTCCCAATGGAAATTGTGCCCGGGTATTGTTGAAGCGAAGACCTTGGCTGAAGCTTCCCTATAAGTATTTTCTTGAACGGCCCTATATGAACCGGGCGGTATTTGTCCAGTCGGTAGGTGACCAGGACGAAATCGAGTATTACGGGGTCACTGCTCCAATCGTGGAGGCATTGAATGGCATCGATCCCGCGACACTGCCGGTGGCATTCAATGGGAGTGTTCTGGCCAAGGCCGTTCCTAAATTCAGGGGAAGGTTTGTCTGTGTGTTTGTAGGGCGTCTTGATATTGAGCAAAAGGCTCTCGACCTTCTCATTCCTGCGGTTGCTTCGCTCGGTGAGGAGGCAAAAAAAATCGGGATCGTTTTGGTGGGGCCCGAGTGGAAGGGTTCGTTGGAACGGATTAAGGAGATGATCGAGGCGCACGGGGTCGAGGATTCATTTCATCTGCATGGGCCTGCCTACGGCGATGAGAAGTTTGATCTGGTCAAGGGCGCTGATGCTTTCATTTATCCAAGTCGCTGGGAGGGTTTGCCGTTTGCGGTGGTTGAGGCGATGGCGGTGGGTCAGCTTTGTCTGGTCACCCCAGCCTCCGACCCTGCCGGACTTTTGGCGAGACATGAAGGGGGGGTGGTCTTTCCCTCATCGCAGGATGGAATTAGGGATGGTCTTCGCCGAGCCGTCAATATGTCCCCCGATCTGCGGAAAAAGCTTTTGGAGTCGTCGGCACGAATCGTTCGCGAGAACATGACGTGGGATATTATCGGACGGATCATCGAGGAAGGTTACCGCAATGCGTTGCTGAAAAATTGAATGTCAAAGACACGGATCAAGATTGCAGCCCTTGAGGAAGTCGCGAAGGCCTGGACAAATGCCGGGATAAGTTGGGCTGTCACGAATGGTCTTGAGAACTATCCGGATGGCATCGGACGTGACCTTGATGTCATTGTGGAAAAGGGCTCACTCAAAGATTCGGTGCGACTGGTTGTGGCTTGCTTGAGCGGAGGTGGCTGGGCGGTGATTCCGAATCGTCAGGGATGGATTTGGTGGATTGTTGCCTTTAGAGAAGCGGAAGATGGTTCCATCGTCTCGCTACAAATCGATTTGTTTGAGCACCTGCAATGGGCATTCACCTGGGTAGCCGAAGGAGTGGGGGCAGATGGAGGGCTTGTTCAGCGAGGTCCTTTCGTTGAGGATCTAGGCGCGCGTCTGGCGAAAAGATTCCTCCTGCATGCCTTGTCGAAGGGCTCAAAGGCCTTTGAAACAAAGCCCGCTTATTTATCGATGTCTCACTTTGAGCTTTCTCTGCTGCCCGTGATCTTGTCAAGGGTCTCCGGTCGCGAGTGGCCCAAGCTCATGAGTGTGGTGGCCGGGCGTGATTTAGGACAACTGGACCACGAGCTTGCTTCTTTTAGAAAAGCCTGTCATTGGCATTCCCTGAAAAGCTCCGGTCGCGGTCCGCGCTTTATGAGCGCTTTTCAAAAGCAATGGGTCGTCAATATTCATCCCAAACAGGGTGCACCCGTGATCGAGATTTCCGGGTGTTCTTCTCAGCAAGGAAGTGGGGCGATGTTGGAGACATTGCAAAATGAATTGGAGGATCTTGTTTTCCAAAAAGTACACCAAGTTGATCAATCTACAAACGACAGCGGGCGGGCTCTGCGACGGCTTTCCTGCCTCCAAGTGGTCTTGATCTTCGTGGAGACCCGTGTGCCATCCGGACTCAAGCCCGACATTCGGATTTCCCCGGGGGAGAGAGACTTCCTGATTGAGATGTTACCCCGGGAGCGAAAGAGGGAGACTCACGAATTTTCAAAGGTTAACCTTCGTCGATTGCTCTTGGCTTATTTTCAAAAAAGTTCATGCAAGCCCATTCAGAGACACCATGGAAACCCTCTTTAGCAGGTTTAATTTAGATATTAATGATATGAAAAACCCATCCTCATCCCCATCTTTTGCGACGATTGCGATCGGTCGATTTTTATCGCGGGTCTATCGTCGAGCGAATTTCGATCATCAAAATCGCTTAGCAGAGATCGAAGCTTTGTCCGAACCTCTGGAAAATGCTCTAGAGTTTTTTCCGGAGGGAGGGGAAGCCAGCTTGGAAGAATGGGAGCGTGATTTCTCGGTCGTAAAAGAGCACCTTGACGACGAGCTCGATTTTCATGCGACTGCGGATATCAGTCTGACTTGGCTTCAGTATCTCCTGACCCGTGCAACCCGGCCTGAAGTGGTCGTTGAAACCGGAGTTTGGATTGGAGGATCCTCGTTCACCTTACTCAGTGCCCTTTCTGCCAATGATCGTGGAAAGTTAATTAGTGTGGATTTCCCCCCCTTTAAAAAGAAGAACCGGGTTGGAATTGGTCGTTTGGTCCCCGAGCGTCTTTATGATCGTTGGGAGCTTCATTTGGGACCCAGTAAAGCGCTTCTTCCGAGAGTGGCAAAAAAAGGAGAGGTTGATATTTTCATTCATGATAGTGACCATACCTACGCCAACATGACGGCGGAGTTTGATAAGGCCTGGAACTTGGTCAGGCCCGGAGGGTTTATCGTATCCGATGATTCCAGCATGAATGATAGCGTGCTCGATTTTGCCGAGAAGAAAGGGTGTCGCTATAAGTTTTTGAAGCGCAGAAAAGGTGGCACAATTGCAATCTTGGTCCGCTAATCGTCACGGATCCAGCTTCGATAGATATCGCTAAAATAAGAGAATCGTTTTCATGACAACTCCTGGAATTTACATCCCCTAATGACAAGTCAAAGAGTCGCTAATTTAGCCGAGATTTCAGGAATGATTCTCCTGAGGCCCCATTGTTTTGACGAGTCGGACGATCACGGAGACTATGATTTTTTAGAAATTGGTGGGAAGAAGCTTGGGGTCGCGATCGAAGATGACCTCGGGAAACCTTTACTCAAAATTGAACGATCCTACGTTCATCAGCGTTACTATGAATGGGGACAGATTGATGTCCTCCCAAGTCTTGAATGGAATGGTTTAATCTATGCAGATGCGGAAGAAGTAATTGCAGCGGCGGAAGTGGCTGAGGATGGCTTCACAAGGCCCAGGCTTGGACATGATGGCGTGATTTCGTGGCTGACAAGTCTGTTGTGGGGTGGTTTCTACAAGAAAAAGTATGATCAGTTGATTTCCCGCGCTGCCCGCGAGGACGCCGTGTTGATGCGGGAGGCTTTGACCTGGTCGCTCGGGAGGTCGTGGGCTAATGAGATGATGGATTGGGCTCAAGCGGGGGAAGCTTCCCGCAGCGCCAAACATGTCACTGAGATTAGACGGGCATTACGGTGGAGGTGCTGTTGTCGTTCAGCGGGTGAGACTGCGCAGAATGTCATGAGACATTGGTGGACGGAGGTTAAGATTCACCTGCGCCCTCCGCTTCCGACGATTGCTTTTCTGGGGCCGGACGGCAGTGGGAAATCTTCGGTCATTGAAGGGATTCGTAAGAACTTGAACGTGATGGGGCTCCAGCAAAAGATGATGCACTGGAGACCTTATGGGCTGAAAGGGCGCGATGATTTAGGCCAGCCGGTGAGCGATCCTCATTCGGATCCTGCCCGCGGATCGTTGCCGTCGGGGGCCAAGTTGCTGATGTTGTTTTGGGATTGGTGGTTGGCCTCGTCTACCGTTTTGCAGCATGCTCGCGCCAAAACTTCGGTGGTCATTGCAGACCGCTACTATCACGATCTTTTGGTCGATCCGGTAAGGTATCGATATGGGGCAAGTCTCTCACTTGCCCGTCGATTTTTCCGGCTCCTGCCTCAGCCTGACTTGGTTTTCATTCTCACTGGTGATGCCGAGGTCATTTACCCGCGGAAGAAAGAGGTGCCGATGGAGGTTCTCCGGAGTCAGTTGGTGAGGTATCGGGCATTGGCAAGTCACATTGGTGAGAGTGCGGTTCTGGTGAATGTTGATCAGAGTCTTGATGAGGTCATTGCGGAGGTCTTTGGCCACCTCAAAAATTATTTTTCGGGGGTATCGCTTGGGCCCCGAAAAGTGGATATGACGCGGACTTTAAGGGTGGCGCAGTTCGTCCCTCATTATCCCTCGGTCGAGGGAATCACGGCATATTGTCGGGGCTTGTCCAAAGAGATGAATTTGATTTCTCCGGGGAGTTGTCCGGTGATCACACTGAGGACTGATCTCAAGAATTTGTCGGGTGACGAGGAACTCCTGCATTATCCGCATTCCTCGGTGAACCCGATGAGTCTTCCCGCGGAGCTGATTCGTGATCTTGAGGATAATGTCCATGAGTTGGATGGGGTGGTTCTTCATGGGGCCTATCATCCCAAGTTGGGGATGTTGCGCCGCCATCTGACCCGGATTGGAATTCCCTATATTTTTGTTCCTCATGATCCTTACGTGGGTGAGTTGATGCGGCACCACGCGATCCGGAAGTGGGTCTTTTGGCATTTCTTTGAGAAGCATACGATCCGGGAGGCGGTGGCGGTGCAACTGCTGGCGGCGGAGCACGAAGGGCCGTTGCGGGGGTTGGGGTTTGAGGTGCCGACGGAGGTGATTCCGAATGGGTGTGAGTTGGAAACCCTGATGGAGATTCCTGACCTCGTGAGGGTTCCCGGAAAGGGGAAACGAATCCGGATTCAGTTCATTGGACGTATGGACCGGAACCATAAGGGGCTTGATTTATTGATTGAGGCCTTTGGTGACTTTGTCAAAAAGGGAGGCTTCGATGATGTTGATCTAATTTTGACCGGGAATGACTGGGAAGATCGAAAAGAGCTCGAAAATCTCTCGATCCGATTGGGGCTGGAGGGGCGCGTGATCTTTACGGGGCCGCGCCCGGAGCATTCACTCGTGATTCACTCGGAAGCGGATGTCGTGATTCTTCCGTCGCGATTCGATGGCTTTGGGCTCTGCATCGTGGAGGCGATGTTGGCCGCCCGGCCTGTGCTAGTGTCCAAGAGAGCGGGTGTCTCGAGTCATGTGGCGGAGGCGGGTGGAGGCTGGCTTCTTGAGCCCACGGTGCCGGGAATTAAGAGCGCTCTCATCGAGGCATGTCAGGCGAGGGAAAAGTGGCCGGAAATGGGAGCAGCGAATCGCGACTATGTGATCAGTCATTTAACGTGGAAGCAGGCGGCGGAGAAAACTTTGGCGATGTATCGGAGGCACTTTTAGAAAAGAGGGATGAAGAAGGGTGATGGTCAGTTTTTGGCAGGTCTCGGTTTTGATGAAAGTCGGGGCGGTTGCTGGAGGTTATTCTTGAGAAGGGGCAATGTGCTTTTAGTCCTTCCGGATTCTCCGGGTGGGGTTCGGAAAGGATTGCGTCTTTACCGTCCGCAAAGAGCTCTCGCTACCATGATGGTGAGATTAGTTGGAGCGGTGCCCTTTGGGATGCGGCTCTTGCGGCGATGGCAGGCGGATCTGAGGGCGGGAGGACCGGTGAGTGAGATTGTGGAAAAGTTGGAAGGCTCTCTGACGGGAGTTCTTCTCGGCAATCCAAAGCAGGAGGAAAGACGTGCCATTCTTTTGATCGATTCGAAGAGGGGAACTCGAAAGGTCGTAAAGGTCGGGACCACCCCGGCTGCGATTGAAAAAATTCGGCGTGAGATGTCATTCTTGCGCGAGCATGCCGGCGGTGCTCGGATGATTCCACAGGTCGAGTCTCTTCATTCCGGGGAGGACTGGGCTGCCTTTGAAATGGCCTTTCAAGATTCCCCAAAGGTTTTATCGCGATCGGAGCTCTGTGATTTGTTTCGGGTCTGGATTTCTGATAGTGTCGCTTGCCCCTTGGAAGAATTTGAGGAATGGCAAGATCTACGGGCAGTGATTGTGAGTCATGAGACGGGCGACGGAGAGGTGGCGAGGTGGGATACGATGAAGCTCAGGAAGAGTATTCGGCACGGTGATTTTGCCCCCTGGAATATTCTGGGTTCGGAGCAAGGCGATCAGGCGACCGTGATCGATTGGGAGTTCGGGAGAGTCGGGAGCCTCCCAGGCTTGGACCTGGTCCATTATCTCTTCATTCCGGCGATTTTGGTCGATGGGATGACGGCGATCAAGGCGCTGGATTTTGTCCGCGAGGTGCTGCAGAGTGATCCCGAGTTTCGCCAGCTTCTCGATGAATGGGGTTGGCACGAAAGAGTCGATCTCTTATTGAAGACTTATTTCTATGCGATGAAGGGTGAACTTGAAAACTTTAGCGAAATGGCGCAGGCGGTATGAAGGGCTCTCTGGATGAACGTGATAAAAAGCCGGTGGTGCTGCTCTCAGCCTATGGCTGCGAGCCGAACAAGGGCTCCGAAGGCGGGGTGGGGTGGAACTGGGCCTTACAGATCTCAAAGGGAGCCCAAGTTCACGTCGTAACCCGTCTGGCCCGAAAAGAATCGGTGGAGGCCTCTCTTCGCGAACATGGTCTGACGAATCCGAAGTTCATCTTCGTGGAACTGCCCGAATGGACTCTAAAGTATAAGACGAGCACTTTAGGGATGAACATTTACTACATGTTCTGGCAGGTGGCGTGCTGGTTTCGCTGTCGTGGACTTGTTGATGAACTGGGGGTGGACATTGCACACCACGTCAGCTTCATGAGTCTCACGCGGGGATCGTTTGTTCCCTTTCTGGGGGTCAAATCGGTGATCGGTCCGATTGGGGGCTTACAGGTTGTCCCTGAGGCGGCCCGTCCAGTCATGAAGAGCAAGGTTATGGAGTCAATCCGAACCCTTGCGGTAAAGTTTTTCCGCTTTAATCCGGTGGGCTTGGTGACGGCGTGGAAAGCCGATCTTTTGGTGATGGCGAATGGCGCGAATCAAAAGGTGATGCCAGCCGCGATCCGTGAGAAGGCGGTGACGGGATTGCAAATTGGCACCCCGGTGATTAAGGCTCGGGAATGTCCGCCGGTGGATGGGCCGATTGTCTTTCACTGGTCCGGCCGGTTTGTGGACCATAAGGGCTTGGAGCTGCTGGTGCGGGCGGTGGCATGGTTGAAGGGGAACGATGCCAAAAGCTACCTGCGGGTTCGGGTCGTCGTTTCTGGAAGCGGTCCGTTGGAGAATTATTACCGCAAGATGATCACGACCTTGGGCGTGGATGAGGTTTTTGAATTTTTGGGCTGGGTGACCCTGGATGAAATGAACGCGATTTGGGATCGGAGTCATTGTTTTCTCTTCACAAGTCTTCGCGAGACGACCGGAATGGCGTTGCAGGAGGCCATGATGAGAGCGGTAGCACCGATCGTGATTGATAATGGTGGTCCTGGGGAGATGGTCACGGATGAAAGCGGGATCAAGGTCAGTGGCGCAAATTTTGAAGATCTGGTGGCGAATCTCGCGAAAGCGATGGTGAAGATGGTGGAGGACCCCCGTAGGGGCGTGACGATGGGGGAAATGGCCCGGGAGAGGGCTCTGAAATTTTATTCCTGGGACGCGGTCGGGGCGCAGATGCTCGAACTTTATGATAATCTCCTCGCCGGAAAACCCCCTCAATTAAGATGACTATTTTCCAAACCTCCACCGCCTTTTATCCCAGTATGGGAGGGGCCCAGCTGCATTGGTATACCATCGCTAAGATGCTCGCCGAGCGGGGTCATACCGTGACGGGATGCGGCCAGTGGAAAGATCATCGCAATCGTTATCTGATCGATTCCACCCTCAAGGCTCCTTGGGGCGACGACCACTACGAGGCCGGTCCGATGCAAGTGCATCGTTACCAACCCACGGCTTTGGCTCGGGCCTGGATGGCTCCGTTGTTGCCACTGTGTATGCCATTTCCTGAGTTAGGCTATCCTTTGATCAGCCGTTACTTTGCCAAGAAGATGGCGGCCTTGCCCGGCAAGCCGGACGTCGTCATGAACATCCGGATTGGACGAGAGCACTTTTCGTGGGCTTCGTACCATCTTGCGAAGAAGCATGGTGTCCCCTTTGTGATTTGCCCGAACTACAGCCCCCGAATGAAGAGCAAGGTCGGCCAAATCGTGATGCGGAACTTCTTCCGGCTCTTACGGAAAGCGGATGGTGTCGTTGTTTTTACGCCTGCAGAGCGGGATGAAATGATTCGTCTGGGAGTCAAGGCGGCGAACATTCTCCTGATCGGAGTGGGACCTCTTTTGGCAGATGAGTGGGATGAGGAAGCCTTTCGGAAGGATTACGGAATTCGCGAGAAAATGGTCCTCTTTCTGGGCCAAAAACTAGAATATAAGGGCTTCGATACCCTGATCGAAGCGGCTCCAAAAGTTTGGGAGAAACACCCCGAAACGAGCTTTGTTTTCATCGGGCCGCACTACCCGGGAACCAAGGAGGTCTTCGATAAGATTGATGACCCGCGCATTGTCGACATCCCGCGAATCGACGCCTTTGATCCCATTAAAGTGGCCGCGCTCGCTGCCGCCAACGTCTTTGCCCTGCCATCGCGCCAAGAGGGAATTGGTGGCGTTTATATTGAGGCCTGGGCACTCAAGAAGCCGGTCATCTCATGCAAGATTCCCTTCCTCACGATCCGGGATGGCGTTGACGGCGTGATGATCGAGCAGGACGCCGGAATACTCGCCGAGAAGCTCACTTGGTTCCTCGACAATCCCGCGGAGGCAGCGAAAATGGGGCAGGCAGGATTTGAGCGGGTGCAGGGTGAATATTCGTGGGAGAAGATCGTTTCGGATGTCGAAGCGTTCCATCAAAAATTAATCAAACGAAAAAATAATGAACATTAAATCGACATTGCAGAAGCTCTTGAGAAGCAAGGGGTATGCGCTGCGGAGGGCAAGGAGAGACGGGCTGCCGATTGACTTTACGGATGAGGCAAGCGAATTGGTGAGTCGGGTGAAGGGCTTCACGATGACCCGCGAAGAGAGAATTTTGGGACTGCAGAGAGCGGTAGGGTATGTTTGTGATAATAAGATCAAAGGAGATTTTGTGGAGTGCGGGGTGTGGAAAGGGGGGAGTTCAATGGTTGCCGCGATCGAGTTTTTAAAGCGCGGGGATTTGAGGGATTTGTATCTACTCGATTCTTATGATTTGCCGATCCCGGCACCGCTTCAGGTAGACAAAGGGGTATACGGTGAGAAGGTCTTTGGGGGAGCGACTGAGGCGCAGCCGTATTGGCAGGCCGCTTCGGTGGAGGAGGTCAGGGGAAATCTCCGTTCAACGGGATATCCTGAGGAGAAGATCAAGATGGTGAGAGGATTGGTGACTGACACTATTCCCGATAAAACACCAGAGGTGATCAGTATTCTACGGTTGGACACAGACACCTATGAGAGTGCCAAGTTTGAGATTGAGCAGTTGTATCCCAAACTCTCTCTCAACGGGGTCTTGATCGTAGATGATTATGGCAGTCATGCCGGAGTTCAAAAGGCGGTCGAGGACTACTTTGAAAAGGCAGGGAGGCGCCCATTGATCACGCGTCTTGACACTGCAGGAGTGATCGCAATTAAAATCTAAGAAGGAAAGAAAGTTTGTTTATGAAAAAAGTGGTAGTCGTTGCCGGGACGCGGCCGGAAGTCATCAAGATGTCTTCCGTTTATAGGGAGTTGCAGAAGTCGGAGACCTTGGAGCCGATTTTTCTCTCGACCGGACAACATCGTGAGATGCTCGCGCAGGCGTTCGGAGCCTTTGATCTCGCGCCTGATCATGACCTTAAGTTGATGCAACCGGGGCAGGATCTTACCGGATTGACCGCCCGGGTTCTGCAGGCCGTGAGTCATTATCTTAAAGAGCATCAACCTGCCGCGGTCTTGGTGCAAGGCGATACTACGAGTGTGCTGGCTTCCGCGATGGCCGCGTTCTATCAGGGTATTCCGGTCGGGCATGTCGAAGCGGGTTTGCGAACCTATAATATGTATTCCCCGTGGCCCGAGGAGATGAACCGGCGGCTCGTTTCGCCCCTTTGCCGTTGGCATTTTCTGCCGACGGAAACCAGTCGGGGAAACCTTCTCAACGAGCGCATCCCTGCAGACGCTTGTCATGTCACCGGGAATACCGTCATCGACTCGTTGCTCTGGATGCGGAGTAAGGTCAACTCCGAGGAAAATCGCACAAAGGGTGTCGCAGATCGCTTGAAGGTGCCCGAATCCTTTTGTTCAAATTTCTTAGCAGAGGGTGGCAAGCGCTGGATTCTGGTGACAGCACACCGTCGGGAATCCCATGGAGGCGGGTTCGACGATATTTGCGGCGCTCTGCGTGGCCTGGTCGAGGCTCATCCCGATCTCGGTATTCTCTATCCTGTTCATCTTAATCCCGCGGTGAGAAAACCGGTCATGGAGCAACTTGGTGACAACGAGCGTATTGCCCTCGTCGAACCCGCAGGCTATGAGGACTTTGTCTGGTTGATGAATCGTTGCTACTTTGTCCTGAGTGATTCGGGCGGAGTGCAGGAAGAGGCCCCAAGTCTCGGAAAGCCTGTTCTGGTGATGAGGGATACCACCGAGCGCCCCGAGGGGGTCGACGCTGGAACTTGTCTGCTAATTGGGACCAACCCGGAGCGAATTATGGCCGAGGCCAAGGTGCTTCTTGATGACTCCGATGAATACGAACGCCGAAGTCAGCTTAAGAACCCATACGGTGATGGAAAAGCAGCCGAACGAATCCGGAGGGCTTTAGAGGTAGACCTTTAAGAGCATTCACTTTTTTGTATCATGGAGTTCATTGATTTAAAATCCCAGCAGGCGCGTATTCGTGAAAAAATTGAGGGGCGTATTCGGACAGTCTTAGATCATGGCCGTTACGTTTCAGGTCCTGAAATCACGGAACTCGAAGAGAAGCTTGCGGCCTATGTGGGGGTGAAGCACTGCATCGGGGCTTCGAGTGGAACGGACACCTTGCTGATCGCAATGATGGCCCTCGGGATCGGCCCTGGCGATGAGGTCATTACGGTGCCTTACACTTGGATTTCGACAGCTGAAATGATTGTCCTCCTCGGGGCCACGCCGGTTTTTGTCGATATTGATGAGGAAACTTGGAACATGGATGTCTCTCGGCTTGAGGCCGCTATTTCTGAGAAAACGAAGGCGATTATGCCGGTGGCAATCTTCGGCCAGACGGCGGATATGACTGCGATCAACGAGATTGCAGCGCGCTACGGGGATTTACCCGTGATCGAGGATGCCGCCCAATCGTTTGGTGCGACCCATCACGGGCGGAAATCGTGCGGTCTTTCCACGATTGGCTCTACCTCATTTTTCCCTTCCAAGCCTCTGGGTGCCTATGGAGATGGTGGTGCTCTTTTCACCGACGACGACACCCTTGCTGATACGATGCGGCAGATTGGAGTCCACGGACAGGCCCGAAAGCATCACCACCCTATTTTGGGAATCAACGGCCGTCTTGATACCCTCCAAGCCGCAATTCTTCTCGAGAAGATCGAAATATTCGATGACGAAATAGAGAAGCGCCAAACTGTGGCCGCTGAGTATGGGCGGGGGATTAAGAATGATGCAGTGACCCTCCCAAAAATCGCTGACGGCAATACCTCTGTATACGCCCAGTATACCATTCTTTCTCCAGAGCGGGAAGCGCTGGCCGAGTCTTTGGCGAAGGCAAATGTGCCCTCAGTGAGTTACTATGCAATCCCCCTTCATCTTCAGATCGTTTTCTCGTCTCTGGGGCACCGCGAGGGAGATTTCCCAGTGACTGAGAAAGTCGCTAAAATGGGGCTGAGTCTCCCAATGAACCCGTATTTGGCAGGTGAGGAAATTGAGAGGGTGTGTGGTGCTATGAGCCAAGAGGGTGGGTCCTAAGGGGACTCGATGGAAATGATCCCTTTTGAAAAGAAAAATTTAATTTAGTGAAGTTCTTAAGATAGAACTAAACTTCTACTCTTGTAAGGGAGGTCATGGAAGCAACCCCCACCCGTTTTTGGAGAGCCATCAGGCGTGGCCTTCTCGGGGCGATGGCCCTTATTTTTTTTCAACCCGCGGTCGCTCTTTTTGATTTGAATGAGAATGGTTTGGGAGACTTTTGGGAACTCTACTACGACGGCGGTGAACTGGATGCCGATGAAGACGAGGATGGGGACGGGAATAGCAATGGCTATGAGAGTCTGATCGGGTCGGATCCCTTCGATCCCGAATCGTATTTTGGGCTGAATAGTTACCGTTTCGAGAACAACAACACACAGCTTGTTTTCAATTTTCAGGCCATCAAGGGAATGCGGTATTACATTGAGTCCGCTTCTTCTCTTCATCCGGAAGCGACATGGCGGCGGGATCAGACGATTTTATCAAATGACACGGGAGTCTTGGAAGTGGGGTTCTTTCTCAATTCCGAGTTCGAAAAAACCCGTTATTTCCGGGTTGGGCAGGAAACGGATGAAGATCGGGACGGACTGACTGCATGGGAAGAATTAAAACTGGGTTTGAATGACCGTGACTTGGCGAGTAATGGCGGAAATCTCTCCGATTTATCCTGGCTCTTTGACCGGCACTTTTCTGGATACGATATTACCGTCAGTGAAGGGATTGTTCTCCCCGGTGCGACCCGCCCAGTCGAGGAGGCCTCGCGTTTTCTAAATCAGGCCACGTTTGGCCCGACGTTTGAGATGATTGAAGAGTTGCACGATTCCGGCCTGTCATATGCCGGGTGGCTTGATGAGCAGATCGCGATGGAGCCGACGACTCTTGCACAATCGATCGCCGCAGAGCTTTCGACGGGTGCGCAGTTTGACCATAAACTTTTCCATAAGGGATGGTGGCGAGCGGCGGTGAGGGGACCAGATCAACTCCGGCAAAGAATGGCATTTGCGTTAAGCCAGATTTTAGTGGTTTCCGGTCAGGGGGCCGATCTGATCCGGGGGAGTTCGGATGCCGCAGGGAGTTATTATGATATTCTCCTCAATCATGCTTTCGGCAATTATGCAGATCTCTTGGAAGAGATCACTTATCATCCGGGGATGGGGATCTATTTGGGACATTTCCGGAACCAAAAATCCAATCCCGAATTCGGGACCTTTCCCGACGAAAATTATGCCCGGGAATTAATGCAGCTGTTTTCGATAGGGCTTTGGGAGCTGAATGAAGATGGAACAAAGAAGCTCGATTATCAGGGATCTCCTATTCCGACCTACACGAATTTTCACGTCACGGAGTTGGCGAAAGTGATGACGGGATTTAACTGGGGAGGAACGAGTAGTTTCGAAAGCTATTTGTATCGTCCCGGGCTCCCGATGACAATTTGGGATGACTACCACGACCGTGGCGAGAAGTTCCTTGTGAATGGGGGGTATCTCTCCAGCCGACAACCAGCACGGAATGATGTTCGCCTGGCAGTGGAGAATCTTGTCAATCATCCCAGCGCAGGACCTTTTATTGGGCGCTTATTGATTCAGCGATTTGTCACCAGCAATCCTTCACCCGGATATATTCGGCGGGTTGCCTTGGTTTTTGCAGATAATGGAGAAGGTGAGAGGGGTGATTTGGGGGCGGTGATACGAGCAATCTTGCTTGATCAGGAGGCCAGGGGAGAGAATCAGAGGAAGAAGATCAGCTTTGGGAAAATGAGGGAGCCCTATGTCACTTACGTGCACCTTTCCAGGGGCTTTGAAGCCAAGAACGAGGCTGAAAATTTTGCGGTCTGGGTGAGCAACCATCTTGACTCCTTGGGGCAGCTTCCTTTGATGGCTCCTTCTGTCTTTAACTTTTATCTGCCAGACTATCAACCGTCGATAGAATTGGGACGAGAAGACTTGGTCGCGCCAGAGTTTCAAATTCTGACGCCATTAATATCGGTTTCGTGGGCTAACCTTCTGAGAACAGACATCGAATTGGGCGCAGGCTATCTCCATTCCGACCCCGAGGCGACTCGACACCATGATTATAGTGCTGAATTGGACTTGGTGGCTGCGCCGAATGCTTTGATTGACCGGTTGGATCTTATTTTCACCTATGGTAAACTGAAGCCGGAAACGCGGGAGATTATTAGGAGCGCGATGAATGGGCAGCGAGGAAACCTATCGAATGAGCAAAAGCTGTCCCTTGCGGTTTATCTTGTCATGACCAGTCCTGAATACGCAATTTTAAGATAAGAAGAGGGGCTTTTAATTTTCAGTTTATATTTTATGAAAAGGAGAGAATTTATTGGGGAAGCGAGTTGCGGAGCAATGGCGGGAAGTGCGGCGTTGGGGAGTCTCTTGAATCTGAATCTTATCGGAAACTTGGCCGCTGATGAGGTTCCGGATGGTGATGACTACCGGGCTCTTGTTTGTGTGTTTTTGGCCGGAGGAAACGATTCGTTTAACATGCTCGTTCCCCATGGTGTTGGCGACTATGCGGAGTATGCCGCGATACGCCAAAGTCTCGCTGTGCCACGTGAGAGCTTGTTAGCAATTGCTTCTCCCAACGTGGCTGGAAAGGAATTTGCCCTTCACCCGAGTTTGGGAAGGGTGAAGCAACTTTACGAGAATGATAAGGCGGCCCTCGTTGCGAATGTTGGGACTCTGCAGCAACCGACCACAAAGCAAGACTACAAGCTGAATTTTAATTCACTTCCCGATGGTTTGTTTTCTCACTCCGATCAGCAGAGGCAATGGCATACCTCGCTCCCCGATCGAACTTCGACGAGTGGGTGGCTGGGACGGCTTTCTGATTTGCTGACAGATTTGAACGGTCCCCAGAATTTTGCATCGGCCATCTCGGTGAGTGGAATCAATGTCATGCAGTCCGCCGCCGGGACTTTTCCCTACGTCATTGGACCGGGCGGAAGCCGGGGACTGCGGGAGTGGAATGAGGCACGGTGGGCCCACGGGCAGAAGGCTGTAAACAGCCAGTTGGATTTGGAATATGAGAATCTCCTGCAGAAGTTATTTATTCGGCGGAAGAAGAATGCCATTGAACTCAATGAGGTCTTCCGAGATGCTCTCGAAAGTGTTCCGGGCGGCGCATCACAATTCGGAGGGGGCAAGTTGAGTGACCAGCTAAAAATGGTTTCTCGCGTGATCAAAGCGCGGGAAGAATTGGGAGTTCGCCGACAGACCTTTTTTGTGATGCTTGATGGGTGGGATTTGCATTCAGACCTTCTGAACCCGCATGAAAGTCTTCTCGATCAATTGGATTCGGCCTTGGGTGATTTCCATGCTGCCTTGAATGGCGACGGTTTGGCCGATCAGGTGACGACGTTCACGGCTTCAGATTTTGGACGTAGTTTGACTTCGAACGGGCAGGGAAGCGATCATGGTTGGGGAGGGAACCAACTGGTGATGGGAGGGGCTGTTGATGGCGGAAAAATCTTTGGAGAGTATCCGGAGCTTTATGTTGATAACCCACTCGATGTCGGTCGGGGTCGCATGATTCCGACGACCTCTGTCGACGAATATTTTGCTGAAATGGCGTGTTGGTTTGGGCTTTCCAAGCCGCAATTATCCCTCGTTTTTCCTAATTTGAATCGATTTTACGATATCGCAAACCCTGAGCCCCCTCTCGGATTCATGAAGGTCTAATTTTCTGATGAAGACCACCTTTGTGATTCTGGGGGGACTTGTCGTTCTTTGGGTATTTCTCTTTCGAAAGCCTGATCAGACCGTCTCTCAGGGTGATGCCAAGCTTCTGGCAGAGCTCAAAGAAACTCCCGGATCGAGGTCGGAAGTGCTGGTCCTTTATGACGCCCCTTTTGCCTTGAATTTTGGGAAGGGTGGGGTTTCTGATGAGCAGGAACTCGAATTGATCCAACTGGCTTTCCAGGACTATCTTTCTTTCGTGAAAGTGGGTCAGCGAGGTCCAATTGGAGACAATCGCGATTTTGTCAAAAAGCTCACCGGGGGAAATGTCCAGCGGGTCGCTCCGATTCCGCCGGGGCATCCCAGAATCAATATCCGGCAGGAACTGACGGACCGGTTTGGGATCCCCTTTGCGATCCATCCGCTTTCCTCAGGTGTGATTGAAGTCCGAGCGGCGGGGCCTGACAAACTCTTGTGGACCCCCGATGATCAGGTCAGCCTCACGGCGGGTGGCAAGGCTCTCAAAGACCAGTTGCTGGGCGAGTAGGGTGTCCTAGAAAGTAAAGCGGAAGAAGCGATATTCCTCCGTCGTGGTGATGGTGGCAGTCATCTTTTCGTAGTTGGCGGCCACCCCCGACTGATCTTGAGCAGGAGAAGTTTCCAAGCTGGTTGGAGTCCAGCTCAGGAGGTCTGGACTCGTTTCAACGGTGTATTTCAAGCCTGGGTTTGTCCCGATCTGTTGCCAGTAGGTTAGCGTCATGGCTCCTTCCGGTGTCGACAGAATTGTAGGATATCCGGGGGGAATGATCGAATGAGAATCGGCCAATGATCCCCCGAAAGCGATTTCAACGGTATCCGAGATCCCGTCTTGGTCGAGATCATCAATGTTATTGATTGCCACGATGGCGCTTTCTCCAAGGGCGGAAGTGGCCAGAACGCGGATTTGAGTGTCATGGATACCGCCACCGTGAGGTCCGGTGGGACGGCAGCTTATTTCGGAAACGGTGAAGTGATCGCCCGGGGTTTGGATTTGCTGTCCTTCGAGAAGGAGAGGACGGATTGTCCCGGAGCCAATTTGCAGCAAACATGATCTTTCGGTGATGCCATCGGATGCGATGAGACGGGTGGGGAGAACGACCTGACGGGCTGAAACCATCATGGAAGTTAAGCGTAGACTGGCGATGGTATGAAGCTCGCCCTCAACCATGAGGGTCTCTCCCTCGCTGACGAGGATGGCAGGGGGGCGTCCCGCTCCCACGGAAATCAGGCTTGCTTTCCCGGCGATGTTTCCCACGCAAAGAAGATCATTTTCACGCAGGGTTGGCGTGATGGGATCGGCTGGAAAGGAGAGGGGCTGGGCCTGAACAAGATCACCTTCGCGGAGTAGGATGACACTCTCTCCGAGTGGGCTCGTGCGGGCGATGACTTCATCGTTTGTGGCGAGTGTGGATCCTCCTCCGAGCCGGGCCGTGAAGTAGAGGTGGGCCTCCTCGATGGCGAAGGGTTGAAGGAATTCCTCAAAGAAGGAATCAAGAGGAAGGCCAGGGGAAGTGATGCCGGTGGTGACTCTGGATGTCAGTGCCTCCGGGGTCCCGGTCAGGATGTGGGTGGCGACCGGAGAGGACGGGATTTGGAGTTGGGCGATGATGGCCACTTCAGTGGAGCCGGAGCAATAGATGGGATTTTCAGGAAGCCCGATAATGGTCGTGGCTGGATTTTCTCCGAAAGGATCTCCTTCGACAAGCAAGGGGGTGAGAACACCATTTTGGGAGAGGGCCACGACTTTCTTTTGATTGCCCCCGGCCGAGTCCTCGATCCGGGCAGAGAAAAGAAAAGTGTCTTGAGTGTCGCTGACAAAGGGAAAGTCCTGATCTGAGGAGAAGCGGAAACCGGCCTCGAGTTCTCCTGCAGGTCCGGTGGCAAGCGCGATCAATTGCGGATAGCGCGCGTGTCCGGCCAGAAGGGCCCCAAGCTCCTGATCTGCTGATTGCGCCTTCGTTCTTAGTATGATTTGGTCCTCTCCAAACATGGTGTGGCTGGAGGTTTCGGTGAGCAGGTATTGGAGAGATTCATCGTCTCCCGGTAGCTGCCTTCCGTGCTTTGCGCTCTCTTGACCACGGGTGTGGATGGCAAGCTTGGGACCCTCTGAAGTCTCGACAAGACTCATGTGTTGGAGATTTCCTTGTGCCGATAAAAGGGGGGGGAAGAGGGTTTGATGGCTTTGAGCATGGGCCCTCGAGACCCACGAGGTTCCCCGGATCATGAGTTCCCGGAAGTTGGGTTGCGACCAGGTCCGCGCGTCGTGTCCATTGGCATGATAGAAGACGCGCCCGCTTCCCTCGTGTCGGACCCAGGTGTAGGGTTCATCCCAGTTGCCAAAATCGTCCCGATAAGCAAGGAGGACGATATCACGATTCAGCGTCTGGTGGAGGTAGGGCTCATCGGCACTGGTGTAGGGTTCAAGACCTTCCAAGATGGGGTGATCTGGTGCGAAGTCGTAGGTCCCGCCATCCGTGAAAGGAAAATCGGGATGGCTGGCGAGATTCCCGGGATACGACTCGGCAGACTGAATGAGCGGGGAGGTAAATGTTTGGATGGCATGGTGCCCGCGGAAGGATGCTCCCAAAAGCCGGCTGAGAGTAGGGTTGCCCCGGGCGACATAGGCAATCACGTGCATCCCGACCATGCCCCCGCCATCGCTGAGGTAGCTCTCGATGTCGTTACTTTGAGCAGCGGTAAAGACCCCGTGGTTTCCGAAGAAGAAGACCCCGTCGAATTGCCTGAATTTCTCAAGGTTGAGATCGTTGGGATTGATTGAGGTGGTGAATTGAATGCCACGTTCACCAAAATCCCGACGAACTGAAGTCATAAAAGATGCCGGCCGGTGGTGGCTGTTATTCTGCCTGGCATAGTAGAGGAAGCGATCGGCGGTGGGCGCAGAGTCGCCACTTTTCACCAGAACCTCAACGTTTGGTTCCGCCTGAACTTCCGAAAACAGAGAGAGGGCAAGAATCGCTAAGAGAGAGAGTTTGTTCCGGGGATTCTTCATCGTTGGGTGTAGTGCTTTAAAGTGCTCGGCTATCTTAGCTCCAAATTTTTAAATTCTCAACCCGAGATCCGATGCCAACGAATGAGATTCCAAGGCGGAGTGTCAGTTGAAAGTGTGCAGGGCAGGAGGAAAACGTGGGTCTCGAGATCGGTCAAGGGGTGATGATGGCGGAAAGCCGGAAGAACCTTCTTTGCCCGGGTAAGGGCGGGTCGGGAGCACGAATGGTGATGAGAGAGATGCCATCAACCTGCGGGATTCTGGCAAGGGTGATGGCCTTGGGTTCCCAGTTGATGAGGTCGTCGCTGATCTCAGGGACGAGGGAAACATGGGCGAGCGAGGTCCGGGCTTGGTAGGTAAAGGTTTGGCGCGGACCGTCGCCCCCGCTGACCACGGAGCTGGACCAAAGGGGACCGCGATTGAGGTCTGATCCTTGTGAGTAACGGATGAGATTGGACTCCGTTTCGCCGGGGGCGATGTCAGCAGGACGGGTCCCGGGTTTGGTGGAGGTCCCGTAGTTTTGCTCGGCCCACTCGGTGAATGAGATGTCTTCCGGTTGGCCCGGACTGCCAGCGCTGAGGTTGGAGGGACGCCAGCTGGCAGCTTGCCCTAATGAGGCCGGAGGTGTGTCGGCTTGCAGTAAAACAAGGCTCGGGCCCATGCCGTCCGGTGCGATCGGCCAGGGAGCCTTGTCGTTGTAGGAGAACGTAAAAATGAGGTCTCCCCCGGGGGTGAGGAGCGAAAGAGTTTCGCCACCATTGGAGAGATTCGATCCGCGTTCGAATTCACCTAGAATGAGATCATTGAGCCCGCTGCCGTATCTTGCGATGAAGGCGCTGCGGTTACTGACGATGAGGGCGCGGCTTCTTGGGCCGATGCTGCTGCCTTGGGGAAAGGTGAAGGTGAGCCCGCGGTCAAAGGTGCAATCGCTGAGATCAAGAACGATTGTCGAGGTGTTGAAGAGTTCGAGAAATTCGTAGTCATCCTTGTTCGTCGAAGCGGCCAGTTCCTCCGGCGATGTGGCATCGGACGGGTGGTAATGTATTTCAGAAACAAGGAGGTTTTGCGAAGAGGCCGAGTTGGCGATGGTATAGTAAATCTCGTTGAGTGCGGACCATTGACCTGTCTCGGCAAGGACCCGGGACTTGATGAGAGTGCTCCGATGAATGGGGAGTGCGCCATCGTAAGGCCGCGCAGCCGCGGATACCGAGGCGGGGCTCTCGGTGCTGGAGCTCAAGGATGCTTCGATCAAGAAATCGCTGCTGCGGATGGAGCGATTTTGTCCGTGGATCGCAAGGACATTTCTTCCGACTTGGAGTTGTCCGATCTGGGCTGAGAGATCGAAGGGCTCGAAGCGAACGGCATCAGGATCGGAATTTGCCGCAGAAGCGGTCGCATCCCAGGTGGCTTCCCCCAAATTTTCCCAGGCCACGAGGGAGCCATTCAGGTAAGCGCCGAAGCCATCGTCAAAGCGCATTTGGAGTATGAGCGAGCTGATGCTCTCAAGCGCTGCTTGGTCGGGGATGGCAAATTGGTAGCGAAGATAGACGGTGGCATTGGTATCCCACATGGCATCAAGCGGAGTGGAGATGAAGGGGCGGTAGCCTTCGCCGTTTCCTCGTTCAAAGCCGACCCCGTTTGTGCCGCTGATCCAATCGTCGATGTTGGAAGGATCGGCAACGCCCCGCCAGGAGAAGCCAATCTGACGATCGATCAGCGCGTCTGGAATCAGCGCCCGAAGAGGAGAATTTTCACCGACCAAGATGAGTTGGGAGGTCTCGCCCGGGGTGCGTGGATCACTTCCATCCGTGGTGTAGTAGATCGTTCCTTCCTCGGTGTCACTGGTGACCCTGATTTCGATGGGCGTGGCTGAGAGGTTCAGGAAAGGAGTGACAATCGGGGCGTTGAGGCCGGGGTAAAGGCCAACGCTTCGGAATTGATCGAGGACGACCCGGGTGCGGTTTGGGATGAATTGATTTCGAACCCACGCGACGGCCGGGAGCCATTCCTGATTGCGGGTAAACGGGAAGGGACGGTCAAGCTCCAGCCAGGCTTGCACACCCCAGCGGGCAGATTCAGCGACGACCGGAGAGCGCACCGTTTCGGTGTAGCGATCCCAGACTTTGCTCAAAGGCTCGGTGGTGAAAGTGCCGCCATAGAAGAAGTGCTTTTGAAGCCGATCGGCGAAGAACAGTTGGAACTCGGGATAGCGCCTGAGGGCATCATAAATGAACCCGGGAGACTGGCTGTTCGCGACTTGGGAAAAGTCATTTTCAAAGGTGCGCACTCCGGAAAACGGGATGCCCATCGACATCTCGGCGTCCCAATTATAAAAGAAAAACTTTGAGGTTCCGTTGCGGCTCTTGCGGGCGACATACCAGTTTTTGTCGTCTAGGAAGGTGGAGACATCCAAACCATCGAGGTAAAAGGGGGAGAGCCAGTCCTCATCACTGGCCCAGATCCGCTGGATCATGGCATCAGCGAAGTTCTCAAGATCGAGGTATTCTTGTATCGCTTCATATTGTTCCGTGGAAGCGATGCCATTGCGAGCGAGGGCGATCAGACCCTCCCACGCGAGGCCGTCTCCGGCTTCCACTTCTTGTCCATGTTTGACGACATCCCAGTCGGCGGGATCGCCGCCATGATGGTCGGCGTTGTAGTGCTCATGGGGGAATTCCTGCAGTTCATAGAGGCCCCAGTATTGACCGTTTAGGAAGACATTGACGTGACGACCATGCGGGGAGGTCTGCCCCATATCGCGCTGGAGTTGGTGAAGAAACTGATTGCGTATGAAGGTGGCCTCATCCCATCGGCGGTCGAAGGTCCAGGCATCGTGACCACCGCCGCGAAGGAGGATGGATTTAAAGGATCTCACCCGTGAGTCGGGAAAGAGGTCATGTTCGAGCCGTGAATCGCCATAATCGTCGCGGAAGTAAATTCGGAGTGGTTTCTTGGGGTGTTCCCGCGAGTTGCCACCATGGATGCGCATGCCCGCCGGTTCGTGGATAGAGTCACTTGGATCCGAGGGGTCGAAGTATTCAAAGTGAATCTCGCGTTCGCTGCCCCGGCCTTTGAGGTTGGGGTTTTCGTAAATGCCAGTCGGCCCAAAGACGGAGTCCTCCTCAAAGGAAAGGGAGACCACGGGAAGTGCTTTGAGGGCGTCCTCGATCTCATTGCGGTAGGTGAAGGAATCTGTGATTGCTGGATTCATTTCGGTCTGATTGATGATGTCTCCGGTGAAGAGGTAGCTTTGGGCATCGACGTTGGTCGGAACGAGGTTTTCCTTGTAAGCGATCGCTCGGACGACGGTGCTCGATGTCACAAGGAACGATCCGGTGTAGACAATGCCCCTTGTCGGAGACGGCTTTGAGCCATCGAAGGTGTAGCGGATGGAGGCCTCGGGCGTGGCGGAAGAAATCTCAGCGACGAAGAATCCGTCGTAGAACCCACGCTTTTTTGAGAAGACGGTGTCGGCGACAAATCCCACGAGCAGGTTGGCATTGAGCGCTCCCGGGGTCGCCGGGCTAAAGTAGCCGCTTGGATCGACCCCGTTGGTGCCGTAGGAGATATCGCGGCGCTGCTTGGGGTAGTCGAGATATCCCGAGATGAACGCGCCGGCAGGATCGCTCAAGATGAGGGAGCCGGAGGAAGCGGAGAGGACGAAGTTGGTGTGAAGTCTCGTTCCGGTGGTGCGGTCTTTGCCCGAGGCGAAGATTACGAGGCGGCCATTGGCAAGGAGGCTGGTCCCGGTAGGTAGGGCCCATTTTTGGGGGAGTTCGGGGTCATCGCTCAGGGTGAATCCCGAGAGGTCGAGAGGGGTGAGGGCGGGATTATGAATTTCAATCCAGTCACTCGAGTCGCCATCCTCGTCGCTTAATGAATCACGATTGCTGGCAAGGAATTCCGAAACGACGGGGGCGCCATGGCCCTCTTGAAGAATACCGGCACTGATCAGCAGCACCAATCGGATTGCGACTTTGAAAGATTTCGATGACCGCTGATGCACTCTTTTCAAGGATGGGCCTATCTCGGAAAAGGACAATCAATGAGTTTCGTTCTTTTGGAATCGGGACAGTCTGTCGGTTTCAGGCCAATTGAAATGAAAGGACAAATCCGTGAGTCGTACTTCCCCAGGATTTTGAGAATATCTTAGAGCGATCCTTGAACTCTCGGGCGCCGTTTACAAAGCGAGAACCTCGTAATGGTTTTGGGGCTCTTGGCTATTTGAGTTCGCTCCGGAGCCTCGCGGATTACCTGCGTGACTCTTCCGATCTGAGCGAGAAGATCAAGGGACACGCTTTTGACAAGACCGGTTTCCAAGGCGCGCTTGATTTCTATCGTGGGCAGCGCGCTGAGCGGCATGAAAAATTGTATGTCGAGCAGCAGGTTATGGTGGCTTTTTCAAGTCTTGAGCAGGTCGATCCAATCCTGCGTGATCGCGAAATTCTAGGCGAAGCTGCAGTCAAACTCATGAAAATTCTCCCCGAATCCATCGAGAATGGTGTCGCTGTCAGTCGCGTGCTGGCTCAGCTTGGCGAGAGGTTGAGGCTGAAGAAAAAAGAGACCAAATTATCTCCAAGGAGCTCAATCCGCCCGGTCTCAACCGTCAGAGTTCGCAGTTCTCGAGAAGGGGATCGGTATCGTTCTGGGCAAAGAAAAGTGGAACGGGAGCTAGACGCATGATGGCGCCGTTGCCTAGGGTGCTGGGATCGGATGACTCTGCCTGTGATTCTCTAGTAGACTCAAAGAGAGCGAGTGAGATGGTGGTGGTGGTTCGGGAGATCCCTACGCACCTTCGGAACTTGCCACTGTAGTTTTGAAACCCCGAGCTAAGTGACCTGTGCACCTTCGGGGCTGGCCAGAAGGGTGAGGTGAGCTCCCTTGGTCATAGGTGGGATGGTCGGGAAACTTCGAAGGACTGCAGGTGAATAGCCACGGGCCTTGGCCCGTGGATTTGTGGTTTGGAGAGATCTTTAGCTCCGAAGGTGCGTAGGTGAGGTGTTCAAAATCAGACAACTAGGGCTCGATCACTTCAATCTTTCCGACGAGGTGTTCGCTCATGGCGGTGAGATCTTCAGCGGGAATCCAGAGTTCTACGTGTTGCTTACCGCGAGCAATTTTCGCGAGTTCTGAACTTCGAGGCCTTTGTTTTTCAGATGAATGATCGTTTCCTCGACGTCGTTTGGGTTGAGGTTGACCCCTCGGCAGGCGTCTTGGATGAGGGTGACTCGAAAGCCTTCCATAAGGGCATCGAGGGCCGTGAATTTGAGGCAGTAGTCGGTTGCGAGGCCGACGAGGTGGACCTCGGTGACCTCCTTCCCTTTGAGGAGTTCGGTGAGACCGGTGGCTTTGCGGTGGCCGTTGTCAAAGAAGCCGCTGTAGCTGTCGATCGTGGGATCGCTGCCTTTGCGGACAATGTGATCGAAATGACGGGTATGGAGTTCGCTTGGGAATTGGGCTCCTTCGCTTCCCTGAATGCAGTGGGCGGGCCAGAGGATTTGCTTGAGGCCGTTGAGGTCGATTTCTTCTCCGATTTCTTTGTCGGGATGGTTACAAGCGAAGCTTCCGTGGTCGGCGGGGTGCCAGTCTTGGGTCGCGATGACGAGGTCGTATGCCGGCATCAGTTCGTTGACGATGGGGAGAATGTCATCTCCTTCCGGGACGGCAAGGCTGCCGCCCGGGAGGAAGTCGTTTTGGATGTCGATGACGAGGAGGGCATTCATGAATGGGAGCCGTTGGCGGTGAGAAGTTGGCGTTTTGTGCGTTCGAGAGCGGGGTGGAGTTGCATAATGCGCGGATTGGTTTTGAGATCCTTCCAGTTGGCGAGGGCTTTGTCGCGAGTGGTCGCGATTGCTTCTTGAGGAAGGATGCGTTTCCCCTTTTTTACGGCTGGGACGAGGAGCGCTTTCGTTCCTTCGGGACGAGGTGTTTCGGCTTCGTTAAAAAGGATACGGGTGTAACCTCTGCTGGCGATCTGGATGATGCCGGGGTTGGAGACTTTGATGAGATCGTTCGAGAGTTTGATACGGTATTTCCAATCCTGGTTTTCGTCACGAATGGCCCCGAGTTTGTAGACGCCGCCGAGGGCGGGTTGGTCGGCCGAGGTGACGAGTTGGGTGCCCACGCCCCAGATATCGATGCGGGCTCCGGCGGTTTTAAGCGCGCGGATTTTATCGTCGTTGAGGTCGTTGCTGGCGATGATTTGGGTGTCGTGGAAGCCGGCTTCGTCGAGGAGTTGGCGGGCACCGATGCTGAGGGCGGCGAGGTCACCGGAGTCGAGGCGGATCCCTTGGAGATCGTGGCCTTTTTCGCGGAGTTTCTTCCCGGTTTGGATCGCGTTACGGACGCCGTCGAGGGTGTCGTAGGTGTCGACGAGAAGGACGGCGTTGTTGGGCATGGCGTCGGCGTAAGCGTCGAAGGCTTCAGGCTCGCTGTCGAAGCTCATGACCCAGCTGTGGGCGTGGGTTCCTTTGACCGGGATGCCATATTCCATCCCGGCGAGGACGTTGGAAGTGGCGACGCACCCTCCGAGGTAGGCGGCGCGGCTCGCGCTCATTCCTCCGTCGGGTCCCTGGGCGCGCCGGAGTCCGAATTCGAGAACGGGGTCGCCGTCAGCGGCGTCACAAAGGTGGGCGGCTTTGGTGGCGATGAGGGTTTGGAAGTTGATGATGTTGAGGAGGGCGGTTTCGACGAGTTGGCATTGGAGAAGAGGCCCGCGAACGCGGATGATGGGCTCGTTGGGGAAGGCGAGCTCGCCTTCGGGGAGGGCATCGACTTCGAGTTGCCAATCGAGCCTGCGGAGGTGGTCGAGATAGCCGTTGCAGAAGAGGGGTTTGTCATCGCATCCGGTGAGGGTGGCGAGGTAGTAGAGTTCTCTTTCGGTGAAGGCGAGGCCGTGGAGGAAGTCGGCGGCGGGACCGGTGCCGGCCACGATGGCCGCTTCCCCCCCGAAGGGTGCATGGCGGTAGAAGAGATGGAAGACGGCCTCGCGGTCGGCCATCTTATTTTTCCAGTATCCATAACCCATCGTGAGTTGGTAGAGGTCGGTGAGGAGAGGAGATTGGGTCTTCATTTCTTTCGAGAGGTAAGGAGTGTGGTTGGAAGGAGGCGGGCGAACCCGTGGACCAGAACGGTCGTTAGGAACTTGAGATTACGAAGGAGGAGGCCTTCGATCTTTTGTGGGAGGGGGATTTTCATGCGGTGTTTGGGTGGTGGTGAGGTTGGTTGGGAGGCCTGCGGGTTGATGAGATGACGAACGGAGCTATGCGCTTGGCCATTATTTTTGGTGAGTTGGGACCTAGGGCGTTACTTTGGTTAATTTTAGGACGCCTCGTTGAGGCTGTGGAGCCTTGGGTGTGGAGGAACTGAACCCTGGGAATTTTGAACTCGCGCGAAGCGGGTCAGAGTTCGAAGTTGATCCCTTGTTTCTGAAGCTTCAGGTATCGCGAACGATCGAAGCGGTAGAGGCGGGCGGCGCGGCGGGCGACGTCCTGTTCGACTTCGTTGGTTTCGGCGAGGATGCCGAGTTTGATGACTTTCTTGCGGAAGTTGCGCTTATCGAGAGTCTCTTCGAGGATCAGTTCGTAGAGGTGTTGTAGCTGGGTGAGGGTGAATTTTTTGGGAAGGAGTTCGAAGCCGACGGGCTGGTAGCGGACTTTTCCGCGGAGGCGTTGGCGCGCCAGTTCGAGGATTTTATTGTGATCAAAGGCGAGTCGCGGGAGGTCATCGAAGGCGAACCAGGCGGCGTTTCGCGCATCGGTGGCGGCGGTGGGCGGGTGCTCGATGAGATTGACGAGGGCGAAGTAGGCCACGGTCACGACGTGTTCGCGTGGATCGCGATTGGGAGTCCCGATAGTGGCGAGTTGCTCGAGGTAGACGTTCTTCAATCCGGTCTCTTCCTCGAGTTCGCGTCGTGCGCAGTCGTCGATGTCTTCCCCGATTCGGATGAAGCCGCCGGGGAGGGCCCATTCGTTTTCGAAGGGGGGGAGGGCGCGCTGGATGAGGAGGATTTTGAGGTCATTCTGATCGAGGCCGAAAACAACGCAATCGCTGGTGAGGGCGGGTCTTGCGTAGTCGTAGATGAAGCTCATACTCCTTTCTTAAGTGTCGAAACGACACTTATCAAGAAAAAGGTGTGAAAAATACACTTAGGATTCGTTTTGAAGGATCTGTCTCTCTTGTGAACGAAGGAGGGGATTTGCGAGGTTTTCGGCCGATAAATGACCCGATCGCGGATGAGAAGCCATGACCACCCCATTTGGAAATTGCGGGGACGGTGCCTGATGGGGGCTTCCGGAGGGAAAGAGGATGAGGACACTTCGGCTGAAGGTGTATCCGGAGCTGCGAAACGACTGCAAGCGGCAGGGCGGATCTTAGTTGCATGGAAGCTTGCGCGCTTGCGTGGACTAAAAATCTTTTTTTTTTTGAATCTAGATCTCCAAAGCGGTCGAAGACCCCTATGAATCCCAAAACGGGATCCCTCAAAAAAACCAAAATTAAGAAACAATGAAAAAAATAGCCACTACCATCATCCTCGGACTCTTCGCACTCGCCTCCACCGCCACTGCTGACCATCACAAGGAGAAAAAAGGAGCCAAGATGACCATCGTTGAGACCGCCGTTGCTGCTGGATCATTCAAGACCCTTGCTGCTGCCCTTGGAGCTGCTGGACTTGTTGAGACCATGAACGGAGATGGACCATTCACCGTTTTCGCACCAACTGACGCGGCCTTCGCCAAGTTGCCAGAAGGCACCGTCGCAGAGCTTCTCAAGCCTGAGAACAAAGAGAAACTCGTTAGTATCCTTACCTACCATGTCGTCGCGGGGAAGGTCATGGCCAAGACTGCCGTCACTCTCGATAAAGCCACGGCTCTCAACAAGAAGGATATTGCTCTCGCCGTGAAAGGAAAGTCCCTCACTTTGAATGGCACCGCCAAGGTGGTGAAAGCTGATATTGAGTGCTCGAACGGCGTGATCCACGTCATCGACACCGTCATTCTTCCCCCTGCCAAGTAAGAGGAAACCCAAATCACTTTCTATCCCTAATGCCGTAGATCGGCATCGGGGATAGACAATCCCTCAGGCCGGTCTAGAATCCCGCTGTCAGTGAGCGATCAAGAAGTGATTGAATCCAAGATTGGGGTCCTCCAAGAGGTCGCCCAAGGAAAGAAACACGCCATGGAACAATGCGTGACAAAATACGGTGGCCTTGTCTGGTCCATCGCCCGTCGATACACCAAGGATCACTCCTCGGCTGAAGATATCGTCCAAGAAACCTTTACCGATCTTTGGAAATCGGCCCACCGCTTTAATCCGGCAACCGCAGCCGAGACAACTTTCGTTGGAATGCTCGCCCGCCGCCGTGCCATCGATTACGTCCGCAAAGAAAGCCGGCAGCCCCTTCTCGAACCTCTCCCTGAGGCCGAATCCCTTCCCCACGCATCCCCCGAAACATCGCCCGCTCTCCGTTGTGAGAGTCAGGACGTCCGGGAGGCGCTTAAGCAACTCCCCCAAGAGACCCAACAAATTTTTTCCCTCCACTTTGACGAAGGAATGACTCATCCCGAGATCTCAAAAAAAATCGGACTCCCCCTCGGGACCGTAAAGACGCGCCTCCGCCGAGGCTTGATCGAAGTGCGAAACATTCTTCGCCAAGCTGAAAGCGCGCAACCCTCATTTTCCTCAAACCGATGAGCCCGCAAGAAAAACTCTACCGTTTCGAAGAACTCGAAGCAGGACGAATCCTCGGCGATCTCGATGCCGCAGAAGTGAAAGATTGGCATGAGCTTTCTGAGGAACTTGATTGTGGCCCTGACTTCTCACTTGAACTCATCGCCGCTGCTCTCGAAACCGAGGCGGTCCAAGAAGAAGCCCTTCCCGCAGGAATCGCGGAACTCTTGCGGCAGGGGATTCCAAAATATGCCTCTCTGGAAGAGACTGAAACGGCCATCATTCGTCCCCCAATTTGGCGGAGCTTGATTTCCTCTCCCCAGTCTGGTTGGGCTGCCGCCGCCATCTTTGCCGCTCTCTTTATTGGGATGCTGGCGAAGCAACCGGAGCCTCTCAAACCGAGTGTCAAAACGCCGTCTGAGCTTTCGTCGAAAGCGGCGCGCGATCAACTTGTCGGGAATGCCAAGGATCTCATCGAATCTGATTTCGGAGCGACCGATGCCTACCCGAAGATGACGGGCAAGGTGGTCTGGAGTGATGCTTTGCAGCAGGGTTATATGACGCTCACCAATCTCCCGGTGAATGATCCGGGCGACAAGCAATACCAGCTTTGGATCGTTGATCCAAGTCGGGATGAGAAACCGGTCGATGGAGGAGTCTTCGATATCCCGGCAGGGGATAGAACCGCGGTGATTCCCATTCGGAATCCTCTCGCTGTCACCAACCCCGCAGCCTTCGTGATCACGCTAGAACAAGCCGGCGGGGTCGTCGTTTCTAAACAGGAAGTGGTGGTGGCGCTTGCGACGACTTCTTGAAGGGATTTGCGACAGAGAGCACAGAGGCTTGTCCTTGGAGTCTTCGCTAGTCAAAATCAGGACGGCGTCCTGCTTTGATCTTTCTAGACAAGTCAGGGTACCGGGACCTCCGAGGTCCAAAGCCCTCGACTTCAGTCTTAGATTTTAGAGGGAAGTCTCCGACTTCAGGCGATCATGCTCTAAGAAACGGGGCAGAAATTAATCAAGGCGCTCGCGTGATTTCATGGTCTTGGTCGTGTGGAATTTCGCGGAAGAAAATTACGTTTAGGCGGCAGCTGCGAACGAGAGGCAACCGTAGTCTCTGCACTTTTGATTCCTGCCACTTCGCAGCAGAGAGAAGAAACGTTAAACGACACCATTCCTTAGCCAAGTTCCCCCTTCCCGGTTCGTCTTGACTCAAGTTGTTTCTCTACCTGAGAACGGCGCACGACCCAAAGTGCAACTTTCGGCTACCGTCCTCTCGCTCGGATTATCCAGTGTCCCTTCAGGACATCGATCTCTTCCCCAGACTGAAGTCTGGGGCTCTGATCCTTCGTCCTTTCAGGACCTTGTCGCCCGACCGTCATTGGTCTCTAAAACTGAGCACTTTATTTTTGCCAGGCCTGGGATGAATCTTGCCTTCAGCGAAGGCCTTGGGCCTTCATGATTCACAAAGTCCTAGATCTGTCGCCGAAGGTGGACTTAACCCTATTTTTTTTCCTTCTGAAGAAAAGAGCGGACGAGGGCGGTTTGTTTGGAATCAAGGATCTCCCAGCAGGCGAGTCCATTGCCGACGAGTTCGAATTCGTCGAAGGTCCAGACGACCTGGCGGTTCTTGTCGAGTTCGACGATTTGAGGGTTTTTGTCACCGGCGTGGCAGTTGCCAATGACAATGTTTCCGTTGGAGAGTTCTTGAAGGTCGGTGGTCCAAGCGAGTTCAATATCGGTGCCGGGGATTTTCTTGGCGATTTCCCAGACGACTTCTTTGTCAGGGGTGACTTCGAGAATGGAGTTGCCGCTGCCGGTGGCGATGAGGGTGTTGCCGCTCTTCAGGCGGATCGCTCCGAAGACGCGGGTTTTGGTGGCGTACTCCCACACGATTTTTCCGGTGGCGTCATATTCGGTGACGACCCCGGGGCTTTCGGCACAGGAAAGGTAGTGGCCGTTGGGGAGGATCTCAAGCATGCGGGTCTGATGGCGACCGTCTTTGGGAAGGGGGACTTCCTTGACGATCTTACCGGCTTTATCGAGGTGGACGATGCGGCCAAGGCCGCTCTCGGCAATCATGGTGTTACCGTCGGCGAGGCGCTGAAAGGCGTGGACGCTGGCACCCTTGGAGTCGTGCTTCCAAACGATTTCCTTTTTAGGGGTGATCTCGGAAGTGACGGACCAAGAGTCGTGGAAGAGGATGTTTCCGTCGGGAAGGAGTTGGAGGTCGTGGTGGCCGGTGTGACCGCTTTTGGGGCCTTTGGTATCATATTTCCAGATGACGGAGCCGTCGGGTTCGCAGATGGCGAGAAGGTTTTTTCCGTAGGAGGCGCCGACGAGGATGAGGCGGTCTTCTTTGGCGAAGAGGGCGAAGGGGAGCAGGAGGAGGATGGTGATGAACTTCATGAATTGGGATTATTCATACGCGAGGTCTTGTGGCGATCTTTTGCGTTTTTGCCTGGGGGATGGATCAACCATGAAAAGAACGAAAAGAACGAAAAGGTTGAGGGGCTTGGTTGAGAAGTGTCCGAGACGGTCACGCCACGGGTTAGAGTTGGTAGCGGAGGTTTTGTTTTTCGCGGCGGCGTTTTTTTCGGTGCGATATTTGCCGGATTTGTTTTGGGGTAAGTTCTTCCTCGTCGCGGCGTTTTTCGCCGCCGGCCATGATGGTGCCGAGGGGGTTAATTTCGGCCACGATGGTGGCGAGGTTGAATTCTTTGATTTGGGCTTTGATGGACTCGGGGTTTTTGTAGGCGAGAGGGGTTTCGCTGAGGTCGGGCTTTCCGTTGAACCAGCGAAGGTCGATGTCTCGGGATTGGTGTTCGATGAGGTGGCGGCGGTGGTCGGTTCCGCGATGCTGTCTCATGAGAGCGGTGCGGGAGAGGTTGCGGCCGGCGCCGTGGGGCGCGGAGGAGTGGAATTTAGGGTTGTCGTTTCCGAGGACGAGGAGGATGGGCTCGGCCATGTTGAGGGGGATGAGTCCGAGGAGGGGGCGGCCTTGTGCGTCTTTCCAGGCGGGGGTGGCTCCTTTTCCGTGGAAGTAGGTGCTGCCGCGTTTCCAGACGAAGTTGTGTTCGTTTCCGATGGTTTCGATTGGGTCGGCGCCGATGCGGTCTAGGAAGCGGGCGTGGATCGTTTCGTGGTTGGCGCGGGTCCAGCGGGAGACGTATTGGAGGGCTTGCCAGTAGTCTTGTCCTGCGGGTGAGTTGGCATCGAGCCAAGCGGCTTCTTGGGGGATACGGTCGGCGCGTTTCGCGGTTTGTTTGATGGCGGCCTCGAGGCCGCGTTTGTAGAGGTGGGGGCCGAGGCTGCGGGAGCCGTGGTGGATGGTGGCACGCTCTTTGAGGCCTTTGAGGAATTTGTTTTCCCAGATGTCTTCGTGGAGAACCGGGTCGACGACGAGGTTATGGTAGTGTCGCCCGCCGGGGCCGAAGCGGGTGGAGGTGGTGAGGGCATCGAGTTCGGCGGCGACGGAAGTACGAGGTTCGTAGAAGGTGGCGAACATGGAGCAGCAGATATCGGCGGAGTGGGCGGCGGGGATGATGGCATTCTCGACGGCGATGACCCCGCCGACGGGGGTGTCGGCGGGGGCGGGACCAGCTGGGCAGGCGTCGGGCATGATGGAGCCGCCGCTGATGATGGGGGCGCGGAGGAGCTCGGCCATTTTTGAACGGACTTTGGTGAGGTTTGTTTTTTCTTCTTTGGTTTCAGCGCGAATCGCTTCGGTGCAGGGGGCGGGCTTCTCGCGCATTTCGAATTGGGGAGGGGGATCTCCGAATTCGCGTTTGAGGAGCTTGAGGATATATTTTCGGCTAATGATGCCGCGGGTTTGTAAGTCGGCGATCATGGCGAGCATGTCGTCGATTTGGGGTCCGGGGCGGTAGCCGGTTTTGAGGAGGTCTTGGGCATTCATGAGGCAGGTAGGAAGTGCGACCAGTCGTTGATCTGGTGCTTGTTTTTGATGAAGTGGGTGATGGGCATTTCGGGTGGCCTGACGGGCTGCCGAAGGAGTTTGAGTCCGGCTTCGCGCGGAGTGCGGTCAGCCTTACGGTTGTTGACCTTGCGGTCGGAGAGGACGCAGTTTTCCCAAGAAGTAACGCCTCCCCGCGAGCTGGGAAGAACGTGATCGATATTGGCGTCTGAGAGGCTAAGTTGTCGGCCGGTGTATTGGCACTTACCGCCGTCGCGTTCGAAGAGCCCTTGCAGGCCGAATTTGAGGCGCTTCCGCGGGACGCGGTCGAAGTTGCTGAGGATGACGACGGTGGGGAGGCGGATCCTGCCATGGGTGGTCCCGATGGAGGCGTCATTTTCCCGGACGGGGAGTTCTTGCCAATCGGCCCAAGTGAGTGGGACCATCCAGTCGGAGCTTTGAATGTCGAGGGCGGTCACTTGATCATTCATCATGGCACCGAGGACCTCGGCCGGGCTCGTAGCGGTGAGGGCATGCCAGTTCCGATTGAGGACAAGGACGGTCGTTTTATGGAGGTGGGCGGACATTTTAGATGGGTGTGGAGAGCTTGGAGAAGTGGTGCCCGGGGAAGGAATCGAATCTTCATTTTCGGAATCAAAGTCCGAAGTAATGACCGTTATACGACCCGGGTTGAGGATGTTGAAGCCTCCATTTGATGGACAAGGTTGGCGCTTTGAGGCTACCGGCGGGAGGCCCGTGCTACTTGATAAAGGGGGTGGCGGAAGCGGGAATCGAACCCGCGTGATCCGGCGTATGAGGCCAGATTGAGAACCAACACTCTTCCCGCTCAATCAATCACTTTGGAATGAGAGTGATTTCTTGCGTAAATCAAAACTGATTGTTTTGATGGAAATGCAAATTCAGGAGTTAAGAGGTATTAGAAATTATGAGTGAGTCACAGATTTATCGATTTGGTTTTTTAAGAGTGGATGTGGCGGGGCACAAAAAAGCCCTGCACCGGAAGGAGGAGCAGGGCGACTGGAGATGAGAAGTGAAAGAACTTCCGGTCTAGACCCTACGATGAACGAGATGGAACATTGAAGGCATCCCATACGCACAACCTCCTGTCTCACGAGCAATGCTCTGAGCGGTGATTTGGATGGATTTGCTATGTTCGATCATGGGTGCTTGGGTTCGCTGGACGAAGGCTGAATTACTGGGGTAAATGAGTCAAGATATTTTATAGATGAAATGACACATCAATAAATCGTGAGCTGTTGGGATTTTCTGAATTATGGGGAATGCTTAAGGGAATCACGTGGGATTGTGGTGGATCTCATTGCGTATTCCAGTTAGAGACAAGCGATGGCGACACTATCGGGACGCTTCATGGGAGCCATTCTTGGAGCTACGTCGGGGGCTGGGTTTCTTTCTGCGGATTCGGTGTCCGATGATCTTTTTCCAGGCGACTGGCTTCTGGACACCAAGCTTGCTTATTCGCAGCGGATTCTCTCGCAGCAGGAGACGATCGTGAACAAATCACAGTTTATTTTGGAACCGTATCGGAATGGCTTGCTCGAGACGGTAAGATCTACCTCTCAGGGCACGCTGTTTACTCCCACTATCGCGGGCGCACTGACACGGCTGGCAAGTTTCCAATCTCGGGTCGCTTCCCTGACCAGCACACCAGTGGCTGCAGTGGTCAGGAAGAGATCCTTGATGTCGCGACGGTTTCGCTGACCTACGCGCCTACCGAATGGGCCCGTGTTTTTGTCCGGGGAATTTATCCTGATCTCCAGTTCCCGAGGCAGGAGGCTTCGCAGATTCGTGAGGCTTTTGTGACTTTTGGCGATCTGACGCAGTCGCCCTGGTATTTGTCCGTCGGTAAAATGGCCGTAAATTTTGGTCATCAGGGGGCCTACAATCCGATCACGCATTCGGTCAATAATCACTTCTACCAGGTTGATACCCGTGATGCGGCGGTGGAGGTGGGATATATGTCGGGCCCCTGGAAGTTCGCGGCAACGGCCATGAATGGCGGGCGGCAACTCCGGGTGGCGGACACGCCTGACAGGACCTTTGGCCGTAATTTTGCGATGAGCGGCCAGTCTGATTTTTCAGTGGCCGAATGGCATTTTCGTTGGGTGGGGGTTATCTCTACTCGAGTATTTACGAGAGCGATAATGCGATCCATCCTGGGGTGAATTCCAATGCTCTGCCGACACGTCAGCGTAATGGGGTGGTGAATGTCTGGACAGAAGCGACGGGTGGCCCGGTTTCCTTGCTGGTGGAGTTAAGCCAGAATGAGCGAGACTGGCCGGCGAGTGGCGCGTCAGTCCAAGCGTTGACCTTAGGGAGTGCCTATGACACCGAAATTTTGGAAAAGCCCACTCGTTTTGCGCTCGTGTATGGCCGGGGGAAACTGGGCGATGATGGTGAGGAGTTTGACTCTCAAATCTGTTGTCAAAATCTTTGGGTGGGGGATTGACCACGGAATGAGCGGAATGGAGCGACAGCTTGGTTGCGTTGTGTAAAGGATTTTCGCCTCGTGCGCTTGCTGAAGCTCCCGGGGGAGATTGACTTGAGGGAGAGAAAGTGGCGGAAGGATGATTTTAGGTGTTCCAAGAGCGCGCGGCCGCCCGGGATTTCACCCTTGGCGTTTTGGAAAGAGGTCGTATTTATCGAGCCTATCGCGGACCGTCATTCTTGAGACTCCGAGCCATTTCGCGATGCTGGATTGGTTGCCGTGGGCGAGGGTCAAGGCTTGGCGGTAGAGTTCTTTTTCGAGGTCGATACTGAGGGTCGCGAAGGCGCCCTCCTCCAAATCACCATTGCTGGCAGCGACGAGGCGGTGCTTGATGTGTGTTTTAAAGCCAAGGTTTTCTTCGCTGAGTAATGAAGTGGGTGAGGCCTGGGCACTCTGCTCGACCATCTTGTGAGAGATCGTGAAGCCACGCGCATCGAGGAGGGCACGGCGGACGACGTTCTCAAGTTGGCGGATATTGCCGGGCCAATTTTGCGTGCTTAGAAAGGTGATGGCATCCTTATGGACCGAAGGGCGATCGAGCTTGAACTCGCGAGCATACTTGGCGAGGAAGTAGTTGATGAGTTCCGGGATGTCCTCGGGGTGTTCGCGTAGAGGAGGGAGTTCGATGACGGAGGCGTTGAGCCGGTAGAAGAGATCTTGGCGGAAGGCCTCGTTCTCGATCATGTTCTCGAGATCCCGGTGGGTTGCACTAATGATACGGACATCGACGGGGATTTCCTCCTTGCCTCCGATACGAGTGATGACCTTTTCTTGAAGAACACGGAGAAGCTTGACCTGGGTTTGCGAGGGGAGATCGCCGATTTCATCAAGAAAGAGGGTTCCACCATTGGCCTGCTCGAAACGACCGAGGTGTTTTTGAATTGCTCCGGTGAAGGCGCCCCGCTCGTGGCCGAAGAGTTCGCTCTCGATGAGATTGTCCGGAATGGCGGCGCAGTTGACGGCGACGAACGGCTTGTCGGCGCGATCGCTGTGTTGGAAGAGGGCGCGGGCAATGAGTTCCTTGCCGGATCCGGTCTCACCCTTGATGAGGACGGCGACGGGCTTGTCGGCGACCTTTCCAATTTCCTTAAAGACGATCTGCATGGCGCGGCTGGTGCCGATGATGGAATCTTTACCCGGGTCCTCCCGACCGACTGAGACGGGTTTGGCTTTGACGCTGCTGGAGTCGATGGCGCGCTCGATGAGCTCGAGTAGTTCGGGCATCTCGAAGGGTTTCAGTAAGTAGTCGAAGGCTCCTCTTTTGGTGGCCTCGATGGCACGCTCGGTGGTGCTGAAAGCGGTCATCATGATGATGGGAAGCCAAGGCTGGCTGTCATGAAGAATCGTGAGGAGTTCCATGCCGTCCATGCCCGGCATTTGGAAATCGGTGAGGACGAGCTGGTATTCGTTTTCCTCGGCATCAGCGAGAGCGGCCGCCCCTTCATCGAAGCGGGTCACTTTATAGCCCCGGCTTTCAAGAACCGCTTTGACGCCTTCGGCGAGAGCGTCGTCGTCGTCAACGAGGAGGATGTGGTAGTCGGACATGAGGGGTTAGAGGGCTTCGAGTGAAATGGTGAAGGTCGTGCCGAAGTCGGAGCTTTTGAAGGTCAGAGTGCCGTGATGGGCTTCGACGATATTTTTACAAATTGAGAGGCCAAGTCCGGTTCCCCCTTTCTTTTTGCTGAAGAAGGGTTCGAAGATGCGCCCTTGGTGTTCTTGCGGGATGCCGCCGCCATTATCACTGACGGCGAGCAGGAGGGTGTTCCCCTCGCGAGAAGAGGAAAGGTAAACTTCGCCGCCATTGGGCGGGGAGGCTTCGGCGGCGTTACGCACGAGGTTGAGGAACACTTGTTTGAGCTGTTCTTGGTCAATGTAGGCGCGGCCTTCGACGGTGCGGCCCATGATGAGGGAGGCGCCCCGGCTGGTGACATCCGGCTGGGCGAGAGAGTGGATCTCATCGAAGAAGACCGCGACGCTGGTGCGTTCGAGATTACTTTCAGAAGGCCGCGCGAAGCTGAGAAAGTCCTGCACGATTCCTTCCATGCGATTGGTTTCGCCTTGGATTGCTTCGATTTGGCGACTCATCGAGCCCTCGCTCCGGGCGAGTTCGCCGAGCGCAAAGAGGCGGGCCTTGATGGCGGTGATGGGGTTGCGGATTTCGTGCGCCAGTCCAGCGGCGAGGGTGCCAACATTGGCAAGGTTTTCCTTGGTCGTTGCGATTTCCTCCGCCTTGGCCAAGCTGACCTTGATCGGGGAGAGGAAGGTTTTTTTGGCGAGCGAGCCCATCACGAAGAGTGAGAGAAAGAGCATCCCAAGGGCGATGAGAATGGAATATTGGAGACCTTTGACGAGTGCCTTGTAATCGCTCAGTGAGCTTGTGAAAGCGGTCCGCCGCGAGTCGCCGAGGGTTTGCGCGATTTCAATGACTTCGTCGCGCATCGCCTGGAGTTTCTCAAGTCTCTCAAAGCGCCTCTCTGAAGACCCGATTTGGATCCACTTCCCGGTGATCGTTTCGGCTTCTTTCTCAAAGAGGGTGAGCTTGGCCGTGAAGTTTTCGAGGGCATTTAATTTACGCTCTTCGGGCGCGAAACTTGGTTGAATTTCGATGAGGTTCTTCTTAAGATCACTGATCGTTTCGGCGAGAAGATCGGCGTGCGTTGGCGTTGCTTTTACTTTGACCATCAGAAGGCGAACGTGGCACCGCTGCAATCGCCAGCGGAGTTCCATGGAGGAAAGTTCATCACCGAGCGGTTGGAGGGATTCGCTCATGGATGCGAGGCGTTCTTGGATCTGAGTCAGCGGTTCGGTCCGTCCTGCAACATTTTTTTCCTGCTCGCCGGGATGCATCTCCGCTAAGTAAAAGTCCATCTTGGAAAGAAGCGTCTGCAACAGTTCCTTTTCCTCTTCTTGGTCGAAGATGCCCTTCCGTGAATCGAGAAAGGTGCGAAGTTCTTTGTCGAGGATCTCGAAGCGTTTTGTATGATAATGATCTCCCGTGATGGTAGCCCGGAGGGAGGTTGCCTGGAGCTGGTATATTTGCGCGCGGAACCGGGGTGTGAAGCCCACGTTTCTTTCATCGAGATCTTGTAAGGCGTGATCGACCTCGTTGATCCGGCCGATGGATTGAATGGCAAGGAAGCATGCGCCAAGGAGAACCAGGGCAATGATGCTGATGAAAATGGCGAAGATCGCCTTGAGTGTTTTGTCAGAGGTCATCCGGGAATTTAACGGTAAAGAAACAAGGGAGATTTCCCACTCCCGATACTAGAGGATCGCGGAGGTGGTTTTATGTCTTGGGAGATTCAGTGAAACCATTTTGGTGCCTGAACCCTTGCGGAGGAGAAAGTGGGATTTTCCCCTTAAGCGATCTGAGAGGTCAGGGAACGCCGGGGTTCGGATAATCAGAGGGGCCAGATGAGGGGGATCATCAAAGTGGCGACGCCCCAAAGAATGACATTGAGCGGGAGTCCGACTTTCAAAAAGTCGGTGAAACGATAGTGGCCGAGTTGGTAAATGTAGGTGTTTGTTTGGTAGCCGATGGGGGTGGCGAAACTGGCGCTGGCTCCAAACATAACGGCCACTACGAAGGGGCGGGGATCAACGTCGATCTGCAAGGCAAGAGTGATCGCGATGGGGGTGAGGAGCGCGGCCACTGCGTTGTTGGAAACCATTTCCGTGAGAATTGTGGTGAGAAGGTAGACGAGGGAAAGCGCGACGACGGGGTGGACGCGTCCCATAAGCGGTATTAAGGATTCGACGATGAGCACGGAAGCTCCGGAAGTCTCCAGGGCCATTCCCAGTCCGAGCATTCCGATGATGAGAAAGCACAGGTTCCAGGGGATCGTTTGGTAGGCTTCTTCAAGAGAGAGGCACTTGGTGAGGATGACGAAGAGGGCTCCAGCCATCGTGAGCAGTCCGATTGGGGCGAGCTCAAGACCGGCGAGAATCGTGATCGCGAGAAGTGTGCCAAGGGCGAGCCGTCTTTTGGCCGCAGATTCTGTATGAGGATCGGTCTCGGCGGAGCTTAGAGATTCATGACTGTTCGCAGTGTTCGGGAGGAGGCGGCTACCGATGAAGATCATGTAGGCGGCTCCAATCGCGGCATAGATGAGTCCCAGAAGGCTGATTTCAAAAAGCCCGAAAGGAGCCAGCCCGCGGGATTTTGCGGAGTTGGCGACGACGAGGTTGGCAGAGGTGCCGATTAAGGTGAGCGTTCCTCCCAACACCGTGGCATAGGAGGCTGGGATGAGAAGGCGGGAGAGCGCGATTCCGGTTTGCGAGGAAACGCTCTTCAAGATGGGAACGAGAACGGCCACGAGCGGCGTGTTGTTGACGATCCCTGAAACGGGAATGGCGGAGCTGAAGAGGGCGATGAGAAATGGTCGCTCCCCCTGATGGGCCATTTTGAGAAAGTAACGGGAGAGGGCGGAGAGAGCGCCGGTTTTACTTAGTGCGGTGGAGAGGATGAACATCGAGCCAATCGTGATGACCGCGCCATTTCCGAAGAGAGCAAAAGCCTCGGAAGTTGGCAAAATTCCTAAGACCATGAGAATGACAAGGCAGGTCAACGCGACCAGCTCCGGCGCGAACGCTTCACGAACGAAAGCAAAGAATACCACCGCCAAGAGGACGAGTGTCACTCCGGCATGAGATGTTTCAGGAAGTGGGATCACGGGAGAGGAAGAGCCTAAAAATCACGGCCAGAGGAGGTATCCGCCATTCCTACTGAGAAATACGACACTTTTTTCGGAAGAGTCATCCGTCGGGTTGACCCACAGGGCCTTTTTTAAAACTTCCAGAATTTTTGCGCCGCGATTTTTGCGGTCCGCGATAGTTTCAGCATAGGCCTCCGAGTAGGAGATCGCGCTAGCCCGGCTAAATGCGAAACCGCACGCCCTCCGCGGTGTCGAATGTCAGATTGCCGCGAGCTAGGCTCTTTGTAATCTGACGTTCAAAACCCATTAACTGTCCTTTCTAAAATGATGGAATCACGACCTAATACGGGGACCCTTGTTCTCATCATGCTGTCATTCGCTTCCTCATTGTTCCTGGCTCGGTGCGGCGGAAGCAAACTTCCCAGCTTCGGTGATCTTATCGCCGGAGAAGGCTGCCAAGTATCCGCGATCGGCAAGATTACTGGAGGAGAGTGATGATCGTTCCTGAAAAATGGTATTCTGGAAACCTGTGTCAGGGGAGAGTGGGGTGGACATTCCTAGCGATTCAGAAGAGAGAGCCAATGTCGGGCAGATCTGGTTTGGAGCGCTTGTAGGATGTCTAAAACTCAGGTAGCTTCTCTTCCGACACTCGCGTCTCCATTTCATGAAACTTCTGCGCCTTCTTTGTCTTGTTCTTCCTCTCGTCCTCGTCACTTTGGTCTGGTTGTTCCAGGATGAATCTTCGCCTGATCTTGGTGCGGGAGACTTTTCCAAACGGGACTCGGATGGTGGGGCAAGGGTGGGACGTGAAGGGGCACTCCTTTCTTCCAATGCCTCCGCGAAATTTTCGGGTTGGCTCAGAAGCTATCGTGATGACCCGGTTTCTGCTGATCTTACCAAAGGCGTGGAACTCGCCAAGGAGCGGAGAGAGGTTCTCAAAGGTCTGATTGCGCTGAATCCCGGGCGGGCTCTCGAACTCGCTATTCCAGAGGAAGCGCGCGCAGGTTTGCCCGGAGAGATTGTTGATTTATTGGAAGTACTCTTATCTACGGCGGGGGAATTTGAGCGGGTGGTGAGTTGTTACACCGATGGGCTGGAGCGTCCTCCGGGAGCGCCGGGTGAGGAGAGCTTCGTGTCCTTTGACGGGGATCGCTATCGTGCTTTTACTGATGGCCGGCGCGCAGGATTACAGACGAAAGATCGGATCTCCTTGTTTGGAATCGCGATTGATGATGCGCTGGCCTTTTCACCCGAGCCAGTACGAAGGGTCTCGGATCATGACGGATTGGTGGTGGAAGCCTTTGGCGAAGAGAAGGTTTTTGCGAGCGAGGATGAGCTTGAGCACTACGTCGCGATGTTGGTGGCAGACGAGAATGCTCCGGGTCCAGGCGGACAGGCGGATTTTGCCGAGAGTGCCTGGACCGAGGGAAATAAGAGAATCCTCTATTTGCGCGTTCGTTTTGCCGATGATGATGCAACTTATGAGCCGGTGACTTTGGCGACGGCTCAGAGTGATCAAGATGATGTCGCCGCGCACTACCGGATGGCTTCATACGGGAAGCTGAATGTCACCACGGTCTTTCCCGATATGATTACGCTAACCCTCAATAAGGCGGAGTATGTCGGGAAGGGATTGGGCGATATGATGAACGAGGCCCGGGCTGCCGCTATCGTGATGGGAGATGCCCAGGGCGTGGATTGGAACTATAACAACTTTGATCTCTACACCATTATCTCGGACCGCGGGATTGGCCCCTATGCGGGAATTGCCCAAGTGGGCGGGCGGAAGAGCCACCACCAACGTGGTTACACCTCTCTTCGAACATCGGGCCATGAGTTTGGTCATAATCTCGGGCTTCTTCATGCCTTCTTCAACTACTCCAGTGATCTCAATCCCCGTGGCGTGACCCCGACCAATGGGCTTGGCCTGGTTGAGTATGGCCACCGTTTTAGTGTCATGAGTGCCCAGAGCGGGAGTGACTTTGATAACCCTTTGTTCCCCCACTTTACCGTCCACGAAAAATGGCGACTCGATTGGTTGACGAATGCCGACATGGTCGATGTGACGGAAGGCGGGCAAACCGGAACCTACCGGTTGTATCAAAATGATGATGAGAATGCCACCGGCTTGCGGGCCCTTCGGGTTCCTTCCGGGGGAGCGCTTTCAAAGTATTGGCTGAGCTATCGCACTGCCTGGAAGCGGCCCAACCGAGGTTCGGATAATGATTTCCTGTTAAATGGCGTAGTCTTCAACTGGACCGGGAGTGGTGGTGGCGTTAGTACTTTACTCGACATGACACCGTATTCCAATGAGGGCTCAAGCGGCGGCGCTTTCTTTACTCGCGATAACTCGGATAAGTGGGATGCTGCACTTTTGATTGGTCGCACTTATACCGATTCGGAGAGTAAGGTGAGCATCACCCCAATGGCACGTGGAGGTGCTGCTCCGGATGAATACATCGAGGTGCACGTGCACCTCGACACGGGGGCGGAGATCACTTTGTTAGAGCAAGATTCGTCCTTGCGAGCGATCATCCCGACAGCCGGAACGGCGTCCGGAACCAGTTGGACCGAGCTTGGCTTTGATGACGCGGGCTGGCCATATTCTGGATCGGCGGGAGTGGGTTACGATACCGGGACTGACTATAATCCGTTCTTTGGCGTGAACGTGATCGCGATGCGCTCGAAGAGCGAATCCTGCTACATACGCATTCCTTTTACGATCGGAGGTGAGATGGCATTGGGAGAGCTTGAATCGCTCAAGTTACGCATGCGGTATGATGACGGATTTGTAGCCTATGTGAACGGGGTGAAAATTGCCGAACAAAACGCACCATTATCGCCGACATGGAACTCGGGAGCGACGCGGAGTCAGAGTGATAATGATGCCGTGGTCTTCCAGGAGTTCTCTGGCGATGCCGCTCTGGGCGCTTTGGTGAGCGGAGTCAATGTCCTCGCAATCCATGGTCTCAACAATGGCACAGGAAGCTCGGACTTCCTGATGCAGCCCGTTTTGATCGCGACCATTTCCGGGGCACCCAATGATCCTCCGACAGTCTCACTGGCGGCCAATACCTTGGTTGCGGCGGTCAATCAAGAGGTCACTTTGACCGCGACAGGTAATGATCCCGAAGGTGATCCGCTGGCCTATGGGTGGGATTTTGACATCGCCGAGACCTACGCGCCGGAAGGTCTGAATCATCCTGTCGCGGTGCGGAGGTGGAGGAGTGCCGGGCTCTATGTCGTGACGATCACCTGTTCGGATCGAAAAGGTGGCATCGCCCGTGATCGTGTCTTGGTGAAGGTTCAGACCTCCTGACATAGGGAGGGCTGATCTCCTGCAACGCCGTTAAATAAAGGGCTTGGGCCGGATGTTGATTGAAATTAACGCAATAAGTTGTTGCGCTTCATGGCGCGCTCAGTCACAC
>Ga0222650_1000045_pt1 | contig 118585 bp, 157 predicted proteins | sample AntAcemetagen367_FD_179820 | JGI IMG/M metagenome (GOLD analysis project Ga0222650, IMG submission 179820) | Saline water microbial communities from Ace Lake, Antarctica - #367 | ecosystem: Environmental > Aquatic > Non-marine Saline and Alkaline > Saline | place: Antarctica: Ace Lake... | reverse complement strand
CTCCCCCCCCCAACAGTAGTAATAGTGACATCTGTGAAGTAAATTACTTGAGTAAACTTCTTACCAAACAGGTTGAATGTATAAAACGAAATTGTCTTAGATCCAATCTTTTCGATATTCATAGAGTCAAATGTAATCCCAGAAACTCGACGAACAGCAAGCCCAAGGCAATCTTCTTCTTCATCGTTCTTAGCTGAAAATCTATCAATTTTATATTCGTGTACAGTACGAAGGTAAGCGTTTTGAGAAACTGTAAACATGGTACCATCAATCAGTAGTGCTTTTCGTTTTTCATCTGTAGTCATTATCTATAGTGTTTTATTAGTACACTAGAATATAACTATTATTTGTCTAGTTCATTGGACAAATATGAGAAATATGCAATTAATTACCAAACATTCTCTGAATACAGTTGCTTAGCCTTATCTGATACTTCTTCTACGAACTGATTAGCTTCTCGTGCTATAATCATTGCCTCTTCACGAGTAACGAAATGATCATCAGTAGTAAGAAATCCCTGTTCTTCAGTGCGCTTCAATTCTAACGATTCTTCACTGTAAGGAAAACCAACCATAAATGCAAATGAATATATGCAATTATGATGTCTTCTCCCACATACTACAAACCCACTTGAAATATTTCTTGGCATGTGTGTATGTTCTTTACCATCATCGTAATGATTAGCTGCACATAATATCTTTCTCATATATCTTCTTCTTCTCTCTGTCTATCTGAATAAAATATGTACCAGATAGTTACGGCAATACTTATAAAGAATCTAAGAATACTTTTCACGATAGTTTCTTATCTTTCTTCTCCCATGGTCATAAAATACTATGCAAATAAATCCGTAAAAATCACCCATTCGTTTCTTCTTTTGAGTTTAAAATTTGTATAAAAGTCCAGTTCCAATTAGCCATATTAAAATTAGTGCCATAGCCAAGTCGTTAGAAGTAAGAACATTAAGTTCATCAGCATTGCACTTATGAAAACTGCACTAAACTTCATCGTATCATTGTGTGCTTTTAACTCATTTACAATTAGCATATTGAGTAGTTCCGAATATGGGCTGAATATATCAACATCGGCAGTATTTTTAAAGAATTTATAGACTGGCATTCTAAAGCGAGGGATGAATAGGATAATTGCCGTTCCAATCCAAACACAAGCAATATGGTTAAATCATTTCTTTCTAAATATTATTTGTTAGTTTTGTATTCTTCGTCTTCTATCTTCATGTCTTGTTCCTTTTTGTATTCTTCGTCTTCTATCTTCATGTCTTGTTCCTTCTTTCTCCAAGAAAGTGAACTGAATGCGAAGTCTTTAAAAATTACGTACAAAACTGAAAGACTGATTCCGATAATGATTGCTGTATATACTAGTTTCATGTTATATGTTTAATTTTGTTGTTCAATTTCATATTAACAAAGTTATACTAATCTTGAAACTGTTATTGTTCTCCTGCGATGACGCGGTGGAGGAACTCATCAGAGAAAAATTTCTTGGTTCCTGGTAAAAATATAAAGCGCTGTGCTCGACTATCTAATACATAAGTAGTTGATTTATCTTCACTATGTCGGGTTGACCTACCAGATGATTGCTCAAGTCTGTTTGCAGTTTCTGCGAGATATATGTTCTTTTTTACTTTCAACCTAGCAGACCAAAGTTTAGATGATACGTCAGGATAGCTTAACTTGACAATTATATTAAACCGAGCCAGATCATCAGGTAAATCGACACCCTGTGTAAGTGAAGGTCCTATAAGAACACCATCATTAGGAAACGAAACAAGATCTTCTAAAATCTGCATCTTCTCTTTAGTTCCTTGGTAATCTATCAGCCTACCTCTGTTCTTACATCTTTCAATAAGTGCTTCAGTTATAGCGTAAGTAGTAGTATGAATTATACCACGTTCCCCTGGATGCTTATCAAGAATTGCATCTACGTCACTTACTGCTGCTTCAAGTGCTTCATCTTTATTCCAATAACTAAAATTCGCAGCATTGCGTAAAACAACTGGACTATTTCCTGGATCCCATCCACTGCTTAGGGTAATCACTTCAAGATCATCAGGATCAAGATTCCATCGTTCTATAAGATTCTCTGCTTGTAAAGTTGCAGACATATAGATTCTAATCTGAGAGAAAGGCTGAAAGTGATGTTCAAATAATTTATGATCAGATAGATTATGATATACCCGACGAGTTTCAGTTGACTCAACGACCATGTTATATGTACCTTGTTTTTGAATGATTAAAATATAATCTTCAAGCTTACAGTCATAGTCTTTAAGTTCATCTGCCACGCTGAAAAGTTGTAGTACAGATTTAGGTACACCGCCCATAGCTTCTTTACTTGCTTTGATGTACGAATTATCGTCATTCCCATCTGGAAGTTTTACTTTGAATCTTTCCGCTAAATCCTTTTTAGCATCGTTAGCCATGTTCATCATAGATCTTACTGATTTATGAAGAGTGACAAGTTCTCTTAAGTGGCTTTCGTTATCTCCTATACTAAGCCCAAAGATTTTGTTGATCTGTAGATTATACGGAGAAGTAGGTATGCTGTTGAATTGGGTTGCTATACCCTCAGTTTGAAGGAATGCTTGAGCTTCTCTTATCTTATAAGAAATAGCACGGTCAGCAAAACAAGCAAAGTGATTTTCAATGACATCAGGCAATGAATGTGCTTCATCGCAGAATACAACCTCTCTCTGTTTGAAAGGTGCATATTCACCCATCTTCTTAAGAACATAGTTCATCTGGAGTAAGTAATACGAATAGTTGAATACTGATGTAGAAGATTCTTGTGCACCAGACCATTTTTGCAAATATTCACAAGTAGCTGCACATGGTAAATCTAATGCTTTACGATTAGACATTCCCATTGATCTACAATGACCCAATGAAAATTTCTCTTCGTTAATATGACATTCATAATTATCAATGCCACTTATAGAAACTAAATTTTTATATCTTTTGTCATACTTCTCTTGACTATCTCTTTCGTATTGCTGTTGGAGTAGTTTTTCTGAAGTAAGTATAAAACTTTTCCATCCCTTTCTATCGTATAGAATTTTAGCAAGTTCCATTGCTATTAGAGATTTTCCTGTTCCTGTAGGTGCTTGGAGCAATATGTCAGTCTTACCAGCTTTAATAGCCTTAAGGACTTGAATGATTGCTTTCTGTTGTGAGGGTCTAAATTCGGTCATGTTAACATAATAAAAGTGCAGCCTTATGAATCTGCACCTTTATTATAATATGTAAAAATTAAGTATAGTTTTAACGTCTGTTAACTTTTATACAGTAAGAATATTTAGCAATTTCTGCTATTTGAATTGGGACGAGTATTCTAAATAGAAGTTTCCCATCAGTTGCCTGAGCTACACCAACCTGTAAGATATTTTCTATTCTAGTAAGAGCATCGTTAAGATTATGAAAAATCTTGGCTTGAGTAGTATCAGTCATGACGAACTAAGCCAAATGAACTATACTTGGCATTATCTGTATCAATGTAAGTTATAGATTCAATATCGTGAGTGACCGTGTTCATGATAGCTTTAGTATCACCGAGTTTAATGTGGTGTATTGGTGGTATTGCCTATCGTAGAAGATCCAAAACAAAGCCATACTTATCGTTTCATTCCTAAAAAGTCAAATTTTGTTTCTTGTCCAATAATTGCTATCATTTGTACAGACATATCGTCAATGTCGTCACATCCTAAAGCATTAACTCTATTTGCACAGTACTTAGTGAAATGTAAAAGTAAATGTTTATCGATAAGTTGCATCAATGTATAAACATCTATAACAATTTTGTCCCTAGTCATCATAGCATTAGCAATACTCTGAGATCTTCACGAAGTACTCTACTAACACTTTGCATTCCCTCAACTATTGATTTTTTCTTCTTATTAGAAGAATATTCAATGTCTGAACCGCCTTTAAATTTTGAAGTTTTAAATGCACGGTTTAGAATTTTTTGAGTTGTTCCAGCTATTCCAGCTATATCAGTAACATTAATAATTACTTCAGCTTTATCAAACTTGCGCGACACTTTCATTTACAAACATTTTTAAATATTGTTGAACTGCTTTTTCTTTTTTCTTTGCTTCGATATCAATGTCAATATCCATTCCATAAGTCATTATGTTCTCATAAATATAATCTGAATGTGCTTGTTCTTTTACGCTGCTATCTTCATGTAATTTCTTCGACGAGGAATAATGGAAAAGCGGTGTTATTCCATATGGCCAAGTAGAATAAGCAAGCTTAAATGACTCTTCTTCAGTTTGACCTCCTGTATTAAATCCATGATGATGATAATCGAAAGTGACGGGAACTCCTACTTTTTTAGAAATTCCTTCTGACAAATCCAAAACAGAATACAAGCTGGCCCTATCGTCGTTTTCAATTACTAATCTATTTTTAGCCGCCGAAGAGAGCTTACTAAACTCGTTACACCATCTAATTAAAGTAGAGGTCTTATCTCCGTATGCCCCGTTACAGTGTATGTTAATTGGGTATTGTCGACTTTCGTCTAGTCCCATCATATCCATAATCTCAGCATGCTGATTAAGCTCTTTGAGAGTTTTCTCAACAACTTCTGCTCTTGGAGATCCTAACACATTATAAGGCCCTGGGTGAAAACTAACACGCAGACCGTTCTTTTTAATATAGACTCCTAATTCTAGTAGGATTTCGCCAATTTCCTTTATATCTACTAAATCAGTTAATTCATATTCGCTCATCCATGGAAATATAGAAGAGCTCATCCGATACAGCGTCATATTATTTTTAACATTCCACTCGCAAATAGTAACAAGATCCTTTACATTTTTCAAGGCTAATTCTGACGCATAAACCTTTCCTTTACTAGTAAAAGTCTTTTTGATCATTGTTCGATTAGTCATTATTCTTTTTTCAGATAATTCCAAGTTTATACAGCAGTACCCAAATCTAACTTCGCTCATTCTGTTTTAATATATTAATAAGTCTAATGCTTTCATTATATTATGATGTATTTGCTAATGCTTCTGGTTATATTAATAACAAGGTTTTTCATTGTTTGAACTAATATAATGTTAGAGCTATGAGATTTCTATTTCTTAATTTACTTGCTTAAATGCTTCGTTGATTATATCGTTAAGCTTTGTAATAACTTTGGTTTGGCCTTCTTGTCGAGTTATAGCAAATCCACGTTCGATCATATGTCCTTCTCCTGCAAACTAAATGTGGTCATGAAGACGACTCATTCTATTAAATCATCTATGTTGATAGAGTGGTCTTGCATCAGCTCATACAATGCTTCTTTGTATGTGTCTAAGTTAAAGTCAGCATCATCGTGCTTCCATTGTCTCCAGAAGTTATGCTTCAATTCCCAAATGAATGAGGCCATGTTTGTTGCACTCACGCATCTCAAATGCTCCACTCTATCATCCTCGTTGTCTAAATCAAACTCTAATATTGCTTTCATTTTCTTTGTTTTATATTACCCAAATTCTTCTTTCAACTCCAAGTAAAGCTCTTTCCGTTTTGTTTGATTTCTAACTTTCGCCTCTTCACGACTAACCTTTCTTTTCTCGAACTCCTCATCAGTTTCAGGTCTATCTCTATTAACTGAGATATAGTAATGCGGGTCTTGACTATTGTTTTCACTATAAAACCCCACATCGTAGGTCCTAATAATAAACTATCAGGATTTTCTGGGGCAATCCAGTGAGAATCTCCGTAATTCTTGTATGCTGTTTCTAATTGCTCAACAGTATATTTAGGCTGTGACATTTTCTTTAACTTTAAAAGTTAAGCCTTCTGCATTTTCTTTAAGTAGCAATATTTCTTTAAGAGCTGCTCTTTGTGAATAATGAATAGATCTATAATTCCATTTATCATTTCCAACAACCCTCCAACGAGCATCATACTCAAATTTTACTTTCATACGATGCTGATAGCCAATATATCTAAAGATTACTTCAAAAACGACAAGTTCTATTTCAGGACCACCTAATGCAGAGTTAATACGAACAACCTCCCTTTGGGAAATGATCCGAGATTCTCTGTTAAAGATATATGTACTATTTCTTTTCATCTGCTTTTTCACGTTGGTCTGGAGCGAAGTCTAGAGATACTTTTGCATCTTCCATTGACATTGTCAATTTAGCATCCCTGTAGTGACTTGTATTATACGACATAGATTGGAATGCTTGAGTTGTACCTTTAAGAGTTGCACCGTAAGTCAATGAATTACCAGCTTTAATGCCAATGTTTTGTCCAGCTTTAATTGCGTCTTGATTAGCCCCAAGGTATATGAAGTTCCAGCCTTCAGTTGTCTTACCGTTAATTAATTCAAGAACTTTCTCGTTATTGAATTCCTTACTTGCATTCTCATGACCATCTGTAATAATTACAAATACTACATCGCGTTTGGTATCAACATCTAAGATAGTCTTCCCAATTGCATCATGTAGTGCTGTCATACCTCTTGGTAAAAACGTTTCACGATAGATAAGATCTTCTACATTTTTTACTGGTACGTTTTTATAATCAACTTGGTATCGATCATCAAATTGTACGAGTGTTACGAATGCTTTTCCTTTTGCACCCTTCTGCTCAAGTAAAAATTCATTAAATCCGTCCACTGTTGCTTGTCCAATAGATGACATTGACCCACTTCTGTCGAGTACAATGATGATCTCCGTTTCTTCTTGCTTTTTAGTTTTCTTCTTAGCCATATTAGTTTATTTTTTATATGACCTAAAGAAACTAAAGTTTAAGAATGTTAAAGCCAGCGTTGCTCAACATAAAAATATATACGAATAGTTATCACCAACGGCCAAAGCATTATTGATGCAACAGTTTTGACAATATCTCCGTACATACTATGTAAGACTTGTGCATCGAGTAAAAGCCATAGCAAACCAGCTACAAGATATCCGACGATGTATAATATGATCATTAAAATTTCCATACGTACGCTAATTTTCCTTTTTGTGTTATTACTAATTGTATGAGGCTCTTATCTAATAAGCCTATAAGCTGTTTGTCTAAATAATCTCCATTCTCAATGCCTAAGATATGATTAAGTGTATTCCAAATTACTTCACCTAACTTATCACGATCTAAAGCATCTAACAACCCCATCTCCTGAACTTTGAGAATAAGTATTGTCTCAAGTAGTGCCCAATTTAAAATGTTAAGTTCAAGTCGATCTTCACTTCGTAATGAAGTAACTATCTCCTTACTTAATTCTTCTGCTATCTTTATATCTACAGCCATTACGTTAAGAGTATTCGATTGTCGTTATTCTTAGCCTTCTTCATTGTTTTTGCTAGAGGAACAAAGAGCTCATTAAATATTTGACTAATGTGAACGTTTGTCATGAGCCGTTAGCTAATAGAAGTCTACAATCAGATTCAGACTTACCATCATCTTTAATTGGATCTTCTTCATCCCAATCATCGTCGGAGCTTCTCTTCTTAAATTTGTCTTTTTGACCACTCCAATTATCATCATAATCATCTCCGAACTCTTTCCAATCCTCGTAATCTCTATATCTTGGCTTCATCTTATACAATGCTTAGAAGAATGCGCTTATCTCTAGCCTTTACTTCTTGGTTTATTTTTAATTCGCCACTAATAGTACTAGCATCAATTTCATTTGAAGAATACGGTGGTTTTTGTCTACCCAGCTCTTTGTAGAACTCTGCTTGATCATGATAGTAATCGTATGTTATCTTATTCTTATTTGGTTTCATAATGATAAAATAATCTACATTTGGTGTAGTAAGTGTTGAGTGATGTACTTCATTAATATTCTGTCTCTTATAATTATTAATAGCAAAAAGTTAAAGTTTTGGAACCTTAACCTTGATATTTACCATACTGTGCTATAGCAGCAGTCTTCCATTTTTTAGGATACCAAAATCTTCTTTTCTTTTTATCTACTATAGCATAACATTGGGCTGTGCTGTAATAGAATCTTATAAGGTTAGATTTATCATAGTATGCCTGGATAGGAATCGTTTTGCATAAAGTAAAAAAATGTTGATGTTTAATTGCACTTCTTAGATCATCAAACGGATTTAAGTTTGGTATTCTGCCAATAAGTTCTGAGCGCATATAATTACCCGTACCTGAGAAGATGCTCTGATCTAACAGCATTAAATGAATAGGCTTCAGTCCCTTATAACCTTCAGCTGCCTTCTTTACATTCTCAACAAACTTATCGTATTCTTGAGTAGGATCTGGACCTCGGTTAGTTGCCCAAGTTTCGGCCCATTTCCATTTACCGAATCTCCTTACATCAACATAACTTAATAGTGGTTCTTTGTTCACTCTTGGGTCTTCATCTTTCCCAACGAAGGTTAAATGTCCGTGCTTGTGTGGAGTTAGACGAGCTTCAAAATTACCACTCATTCCCATAGACATTGAAAGTTTTTGAACTCTACCATCGTAATGCGTAAGCGTTAACATTAATTCTTTACCTCGACTTTCAGCATAAATACCAAAGTCGTTTGTCATAGGCATAATATCCAAACCTTTATGATTTGGATTTTTGCGAATGCTTTTAAATCTTTTGATGTGCCGACTTGCACTATTTATATAGTCAGCTGTATGACGAAGTTCTGCTAACTCAGGCATTTACTTGCTTTGAGAATCTAGAAATGTGAGCTGTCTACCAGTAAGTGATTTCTTACCTTTGCTAAATACCTGCTCTAAGATTTCATCAACATTAAGCGGTCGCTGATTAACAAGTGTACTAACACATGGCATATTCGTCATATGTTCATTAAACGGTTGCATTATAGTCACTTTACTTACGTGCATGCCTTTAACATGATATGCAATCGCATTACATGTGTTTACGTCCAGATAAATTATATCAAATCCGTCTTCTCTTAAGTCAAACATTTCCTGAACGTTAATGTCTCCTGGAAGCCCGGCATCTTTGATAGTTTCACTCAACTCAGTGACTGTCTTAAAATTATCTAAATGAAATGCTATTACTGATGAATACTTCATATTGTGATTTGTTTAATTATAACATGGGTTTTAGTATTGTTACTTAATCTGTAAGAAATTTTATTACTCTCTCTGCTTTTCCAGATTGCTTAATGCCTTCAAGAAGTCGTGGTGTTTCTACAAAATTATCAAGGCCGAACTTAAATCCTGACCAGGTATCAGAAGAGAGATCAAGATCATCTACAGCAACCCACTTATCTGATTTATTTATTCTAAGCCATTCAGTAATTTCTGCACATCTGGCAATTTCCAATCTGTAACGATCTGGCATGAATGCATAATCAAATCCATCATCAAGATCTTTTGCAAATGGTGTATATCCAATTGGTGATTTAATAACACCATAATGCTTATATAGCTCTTGCATTTCTTCAAGTGTTGCCCATTTTCTCCAATCAGAAGTAACGACAATTTCAGCATCAGTTTTTTCAATAATGCTATTAAGAACATTTACAGCCTTCTTATTAAAAGCATCAAATCTACTTTCTATTGGTATAGTTCTTAGAATATCATTATTCAAGCCTCTAGTAAAACCAGCAGCTTTCCATTTTTTAATTCGTCCACCCTGCTCGTCATATAAACAAACAACACCATCGTGATCTAAAAATATAATCTTTTTCATCGTTCGTTATTATATTCTATCAATTCATCGACACGTTTAGAAATATCATGTCCAAATGGTAATCGAAATTCCAAATTATTTTGAAAGTTAGTAATCATTCGTGTAGTTGCACGATATAGCATTATCTTAGAACCCATCCCACATTCTTTTTTGTCATGGATAGATTTAATAGTCTTGGCTATCTTCTTATAATCTGTTTTGAGTAATATCTTCAGTTTCTTATTCAGCATTTGACTTTTCTTTCAGTTCTTTTAGTTGTAGATTCATTTGGTTTCAATTAGACCATGCGAGTTGCACTTCCAACACCCCCACCATCAACATTATAGCCAACATTGCCAGTGCCACTACACTTTGGGCAAGTTTCAAATGCGAATGGATAAAGATCTATAAGACCTAATTTATGAAGATGAAATATAGCACCATGAAAAGTATGATTAGTAACAATCTTCCCACCATTTTTTACCAAGAACCGTGCTCGTATAGTGGTAGAAATCCTAGAACCAGATGGGAATGATGTGAATATTTTACCTTCTCCAGCCTCTGTAATTTTACCACCATTAGTAGTGATGTGTTCAGAAATCTTTTTGATGGTCTGGTCTTTCATTTGTTAGAGTTTGATTACATTACAATATAACTATAAATAATGACAAACCTTTGAACTTTATGATGAATGTGCTAATTTAATGTTAGATGAGGCTGAACTAATTTGACCGTATTAGTAATTTGACTCATTGTAGCCTGTATCCTATCATCTATAACATCTGCAAGATAATCAGTCATATCTCTAAGAACAAATGCATAGGTTTGAATTTCTACTCTAATAATAAATTTATCAATAACCGTACCCCATAATTTTGTACAAATAGCATTGCTTACATTTGTCATGAAAATTCTGTTGCTGCTGAAATTCGTAAGCCATCTAGTTCACTATCATAATCTGTTGACTTCCACGATAGCCCACTCCTTACGTAATGTGCTTGGATATATTTATTATCGAAGACATGGCCATCTGGGTACCATTCTGCTACCATCTTAATGAAATCATTGGGTTTCATTTCAGTACCATATTCATCAACAATTCTCCCACTCCTAATAAACTTCATCAGTTCTTTCTTAGATGAATAATGTTCGTTGTCATGGAAGTTCCATAAGAATTTCCACCCAACTGAACATTTACCCAAGTGTACTGTCATTTCTTTGTTGAACTCTGTCCATGGATTATTTTCTTCAAAGGCAGAAGTTCCAGTAATTTTAAACTTACTTATGATTTGAGAAGGTGTAAGCTCAAGATCATTTACACTTTCAATTAATTCAGCCTTCCTAGCCTCAGCCTCCTTTACTGATGGTACTCTGTAAAAATTAGTTCCCATTTCGTTCTTCTAAATATTTTATTCCTCTAGCGCTTATTCCGCTGCTGCAGTATTCTTCGTCAAAGTCTTATAGTGCTTTGAAAACATGTATGGTGCAAAGGCTACAATTAAATGGGTTTTATTACTTCACAGTATACAAATCTCTTTATAAGAACACCTAACTCAATAAGGTGGCCTTTCACTAATGTGAAGGCTCGTTCACCATTCTCAGTCTCTTTAGACGAATCCCACACAAGATCAACTATAGGTAATATTAGATTTGTGTTTACATTTAATGTTATCTGTTGTGCTATGTCATCCATGTTAACCGTTCGTCTAATATAATCATTACAATTGTGGTTATTGGTTGATTTACTGAGTCAAACAACCCAATTCTAATATAATCAAATACTTTAGGATCTACACCTTTCTGTACTTTATTGAATAATGGAGTACAGAGTTCGCCCACTTCGATCGTAATCTCATCTTTAACGGTTGGTTTAACTGATTCTGACATTTCTACTTATAGCATCTGTAATTATGTGTACGATTACGTTACCTCCAATACGAACGTAAACTTGAGATGTTCTGGCTTCATATATAATAATACGATTCGTTAAGCCGTTCAGCTTATCTGTTAATGATACACGAACGGCTGTATGAATTTTATATATTAAAGTAACCAAAATCATCCCTTCATGATAATCATTGACTTCCGAACAGTTTTGTTAACTGCTTGAACACTTACACCAAGTTCTTCGGCAATCTCTTTCGTTTTCATTTCAATGCAGCCAATACCAAATTTCTTCATCATGATATCTTTCTGATTTGGCTTCAGCTTATTAAGAAGAACCGCAATCTTGTTGCTTACATCATCTTGTTCGAATTTTCCATAAACTGATGGATCCTCTACACCTTGATAGCTTGAGTCAAGTTGACTTACTCTAACATGAGCAGCTTCATTTTTAGTTTGATTGCATGGAACCCGAACGGTTCTGCCTTTGTTTGAAAGCGCCCTCGTGATAGTAGCTTTTATCCATATTCCGGCGTAACTGCTGAATTTTCCTTTATCTGGGCTGAATTTTTCCACTGCTTTAATTAAACCGATATAGCCTTCTTGGACTAAATCTTCAAGCGGTAAGCCCATGCCTTGGTATTTTTTGGCTAAGAATACAACTAACCTCATGTTAGCTTCTACTTGATCTTTACTGTCTTTCTTCATTCCGATTTCCTTAAATGCGATACCGTTCATATTGTTTGATTTTTTGTTGTGAATATCTGTTACATTACAAATATACAACAAAAAAATGACTAAAGCCTGGATCCAATGTTAAATAATTGTTAACAAGCACGATTTAAGTATTATATGATGGTTTAGGCAGATAGTTTTGCCATCCAGCTTACTGCTTTGGCACAAAGTTCAAATTCTTCTGCATCCTGACAACGTTCAAGATTAAATTGTAATGCCATAAGAAAATCTGCACGCTTCGCGGTTATGCTTAAATTACCACCAGCAATTAAGCCAATTTCTACAACATCTACGCTGTGGTCTAATGCTAAGCAGATTGCCTTGACAATTGCAATTGCAGTTTCATGTTCCCGTTCTTTGACTTCTGCTTGGAGGTCTTCCAAGTTTGATGCATTAAACTTTAGCATTTACACCTACTTTTATTTTTATACATACTCCACATTTTTCATATGCCTGATCGTCTTCAAATACTTTGATCATATTGTCAATCATTTCATTGACATTGATAAGTGTAAGTTCTTTACTCTTTATTAATTGATATACAGCTTCAATAGCTGCATCTATATTTAATGTTTCAAAATCCGAGTAGAACTCATAAGCCTTTGCTCGCACGTTATGTAATCTCTCGTCTTCCATATCCTTCTTAGCATGCAATTTTGCAATTTCATCCTCCCCTACTCCATGATCCTCAGGATCAAATCCTTCAGGCACGTCCCATATTTCCATTTTGTTTTATTTATCAAGTATTCAATTTAAAGATAACATACAATTCGTCAAAAAGAAACTTATATTCAATTTGATGATTATTCTGCACTATATTAAGACTCAAAATAAGTCATAATTGTTAGCTATACGTAACGTACTCTGCATTCTTATACCATAACTGTTCTAGTATCATTATACTCGTACCAATATATTACATTGTCTTTTGTAATTGAAACGTTCTAGTGTCTTCTAATGATCTTGGTCTTTAGGTTTACTTCTGGTGTACTACTATGACCGTAACTTTTTCGTTTTACTGCTCGTTTAACATTATTGACAACTCTTTTGACGATTCCTGTATTACATCCGCACATAGCCTACCATTTATTTTCTGGGCAGCTTTCAGATGACCATTTGGTTTTCTTTTCTAAATTACACTTACATAAGCCACAGTTAAGATTCTCCTTATGTGGGCATTTTTTACAGATGCTCATTCTAGCATTGGCCTCTTCTTCTGTCACCTCTTCTCCATAGATGATAAATTTTAGAAGTGCAAAAAGAAATTGTAATACTTTCATTCATACATCGTGTTTTTATATTTATCAATACTACCCAATCATTATCTTACCGTCTTTTGCTTTGACACTTATTGTATCACCATCTTTAATGACTCCTCTCAATATCATTTCACTTACTCTGTTTTCAATCAAACGTTCTAACGTTCGTGATATTTGACGGGCACCATATTTAGCACTATAGCCTTCTCCTATGATAATTTTCTTAGCTGACGAGCTTATTCTAAGTTTGTATTTACCCACTTCGAGTAGATTTTCTCTTATAAGATCAAGTTCTAAATCCAAAATACGTTCTATGTCATCTTCTTTAAGCTTATTAAAAATAACAATTTCATCTATTCGGTTTAAGAATTCTGGAGCGAAGCTTTGGGTCATAGCGGCCATAAGCGCGTCTTTTTCAAGTTCAACAGTGTCTGCGATGGTTCTGGTTTTAAACCCAACACCAGTTCCAAAATCTTCAAGTTTTCTACTTCCAGTATTACTTGTCATTATAATCAGACAGTTCCTAAAATCAACAACTCTCCCAAGACTATCAGTTAACCTACCATCGTCTAGCATTTGAAGTAATACATTGAATACTTTAGGATGAGCTTTTTCAATTTCATCGAACAGAATAAGACTGTGTGGCTTACGTCTAACTTGTTCAGTAAGTTGACCACCATCTTCATGACCTACGTATCCTGGAGGAGAACCAATAAGCTTAGAAGTAGAGAATGACTCCATATATTCACTCATATCAAAGCGAATCATATGCTCCTCACTTCCAAACATGTCCTCAGCTAATTTTTTTGCTAAAAAGGTTTTGCCTACTCCACTACTTCCTAGAAATATGAAATTGCCATTCGTTCTATTTCGTTTTCTTATTCCAATACGGTTCCTTTGAACTGTACTTGCGATCTTATCTATTGCTTCGTCTTGGCCTTTGACTTTAGCTTTGAGTCTAGTACCAAGTTCAAGCAATGCTTTGTTCTCCTCTATTCCTATCTTCTCTAATGGAACACCTGTCATTTTACTTAGGATTTGTAATACATCATCTTCTGTAATCTCTGGGGCGTTTCTTATAAGTGAATGTTCCCATGCTTCGTTTGCAGCTTTTATCTTACCTTCGATTTTCTCACCCTGATCTCTGAAGGTTACAGCAGCTTCGTAATCTTGACAATCTACTGCTACTTTCTTTTCTTTGGCCTTAGCAGCCAGCTTAGCTTCAAGGGCTTTTATCTCTTTTGGAACAGTAGAACTAATAAGATTCTTATATGAACCTACTTCATCTATCACGTCAATTGCTTTATCTGGAAAGTAACGATCGCCAATATAACGTTCAGTTAACTTTACGACCAGCTCTATTATTCTATCTGTGTATTTTACTCTATGGTATTCCTCGTACTTATGTCTAATGTTTTGAAGTATTTTAATAGTCTCTGTTTCTGTTGAAGGATTTACCACAACTTTCTGAAATCTTCTATTGAGGGCACCATCTGCCTCAATAGTCTCTCGGTATTCATCAAATGTAGTTGCTCCAATACATCTTAACTCACCACGTGCTAAAGCTGGCTTAATGATATTACTTGCGTCCATAGTACCAGAAGCACCACCTGCCCCAACAAGTGTATGGATTTCATCTATAAATACAATTATGTCTGTGCGTTCTTTGAGTTCTTCAATGATTGCTTTCATCCTTGCTTCAAACTCACCACGGTATTTAGTACCAGAAACTATACTTGTAAGTTCAAGCGTATAGATAATCTTATTCTTTAAAGATCTAGGTACTTGACCTGTATGAATTAGTATGGCTAGGCCTTCTATTAGAGAAGTGTTATGTGAAAGAATACCGTCAGTATAGTAACGATGATCTTCACTATCTACTTCAAGATCATACATCGTTACTTTAGCTTTAGTCTTTTCAATTGATGATACTAAAGATACTCCATCCTCAGTCATAATCTTATCGTCAACATTTAAGTCTTTAACATATACCTCTTTTAGCTTAGAAGTAAACACGATATGATTGTCTGCACATTCTAACCGCAAACCGTTGGCTGTACGGAGGTTATAGAGTTCGTAGGGTACAGTGGTATGTACATTTTTAATTGGTACCCATCCATTATCAGAGAGTACCTCAAATCCTTCTACACTTACACTCTTAACAATTTTTTTCATATAATATTCTTTTAAGTTCTTTCACTATGGGCATCGTTCTCTATTAGTATATTGTTAATTAGTAAGCAATGATTAAATCATCTTATTGAATTCCGCTATCGTAACTTCTGAAATTTCTCCAGTGCTACTGTTCCTAATCTTAATCTTCGTATTAGGACTAACGCATTTACCTACTCCTGCATTCCCGACGAGAATTGGATTATTCTTTCTCCGCCTTCCTAAAATCTGTACAATTTGAGTTATCTCTTCAACTCTTCCAACTACAGGATCTAATTCATCTGCTTCTGCAAGCTTACTGATATTAGTTCCGTAGTTTTCTAAGACAGTTGGAGGAGAAACGAATTTTGGTTTCTTTTTACTACCTTGATTTTGAGAATGTTCTTCGCCCTCTGGATATATGTCTCCCATGCTACTATGTGTATTTAATCTTTATATGAAATCAAAGGGATAATGTTTTAAACACCATCCCTCATTTATCTACAATATAACATAGTTGTCAGAAATATAGTCTAAGAACCTAGATTTTCGTCTAAGAATTCATCAAAAGACATTAATCGTTTGGCTTCTTTGATGTTTGCAGCATCTGCGATAGCATCTATGAATATACCTGCTGGTACTCGGTGCTCACCGTTATACTGTTTATATGTAAATGTTCCTACTTCTGTAGCAAAATATTTCCTAACTTCTTTACCAGGTATAACAGTATCGTTCTTACCTAAGTAAACGTTATTCTGTGTACCCTTCATATTAGAGTCATTGATCTTAGGTTCAAATGACCTTCCAACTACAGCTGGGTTAAATAAAACGGTTTTGATTTTTAGTTGTGCTCCAATCTGATATGCAAAATATCCACCCATAGATGAACCTACGATTATGTCTGGGTTTAATTTCTTGATATGATTGAAGATAGTGTTGTACGTATTGTCGTTTCTATAATCAATGTCAGGTGTATAGACTTCAGTAAATTTAGCCCGTAACCAAACGATCTTTGGGTCATTATCCTTAATAATCGATTCTAATCCGTGTAGGTATGCTACTTTCATACCTTTAAACCTTTGGTCTTCCTAGTAAAATCTTATCATGCTTCTTTCCACCGAGCTGTCTACTATACCATCCGTTACCAGATGCTCCCCCTTTATCTCCAATCCATTCTACCTTTTTACCTAATACCAGGTTTACTTCCACCTCATCTGAGACGACAGGTACATTGTATTTTATAATTAGAATTTCTGCAATCTTTCCAGAAACTTCGATATAATACCCAGGCTTAATAAGTTCTTCACCTCTTGCATTTAGATAAGCTCGTTTAGAATCTTTCTCACCATCGTGTCCTACACCTGAAAATTTAACTCCAAATTTAGTTTTTTTACCAAACATAACAACATCGAAATCTTTATTACCATGAATATCTAAACCTTCCCAATAATTCCAATCTGGATCAGAAAATACATCATCTGGAGTTTTTATCTTTACATGGCCACCAATTTCTGCATAAGCAGTTGCAATTAAGTCAAACAATTCACCACTTAACTCGGGATATTTCTTATGATTAAATTTTACAATCTTACCTCGTTTTGGATTGAAAATTTCACCAGAAGTTCGTTCATTTAAGAACTCGTCAAAAGTAAATAGATCTTTCATTATTTTTACTTTCTTATTTTAGTAATCGTAATCATCGTCATCATCATCACCTTCACCATAATCACCCTCTTCCCACTTTGACTTAACTTTAGTCCAATTAGAATTATTTGGTTTTTGGCTGTCTGTTGGACTCCCATCAACAAGATCAACCGCAAGAGTAATAATTCTGTCTAAGAATTTTTCGTATGCCTTACTTTGAGAAGCAGATAATTCGTAACCTGTAAGTTGTAACATTTCAACTGATCTAGCTGCTTTCATAAATGCAGAACGATATTCTCTTGGAATAGATGAATCTGTCATTAAGTAAGCCATCGCAGGTCCAGCTGTTTCAGCACCGTAATTAGTGAAGAATACATCACCGTCATTAAAATAACGATAGTTGATACGACCAACTGCTCTTACAACTTCTCCACCAACAGTTTTAGCGTTTCCTTTTCCTGGAACAATTTCACTATAAAGTTGTTCAAGTCGTTTTAGGTTTTGCGACTTGGCTTCGTTCAGAATTGATTCTTTCAATTCAATGTCTGCATCTTTAAGACCTACTGCAGAATCTAATTCATACTCTAACTTCCTCTTAGAAGCAGATAATTTTTTAAGCTGGGTTAATAAAACTTCTTTATCTTTACCTTCAGCTGTCTTATATTGCTCGACAGTATCTTTCATGGTCGTAGTTACCTTCGTCCACTCTTTCTGAATCTTGTTAATAGATTTAGCTTCAGCTAGTATTTTTTCTGTTATGTTAAACTCTTCGTATGATTTAATGTCCATCCGTTATTTTTATTTGTATGAAGAGTTTCAATCTCTTCAATTGTGTCTATCCTATCAAATTCTTCAAGCAAAATGTCGAACTTATCGGTTAGCTTATACTTCGTTAGTACCTTTCTAAATGCTTCAAGGTATATACTATCCTGAAATTCTCTGTTATTAATAAACATACTTACTAGTTCATCTAAATTTCTTAGTTTAGCTGCTCTTCCAAATGCATTTATTGCATCTGCTTTTTCTTGTATACCTTCGATCATACGATTCTGTGTTATAGATTAAATTATTAATTTGCTTTAATTTTCTTAGCTCATTTTGCATTCGGCCCTACTTCATCTCCTAATGTTAATCTCCCAAGATAGGTTCAGTGTCTTCGATCGTAAAGCCTGCTTCTACTGTAGCATCAACAAAAGCTTTACCATTCTTATGTTTTTGTATTTCTGTATTCGCAAAATCCAAAAGTATATCTTTACCTTCATTAAGGCTGAAGTAATTTTCGTAAGATAAAACGTCTTCAGTTACACCGTCAAATTTACGTCTTATTGCTTCTCCAGTAGATTTGAATATTTCACCTTTCTTAATCTGACCAAGTCCAGCTTGTACTTTACCTTTGGCAATCCAGAATTTCTGGTTAACCATGTCTTTCTTAGCTTCATTAATGGATTCAGAAACTTTACCAGGTGTAACTTCTAAAACAACTCCAACGATTCCATCAGATGTTAATTTCTTATGTCTTCCTGATGCTTTAATTTCAGAAAACGTATCAACTATTTTAAATGTTACTCCATGCTTTTCGTTCCAATACTTATAGTTGTCTCCTCCAGGTTCCCATGAAGTCTTTAAGTCTTTCATAGCTTTATCTTGTCCGTAGAACCAAGTGTCAACATAAACTAAATTACCACCTTTCATATAAGATTGCTCTGCAGCATCTCCCCAATCTTTAGTGTTCTTAAACGCTTTAAGTATATCCTTAGCACCGAATGCCTTAGCTTCACTTAAAGATTCTGAAATTTGTGCATCTGCATCTTTAATTGCTTTCTTAATCTTAGGATCACCCTTTAGAATATTAATGATATCTTTTACATCATTACCAGCTCGCTTCATTTTCTTAACTACATCAGCTGATACAAGTTTAACTAGGTCTTTAATGATACTACCCTCTCCGTCCTTTATTGCTTGTGCTAAATCAATAGCTCCCATAGCAGTTGCTAATCCGATTAAAACTTCCCAAGAAGGAAGCATGTCTGCAGATTCATTGAACACAGAAAGACCTTCACCATTCTCTATGCTAATCTTAGCACCGGGGTATTTTTTCTTTAAGTCTTCGTAATGTGCAGGGATTGCATCTGCAATCTTAATGCCATTAGTCTGACCTACTACTTTGCCATTATGTATTGCAACGACACTGAAGGGTGGTTGAGGTGCTTTTCGTACACCATTCATAATATTTGACCACTTGGCTTCGTTTAAAGATTCTCTGAGTTTAATTGTACTATCGTATAGTCCGCGAACCCATTCTTCCGACTTAGTGTTCTTCTTAATCTTATCTCCGTATTCTTTGAAGAATTTCTTAACAAACTCTTCGATATCTTTGGTATCTTTAACTAGTGTATCGATCTGAGCCATCAATCCTTCTTCTACTAAATATGCCTTTGCATTTTCAAAAACGAATTCATCGTAATTTTTTATAGTACCCTTACATGCTTTAATGAATTCTTCTTTAGTCCTGACCTTTGCAAGATCTGGAGAAACATCCATTTTTTCTAGTAGTACTACATGTCTTTCGTTAATGAAATCATCAACCCCCTTTAGTTCGTTCATATTCTATATTGATTTGATTATATATCCCAGCTATTAAGTGTTTCTTCTAAAGTTGCATATGATCCTGCTTCGATATCTTGATAACATTTCTTAGCCAACTTGCCAGACAGAAGAAAAGCGTCGACTTTGCTTGAATATAATTTCCAAACTCCGTCGACGCCAGATTCACGATATACTTCTAAAACTTTTTCGTCTGAGATTGATCGCTTATTGAAACTCATTCTATAATTGGGTCGATTTCGTCAGGGCTTGCATTAGTATGATCTTCTCTTTCAATTTCTATATCATCTTCCCATGCTCTTGCATCAATAAGTCCATCAAGTTCAGATAATTCAGTGTGATTATCTTTAAGCTCTTGATTATCAGTATGAACTCTACCAACTGCAGAACTAATAGGTTCTCCGATAGTTGCCATTAATTCAACAAAATCACGAGCTTCGTGAAACCCTTCACCTGTCATTGCAATCATCATTTGCCATAAAATACTAACGTTAGCAGATCTTAAAGCGATAATTCCATCCCAATCTTTCTTGAAAGTTTTTGGTTTTTCTTCTCTTAAGTTGTGGTATAGCATAATTAAACCAGCTGCTGTACGGTGTCCCCAAGGTGCTTTCTTTTCCAAAGATTTAAAAAGTTTATCGAAAATCTTCTTGGTCTTAAATTCAACTGGGTATTCGCGAGCTTGCATATCGTGCACAAGTTCCTCATTTCTATCAAGCAGTGCTTTGTGCAATGCTAATGTTGAACTCTTAAGTGGTAAATTTTCTTTTACTACCTTAGCTTCATCTGTTACAACTTCTAATGTTGCTTCTGTTTCTTCACTCATTTGTATTCTGATTAGTTATTGTTTATTTATTATGTTAAAAATAGTCCGCGTGTTTAAGAGTCTGCCGATTCTTGCTTATCTTCAATGCTTACATCCTCCTTTGGAGAAGAAACTATTGGGTTAGGATTAAAGTCAGCGTTTATATGTCCACATTTGGCACATTCCATTGACTCCATAGGAACCACATGATCTTGGCCATCTGGTGAAACGAATCTGCTAAGCTTTCTTAAAAATACAACACCTCTAAAGGTTTCGTTTTTACAGCTCTCACAGGATACTCCTGTTGTCTTGTTATAATCTAAGTGTTGCTCATTCATACTAGTTATACTTGAAATGTTAAGATAGTTTACTGTCTTTAGAAGATTCTTTGATTACTCCGTACTTAGAACCATACCAAACTCTTTCATGTAAGTAGTACAATATAATTTTAGTTATTATCTCTACGCCACCGATGCTTAATCCTATCATAGGATCACCGCTTATTAGCCAGGCTAAAAGAACTGTATCTATGGTACCAACCAACCTCCAAGTTAGAGTCTTTAGAATGTGACGTCTGTGACTAACAGATGTCATTATTGTTCTGATGTTCCACCAACGTCTACCCTTACTATGTCACCTTCATCTAATTGGCTCCAATAGATTTCGTATGCAATACAAGTATTAGTAGATGTGTTGTGGAACTTATGAAATTCTCCAGGTGGTACCTTTGTAATTTCACCAGCTTTAAGTAAGGTCTTATCGGTAAGATCATAATCATTTTTCCATACAGCAACTTCAAGTTCTCCTGATTCTATAAAGAATGCGTTCCACTTATGTTCATGCTTATGCTTAGAACAAAAGCCACCAGCTTTAATTTCTACACGATGAATGCTTACATCGTTATGTGCAAATAGATGCTGAGTTAGTCCCCAGACTTTACCTTGAATATTCATAACAGTTATACTTGTATGATGCTAATTAGTTTTATTTAACACTTGGAAAGTCAACATTTGGGATTGGTACATTTAAAAATTTACAGAGAGGTTCCCAGCCTTCAATAATATTGAAAATAAGAAGCTCAGTAGTAGAATTAAAAAATTCCTCTTTGCATAACTTTGTATAATGCTCAATATCTATTCCTTCATAAGTATTAAACTTGAATATGCTACTACGCCATTCTTCTGCTGGTCGGTGGGTTAAAATATAAGAATTGATTGGCCGATGAGTTGCTATGTCATGATAGAAGCTATTATCAATTCTGTACGAATCTTCAATACCTCCCTCTTTAGTAGTACCTATAAGTTCACAATGATGACTTCCAGTAAAACCCAAAATATCTAATGCCCGTGACAATGAACGTGTCCCTGTTCTAGGAAGTCCAATGCCGATTATCATCTGTTTGCTTTAGTATAAACTTCAAATTTACTTAAATCTGGATATGGCAATTCTAAGTCTTTATTGTGTACTGGTTTACCCCCTTTGTAAAATTGACTCATTAGTAGAAGTCCCCTAGCTGCAAGTTCAGGCATCATATAAAAGTTCCAGCCTAACATATCTAAGTCTTCTTCAAGGTATGAACATTCTCTACGACCAGAATATCTTGCTCTTTTAAACCAATTGTATGCATCTTCATTATCAGTAAGAATTGCACCTCCTTTAGAGAGTTTAAAGTGTTTATACGGACCAGTAAAAGATACACACATATGAGTACCAGATAAATACATATTACTTGTAAATGCTAATGCAGAATCCCATACATTAGTAGGCTTTAATTGATAAGCACCGGTGAGTGTAGTTCCTTCCACTGGTTCAAATTTAACTTTAGCTCCGGCATGGATAATTTCACAGGGTACCGATGGATAAGTTCTACTGGGTATTGTAATTTCCATCCCTTTAACTTTTTCATACATTAGTGCTAAGAATAGACCATTACTCAGATTATCAATAGTAACAGCGTATTTAGAACCAGCATATTTTGCTAATTCTTCTTCAAACTCCTCAGTTACTTTATATACTCCGTGTGCCATGCAATTTAGTTATATATGGAACTCCAGAATGGCTAGTTCCTATTTCTTTTATCTTTTTGGCTGGTGTCCCTACGTAAACTCCACTTTCATGTACATCATTAATTAAACAAGCACCAGCACCTAAGATTATCTCTGCGCTAATGATACATCTTGGAGAAATTGTTGAACCACAACCGAAAAATGAGCCAGTGGAAGTCCATACGCTTCCACCCAAGCTTACGTTGTTTGCAAAATGATTATAGTCAGCTATATTACATCCATGCCCAGTCTTAGTACCATGAGCCATACATACATTATTACCAAGTTTACTTTCTTCGTTAGCAGAACCCCTCACTATCGTAACATTAGAACCAATCCTACAGTCATTGCCAATTGATGTTGTACCAAGCTGCTCAAGAAATACTCGTTCTGCCCCGTCCCATACCCACATCATACCAGCAGCACCAATTACAGAATTTGCTTCTATACAAGTACCACTTCCTATACTTGTCTTTGAATATATTACACATCCTGGATGAATAACACATGACGGACCTATCTCCACGTTCCCAATTGTACATCCTGGCATAATTGTAGTAGTTGATGATATCTTTGCGTCTATGTGGATCCAAGAACCATCTATAAATTTCATACAGTTAAAATCTAAATACTCTTCTTTATAGTTAGAAGAGAGTTTATAAAACTCTAACTGTGGATCTTGAACGTTTAATGTCTTCACTCCAGGAAGATCTAAACAGAAATCAATATTGCATATAAGAGTGCAATCTTTTAGGTGAGCGCAGTGCTCAGGATTATTGCCAGTATAATATGTAGTTGATCCAGGTGTAGCATTCTTTAAAATTGATAACATCACCTAGTAGCTTTGTAAAATTTTGCTGGAGAACCTAGCCAAACTTCATTAGATGGAATATCCCGCATTATCAATGACATAGCTCCAGTTACTACGTTATCTCCTAGTGTAATTCCGTGCTGTAGAACTGTGTTCGTACCTATAAAACAATTCTTACCTATTGTTGCCCCGCCAATTTGAGTTTTTCCAGCATCTAAATTATTAGTCATAACTCTTGGACATACATAACTCCCATCTCCAATTTTACAACCACGTGCTATAATTACAGCGTATCTTAAAGTCACACCATCTCCAATAATACATGAACCTGAAGTAGAAACTCTAGAATCAATATAGCAATCTTTACCTATTATTGTATCTTTTCTAAGTTCTACGTAATTTTTTATTACTGTGTTGTCCCCAATCTCTACACCTTCTTCAATTATAGCGTATTCGCCAATCTCTACATTCTTTCCAATTTTTGCTTTGCTTGAAATCATTTCTTATAATCTGTATTATGTTTATGTGGAAATTTAAAATTAGTAAACTTAAGCTCAGGCAAGAAATCCACAATCTCTTTATTTTTCATTATCTCAATATCAAATGTGAGCAATCGTTTGGAATGAATACTTGAAAAATATTCAAGCAGTCTGTGTTCGTATATTGTAGTTTCGCTACTATCATTCTAAGTATATATTTCTTTCATTTAGCTTAAATCTATTCATCTGTCTCTCCTTTGCTTTAGGTTAGCGTAATGTGAATGTCTACTCCAAAGCCAATCGTCTAGCGGTCTCTTATTATAGATAAACTTAGCATTCGGTATTGTATGGAAAAGTTTCAAAATGCCGCTGTAGATATGTTAAGTCTGACCAAACACAATATCATCATGATCATCACATAATAATTTAGATGATTCTTCTGAAATATAATGTTCCATTCACCATGATGTACAGATTTATGTCCATCCTGTAAAAAGAAATGATATAATGATTTAGTTGCACACTCATTAAAGCCGATCTGAAATACTTTCATGCTAGATGCTATTGCGGTTTACCGTCTTTTGATTTTTAGAATTTCTTATCTTACGAACAACTGGTGCCCACTTATGAACCGTATGACCCTTCAGCCATGGCTGCTTTAGTTGTTTTCGTATGTAATAATCTAATGCTCTTCCAACATCAATGAAAGTTGAATTTAGCTTATTGTTTTTTATTAATCTTTCGCATAATGGATAAGCAACTAACGCACAAGATCCAATAATTACATTGTGTTTATTCTTATCAAATTTAGATTCTATTAGTTTTAGTATAAAATCTAATTCATTTAACGCATTTGTAGTTGGTATAGGCACGTGTGTGAAATTAACTAGCTTACTTATATAATCTTTACAATATGCAGGACCTACGACTATTAAATTTACATCTTCTGTGTTTAATTCTTTAAAAAGAATTTCCATTTCATCTGTTACTGCATAGTGCCTAAAAATACCACCGTGTATGTAGTTAATTGTAGTACCAGTAGTAAGGTTTACAAGTGCACTATGATCAGGGGACTTCCCATGCTTTGTGTCTCCATGCTGTAACCAAGCAAAGCCATTAGAATCGCTAACTCCTAAGTGTATATTTGGTTTTTTAGTTCTAATAGTGTGCCACAATGAACATACCGCGTGCGTATATGTAGACTTATCAACCTTAGTATGGTAGTGTCCTCTACCATCATACATTTTAGATGCGAGATCCTCAGGTGTCTGTGGAAAATTACTATCAGTCGAAATTTCTGCAACATGTCCAAAAAAACCATGGTTGATTTTTAAAAACTGAAAATGTTCTCTTCTTCTTATTTTAGTACTCCAAAAATCTACAGGAGGTAAAGCCACTCTAAATGGTCTTTTCATATTTGGATTTAATATTACATATGGGATAATATCTTTCATCTATGTTATTTTTTGTGCATTATTCTTAATCGCATTATATTCTGCTATGATTTGCTGTTTGCCCTTTAAATAATGAAATCCCCAACCCCTCTTCTTATTCGATTCGCTCAATCTTTCACCTAACTGTCGGTATCTACTAACTATATATTCAGGTCCCATAAACTTAAAGTGAAGCACCTTAATGGGAGACTGATGTACGGTTGTATAATTATGCTTCCAATGCCACATCTTGCCAGTGATTTGTTTTTTAGATGCACTGTGACATCCAGGATCAAATGCAATTTCAATAATACGATTCGGATCAAATATCATTGGCTTACAGCTTCCGGGATGAAGAGTACCAATCTTAACCTCTTCATAAATTTGACCTGTAGTAGTTGGAAATTTATCTGCGACCATGTTTATGCCACCTGGAGTGAAAATAGAATTAACATTCCCAGCAGTATCTAAAAACTTTGGTAGATCTGGATGATAAACTATTTCATCAATATCGCCTACAATTACCCAGTCTGCCGTTCCCCTCGATTCTTTCCAACAGTTATTCTTAATCTGCAGATAAACTTCATCTTTGATTTTTCCACCGGTGTCATAAGTTCTTAATTCAGCTTTAGGATGATTTCTTATAATTTGCTGAGAACCGTCGTTAGAACCATTGTCATAAATGATAATCTTTTCACAAAATTGCGAATAATGCTTTAAGTAATATGGAAGCATCTTAGCCTCATTCCAACATATAGCGTATGCCCATATTTTCAAATTCTTATTAGTATTCATAATCAAATGTTGTAATATCTATTGACATTGCTTTTCTTACTATTTCTATGGCTTCCTGATTATAGTAATCTCTGTAATCTTCTGAGCGCTGAGAATCATTCTTAATTACGTCTTCTCCTAAATCAATATTAAGAAGTTTATTCATTGTCTTTGATATGCCGTCTTTGCGCAAATCTTCGAATCTAATAACTGCATCTACTAAAATCTTATTAGCATTATTACTTATAAATGACATTTGAGTTATATTCCAAGTTTTCCTCCTAGAAGGCTCTGGATAGTTAAACCAAACATGCTTCATAGTTTTAACAAACTCATTGAAATCTTTATCCACACTTGATCTAGGATGTTCTTTTGGTAATCTCCTAGTATATGCATACCAAGATACTACATAGTCCCATGGATTTCTTACCACTGCAATTTTCTTATAAGAATCATAATTATCAACTTTAGCTTTTAATTCTGTTGCGGTAATATGCTTCCTTAGCTTAACTCCACTAGTATTATTCCTGTAGACGCACCGTACTTCATCATCTAATGCCACTTTAAACATGTGCTGCATAGCTGTACTCCCAGTTTTTGGAACTGACAAGATTATAAATTTATATTTCTCGCTAATTATCATAACATCCTATAATTAAATTCTTTAAAGTCAACTGCATATATTCTGTTGATTAAGGCTATTGACTCTCTGCCTAAGTCTGTCACTGTGAATCTCTTATGAGAAGCTGATGAATTATTCTTCTTATTTAAAGATAGCTTAATGTCGTATTTAAGCATTAGGTCTTTGAACTCTACAGCTAGGTTTTCAAATTTTAATACATTTAGTCCAGGTACTGCGTTTACATATAAATGCTGGCGTGTGTAATGATCTCCTCTTGGGTGATTTGCCCTGGTCTTAATAGCATTCTCTATATACTGATTGAATGAAGTTATATTGTATTGATTTACGTCTTTCCCAACTCCGCCCCACTTACAATGAAATTCTGATATGATTCTACTATACGGATTTCTTACAACCATAAACCAGTCTTTATTCTTAAAGATATTTTGATCTTTACGACTTGGCAATTGATGCCAAGGTCCATATGTAGGATCAAATCTTCCCCATTTTATACCAGCAGCGTTTGCAATATCTTCTATGCTTGTACCAGCAGTTTTAGTAATATGTATAAATCCTAACTTTCTCATTAGTCTCGTATTGTTGCTGTGTGTGGTACTTTTCTCATAAAAAGATGAGATTCTTTATGCTGATTCGAGACTGGCTGTTTAAAGTAATCAGCCGCGTTCGCATTCTTTATATCTTTTAAGTGAACTGATTGATATTCTACCGGATGATTACCTACATTGCTATCTGTCCAATTGACAAATGTTATTGGGTGGTTAATATTTTCTGTATGGAACATCGGTACTTTATTCTTAAGTATGTTAATGTAAAAATGTTCATCTGGTGCAGACGTTTTATAGAATTGATTTGTCAATGTCATATTCCTAGCTATAAGTTCAGCGTGGGAACGATTAAGAAGCATCCATTGAGATTGTTTATAGAACTCACCAATGGTAAAATTCAAAGGATCTTTGAATTTAGTCTTTACTTGCATTAAGGAGTTATAACGATTAACATTTTGCTGTATGTTATTCCACTTATAATGAAATACCCAAGATTTCTTCTTCTGTGTAATTTTGTCGTAAATATAATCAAAATCATACAGCGGCATACATTTCTCAGAAAGAAGCATGAAATATTTATTAGCAGGGTCTTTCAATGCTTCAAGCAATAGGTTATTAGTGGCTTTTACTAAACCAAGTCCAGCCCATTTAGTTTGGGCTAAATTGGGTATAATACTATCTGTTAAGAACTGCTGTTTTACATATTCAGGATATTTTGGATGAGAATACACAGTACATTTGTCTTTACCATCAGATAGAAATTTATGCCATCTAGCGCCCTGATGTAAACTTTCAAGTGTTAAAAACATAAAGGCTATCTTTGATGTTCCAGGTATACTTTTAAAATCTATAAGTGCAGATATCGTTTCAACTACAATAGGAATATATGGCTTTGGAATACGAACAGATTGAAGATTAATGTTACGCGTGTTTATAGGAATAATACGATGAGTTGAGTTGACTCTAACTCTTTGGGCATTCGATACAGATACTGCCTTTATACTTCTACGCTTCATTATTATCTACGAATTGGCTTAGCTTTAAATAATCTCTTAGATAATTGTGGATGTGGTGAGTTTGTAGTTATTATCTTCCTCCTTGATCTTGAATTTATCTTAGGGATATTGTTGTTTTTAATCTTAACTCCAGGGCTAAATGTATTAGATGCTGGTTCTTTCATATCATCTAGCATAGAATCATAAAAATTTCTATCTGCTGTAACTTGATTATAGAACCATGCTCTATTACCACCAAGCTTATAGTTATTCGAGGCGTTATGTCCACTACCACCAGTTTTACCAATGCCATGCTTAATGCCTATAGCATAAGCTTGTGCTATAGGAAACATTATCGTTACTACATTTGCATTCTTAGATATGTGCATATCTAAGAATGGGTTAAAGTCTTTGGGCCATGATATCTTCCAAGGTAATTTAGCAAGTGTACAGAACATACTGGTTCTACCTTGGTGCTTCATATGCTGTAGCCCATCAATCTTATGATGATAGTAATAAGTTTCACCGACACCAAAAAAATCTGGTTTTTTCTTAGCTTTCCACGACTCAATAAGCCATTCTAAATATTGTGGATGGTACCAATCGTCATCCTCCATAAAAACAACAAACTCATATCTTTTAGCAGTTGCTTTTTCTACGCCTCTTTTATAACGCTGAGAAATATCTTTATGTTGACTTTCAGGTACATAATCCATCCAAATTACTTCTTTTGGTTGGAGTGTTTGTCTACCGATAAGCTTTTTGGATTGTGCTAAGAATTTCGGTCTATCACCTCTTGTTGGTATTATTACTGCAAAGTTTTCCATTTGTTTATCTATCAACTGAAAAACGAGGAACTCATAATAAGCTCCTCGTTTAACATAATCAAAACTAACAATTCTTAGTTTCCTGCAATATCGGCAGTTACTTTTTCAAGAACTGGCTCAACTGTTTCAGTTTTACTAACTGAGGTAGTTGCCTGAGGTACTTCAGCATTGGCTTCTTCATTTAATGCTGGATCTCCAGCTGGAACAAATACTTTAATAGCTTTGTTTACCATTTCTGCGTCATCTAATGTAAATGCGCCTTTAGCCTGTGCAATTCGTACTGCTTGAATTAATACATTAACCGCTTGTGATTGGTTTAGTTGTCCTACTTCTTCCATGATACTTTTGTTTATTTATGAGTTATATGGTATTATGTTAAGACAGTTTCACAGAACTTTAATTTCTTTAACTTCTTTTGCAACTCTTAAAATCTTAACAGTTAGAAGTCCGTCTTTTACATCTGCCACGATACCTTCAAGTGAAGCATCTTCAGGTAGACTAAATTTACGATCTGATGATCTTGTCCAAAGAGATTCTCCAGCTTCAATTTTAACATTAAGCTTACCATCGGCGACTGTAACCACAACTGCTTCTTTAGTTAAGCCAGGAACTGAAACTGTAAGAAGATGAAAAAGTTCATCTGTAACGATGTCATAGTCGAATGGTGCCTTTGTGAATGAAGATTTAACTTCATACCAATTTTTACCTTCTAATGTTGTCTTTGCTTCATCGAACATCTCATTAAAGCTTTCGAAGATTTGATCTACCGATGCAATGTTCGGGAAAAATGTATTGAATTTGCTGTACATAACTTTGAATTTTTTATTGTGCTATAACTGGAACTATTTCCAATTATATACAATACTTATCAAAACCGTACCAAACTGTCAAATACGTAGTAATTCATAAAATTATATGATTTTACCACTAAATGTCATGGCACATTGTCATGGTGTCATATTGATGTCATAGTTTGTGACACATATACTAATACAACTATAAAATGACAAACTGTTGAACTTTACAAGAGATATGAGATTTTTATGCTATAGATATTCTCTTATTTGCTCTTACTGCCATAATTTCTACACCAGGATGTTCTTTCTCTAAACTCTTAACCAGCTTTAGATTAGCACGGTCATCATCGTAAAATTGAATATCAGTATAACCCATGTCAATTATTTCTTCAAATGCAAGTTTCTTACGATCTGCAATACTACCACGATAACCATGAACTGGGTCATTGACTGCAAAAATTAGTGATTTGTCAATGTATATCCCAAGATGTTCACTTAGCCAACGAAATATCATCTCCTTATCATCGCGTGCTGTTACTATGCCTACTGCTACTTTAGATTTGTAAGCTGTCTTTAGTATTTTCAAATAGTAATCAATAAGCTTTCCAGCTTTCATGATTTCTAAATCTTTAAACTGACTGAAGTCTAACTTATGGCTAGGTGCCTTTTCGTATTCATTATATTCCTCTGGAGTTAGTTCAAAACAATCGCCAGTATCATGGTCGCAAACTTTAATCTTTGCCTTTGACACAACAATAGTATCGTCAAGATCAAAGACTGCAATTTTGCGACCATGGTATGATTTACCTGGTCTCTTATAAAACCCTTCGTTAATAAACTCTGTATATGACTGAACGTGTTTCATTAAATAATATCTGAGCTTTCGATTAATGTGTAAGTAAAACTGTTACCCCAAATGAATCTTGAAGCATTACATAGTTTCATAAAGTTAGCAAAATCTGTATTAGATGCTATGACATTACATCCTGCACTCCATTTATCAATTTGTATTGATGTTCCCCATTGACTAGCACGGTGAATGTTTATTCCAAAAATACCTTCTTGGATGCTACTTACATATTCATCGTACGTAAGATCTAAATTATCATCACGATAAACTTTTACAGCTTTTACTTGCTTGAGAGCTTCGTACTTACCTTGGTGTAAGCCTATTCTATATGAGCTTCTGTATTGACCTGGTACTAAAACTGCAACTCCATCAGAGTTCAACAGATTCTCAGCCCAATGTTTTCCAGGATCTGTCGTAGCTACGAACTCGTTGTATTTCCAGTTTCCGTTCTCTTTATATGAAACTGTAACCCAATCATCAAATTTGTTGGTTACTTTATCATCTGTACAACTATTCCTAACACCAACAATATTAAGATTATAGTCTCCGTTTCTAAACCACTCATAACCTTTAGCTTTTACAGCTGCTTCTATTTGTTCCTTTGTAAATTGCATTACTTCTTTTTGTTTTGCTCTTCTGCCTCATATAAATCAATAAGATCATCTACAATCGGATCTCTGTGGTTTTGAAGTAAAGATACAGCTGCAAGGCTTTTAATCTTATTAGCAGCATTGTAGAGAAATCTAAATCCAGAATCTCCGCTTCTTCTTAGATCTACTTGACCATCGTCACCACATACAATCATTTTACTTCTAAGTCCAATACGAGTTACGATCATTTCCATCTGTTCTGCTGTTACGTTCTGAGCTTCATCTACAATGATACAGTTTTTAGATAATATATCCCCGGTCGAAAAATAGTTATGATTATCCTGTACATTGACAGAATATTTTATAGTTGGGGCGTGAATTATTCTAATACTTTTAATCTTTTTACTTTTCATATTTTATGTATTTTTCTGCGAGATAATCAAAATCTCTATCTACTCTTTTAAAATACCAACCAAAAACTGGAGTGTCGTATTTTAATATTTCATCCATATACTTTCTATGAGGGTGTGGCTTGTATTTTCTTAATACAGTTCTACAGAACGCTTTAAACGTCCCATCACAATAATATCTATCACCATTGGGAAGATGTGCAATCCACTGTGTAGCTCTTCCATTTTTACTTCCACTCACTAATTTGCCCATATTATACATTGGGTTATTTTCTCCTGAGTGTTTAGCTTTGTATTGTTGATATTCTATTGTTGACATAGACTCTATAAATTTCTTATATGTATCACGTTTCTTTTGCTTTAAGCTTTCTCTTTCAGCAATTGACATATGTGCCCACCTTCGTTTACCCGAAACAGATTGGTTATGCTTCATGCTATCTTGCCTTTCTTTGAATTTCTCCGGTCCTAACTTATCAAGCAGGTACTCATTAACTGAACCATGCTTCTTTAAAAACTTGCGAAGCCCTAATGATGTTTTTAAAGAATGTACTCTTTTGAATTCATCGTCTACAGTATCCCAAAAACTAATAAGTCCTTTGCTTATGTTTTTTCTCCTTTCTTCTTCTAGTCTTACACCTTCCACTAACCCATAAGTTTCAATGTAATAATTTTCAATAGTCCCATACTTTTTATAAAATGTCTTAAAGTTAGCTGACCTTGTATTAGAGACCAAAATTCTATCTTCAACAGATAACGAATCCCAATACCTATGTACTCCGGCATTTATATTTTTGCAAATTTCTTCATATTTTAAATCATCTGCTTTAATATCTTGCCATCTAATAGTACCAGAATTTGATTGTTTTAATGAATAATCTTCTTCTAATTTTTTCACTGTCTCTATATTGTGCTTACTTTTCCATATATCAACTATTGATTTGTTGTACATTGCATTGTTTGCACCATATAATATTGGATTTTCTACTCCAGCTAATGTGAAATTTAGAAGTGGGCCTGGCTTAATATCTGGATGAATATCATAATACGTACCAATTTCTTTCATTATCAAACCCTCTAAGCTTAGTGCTGTATTATTAGACAACTTATCATCTATCTTAACGATGAAATTCTTTTTATATGCATCTATGCCTATATCATCAATAATTGAACTAAGCAAATTGTATCTATGATTAGAAATCTTTAGCATATTTGGCCTTAAGTGATCATAAAGTCTATTGTTTTTACCCTTACCTACATAAAATGGTTCGTACTCTGATGTGAATTTACTTATTGTATATGATTTTTTAACTCGTGGATTAAGATAGACATATACATAAAATTCTTTCATATAGTATATATCATTATAAGTCTATCGTCACCTATAATGAAAGTATCATATCATCTATGCATAGGTCTTTTGCCTCTATCAAACCACGGCTAGTATAGAATACATGATGTTCTGATGTTTTTGCTATTGTACCATCTTCTAATTCTACTTCAATATATGATTCGATGTTAGTCGGAGATATTGTGTCTAATAACTTATATTCTGTGGAATCGGTTTTAATATTATAAGATAGAACCTCATGGAATGTTCCAGCTAATGCATCAGATAAAATATCTTCAACTTTAATATACCCAGTAGCAGTTAAAATACTTTCACCCCAAACTAAACATGCATCTAGAAAAGTTCGCCCCCTCATAAAACTAAGGGGTACAATTTCAATTAGGTCGTTTTCAATGTACTTATCAATTTTCTCTTTCCCATAAAGAATGTACATATTTTGATAGATCGGTTGAACCCAAGGATCCATTTTATCTTTAAGGTCCCCAGGTAAGAATCCAATCTCTTCTTTAGAAACCGTAGGTCTGGTAATGATAATCTTTTCAAATCTTTTGTTGAACAATCCGTCTAATGCAATCTGGCAAGCTAATAGTGTTTTACCACTTCCTGCTTTGCCAGCCAATACTGTTAGTGTATGATTAAGCGCGATTTCCTTTGCTGCTTTCTGCTCATCATTAAGTTGTATTTTAAACTTTATTGGAGTTTTTGGTCTTCTCTTCTCTTTGTAGATTGAATCTGTGTGAAATTTACTTGACATATGAAAATAATTTTTTTAAACATTCGGTTTAACTTATTTCCATCACTAGGTAGAGATCTTTAGAATTACATCCTTATGGTTTGTACGCTGGTACGCTTACATTTTGAGCAGGTGCGACTTTAACATTCTTTTCGAGTGTTAGTTGGCCTTGACCTTGTAAAGGAGTTATTCTCTTTTTTTCTGTCTGTGAAGGTTGTTGACTGTGCATTTGCGTAGTCGGCTTCTGTGCAGTTTGTTTAGGCACGTTCTGCTTCGTGCTGGTGTAGTCTTGTACTTCTTCTAATATTTTTTCTTCTAATTCTTCATCAGCATCATCTTCAGGTACCATTTTAAGATTTGGTGCTAATGTACTATTTGCAGCTTGTTCGACATCAGGCCTAATATAATCAACTAATGATTTTATAAACCCAAGTGATACTAGTGGAAGTATTGCTCCACTTACCCCAGATAATATTCTCTTCTGAACAATTACATCTTCTCCCGTTAGACCAAATAACTCAATCCAGCCTTTAAAATCCTCTAGATTTACATAAGCATGATAACCATTAGCCATCATTTGAAATCCCGTTAGAAGCAGGAACATGGCCCAAACTAACTTCTTGTTCGTTCTATCGAGGATAATAATTGCTGCTAATGAAGCAGCAGCACCTAATTCAAACCCAAACGCTAATACCCATGACATAACGTCATTATAAGCTAAGTCAAAAAATGCAACTGAATTAACCATTGAGATCGTTGCAACTAATGCATACAATGCGACAAAGATTCCAATTATCCCCTTATGTACTATTTCGTTCTTCATGTATTAGGTTAATAGACCACAGCCATCGTTGCAGTCACCGTTAAAGATTTTAGATTCTTTGATTACTGCAACTTGTAGACATCCTATGCCATAAATTTCTTCTTGTGGCTCTCCGGTAGTTCCAATGTCTTCAACAATTCTAAGCTCTGCAAAAATATTGCCAGGACTGGTTCCTGTGCATGAAGAATCTAAACAAACTCTTATTAAACCTTCATCTACAATAATGCCATCAGTTATAGTGTGCTGTAGAATTTCTATTTCAAATCCTTTACAGCCCGTTGGAATTGAGGGCCACCAAAAATTAGCAATTGGGCAGTCGAGATCATTGTAAAGAAGAACTTGCATTTCAGTGATACTATTCAAATCTAAAGGTTCACCTAAAGAATTGAAAAGCTGAATGTCAATACAAGCTGTAGTTCCTTGGAGAATGTAAATAATACAATCGACCTGTGCTATAATTCTAGCACATACAGAGATAACACATTTAGGATCTCCTGAATTTGGTGTTGGTACACCTGGAATTATGTCTGCCATATTGTTTTATTTATTCTACATTTAGCATAATCCTTCGCTTATAGTAAAGGTTTGGCCTTCACCAATGTTAAAGGTGCCTATTGGTAAAGTACTTGCTGTTCCACCTGGAAGTAAGTCTCCGTCTTCTATTTGCCAGTATTCACCGTTCCATATTAAAGTTGCATTTGGTCCGGTCCATATTCCTGGATCACCAACTCCAACTATACCACTCCATACTGGTAATAACTGTCCAGGTACATCGTCTGATAATAGGGTGCAATAATATGGATATTTATCTCTTAATTCTGTTCCACATATACTTTCAGTTGGGACAATAAAGAGTTCACCCACTGGGATCCAAACTGCACTTACTAATGTCTCTGAATATGCATATGACTCGGATGGGAACCCTACATCAAATATCCACATCCAAACTTTTTCTTCGTCATCATACCATACAAATGACTCTACTATTCCGTCAATTACTGTAAATGTATATATATCCATTCCATCATCTGGAGTGTATTCATAAGGCATAATAATATTTGACCCAACTTCTCCTGGTATAAAAGCAAATACACTTAACCCGTTAGTTTTAGTATTGCATAAAGAACCTCCACCTCCACCACTGGCACCATGTGCCACAATTGGTGCATTAGCAAAACTATTTTTTGCTTTTTCTTTTAATGCGTTACCTCTTGCATTGTAGCTTTGTTGACGAATTTGTTCAACAATCTTTCTTCTTTCGTTCATTTTTAATTTTGTTTTTCTTCGAGTGCGTTAATTGAAATATGTTCCTTGTCACTTATTTCTTCTATTCTTAATGTTTTCCATGCTGGAGTAGATTTAATAATTTCTTCCATCTCCTCTTTAGCAATTACTATATCAACAAGTATTATTAATCTTTCGTTTTGAATTTCTGCAATTGAGTCTATTCGTCTTATTAGATAATCTTCAGTATCTCTCATAGTAGATTTAACACCACAAGTTTGTAAAAAAATTATCAATACTAAAACAGCAATAGTGTAAATTGCGTAGTCAGTATATTTATTGTCCATGATTATTCTTTTTTGAATTTTTGCTTGGGTTCCATAGAACCTTCTTCGCCCTTAGGAACTCTGTGAAATGTTTGTGTTGACCAAGCGTCATCATCTTCACAACTACAGTCTACATTTTCTTCACCACAACGAGCACAGTGGTCAATATCTTTGTCTTCACCATCTTTAAGTTCCTTGTCGTGTTCATTGTCAGATTCATCGTCAATTTCTATATCTTCGATGTGCTTAGCTTCTTCAGATAGGATGTACTGTTCAAAAGATTGGATGTGCTTGGTTATAAACATTTTAGTGGTCCCTAATTTGTTTATATATCCCTAAGGATTAAGCTCGTGGAATTTTTTTACCATGCCTAGGAATTGATGCCCAAACTTCTTGATTCGCTCATGTCCCATCTTATAGATTTGTGGTTCATCTGAGTTTTCAACACTGAACCAAATTTCGCAATCTGCTGGCTTAACGCCTGTCATTTCCCAGTACGCAATATAGTAGGCAGCAGCTTGTAGAAAGTACTTATCGATCCATTCTAATTTCTTAGGCTTGTTAGTAGATTTGTAATCTGATATGATTATTCCACCACTATGATTACGGTAAATAGTGTCTACTCTTCCAGCATAACCACCAGCTCTTAGACAGAATAAAGTTTCTTCAATTGAAACAATATCCTTAATTAGATCAAATGTTTTTGCGTTATAAAAGTTGAAAAATAGCTTTCTACCTACTTTAAATTCCTCATCGGTCATTCCTTCATGTTCGACGAACTTGATGATTTTTTTTTGTGCATCTTTTAAACGTCCTTCTCTGGTGGGCTTCATAGATATTAGGAAATATTCAATCATCTGATGCATTATACTCCCACGGTTAGCTGAGAATTTACCTATACGGTCTGCCTCTACATTACCTACACGTTCTCTCCAGGCATCAAGACCGGAGCTATCTGTCATTGCACCCAAGACCGTCGTGACTGATGGAAGAGGTTTTAAATCTCCTATCTTATAATGCCTTTTACCTTTTATGCTTACTGTTATAGCTAATGATGCTGCTGTTGCCATTTACTTCTTTAAAAATATGTGAACGTCTTCTAAACTAAGATAGCCCAAATCTTGGGTACAGATAGAACAGCATAACTTGACGTCATGAGAATTACTGAAGCCTACATCTGGAACATGAGGACAGCCAGATTGGATTTCTTGCAATTGCTTTTCAAGATATCCAATCTGGCCCAATATCCTTTTAACTTCTTCTACATCATAAGATCTACTGCTTTGTACCATATGCTTGAAATAAATTCAATATTAGCTGTAGCGATTAAGTATAATACTCTGACTATAAAAGCCAAGGTAGTAATTCTAAGTAGAAATTTAATAAATGCCCAGATGGTTAAGTAATCTCTGTCAGGTGAAAGCACTAATAAGAATGCTGCTGCTCCTCTACCATCAATACGTTCCATTTCTGGAACAAGATCTGCTGCTAATCCAAGGTGCAAAAATAACTTATCGTAATCTCTTAGTTTCATTAATACATATCCTTCCTGGACTTGAGGTGCTGCCGTAATTACTTCTTCAGGTAAATTAATAACAGTATAAATTCTGCCTACCCAATCAACCCGGAAACCATTTGCTTTAAGGTGAGCAACCTGTTCGTTAGCTATAGTACGAACTTTCTTCCAAGTTCGGTATTCTTGATATGCATTAAGTATATACATTAGACTGCTGTTTCAAAGCTTTTCATTTGACCTTTCAATATCTTCCTGCCTCGAAAGATTCGATTTTTAACTGTCTGGACGCTTACACCTTTTTCATATTTCTTCATCATCTCCGCAATTTCAAGATATGATTTTCCATTAAAGAAACACTCTACCATGTAAGGTTTATACATTGGTGGAAGTGCGTTAATTGCATCTTTTGTAAAATTGAATTGTTGTTTAATTAATTCGTCTTCTGCTATATGATCATTCAATGCCATAGTATCATCTTCTTTGAGTAGCAGAATTTCCATGAGTGAAGAATCTTCATCTTCATTATTAGCACCTAAGAAACTAAGAGTAACCGGTTGTTTTTTCTTGGCTCTAAAATGACCCATACATTGATTATATGCAATACGATATGCCCACGTTGTAATTTCCCATGCTGGATCGTAAGTATGAATTTTACAATGTACCTTGGCAAATATTTCAGAAACTAAATCTTGAGCTAAATCTCCATCCTTTACAATTTTAGTCACATACCTAAGCATCCCAGGGTACATCTTATAATATAGTTCTGTAAAAGATTTTTCTGAGTTGGTTCTTTTAAATTCGGCTGCTATTTCTCTGTAGGTTCGTTTACGTTGCGTCATATATTATATCTTTTAATGTTGAAATTTTCACTGGAGAATAGCCCCAGAAATCTGTACAAATGTTTATTCTCTTTTGAACTCTTAAATCTGTCTTATGAGAATAAACAGTATGACCGTGAATGTGAATAGTACCCGACTCTTTTCCAGGCCAAACTTCAAGTGGGTAATGGCATAATATTAGGTCATGTCTATCTATTTTTACGATTTGATCTTCAATTAAATCTATATGTTTAAACTCGTTTATAACTTCAACGATAGCGTCATCACAGTGACCAAGCATAAAAATAATATTACCGTTCAGCCTGCGGAGAATTTTACGTGCAGTTAAAGGGTCCCATGCAAAGTTACCAAGATGAAATACTACATCATCCTTTTGTACTGACTCGTTCCAATTCTTTACTAATGCATTTTCCATGTCTATTAATGTGGAAAACTTAGAGCGATTAGCAATTTCTAAGATCTGCCGTCTACCAAAAAAGGTGTCAGAAGTTATGTAAAAATCTTCAAGTGAAGAAATATTCATTAAACATAGTTTAAAAGTGATACTTATATTATAACAAAGAAACAGCTTAACTAAACCTCTTCTTGTCTTTTTTAGTCGTTCTTTCAATTAAATCTGCTGCGTACTTATCTAGCATCACTTGAGACTTTTCATCTACTTTCTCTTTGTAAAAATCTTCGTAAATATTCTCGTATATTTTGACCGTGCTGTCAAACGGAACACCTGGCATTGCATTAGATTCTATCACATACACTTTACCGTCTTTACTTTTCATTATATCGAAACAGATGTAAGGTAAGTCTTTATAAATCTTACAGAATTTTTCTAAAACCTTCTTATAATCTTCAGGTAGTTTTGCAACATCCATCCGCTTATATTCAAATTCCATTTCTTCATCTGCTTCCCCAGAACCACTCTTAGCTTTGTCATTATAAGGTGTACGCTCCATCCAAAATATTGCCTTTCCTTTAAAAGCTATAAACCTATGTTCTTCTACTTTATCTACAAATACAGAGAAGGTGTCAAACTTACTCCCGTCAATATCTTCTAATTCCGTAATGTCTTCGAATACTTGAATGCCAATGCCACTGTGGCCACCTTTAGGCTTGCCGATGATTGGAAATTTCATCTTTTTGGCTTCTTCTACATTGAATACTGTTTTAGGAATATTTTCATCCTCACCTACAAGCTTATGAAATTCTACTTTAGAGCCTGACTTACTTATTTCGTCTGGGTGATTATAAATATTCTCAGCTAATATCTTTCCGCTCTTTAAGAGTTCCTTTGTAATATCACCATGATAGTTTAGAACTGGGAAGCTTTTATCGATGTCTAATTTATCGATGTTGTGCTCTGTGACTTGAATAAAGAACTTATCTCCAGCGAAACCCTTATACGACAGCCATTTCTGGCCACTGCTTCTTTTCGTTGCTAAGTATACTTTCTTTAACGATGGATATTTGTCAGATAAGCCTTCATTGATAAATTCATCAAACGACAACAGGTTGTTCATATTTTAGATTCTATTTCCGCCCAAGCTTCAGTTGGACTTTTTCCGTAGGCAATGCGAGCATCTACTACCTTACCGTATTTATCGGGACCTACCCCAGTCCAATAAAGACTTTGATCATCAATATGAAAACAAGCCCACTTCCGATTAGCAGTTCTATATTCACTACAATGAAATAGATAATTATATGCGTCTTTAACCATCCCTTTAGTTATTTATCTGCGTTCGTATCCATTCTAATAGTTCGTCTTTCTGTACTTTCATTTTAGTATTAGTCATAATCTCTTCTACCATCTGATTTAGTTTAACGTGTGAGGTTCCATTATAGCTTATTAGATCCTTTCCTAAGTCTGGAAATTTACATCCAACAAATACTGTTTTGAGCATTTCGTCTACAAGTGAGAAGTGTCTTTCGTAAATGTGCAATGAATCTACCTCATGAATATAACTTCCAAGTTCAAGATTAGGGTATGTAGGTCTTAATAAGCTAACCATTTGTTGTTGTAGTAAGCAGAAGAAAGCAACATCAGTTGCAGTTCCTAAGATCATATCGTTTGATCTCATATGCACTTTGAAGTTAAGCTTATTATCTCTTATCTGAAACGTACCAGAAAGCGTACATACAAAATCTTTATTACCTTTCCACTTATGATCAGGCTTGTTGAAATGAATTACTGCTTGTCGTGTGTCTTTATCTTCTGTTAATTTATCGAATGCCCACTCCCATTCGGTTGTACCATGAAGATTATATTCTTTAAACAGAAGATTACCATAAGCACTATTTACTGTATTGTCGTCATTTTTAATATGATCCCAAAATTTAGCAAACTTCGTAATGAACGTTGTATCGTTTCGTCCTGCGAAATACCAAAGAAGTTCAGCAGCGATATATTTACATTGACTGCTTCTCCTATCGTTCGAATACATTGGCCACTTTGGATCAAATTCAAGATAGGCGTTAGTTATCTCTCTAATTTTCATATTGCGGGGCGCACTTTCATGCTCAGGACTGTTAAGAACCGCATCTAATGCTTTCTCATAAGACTCTGCGAAAGTTTTTCCTTTAAAATGTCTCATACTAAATCTAACGTTTTCTGTTGATTATTATAAGCTAAAGGTTCTTCCAATAAGAAATCCACAATAATGTTTGACACTTCCTCAGGTCCCATTGTACCTACGTTGATTAACAACTTATTCTTAATCTTACTTGTACGATGTGCTAACATGAACCCTTCGCATTCTGCTCTTATGTCATCCTCAGTTGTACTTAATGATTTCCCATCATCTCTACCTAAAAGAATAACTGGATCATTGATAAGAGTAATAAGATAGACCTGATCCTTTACTGCTGGGAGATGTTTTTTCTCAATATCAAAAACAAAGTCTCCACTATAGCCACGATATAGTGGAGAGTAAACAGTTTCACCCAAATGTGATCTATTAAAGATAACATTTATTGATCTGTCTTTTAGAGCATACATCATTTCAAACATCTGAGTATACATCTTAGATGAGTGAAGAACAAGTTTATCTTTCTCTTTAAATGGAAGCGCAGAATAATGTACTTTATGAAATACTCTGTCTTTAAGTTTTTCTATAATAAGATCTTGTTGAGTATTCTTTCCACATCTGTCTATCCCCTCGACGATTATAAACATTGATTTCTTGTCTTCCATATTAAAATTCTGGGTTTGTTATTCTTATGTCAAAATCTGTGAATGTTTTGAAATCTTTTTCATCAGCTTCTATTCTCCGCAATGTAGTATCACCTGGCATATCTCGTTCACCTAAACGCTGTATACGAACTGCATGTGAAATATCAACATAAAATATTGTAGTGTTAGCCCGGTCTTCTTTGCGGATTAGACTTATGCCATATGGAGTCATTATGAACAAGTTACAAGTATCATGGAATTGCTCTTGGCTTGTTCCATAGAACCAACCGTTAAACTCTACATATTCATACCAATAATCAAGTTCAGCCAAGTCTAAAAACCGTTCCTTCGTTAAAAAGAAATAGTCTTTACCCTCAACTTCACCTTCTCTTGGTGGGCGTGTAGTATACGACACACCGTACTTAAATCCTCGAGATTCAAGCAACTTACGCATGTGATCTTTACCACTTGCAGCTTTCCCTGCTAATACTACCCGGCTCAATCCGTAAGTAGTTTAGTAAATTCATATTTAGTTTTTATCTTTTCAGAAAAGAACTTTCCTTGAGATTCTGCTTTACATAAATCATCGTAATCTCCAGATGAAACATTTGCATATTCATAAAGTGAACCACCGGCAAACTCTACTTTTAATGTACCTGACGTAAAGTCATAATAGCATTTCTTAATTGTACTTGAATTACTTTCTACTTGACTATTTAATAGCATCTTGTTTTATTATTTTCATTAATTTCTTAACCTCTTCCACTGGGAGATCTTTCACTTGAGCTACTGCCTCCCAGGCCTCAGCCTCAGTTTCTCTCATTACAGATATAGACTGTTGCCCTCCATAAGTAGTAGCGAACCAATATGTAGTATTTCCCATAACTATTTTATTCAAAGTTCATAGAAAAGTTTAAGACTTAGCACGTTTTCTTTTCTACTCTATGTTCATCGCTAACAATAGCTTTCGTAATTCGTGAACATAAATAAGCTTTCTGTGTAGCCTTACCAGGATCTTTAAATTCATTACTTCTGTTCAATGCGAAGTCAACAAATAAAACATTAAGATGTCTTAAGAATACACTTTTAACTTCTTCAGTTTTTGGAAGGTATGATAAAAGATCTTTTTCTATTCCAGCTTCTATATCGTCATACACTTCTTCCATAATATGATCTTCAACATATAGTGCTAGATTTCTTGTAGTTTCGCTTTCCATTACGTTAATTCTTTTTTAAGTTTAGTTAAGTCTTCAAGATACATGTCCTTTGCTTGTAGTGTTTTAGTATGACTTAGGTCTGTTTCTGCTTCTCCTTTCTTTTTAAGTAAGTCTTCGAACCGCTCTTTAGTCAATGAATAAATCGGCATGTTCAGCAGATATCCAAATGAATCTTCTATCTTATCGTATTTGTGTTTTTCTAAATAAGAAATAATTGTCGTTTTAGCTACGTTATTGACTTTGAGTTTTCCATCAATAATGTCTTTTATGAACCTAGCCATATTCGTCAATCTAATAATAGACCGTTCTAGATTATCTATCAGTAAGAATTTTCTCTTATCATAATAGGTTAATCTTACATTGACAAAATGATGAACGATATCTTCTGCTGATAAGAATATCTTAAGTGTTCCAGTTTCATCTAATACTGTTAGATTCTCTGTATCTTTAGATGCTAATCGCAACACCTTTTCAAGTTTACCTTTCGTGATTAGATCTTTAAGTCCTACTCTTTTAAACTTTATCGTATAATCAATACTACCTGAACAGTTATCTTCGTAGTCAGAAATTATCTTCTTATCTAATAATGTGATAAGATGTTCTTCATAGCTTTCACATGTAATGTTTGGTGGTATTTCACTTATATGAACAGTTGTTGTGTTTACTACTTTGTACTTACCATGGAGTGTCCAGGAATTGGGATTTAATATATTCCTTTTGAACTCTCCATCAAAGCCTTTAATCCAAGGTATAAGAGGCTTAAGTTCCTTTCCGTTTAATACATCTATGCAAGCATTTATAACATCAAGTGGCTTCCTGTTCAAGATTTTAGTGGCAAACCCGACTGCTATACCTGATGTACCATTTAAAATGACTGTTGGGATAATTGGCAAAAAGAATTCGGGTTCGATTTCATATCCTTCCTCTGTCTTAGGTTCTAATAAATCGAAGTCTTTGTAAATTAAATGAAAGTTAGGATGAAGTGAAGCACCGATATAACGAGGGGCGCCAGCATCTGGTTCTCTCAATGTTCCAAACTGACCATGACCCCTGAGAAGTGGCAATGAATTCTTAAATGTTTGAGTCATATTAACCATTGCGCTTTCTAAAGAACTTGAACCATGGTGGTAGTAGGCATCAGCTGCAACTCGTCCAGCCAATTGAAAAAGCTTCATCTGCTTCGACTGACCTGGCTTCCATATTTTATTAGCAACATGGATGATCTTACGCTGAGATGGCTTAAGACCATCTACAAGATGTGGGATTGCTCGACTAGAAACTACATATCGTGCATATTCAAGATACTCTGTATCAAAAAACGATGTTATTAATCTTTCTCTCATTAGAATAATTTAGCATTTTGTATTCTGCTGCTTTTTTTCTTAGAACGAATTACTTTCTTTGGTAATTCTACACCCATAATCCTATCTTTGCGTGGAGAAGAATCATCTCCGAACCAAGATAAGAGTGTATCTTCATACATATCGTCAGGCTTAAATACGTATATGTTTGGATTTTTGATGATCTCTTTATATTCATCGTTCTCAAGTGCTGCTAATCCTTTCTTATATTCTATATCCCACTGTTTTACATCCTTTGTTTTACTAAGCCAAGAAGTGTACTCATCATCAGTATAGAAAGATAAAATTTTCTTTCCTTTGCGTGCAACTAAAAGGGGAGTATCTACTTTACATATCATACCATGTTCTAGCATTTCAGGCCAGTATTTAGCAAAGAAGTTAATAAGAAGTCCAGAAATCGCATTGCCATCGAAATCTGCGTCCGTGTACAGCAATACTTTACCATATCTTAGATTCTTGGCTGGCTTTCCTATCTGTAATCCTAAAGATGCCATCAACGATATGACTTCTTTATTCTGAATTACCTTCGTAGCTTTAGCACCCGTTACATTTATAAACTTTCCCCTTAATGGAAAGGCACCTTGCGTCTTTGGATCTCGGTAGGTTTTAAAGGCAGAAGACGCAGAATCTCCCTCAAACACTGCCAAAGTACAGTTACTTCTGTCACCTCTGGCTTTTGCATCTACGAGCTTAGTAACTTTACTACGATCAAGTGAGCTATTAGCTTTGCGTAATTCTCGCTTAGCTTCTGCATCTTGTTTTTGCTCCATCCAATCTAATACGGATTGAAGGATTTCAGATTTATAAATTGCCACAAGCAACTTCTCAGATATTTCATGTTCACTTCCAAATTCTCTCGGTTCAGTGATAAGCTTCTCTTTAGTTTGAGATGAGAATGCTGGATTTACAATAGTAGAATCTATGAATAGAAATATATGCTGCTTGATGTCAGATGGTTTTACATCATACTTATACTTCTTAATTATTAATTCCCGCATAGACTTAACGATTTGGTTAAGTATAACATTTACATGTGTACCACCGTCTTTCGTTTCTACTGAATTTACAAATGATATAGCTCGGAAACCATTTGTGGAATGACCTACACCTATCTTCCAGTTTTTAGATGCTTCGTAGAGTACAGGTGAAGTATAACACTCAGCATATTGTTTAAATGATGAATACTTTAACTTCTCACCATTAAGTTCTAATGACAATGAAGTATTGCAAGCTGCGATATCTAACATTCGCTTCTTAATCATTGCAATTGCACCATCGTCAATACTCATCATACCAAATCTTTTCAGGTCAGGTATAAATGAAATTTCAGTAGAGCCTACTTTACCGCTTGTAATTTTTGGTTTGGTCCGAACAGACATGTTCTTAGTGAACTTCTGAACGAATTTCTTTTTACCATCACATGTTGATATTGAAAATTCGTGAGAGAAGATATTCGTAAGTGTAGAACCAACACCGTTAGTACCTACAACTATCCTTTGTTCTGTGTCATCAAAATTACTACCAGCTTTAAGGTTAGAGAAGATCATTTCTGGGATCCACTCGTTGTACTTACTATGAATTTTTACTGGTATACCACCGTTGTCATGGACAGTTATCCGGTGTGCCTGTTGGTCTATCGTAACCTTAATTTTAGTAAGCTTAGGATCACGAATATGTTCGTCAACTGAGTTTGAAATAATCTCATCGAATAACTTTAGAAAGCCAGGATTATAGCTAACCCACTTTAATACAAACTTGCCATTCTCTAAAATCCAACACTCTTCTGTATGTGTTTTGATAGAGCCAACGTACATGCCCGGCCTGTGTAGAACGTGTTCTACATCTGTAAGCTTTTGGTACTTCTTATCTATTGATGCCATTGATTATTTATATGGCATTTATTTAAACTTGTTTTAAACAATAATTTAAACTCTTAAGACTCATATTCAAAAATGATGGATTTACCGATGGATGTGCTTTCCATTTCTTTTCAAAGAGCTTTATTAGCATAAGAAGTGCGGGACGATGTTTATTTTCATTAGTCCCGCACTCAATTATACGCTTTATCCAGAAATAGTCTTTCTTCATCATGTATCTATGATTAGCTTAAAAACCTTTTCGTCTCCAAACTCCAAGCAGTCAATATACCACAGTGTAGTATCATCATTAACTTTCGTTTCTATGACTCTATCTCTCATAGTATGACCTACAATTTGATTAATTCCACGTACAGCATCATGATTAAGTCTTCTTGGTCTTACCCAAACTGGACCAGCATAAGAGCTATAACCCCCACTATCTGCGTCGCAATTAAATATGCTAGGCAGTTTAAATTGCCATGCTAAATTTAATTCGTCTTCATAAGTATCAGTAGGACTTTCTTTAACGATATCAGCAAACCTCATCGTCCCAGAATATAATTCGCTTCTCATTTCTTTAAGCCAGTTATTAGTAACTCCAGCATGTGTCCAAAGATATGTCTTACCAGTAATTTCTAACTGATGTGCAAATTTAAACAGATCAAGATTACCTTTGAAGATAAGATCGATGTCAATTTGACTTTCAGGTCTGTGACCACTACATCTATGACCATCCACAAAATAAGATATGTCGTGATTTCCTATTAGGAGTATAACCTTATCACCTACTGCTTTCTTAAATTCAATGATCTCTTTCAAGTTATGAATAATCAATGCAGAGTAAATGTCAAAACTATCAACATAATCACCTACAAATATGATCTGATCATACTCCATAAATGGTAAGCTTTCATCATAATCAAAAGGTGCACCTTCAAAAACTGCAATCTTCCAATGATCATAAGCTACATTAGAGCCAAAGAGAATAGTTTTCCAAACATCTCTTCCATGAATATCACCTAAGCTTAGAACTTTCATTTTCCTTTATTTATTATAACGTGAAGTTATAGTTTTGTTAAACAATTTCATATATTGACCAGTCCTGCTATCTATGTTTGTGATACTGTTATCATAATGTTCTTATTTAACAAAACTTGGTTTACCTTCTCTTACGTTTGCCTTGTCTTATACCTAATCAATTTATCACCTTCTGTTGTATGGGATTCTCCAAGATACTTAAAAGACTCATTTTCAACCAAGAACCATTCAGTTGTGTTGTCATCGTCAGCTTCTCCAAATAGAAGATCGCCATCAAAACCTACACAATAAATGTTGCTGTAAACACTTATCTCTTTGATGGTTGGAAACTTATCCATCTGCAGACCATCTGTATACTTTTCTAATCCTACCATATCAGCTTTATTTATATTATCAATATAACTATTATTGTCATAGCTTGTACATTTTAGATGTAAAAATAATGATAAATATGAGATTGAGGTCGCGGTGTGAGTCGAACACACGTAGTAGGATTTGCAGTCCTATGCCTAAAGCCACTCGGCCACGCGACCAATAATAAAGAAGAGAAGCTTCGGGTCTTTCGAGGTTACTGGTTTGCTATAAACTCTGTCTTACTACTATTAACCTTTGTTCGTAAGTGGGTCATTCTCCCAGTGCAGCATTACAGTGACTCAAGTATATCTGAGTTTGTTAACCTAACAGCTTTAACTACTTCTCTTCTTTTGGGTAGACGAAGGGAGTTGAACCCTCGATAACTGCACCACAAGCAGTCGTGTTACCACTACATCCACCGTATATTTTAGTATTCTTGTTCTCTTTGTATTTTCTTTCCTAATTTTCTAGCTACTGCTTCTGCAATACTATTAATTGAACATCCAACAAAGTTTTCAGAAAACTTACCATCAGTTCTAAAAACCATGCCATTTCCACCCGAGTTAATTTCAATGACTTTACCATCGTACTTAACCCTAAAATAGTCCAGGAATTGTTTACATTCGAGCAGCTGCTCATCTGTCATTACCTCTGGTTTTTTCATTTCGTTTATTTAATTCTGTTGTAATATAACTATACAATATAAAATTGATAAGTATGAATGGAATGATATTCCAACCGAGAAAGATTGCTAAAGGAAATAATAACAGTGAATACGTTATCGTATGCTTTAGAAGTTCTCTATTGCTTTTACTTTTTCCAAGTGCCCATTTTTCATCTTGAAAGACGAAGTCTGTAACCCAATGTGTACAAATGATAGCAAATATGCATATTAATTCCATATCTTTATCTTGGACGCTTTTGATTTAACGTCGATGTTTTAATAGGTATTACCTTAGGATATTGAGTCTGAGTCCTAGGCCTTCTATATTGCTGTTGTTGAGGTGTAACTTGTCGTTGAGGCTGGTGTTGTCTTTCAACTTGTCGTTGAGGCTGGTGTCTAATTTCTGGCTTTGGCTGCAACTGTCGTTGAGGCTGGTGTCTAATTTCTGGCTTTGGCTGTAACTGTCGTTGAGGCTGGTGTCTAATTTCTGGCTTTGGCTGTAACTGTCGTTGAGGCTGGTGTCTAATTTCTGGCTGTGGTTGTCTTTCAACCTGTCGTTGAGGCTGGTGTCTAATTTCTGGCTTTGGTTCTAACTGTCGTTGAGGTTTAACGTCTCGCCTAATAGGTGTAGCTTGTTGTCGTACCTCAGGCTTAGTACTTCTGGCTATTCTCGACATCAACGGTACCGTGCTATACCACATCTGCCGATGCCCATAATAAGTTCTACTATATACTACATCCCAACCATTATAATGAGGTCCAGGAACTCCATAAGATCCAAAGTTACTATACCCGGTATATACATAACAATTATAGTACGAATTGTAATAATGTGGACAACTATAATTATAATAGCGAGAATGATGATAATGCCTACAACTGTTCCAATAATACGGCTGAGAATAAATTAAGTAAGGGTAATAATACCGAATGATGAAAGCATTCGTATTGTTATAATAACTATCATAAACCGGAACATGTTGAACTTCAACTACTTGCGGCTGGTCAATGACATAATGTTCATCGTATGCACTATGCATAGTTGAACAACCTGAAACTAAAAGTGTAAACAGTAATAAAAATAGACTTTTCATTAGCTATATATTAATTCTGAAATGTGACTGTTGCGGAGGTCGGACTCGAACCGACAACCTCTAGGTTATGAGCCTAGCGAACACCCATTTGCTCTTCTCCGCGATATTACGTTATTCGTTTGACTGTAAAAGTTTTAAAACGTTGAGATTACACGTTGTACGTTAACACCTTCGATGTATTATCCAATCAGGGCTTATTCCAATAGGTTCTCATCTTATCCACATTCTCAGCTTTGCAGCTCAAAAATGTTTGCCAACATTACCGCCTTTTTTAAAGAGAGGCTATACTCTTATCCATAGCAGGTCTACTCAACTTTTATCATTCTCCTGACCTTGCGAGCCATTCACCATCGCTACGATGATTTGATGCAGACTTAAATTAAATCACTTTCACTTTGCGAGTTTCTGTGATCCCAAATTGCTCCGAAGAACTTTGGGCTTAGGTAATTTGCTTTCCTACTAGTGTCAAGGCCTTTGCGTTTTCATTTATACAATTGTGGAGGATTTGAACCACCGACAACCTGTTTAGAATACAGGAGCTCTACCAACTGAGCTAACAATTAATGTTATTTAAGTTACTGAGACGTGCCCTGACAGCTGATCTAAATCCTTTTGAGATTCAAAATACAACACACCTCTATGCGTTTTAGACTTACTAAGTCTTATGTGCAATTCTTCAAGATTACTTTGGATATTTAACTATCCTTTCTTCTCTTAAATTGGTTACTTGCCTTCGTTTTAGTAATCAACTTAGACTCATATCCTATGACTTATCCAATTTAGCACTTATTAGATTGGTATGTTGCTGCTATTATACCTCTATAATATTGTACCTCACCGACCGGCTCTGGTAGTATCCTTTCCTAAGGGACAACAACTCTAACTTTCTGCTTATCCTCCGATTGGTATCGAAGTCTTGCCTAGGTGGCAATTAAGACGTCACTTGCTTAAACGAACCTAACGAATTAGGCGGGTTAGTGTAACACTTCCCCCTTTCTGAATCTTTGCAGATTCTTATTCTTTTTTCAACCTATGATTTTATTGACAGCCGAACTGTTTCACGTCAACCGATAGGCTGATTGGAACTTAAACCTCCCAATGCTTATAATTTCAAAGAACGAATGAATTAGTGCTTGGATCCACACCATCTTTACTTTAACATCAATCCGAGTTCCGAGCCCGCACTTATTAAGTAACCGCTAAGTTGCCTTAAATTAAAAGTAAAATTAATTCAATATTTTATTCAATCTGTAGTAATAATAACAACGCTTTTAAATTGTTGAAACCGTTATCAGTAATTTAATGTTTTCTAATCTTTCCTTCTGTCCGTCTCAATCGAATTACTAATAGAATATAACATAATAATCATTTACTGAACCTTCTTTTAGAATTTCTTAGCTAAAATTGCTTTTAGTGCAACTTCATTAGTTTTTGATTGTAAACTGTCTAATGCAGATGCTATTTTAAGTGAACGATTAGTTGCATCTGTCATCATTAAATAGAGGTTGTAATACAACTGCCCAGTAGTAATATCAATTGGACCATGCCCAGATGATCTATCACTCAAATTAACAGCCTTCCATGTTACTTTACCTTTCTTATCTATATGTTCCACCATGTATGTTTTAAAGAACCACCATCAGTTTTATTGACATTATCAATATACACTATTAAATGCTTACTTATACATCCCCCAATGTTAATTTAATGTTAACAATGAAGGTGATACAGATTAGAAGTTCATCTTTCTTCCAATTGTATACCATTAGAAGATGGTAAAAATAGTCAGGCAGGTGAGATTCGAACTCACGTACTACGCACCCCAAATGCGTCGAGATAAACCGGACTCCTCTACTGCCTGATAATTAAATAAAATTGTTGAAATTTGAAATTAGTGTGAGTATGCGAAACAGATTGCAACTGTTTGATCTTCCATCTCACCAACTGGACCGGTAAACCAAGTAAGCGGTATATCTTTACCGTCTTTAGTTTTATAGGTCGTCTTATAGTTTGTAAATGCTTCACCACCTTTAAGTATTTTATTTAACTCTTTAAATACTCTTTCAGCTTCTTGTTTTGACATTAACTCTGTCCAAGGAATATTGTATAATTCTTTCTTAGTGTAACCTAATACATCTGCGAAATTTTGATTAACATATTTGAAATAACCGTGTTCATCAGCATAAGTAACAAACATAGGACACGTCTTATGTTCTAACAGATCTAATAATGTACTTACTTGTTTAAATTCATCTATAAGAAATGTTAGATTCTTTACAGAACTTTCTACATTATCTTGTATAGTGCCAATATTATGCTGCTTCATCTTCTTCAAATTCCATAATAAGCTTAGTATCAATTTTAAAATACATTGAACTTTCTTCTAATGTTTGAATTATCATGCTTTCGTCTTCATTTAGAACTATCACACCGGTTTCATCTCGTTGGTCTCCATGTACTACATACACAAATCTAAGAGGTAACATTTTATGTAGATTAATTTTAGATCCTGCTTTAGCCTTAATCATAATAGTCCTATTTCCAGTTTTCTTATTTGGAAATATCACTTTAGCCATAATGTCTGGAAATATATCTGTGAACTCATCAGTTATATTAATGATATGTTCTTTCCAATCGTTAGTACCACATAGTACTCTAAACTCATGGATGCAACTTTCAAGATCAGCACAAGCATCGTTAAGCTGCTGTCTCACAAATTCTGTAGATATTATTTCCATTATCTTGCGCTATTTAAAAATGTTCTTATAAGATCGCTTGCACTCGTTAACGCTGGAATAACTTTATCCTGCATATCCTTATTTAAGCTATCTTTATCGCTCTGAAGCTTAGCTATAACTATAGCTTGTCCTTCTGTTGAATGAGTTAATCTTTTTATTTCCTCATCTTTATCAGTAATGCGAGTTTCAAACGACAGTTTAATAAATGCAAAGAATGCCGTAGTACCTGTTAGTACTAATCCTGATAATATTATCACTGCCCAACGTAACCATCCAAATTCATCAGCGTCAACTGGTGGTTCTACTGTTTGTGCCTGAGCACTACTAATACTAAAAAATAATAACGACATCACTAATTCCATCCACATATTATACTATTTTCATATATGTTATTTATTGGACTTTAGTCAAGGAAATAACAATTGACTTAATTAGATTGAAAATAGAAGTAGTACATAAAATTTATTACATACTACTTCATTCTCAATTCAATATGTGTATGCTTTCGCTAGACTTTCAAAGATCTTCACAGAATCTAAATCAAGCAATTCCATAAGAGAAGGTGCTGTTGGTGCCTTTCTTAATTTCATACCTGCTTCTTGTGGAGTCTTATTATCTTTCTTATTGTTACACTTTGAACAAGCTGTAACTAGATTCTTCCAAGTATCTTTCCCACCTCTTGACTTAGGTTGAACATGGTCAAGTGTTAGGTCTTTCTTACCAGGACAATACATACAAGTGAAATTATCTCTCTTGAAGATATTTCTCTTTGTTGGTGATAATTTTCTGTATGGTAAGTTTACGTAGTTTAGAAGACGTATAACCCTTGGCCTAAGAAATTTCCGTGTGTAAGTCACAATGTAGTCATCCTCATATGTTTCAAGTACCTCTGCTTTACCTTTGTAAATCAGCTTAAACCCTTTTTTGAAAGTTGTAACATTAATCGGACGTAGATCCGCATTTAGTACAATTACTTTCATGACGTTGTTTATTTATTTTATTTATTGATCCTCATACCGGGTTCGAACCGATGACCTGTTGTTTACAAAACAACCGCTCTGGCCAACTGAGCTAATGAGGAATATGTGTTATACCATGCTTATTTACAGAATATTTTAATCGTTTACCAGAACCTTGATAACCATCTTCAAGATTATCTGTTGAATGCATACTAACATAAAACTTATTAGTGATAGTACACGTAGTTTTATAAATGATATGATACTTACGCCTTATAGCATGTCTTACTTTCTTTACCTCTTCCATGAAGCATATATCAGTAGAAGATGGTAAAAATAGTATAGTGAGCGAAAGAAGAGATTCGAACTCTCGACCCTCAGATTGGAAATCTGATGCTCTGGCCAGACTGAGCTACTTTCGCTTATACTTGGTCCCGCATGAGATTCCATACTCATATTCACAAGCGCTTGTTGTCCGTTTGGAGGATTAATTCCGGAGGTTAGACGAACGGGACTTATATCAATATCATGAACCTCACCACGAGGCCTCTGTAAATAAAGTGCCTAAATACTATAATACTCAATAACCTTTATACTACTTTTGGCAGCTACGAGTTATAGCTCATAGCTTACGGAATCGAACCGCATTCAATGTGCAAGTGGAGGGAATCGAACCCACTCAGGCTTAACCAACGGTGTTACAGACCATCCTAGCTCTCCAACTCTAGCGCACTTGCATATTATTCAGTGGATGTTAATTCATCTTACTTCTTATTGCTAAGACGCTTTAATTCCTTTATGAGAAAATCTAAGCTACACTGAATGTTCCCAGAGAAGGATTCGAACCTCCGTAACCAGCTCCAAAAACTGGCGTCCTGCCGCTAGACGATCCGGGAAAATATAGGGCGCTTTTCTCGAGCTTCATATTAATTTAGCTGTCGTAGAAGGTGCGCCCAAAAATACCTGCCTGAACAGAATGTTAAGGACTTTACTTTCATTTTTGGTTTCCAAGATGTCAAAGAACATATTATCGTTTTAGATAATATCATAAATATACAAATAATTTTCGTTAGTTGTATATTCGTACTGTTAAATTAATATTAACAAATATAATGGCCTCCTGAATCGTTAAATCCAGGAGGCCATTATAAAATGTTATAATGTATTGTTAACTCTTACCTGGATCTTTTTTACATATTCTCGCCTGCGCCGTATCGTTGCCTGACGGGTTAAAGAGATTAATATATGTTGTCCAATGTAAGCGCATGGTTTCTGTTTGTTGAATTATATATAGACTATAACAATAGTTTTTAAAAATGAACCTAAATTACAAAAAATTATTTTTTCTGTTTATTTAGCTTTAATGGCATCTTTAATTGCTGCGTTTGCTAACTGTTTTAAGTGATTCTTATTGATACTACCCTTCTTATCATACAACTTATTGCTAATCTCCTTAGCTGTCTTTGGATCAATGTCAAACTTATCAATTATAGTATCTTCCCATTTCAAGAAGGCCATTAGGGGTTGATATTGTCTCATCATTGACATTAGCAACTCAGATGCAGCAGAATGAACTGATTCGTCAAGTGGTTGAGAATTTTGTTTAAACTCTTCAAACTCTAAAATATGTTCCATGCGATATATGTTTATATATCAATGTGGAGGTGGAGGAAGCGACTCCTCGTCCATACAGATTAGTAAAAAGAATATTTTACAGCTTAGGATAGTCATTTTCTTATGACTCCAAAAATATGCAGCTTTCGATCAATTCTGCCAAATGATATGTTGTATTAGTTGGGCCAATACTTATGCCGTTCTTACTTCCTTTAATGCCTAACCTACATACAAGTATACTCTGTAGTATGGCATGCATTAGTACCTAACTATTAGGCGGCAATTGCAAGTTCAGTGTTTCCACTTAGTTTTGATGTAGGTCATCACCCATGCTGTACTCTTAGTATTCATCTGCTGTCAAATACTACTCACCCCCATATAATTCTATTTATATATCTACAAATGATTCTTTTTGCATTCTATCTACCAGTTTTTTAGCTATGATTTTAGTCTCCAGTGGGAAGTCACCTTTATTAATCATCCAGTCAATATAACTAGCGTCTTCAGAGAAAACATCTTTAAAAACTTTACCTTTGTTCTTACCGAAGTTGAAAACGATTTCTCTCTTACCGTCGATTTCAGCAATCTTAAACCTATTTGCTAAGTCAACTTGATCCTTTCTATTCTTAATGGAAGATTCTTCTATTTCAGCGTGAGCTACTGGCAGGCCATATTTAGTTTTCTGGCATTCAAATATTTCAATAGTAGCTTCTATGTCTGCCTCAGCTGCGTGGGCATTTTCAAGAACCTTACCTGTCATACGATTATAAGTGCTTGATAAATCTCTTGGTTCGTATGCAGTTTGAATAAGGAATGGATCAATGATCTTTCTACTTCTATGATTGAAAGGAATACCACTTCTAAATAATTCTTGTGTAAGTAGTGGGATGTCAAAATATAAGATATTATAACCTCCTAGATCGCAATCTCCAATAAAGTCGTTAACCTTCTTTGCTATTGTTTTAAACGTTGGCTTATCTGCTAACATCTCTGGAGTTATACCATGTTTATCAATAGCCTCAGGTCTACTTTCCATTCCTTCAGGATTAACATAACTTTGAAATCTCTCAATTTCCTTGCCTAAAGATGTTTTCTTAATCATACAGATTTCAATGACCCGATCTGTAGCTGTGTTAATTCCAGTTGACTCTAAGTCAAACCAAATGATGTCTTTTTCCATTTTGTAAATTCTAGTTAAACTCTTCTTCCTCGTTCAATCATGGATGTTATACCACAGTTGAGGAAGTTTGTTTAATCTCTAGGAAGTTTAATCTCAATTGCTGCTATATCACCAGGAAGATTTGACAAAGTTGCATTAATCTGATTTAATGTAAGCTGTAATGTTTTAAATAATTCTGCAGTTGAAGGTTCTGCAGTTGTAGAAGGTTCTACAACTGCTTCTTTAGCATTACCAAATCCTAGCGCTGTCTTAATGCTATCAATTGCTCCTCCACCACCCTGACTATTAAGTGTATCTTTTACATCCTCTATGGCTTCGACCATCGCCTCTAATGCTGCAAGATTCCTACCGCTTTCAGTCAATGATGCAGATGCTTCAAATAATCCCCTGAATGCTGCAGCTTTATCAATATCTACAGAGTTGATTGCTTCTGCTATTGCTTCAAAGCCATCTGCAGCTTTCATCAAACTACCATCTGCACCGACTTTAGCAAGAGATGTTACGAACCCAGCAAAGTTATTAACTCTTGTAGAAAATGTTGGCTTATCGTAAAATAAAACAAATGTCCCAGACATGCTTTCTAATAGTGTCTTAATAGTTTCGGCGACTTTATCCGGTTTTTTTATGTTAGAAAAAGCTAATAGCCCATTAGCAATGTTAGTTAGTTCCTCTCCTGCGCCTTTAACTGCAGCTATGCCTTCTTCTACACTATCGTTATCCCATTTGAGACCTAACCAACCTTCAACCTTTGCTCCACCTATAGTAGAAAAAGCACCCATAACAAGCCCTAAGGCGGATTCAATTTTCAGAGTAATTCCTCCAGGATCTTTCAAACCTTCAAATGCAGATAATGATGCAGCTATTTTAGTTAGTTCGTCGCCTGCACCCTTTACACTTCTAATACCTTCTTCTGTTTTAGTTGATTTAATACCAAGCAAAGAACTAAAAAATCCACCAGATTCAACATCTGTACCATCATCTGCAAGAGCGCCAAAAGCACTCATAACAGTACTAATGACTGTTTTGATTTTAGGAGCTAATAGTTCAATGTCAATTTTGCTATCTGCTAATTTTTGGAATTCAATCAAGCCTGTTGTTATACCAGTTAAAGCTTTACCTGTATCCATTACACTTCGTATGCCTTCTTCTACTGCGGTTGATTTAATCCCAAGCAAAGAACTAAAAAACCCACCAGACTCTACAGTTGCACCACCTTCACCAATTGCAGCAAAGGCAGTTCGTATAAATCCAAGTGTATTAGTAACATTATATGCGAGTGTTCCTGGCTCTGAGCCATCCTCCTTACCGAACTTAACACCACTATTTGCAAAATTATTAAAGTCAACTAAACCCTTAGTGATATTTGTAAGTGCTTTGCCTGCACTCATTACAGAATCAATACCACGCTCTGTTGCGTTTGGGCTGAATGTACTACCGAAAATAGCACCAAACACGCCGCCTGGGGAAGATGGCTCACCACCGGCATGTGCAAATGCGCTAGTAATTACACCTAATGTTTCTGTTAGTGCTATAGTATTCGTAGGAGTCCAATTTACTGCCGTAAACGATGTAAGCCCAACCGATAATTTACTAAGTGCCATTCCAGCTGCAGCGAAGCCAGCGGCAGAGGAAATCATCATTGGTCCCTTCACTGTACTTGATAGCGCACTACCTACGTTTTTAAAGAACCCATCCACACCTGTTGCGTTGCTATCTGTTCCTAAGAATGCTGCTTTAATGCCAGATAAGGCTAATGTTAAATTCATAGAATCAGTTGGAGTGAATGCCACCTTTCTAATTGCATCTAAACCTGGTGCTAATAATAGTAGGGCACCACCGATAGTAGCGAATGCAACCGCACCAGGAATAATGAAAGCTACACCTAAACCAGCAGCAGCAAACTCTAATCCTAACATTAGTAAGATGGCACCTTGGGTAATAACCTCTGTTTCTCCAATATCTTTAGTAGCTTCCGCAAACGGAGTATATCCTAAACCGAATACGAATAAACCGATACCCATCAACCCTAATGCAAGAGCACCTAATCCTATATATGACCAAGCCATACCCAATAATGCTGTTGCCAAACCTAACCCGAGCAATACCCCAACTTGATCAAAGACGGCACCATCCTTAAGGTCAGCACTATGTATTGCTAATGCAAATATCGCATAGCCTATACCAAACGAGGCTAAACCAATGCCTAATAATGTTAGAGCTAGCGCGCCTTTCTTAACTTGTTTGCTTACTAATCCGATAAGAGCTACAGTTCCACTAATAAGTACTAAAGAAGCTACCATTCCAAGTAAAATCTTAGGTTCCATCATAATGAATAGGGTTGTAAGTGCAAACACAGCAAGTCCAATTCCAAACGATTTAAGTCCATCTCCTACTTTCTCTAAAGCCTTACCACCTTTGCCGATTTGCTTACTTCGGGTTCCAATTAAGTACATTACGCTTGACATGATGCCAATAGTAACGATCAGGAATGGTATTGCAATTAAGCCTGGAAGGATTAACAATGCTGAAATGGCAAGAGACTTAGAGAAATTCATGATACTATCACCCATAAGTATGAGGTTTTCAGCACCTTTTTTAATTTTCTTTTGATCGAATTCATCTAGCTTAGTAAATATGTCAACTATAAATGATTGAAACTTTATAATTGACTTCTTTGGCACGAATGTAAATACCATAAGTGCCTTTGCCATTTGCATCGCACTTACACCTAGAAGCAATAATGCTTCCGCGCCAGCCTTCACTCCACCTTTACTTTTTGTTTTACCTTTTTTACTACTAAGTAAACCCTCATCCGTTTCTGTAGTACTTTCTTTTTTTCTATTCATATACGCTAATCTAAACATACTTGTAGAAAGCAGTACCATCCTTGACAACTGCTTACCATGATTAGTAAGTTCAATAAGAATTGCACGATTTAATGATTCTGCTAAACTTGCAGCACCAGTAATTGTAGAAATTAACTGTTTTTGATGAGGCGTATCAACTGGCTTAGTACCAGATGGTTTTGTATTATTACTAGTTAGAATATCGACTAACGCATCTAACTTATTTGCAGTTTCCCGCGTAGACTGTTCAATTTTAGTCAGCGGGTTCATTAGGTCTGCAAGCTGTACTTTAGCCATTCATCTACTATAATTTTGGAATCTTGATAGAAGGCATCTTAGGCATTTTCATGCCACTCATTCCCTTCATATTGTATTTATCGCGCTCGGCTTCATAAGAATCGGCTTCTTGTCCCTTGCGCTCTTTTAATATGTCGTTATAGATAGAAACAATGTATTCAAATTCAAAGTAAGGAAGAGCATCTAGCTCAGATGGCTGAATGTGCAATTTTTCCATAAGTATTACTCTGGCTTTAAAGAAGTTCAGAATCGATATCGTGAATAACGAACAGACCTTTGATGCCGCCGGGAAATGTAAGTGGAACGGTGACCTCGGCACCGCAGCTATCACATGGATATATCATTTCAGGCTTTACAGCCACTGTCATTCTTTCAGCTAATCGGTAAGCGATGCTGTATTTAGTACTCCCCCAACCCTGCAGGTTAGTAATCTGAGAGAAGATTGCTGTACTAGTAAGTCCTCTCCACTCTCGATGCAAATATGGTAGAATAGCTACTAAAGACTTATCCCAGTTTGCACCAGATTCTAACTGCTCTCGGCCATACTCACTTACTATTCGCATTACACCGATGGTCGGTGGTGCCATTGTAAAGTTCCCATTGTTCTTAGTTTGAATAACATAACCTTTACTTTCGTGATCATAATATTTTCCTAGGGTTTCTACTTCTTCATGAAACTGAAGATTTGCTGTTCTTAGTTCGATAGATTCTTGGCTTTCACATCCTGCAGTGTCACATCCAGTTTTAACTGGCATCATTAGTTTAAACTCGCCTTCTTTAAATGTTAACTCTCTGATACTAAGAATAATATAAATACGATCACCCTCAATAATATCTTTATACGATCCTCGCTGTGTACCGAACATCACTCGTGTACATGACGATAGAATATCATTTAACTTTGAATCTGCGTCATGTATACTTGCTTCATCCATCATTGAGAAATCTCTAATTTCTCCAGTTCTGGCTGGGCGAATATGAATTTCCAAATCATCTCTATAAAATCTACCACCAGATGGCATTAAGGCCAAATCTAGTTTTAAATATCCAATAAGCTCATTCAGACGCTTAACTTCCGGATCATCTACTGTTGTTCTTTGGGTTTTGTGAGGTTGTACTTCCCCAAGATCTACAACCTTGCTAGAAGTTTCGAGTATTCCCTCAGATTCTTCAAATTCTTTTTTAACATTTTCTTCGTGATCTGTATTCATCTTTATATTTGTTTTATTATTTCTGTTTCTTTTACGATATGTTCAAGTATCAATTGCCGAACGTACTTTGAAATTGACGCTGGCGTTCTTTTACTTTCCATAGATTTTTCAATGATTATTGAATTAAGAACTACCTCGTCATGTGGAGATAGCAATACTTGAATTTTCCTTGTTAATTTTTTCTTAGTAGGAATCAGTTCGGCTATACTTTCGTTATACCCATATGAAGGATTATCAGCTTTAAAATTGTCAATCCAATATTCTAACCTACTCATAATTTCGGATAACTCTACACCGTCTTCAAACTTCTCTAGAACCTCTCTATGGAAAGAGTCTCTACCAAAATCTTTCAGTGCCCGAGTAATATAAATACCTGAGCCCATATAAGAATCATTATCGTTCATAGAGTAACCTACATAAACCTTCTTGTTTCCCTTATGTTTAACTTTAAATATTACCATTTTAGAATATGTATTTCATACTACATAATATATATATCAAGGACGAAGCATAGAAAAAGGTACCGAAGTACCTTCATCTAAAAATATTAAGTTTTAAATTTGTCCGTCTCCTACATTTTCATCTACAAAATTATCACAACGGAATGTCATTGTTAATTCTGCTGGATCGTTAGTCTCATAACTAAGTTCATCTATGAAATCAGGTTGCCCAGTTGGAAAGATATCTTTAATTGTAATCTTTCTAAAGATACTTCCTGCTCTGTTGTACATAACAATAATACCACTTCCTACATAATCTTTCTTAAGTCCCATCTCACCCGTTGAAGGATTATAGATTAACTTATACCAATTCCTCATTGAATTGTAAATGAAGTTTTCATTTGCATCGTTGAGGTTAAGAGTGTAATTAATCGTAAGATCTACAAATGTTTGCGTTGGCATACCTGCAAAGGACCTATCTGCGAATTTGTACTTCTGGCCAACTGCATCTACAGATGGATTAAAGTTGTTAAGTCCACCTATTGACTTGATGTGCTCAAGTGTAAGTTGTGTATCGTCACCATTTGGAGTGAACAAAGTTACCTCAAATAAACTTTGGTAAATTGGTTCGCTCTTATTATTACTGGTACGACTCTGTGTATAATGCGGTAAAGCCATGTCTTATCTTATTTTTTTATATATCAAGCTTGTGCAAACTAGATATTTATCTTTTAAATGTTAGTTCCTTCATGAGTGGTTTAACAGTGCAAAAGCACCATTAATCCGTTCATTTGTATACTTCTGCAAACTCTTCATATGCATCTTCTGCATTATCATGAGCCTTTAGCATACCGTGAATAGTCTTTGTTGTTAACCGTAGACTACGGCCGGGTTTTGATGGGTGCTTTCCACTCATATCACTCAAAGTAGACAAAAACCCCGATAACCGATCCCGGGGTATTGCCCCATCATAACATAAACCCAAACCCATCTTTAATCTTTCAGGTAAGCTAGCCATACTAGATATGAAGCCTATATAATCTGCCTTTTCAGGAGGTCCGGATACCTGCGCGTAATACCAAGCATCGGATGAACTTTCCAATGAAAGTTCATCCGTTATAGGTTCTTTTTTTAAATCAGATTCTTTACCTTCATTAACTGATTCTAGTAGATCTGACATATCGTAATTATCTAAAATATCTTTAACACGAGTCAATGGAATTTTATCGCCATACGCAACAGCTAAATCCTCTAAATCATATTTAGCATCAGGAACCATATCGGCTGCCTTTTTAGAAATTTTCAAAATCTCTTTTGTCGTAATATACTTACCTTCATTTAATGACTCGTTGACAAATGCGGTGAATGTTTTAAAATGTTTCATGTGTTTGCTAGATTCGTTTACAAACTCAGCGTATGTGTTAATGTTCATCATCGTTTAGTTTATTGAAAGTTTCCTGTACTAATTGCACCGGTCTTAAGGATTGTGGTCCGCTGTACAAGTATTTCCATGCCTCTCACTGGTTCAATATAGCTGTCTAAGATACCGATGTTCTGATCGATAATAACTGATGGGTTATTACTTTCATCCATGATGTTTCTGAAGTAATAAATTCCATCGTCATCTTGTACAGTGGTTAGGAAATTATCCGCTAATGTTTTAATCTCAAGTCTTGTCTGAGCTGTGTTAAATTCAAACAGATAGTTTTTAAGGATTGCCTCAATTCCATCTTGTATGTAAATTACAACTTCTCTTACGTTAATTGAACTCAATGCAGATTTTGGACTTTGTTGTGCAGTTTTATTTGCAAAGATAGTCGGACCTGTTCCTGCTTGGAATACAATAGGATTAATTCCGAATGGTTCTAAATATCCTCTGTCTTCTTTGTCAAGATTAATTTCAAGTCCAACAACTCCAGTTCCTCCAACAACCCCTCTTCTAACTCCAGCTACCAATGACCACGGTAATGCATTTTCATATTTTGCAATAAAGTTATTAGAAACGTATGCAGCTGGTGGTACGTTTATATTTCGTCCAAGATCTCTTACAGAAATATATGGGAAGTAAAATGCTCCCCAACTCGCTCCTTCTGTCATTGAAGGAAGTGAATATCGTATTGTAGGATTGAGTGATAAATCACCACCAGTAGAAATAAATCTTGTTGATAGTGCTCCAGTTAGATCTCTGAACTTTGGATTGTTATTATCCTTAAAGTCTTTTGCAGAAGGCGCATTTATAATTGCGAATGCGTTCTTTCTATTTTGACATAATTGGGTATAAATTGATTTTGATCCAGACTCAATTCCGTTTCCAAAAGTATCAACGATATATCTGAAGTTAATAACCTCTCTATCTGTAAGTGCTTTAGACAGATTCGTTCCACCTAATGTACCGTTAAGAATATCATTTTGTCTTTCGTTAGTACCATTTGGAACATGTTTCGTTGGATCTAAATTAAATCCTTCGAATGTAAAGATATTCAAATAATCTATCCATTCATCAATTGGGTAATATAATTCTACCTTTTTGACAATTGGATTTGGAAGAATTCCAACCGTATCTACTGAAATTGATGATTGACAAGTTACAAGAACCGCAGTGACACCCAATGGGATCGTAGCGTTAGTAGAGAATGTTTGCCCACCCTGAACCTCATTAATACGAGTTAATCGTGAATGTCCAGTTATAGCTCCTTCATTATGTACTAAGTAATTGCCAACAGTAACAGCTCCGATGTTAAGATCTGTAACATCTATAATTACTTGGTTAGGAAACAGTCCAGAGCCAGCAGTTGTAGAATCAGCGATAATATCGAATGTTACGTTGTTAGCACCAGTTAGTGTTTGTGTATTTAAACACAGTGGATCTGCATTAGCTCCTGTAGTGGTTAAGAATACACCAAATTCTCCAGTACTACTATTAGTGTTATAGAGACTGAACTTGCTTGTATTAGCTACCGGCGTTGTATAAGTATCATCAGTATAAGGTGTTACTCTTACTGCTGGTAGGTTATATGCAGGGTCAGAGATTGGTACAAATGCAGCAAAGCCAGTATGAATATATCCGTATGTTGTTGCATCAAATATAAGAGATGATACGTACTCATCAGGATTCGTTAAGTTTTCATAAACTGCAATGTCACCATCAGTATAAATCCCTGACGTGAATCTGCTATATAATGTACTTGCTGGTCCACCGATAATGTTTGAACTATTATCTGAACCAAGAATATTCTCTTGAACCACTTGGTCAAGGTCTAAAGGATCAACCCAATAGAAATCATCTGTAGATACCCATGCTAGGTTTAATGATGTAATGCCAAATCCAGAAACTGTTATTGAAACAGAACCTGCAGTTACATTCACACCAGTTACTGGTATGTAATTTGCTCCAATTGAACCAAGAATGAAACTTCCAACATTCGTTGGAGTATTTGCGGTCATTGCAGCTAAAGCGTCATATAGTGGATCTCCTGTAGTTCCACTGTATGCAATTTCAAAATCACCAGATGTTAACTGTATAGTGACTGGTGCCTGTGTAGCTATTACTTCTTGATTGGCAGAAATGAATTTTCTGCAGTCTGCCAAATCAGAAGTAATAGGTCCTTCATATGAAAGGAAGTTTACAGTATCGTGTCCTTGCTTTTCAATATCATGTCCAATTAAATCAATACCTCCCATAACACCATCAATGATTTTGTCACCATCAAATAGATCTTGGTTTACAGCGCAGAACATACCAGTTGAGGCTGTGTCAGCGTTAATAAGAGTTTCGATAAACAGGTTATTTCCTAATTGATCAATAAAGTTAGGTAGAAGTGAAACAGTGTATTGTGAGATAACATTTACCTCAGGTTCGTTGAAGAACTGTTCTAGGTAAGTATCTCCAACATCTGCTGAAGTTCTTTTTCTTTCAATACCTCTTGACTTGTCAAAGTATTTTTGATAAGTTGGATCAGCGTTGAATCTTTCATAAGGATTAACAGCTCCGAAGTCTCCTCCGTAGTTCCCATCAATAAAGAATACGTCTACCATAAAGTCAGACATTAAACTATCTTTATTTAGATAGCCAGGAACATTTGCAGGTCCAAACCATTCTTCGGCTGTAACATTAAATCCATTGACGTTCGCTGCGGCTGCTTTTCTAATAATAACAGAAACAGGATTTTGACCAAGATTAGTAAAGTCAACTAAATCGTTTGTGATTGATTGCGATGAACTAAATGTATCTGGTGCTCCTACTAATGATAAGAAGCTTTCATCTTCTGGGTACCAGAATTTATCTTTGTTGTAGAACCCTGCGTACTCTCCGTCTTTAGCTACGTTATTATCCTCATTATATGTCATTGAACTTGCAGAGAACTTACGGTATTGTACTTCATCCTGAGAGTCTAATGATAACAAGTTAAGTGCTAGAATTGGTCCTCTTTCCAAAGCTGATAGACAGCTTCTATGGAAGTAAGAATCTTTTCTTTCTAATGTACGGTCTATATCACCGAAAACTTGCTTGAAGAATCCAGTATCAGGACAAAACACCGGAGTGTTGAATGGTCCTGTTCTTGAGAATCCTACTATAAGTCTAATTTGATTTGATGGGATGCCTACTACCTGGCTCTTATCGAATTCAAATCTATAGCTACCAGATGTTTTAATAGAGGCGATTTTTGGATCTATTGCCATTATATAATATTATTTTGCTTGTGTATTTGATTTATATATCTACCATCATACAACTAATTATACTTCTTGGGCTGGATCATATAATATGATCCAGCCCAAAGATTATAACGATACGAATGTTTAGAATAGTATGCTATTAAAATTCCTTCGCGCCTTTAGGTCCTACGAAGAAATACTCATCAGCTTCGTTGCTAATGTTAAATGCAGGTATACCATGAATATCACCTAATTGTATTGTTCCAAAATACATTTGTTTATCATTCAATTTAGAAGCTGGCTCTTTTTCATTCCATTCATCTTCCTCTACATACCAATCATCAATGCTAAGCAGATATACTTGGCTTGCGTCTTTAGCTCCAATATGCTTGAAATACTTAGCATATGTTTTATTTAGTTTTACCATATCGACACCACCATGTTCTTCTGCAGCGTCAGCCATGGTAAAGCTTAGTGTTTCATTAATAGCTTTGTATGATTTATTTTCGAATACTTTAAATGAGTCAATATACTTAATGTTAATTTGTTTTTTGTTTATTTGATTTATATATCTCTACCATCATACAACTAAACTAAATCATAAATATCATAATTAAGATTTTCATCTCTTAAGTCCCGCTCTAAGATATTTTCTATTTCTGCCTGGACTGCTTCATCGATAAAGTCATAAAGCTCTTCGACATACTCTGTGAAATCCACAGTATTTAAGAATTCAGAAGCATTAACTGCAGTCATAACTAAATCATCATTTCCGTTTTGTCCAGAATATCTGCCATTTGCCATCTTCCCAAAGGTAGATGATTCTTTTACAGTATCTTTGTCATTAAGTATAATTCTATTTTGTGCTACACCTTTCTTAAAATTTTGACAGAAGATTGGCTTATTATCACTTTTAACTTTAAGGCCATAAGATGAGGTCCTAGCATCAATACGATGTTTGAATTTTGTTACAGATTCCTCATCAAAGTCATTACGCTGTGGGAAAACCGTTTCAAGTCTTTTCATTAATTCAGATCCAAATACATTCCACTCAATTAAGAGTTTTACATTCTCCTGGTTAAATACATCGCATATTAATACATATAAAACCTTTGCAAAGTCGTCTATACTATGTTCATTGCTTCTGAATCTTCCAACTTGATAAAGCCCAAAGAAGTCTACCATACTACCTGGAGAAATTACTTTCTTCAAGTCCTTTAGTGCCATGCTATTTACTTGGAAGATATTAATGACAGAGTAATCTCCACCATTACCCTCGGCAATATCAATAGAAAATAGCCAGTACTTACTATCTTCTCCGGCTTCATCTTCAATACTGAAATTAGGATGCCATTTTAAATCTGAGTATATTAGAGATTCATCATCAAGTTCTGGGATGTCTCTATGTACATATTCTATTTGGTTCTGTTGTAATCGCTTTAAGCTATCTGGGCTTAATAATAATGATGAGCTTGAGATGAACTGATTTCCATACTGTCTGTTGAAAGCTTCTTCACTTCCAAGATTTTGAATTTCAGCCTCCATCCATTCATCATCTCTACCAGGAACATCCCACCAGTCTATTCTAAATGGTTTATATTCACTTAGGCCTTTCTCGGCTGCGGTGTATATTTCATAAAACTTATTGAACCCCCATGGAGTACTCGTTATAATTACTTTTGAATTCTTGGATGCTGATACCGTGGGATAAACGTTTTCATAGAAGACGTCAATAAATTGATGTGGAATATGAGCAAACTCATCCATGAATAATAAGTGAATCGTAAATCCAATCGCTGCCTTTTTAGTGGTTGTCTGACCGATAATTCTGCAGCCATTGTCAAACTTTGAATTAAATACATCGTATTTTAGAACTCCAGGCTTCATAAAGAACGGTAGATTCTCAAGTATAGTTTTACCCTTATCTAATATTTCTGTGGTAGTTGCACCTTTGTTCGATAAGATTAGTGCATTCTTATCAAAGTTAAATAATATGTACCACGCTATAAAGATCGAGGAACAAATCGTGTTCGATGATAATATACCATTAGAATAAAAGCGATGATTATCATGATCAACCGTAACATCAAACATACTTACTTTATGCAATGAGGTTTCAATGTTTGATATTCTACTTAATCCGTTGATAGTCTGTATTAAATCTCCAAGTTTTAAATCTTCTACAAAAACAATATTGAAATTTATGTCAAAGACCTTATGCTTATCAGCACACTCTAAGGATAAACCATCATCTGTATCTATCTTCCATATTGTATATGGCTGAGTAATATGTACATGTGATAATGGCTCCCATCCAGTATCAGTCCAAACATTAATATTGTTTAATTCAATAGAGTTTAGTATTTTCTTTGAGACGTCATCTTGGTCAAGATCTATATTACGATACTCTATAACTTCAATGAAACTTATTAATAGAAGAATGATATGTTTGAGAGTTTTAATCATTTAAAAACTTGATACATTTTTTTAATGTTTGTTTTGGATCTTTGTTCCAATCTAATTCCCATTCATACAGCTTCCACAGAGAATATTTTGTTCTTTCTAAAAATGTAAGCTTTCGGTGAAGTTTTAATGACTCAAAATAAAGTCTACCAAGTGTTGTTTTAATGGCGGTGCCATCTCTTAAAATTAGAACTTCAGTTGAATGTAAAAAACATTTCCCAACTTGCCGGCTGGCTAGGCAAACAGAAAACCGTTCTGCCGCAAACTGCCTCAGCATCTTCTCTTGGTAATCTCGAAGTTCTATCGTCATAAGACCGTTATCGGTCATTACAGTACAATAGTTATTAGCAAAATAAATTATGTCTTTTGCACATTTTTTAATTTCTGAAATCTCCATCTGGGTATATTCAAAAACAATGTTGCCTTTGCGCAAGTTTGGATTGCTGTCGTGAAATGGTGTAGACTTACTCTTGTACCCATCATCAATAGCAATCATAAGCTGCTCTACCTTTTTGGAGGTCCAAATATTGGATTCTTGTTGCTTACTAACCTTTAGTTCAAATCCTGCCGGTTCTGCTTGTGGTTTAGCCATTGTTGTTTTGTGTATAGTGTCTTATGAGATACATTCTTGTCAATCTGATACAGCTATCAGCCAATTCGTGTGTAAAATTTCAAATTCTACCCCATCTAATTCAATGCTAGTTCCTTTACCAACATTTCGTAGAACAATATCACCAATACTAACTTGGCACTCTTTTGGTGTAGATATTACTTTACATCTTCTGCCCCATTTGTCTAAAGTAACTATAATACCACCTTTAGTTTGTTCTTCTTTTGGTAACTCCTTAAGAAGAACAAAATCATTAGTCATTTCCATCATCTTCTTTGCTTTCAACATCTTGGGCATCCTCAGCTGCAATAGTATTCTGGAGTGCTCTCATGAGATCTTTAGTACCACGTGACTTAGCACCACCCTGTGCTTTTTGAGAATCTGTAGCCGCTGAGCCATTGTTTTGATAGATGTCGATTTCACGAGCCATCTTCTTTGCATTTTCTTCAATTGCGACCATATACATAGTTTGACTCTTAATTATGTCTAACATGGTTCTTTGAAGATCACTTAATACTTCGAACATCCTTGGAGCAACATCACCTTCAAATATCGTATCCATCAGCTTATTGATGGCACGTTCACTGTTATCCATTTGCTTGATGAGAGCACCTAACGCTTGATTATCAAGTTCGGCTTTAGCCTGAATGTATTCTTGTTCTTCTATGATCTCCTCACTTAAGTAGAACCTAAGAAGCTTGTCCATGATTTTCTTGGCTTTCTTCTTAGCTTTATCTTCTGCTGGAGTAACTTGATGTTCTTCCTTTACTCTGGATAGCTGTGGTGTTTCACTTAAACCTGGGACTTCTGCTGGTAAATCGTATCCTAGCAAATCATCCAAACTTGAACGAACCTCTTCCTTGTCTTCTTCCTTCATGCTAATCCTTTGTATTATATATTATGTTAGGAACTAAGTTATATTCAAAAGTGACTAAGTATTAGTTATCACAGTAGTGAGTAATTCTGGAGAGGCGTTATCTATAAGCTCAGTCAAGTGGGTATCTCTTACAACATACTGGCTTAAAACTAGATCATGAAGTTCAACTTCAATTGGAGTATTCCAAATTCTGATGTTTGTAATATCAGATTGACAAGCGATAAGCTTCCATTTCTCGTCATTGGGAAGTATGGTTTGAATGTTTGCAGTTGTCTTAGAATATGCCAATGATAATTCCGCTGTTCTTTCTGGGTTGATTGTACCTGATGTTTCACCACGGCTATATATAAATAAGCTAAGCTGTCTTGACTTATTATTAATATTAATAACAAAAGCGTACCATTCGTCTGAAAGGAGCTGAAGCCCCTGAGCAGATAAATCGTAACTATGCTGAACACCATCTATAAGAATAATGAACCAATTTAGAGTTTGCGTAATACTAAATAGTCTATCAGAATCAGAATCATATACTAATGAAGTATTACCTACTTCTTTGTTGAATTTTGGAGTTCCTAATAAAACTGAACTCGTATAATCTGTTGCTAATGTAATGTCACTTCCAGCTATAGATGTAATTTTATGTATACCGTTATAGTCTTGAGTTCTAGAAATTACAATATAATCACCAATACTTATTAGTGTTCTAGGATCAGTTGGAAGCCCAGCAGTTTGAATAACGGCCTTTCCGCCAGCATCAATTATTCCAGTAATAAGAATGTTACTTCCAACTGGTGTAAGGTACTTAGGTCTAAACCAAGAAGTGAATGCTCGACTTTCATCTAAGTCCCATCCTTTCTTATATCTATATTCTATAGTTTCTTCACCCAAATTCATAGACGAAAGGTTGTAATGATATTTAGAAATGATAGTCCAGCGGTTATATAGATTCTCTTCTCTAATTAAAAGCTTTCTATCAAGTATACGTCTTACATAGTCATTAGCTAATGTACCAATAGTATTGTACTGATTTGGCTTTCGAGTATCTTCATATTCAATATCCCTAGCAGCACCTAGCTCAGTTTCTACACTTGAGATTAGTCCGTCAACTTCTAATTCAATATTTTTATCTGGGAACTGAACTGCAGTCCTTCTTTGGTATGGAACTAGGCTTACTCTCCAATATGAACCACTATATAAAAAATCGTCAGCCTCTGCTATTGCATCTACCTCGTACATCTTATTCATGTACTGTTCAAAATAAAGATAATCTCTCATCTCAGGATGCGAACCAATGCCGAATATTTTTTCAAATGCTGATTTAACTATATGAACCTCAAATTGTACTGGGAAGTCCATCTGCATTGGGTTAAATTGAATTTCCCTCGTAGGTAATTCATTATCAGGAACTAATATCTTTACTTCAGATGCTTGGATCACATCGAATAGAGTGTACTCTGTTAGGATAACATCTGCCGCTCTTTGATCTGCCTTTGTTTTATAATACTTAACACAAAAACCAAACATATCTGAAACGACAGCACTCATTTGATTATAAGTCTGCACTGCTCTTGATACGTCGTACGGGTTCCAAGTTGAACCACAGCAATCTATGACCAAGTTCTGTGCACCTGACTGTGCACCACTATCACAACAGTCAATCTGTGGTACCTTACATATTACTCCGCCATCAGTAACTATCTCAAGTGCAATAGAAACGAATTCTAAATCGCAATTTCCGAACTGTTCATACTTATACTCGATCCAAAACGGTTCAGTTGGATTTAATTGTATGCCTTGCAAATTAAGGTCAGATAACTCTACCCAGTCAGAATACGAAATACCGTCTGTACCCCACCTGAAAGTTTTGTTATAAAAACAAGAAGTATCCTCACCGAGAACTTCGTCAGTAAATCCAATTACTTCTACTACGTTATTGTAAGGTTCTTGTAATGAGATTAGTATAGCATCTCCGTTTTCATCTGTCTTTGTGCCCTCTACCATTATGAATTAAGTTGTTGTGAATCTCCAGTACTTCCACCTTCAGATTTTACACTATCTGCTATAACATAAGCACCAACGAAAGGCGTAAGTGCTGCGAAGTATGCACTAAGTGCCATAAGATCTTTCGTTTCAATCACACCGTAAACTCCAATTGCTGTCCACATTACTATAGTCAGATACATTATTGCTTCACGTTTACTTGTCTTACCACTCGTAAAGATTGAAGAATCTTTACTTTGACGATATGATTCTCCAAACATATAACTCATGATAAAGCCAGTAAGTGAAAGGAAGTACGCAGCTAAGTGTGTATAGTTCGTATCGAAAAAGAAGCCTAAGACTCCCAGTCCAATCCAAAGTAACATTACTAGGTATGTCATACACTCTCGTTTGGAGTCACAGCATCTTCTAAAAATTCCGGTCATTACAATGTATATATCTGACTCTAGTGCAAATAAAAACGAGGTGCTAATAGCACCTCGTTTTTTTGTAAAATATATGTACGAATTTAATCAGTATGAACTATAGTCAGTCTTTACTAATAGAATTGGATTGTCTGATTCAAGTTTTGAGTCAAGCGTTTCAAGCAACATATGTGCGTCTTCTGAACCAGCCAAAGCTGTTGCCTCAACTACATTAAAGATTCGAGCAGCTGTTCCATAGAAATATGGTGAGCGATTAAGATAACGATTAGTTAGCATTCCCATCTTGATAGCCTGCTTATTAAATAGATCAAGATCTTCTCTAAGTAATATCTGTGTCATATCCAAATAACCTTCTTCAATGTAATATATGAAGTTAACAACCTCAGCTGTACCAACTTTAACAACACGAGTAAACTCCTTTTCTTTAGAAGTATTAAACGATAGGAATTCTATGTTAGGTAAACCTTTAACTATTTGCCAAAGAAAGAACAATGAATTAACAGCAGTCTTATCGCCTGGACGGAATGACTCTGCTTTCGTCGCAATCTTTTTAAGTCTTAATGAATTCTTTATTGCGTACTCAAAAGAATTCTTAGTAATCGTATAAACACTATCTTCTATAGAAATATTCTCACATTCTCTTGTGAGTGTTGATATTAGAAGACCATCAATATAATCATAACGATATAATGTAAACTTAATGTGTGTTGGAATGCCTAGTTCAAAATCTTCAGTTTCAATCATAACCCATTTGTTTTTCTAGATTATCTATTGATTTCTTTACTTCTTTAGGATTGAATTTAAGTGCTTCTTGAAATTCACGATTACCAATTTGATTGAGCTTTAGATATTCATTCACCACTTCTTGATTAGGATCCCATTTCTTCTTAACTGATTTCTTTGATACTTTCGTGTAAATAAATCCAGGAACTCTATTAAATTTAGAACCTACTAGTCTCCAACACTCAGCGGTCCCAACAGGATCGGTCTTGAGAGCATTGAACATATTAGCTTGGACTGGAAACTTACAGCTAAACATTCGGTTTAACATAAATGAGTTTTTGCTTTTGTCGTAAGCAGTTAGTTTATCCCATTGTTCATCGGTACCAAATACGACTTTTAGATAATCAAATAATTTTAATGCCATCTATATAGTTATTAGAATAATGTTCCTTTTTGTTTACGATCTGAGATAAATGACATCCCAGTATCAACATTTTCTTTTCCGAATACCGATGAAGACATTCCAGGATTATTATCTTTGATCCATTTTGTTCCAGCTAATAGTTTTTGCATAGAAGTTACTTTCTTATGATCTATCGTATCTTTACCAATCTGCAACTCAATAGATTTGAACATTTCATCTAAGATTCCTTCAGGAATAGTCTTTGAAGATAAAATCATTAAGTTGATATTACTTCTGATATTCGTTAAAAGAAGTTCTTTACTTACATCAACTATTTTTAGCTCTCGTATTAGAAGGTCTGCCATGTCATTAAGGCACCCGTCCTCAAACAAGTACATATAATTGAAAGGTCCGTGTAGAGTTATAAACGATTCGTAAATAGTAGCAGCCATCTTATCACTCACGCCGTAAGTACGTTCCTTGCCACTCTTTGTTGTCATAATCTTAGAATAAGCTGGAGCTACGTTATCACCCTTATCTCCAGTTAGAACTTTCTTAAACATAAATTCATCTGGGTTCTGTTCTATAACTTCAAGATTCTTTGTAGTGATTACATTTCGTAATGACTTACACATTTGCCCAGCACCTACTCCATGCGATCTTAGAGCAGAAAAGAAATCAGTTTCAACTTCTACAGGTTTTTCTAACCACTGTGTAAATCCTTCATGGACATATAGCTTATTATGCGCTGGAGTATAGAACACTGTATGTGCATTATTCTCATTTTGACCCACGAGCTGGATCATATCTCGGTCTCCAGTCAGAATAACTACAGACTTATCATTTGATAGAACCTCTGTATTCCATGCGTATATTAAATCATCACCCTCGGCACCATCTACTTTAGATATTGTCACTCCTGCTTTCTGGAGCAATTCACTGAATGTTGCGGTTGCACTTGTAAAGTTCTCCCAGTTGATTAACTTATTCTGTTTACGTGTTCCTTTGTATTCTTTCTCTGGGTAGAAATCCTTTCTCCAAGATTTTGAATCAAGTGTCCAGATTACTGTATCAATTGCTCCATCAAAAAGACGGATTTGATATGTTAGGTCTGTTGCTAATTTTCTGATATATGCTTCAACATCTTCATCTGTACCTAAAATGTCACCACCTTTAAAACTACTTGGGAGAACGTGTAATGTTCTAAACAAAAAATAGTTCCCATCTACGATTAATGTGTATTTGTTCTTATTCATATTTATATACTTTATTCAATAACAATATAACAAAAACAATGTTAATTGAAATATTTTGTCATTATTTGTTCCTCAGCTTCTCGGCCTGATTCTCCAGTATTTCCACCTTTTTTTGCTAGGCTATAAAATTCTCTGAAAACTTTACCTAATTCAGCATCGTTTGGAAATTTAGCTATTGCCCAGTCTAAAAATATTTTTGTCATTTTCATCCTTCCTTTATTATAGTTTGCAAGGTGTAAATACACGCCAACATAGATATAACAGGGTCAATGACCTGTAGGCGTTGTGATTGGTATTTAGATACTGTAACAACTATCTGAGGAATTAATGGAATGGACGATTGTCTTTCCTTCTTTATGAAGTCAATAAATTCCCCACCTAAAGATGATAGAATGTCATCACATCGGTTGGAATAGTTCGATACCATATACTCATAGCTTTTTACTGGGTCAGTCCCATCAATGACAAGATCATACACATCAGAGAATAGTGAACTGAACTTCTTAATATCTTCAACTGTTATAAGTTCTTTACCTTCTGACTTAAAGCCTTGAAGTGTATTTAGCATGTTACGAAGATCTGGGAATTTTCGTTTCACTAATTCTACTGCTGCGTATTTTTCTATTGTTATATCCTCAGCTTTACAAATTTCAAGTATTCTAACAATATAGCCTTTCATAATCTCAGTCTCCTCATCTTTACCAAAATCGAAGTCGATCATTTCAAATCTTGACTTAATTGGATCAGGAACCTTATTGATGTAATTACACGTTGCTACGAATCTTGCATTCTTTGAGAACATATCCATAGTTGCTCGGAGTGCTTTGAAAAATTGGTCAGATACTCCGTCTATCTCATCTAATATAATTACTTTCATTTTTCCTGGCTTGTCCATAATACTTCGGTTAGCACAAAAGTCAGTAATTCTGTTTCTTACTACATCAACACTAGTGTCAGTTGAAGCGTTGATGTACATATATGGATGTTCGAAGTGTTTCACTAGAGCCTTTGCGGCAGAAGTATTATGTGATAATATGCTGTCTGTATAATACCTATGATTTGTACCAGCAGGTAGCTCTAAATCATACATTTCCTCAGAAGTACCGTCCTTATAGATATCTTTAATGATAGATCTACCTTCGCTTACCACTATGCAATCACCAACGTTCAAATTCTTTATGAAAATTTCATTGTAATTTTCATCAAACAAAATGTGATTATCTGCACCGCTTAGTTTAAGCCCATCTTCAGTAGTAATAGTCCATACTTCGTATGGTATAGTCTTATGCGAAGTTGCTATATCTTCCCAGCCGCTATCTGATAGTACTTGATAATCATTAATTTTTTTACTCTCTATAAATTTTTTCATATTATTTTAGTTTAAAAAGTTCATGCATTTCTCTAATGCTTCTGTTTTTGAGTCATTCCATTCGTGTTCCCATATTACAAGGACCTCATAACCTTTATCGTTAGCCAATTTAGCTTTTCTTTTGTCGTAATCCCATACTTCAGTTGCAGTTTTACCGCCTCTAATAATGTCAGTTTCATTATACATGGTAGGATTACAGTGCCAATAATCTCCATTAAATTCTATGATCTTTCTCTTTTCTTTATGAGTAAAATCATAAGAACATTTAATATCTCCTCCATTTATCCACCTTTCTTTTTTAGGAATGTCCATTTGCAATTCATTACAAATAGATTCTATCATGGAAGAAGCAAACTGACTTGACGGTGAACGTCCATCTCCATAGTTTTCAAAATTCTTTTGTAATGCGATTTTCCATTTTCTTTGCCGTTCTTCAAAAATTTTAGTACCTTCTACTTCACCGTGTTGTTTGATGCATTTCTCTAAAGTGAAAGTAGCTTGTCTTTCTTTTACTAATGCTTTAGCCTCAGTTTCAGTGTGTCCTAATTTCATCCAGTATTTAAACTGCGTAGTACTCATGGCATCATATTTTTCTGGATTTGCTTTACGTTTATCTGCAAATGCTTTACCTGCTTTGCTTTGGTGCTTCTTCACAGCAGCTGTGGCTTCATCTATAGAATGACCTCGCTTCAACCAAAAATCAACATTATTTGGCAGAAGTCGCATATTATAAATCTCCTCCTCTGAGAACCCACGTGCTAGTAGATTTTCTTTCGTCCCTTTAAAATGGTTTTTGACTTGTTTTGCAATACCAGATTGGACAATGGACATTTGCTTATACCCATCTTCTTCAGAATAACCTCGCTTCAACCAATAATGAATTGAATTTGGTCTGTTATACTTAAAGTTTAACTTCATAGCTGCGATATAGCTTTCAACTAATGCGGGTGGTAAAAACGCATTAAATCTATCTATGCGTTTAACTTCAGGTTTATTAGTAACACAATTATCATTAATACAGTCGATAATAGTATTTCTACTATATCCTCTCTTTATCTGGAGTTCGGCCTTACATAAGTTACACTTGGGTGTAATGTCTGAAGTAAATGTCTTTGCTTTGTAAAAGTATTTCATATGTTTTGTTTTATATATTCAAAACTTCTAATGTTTTATGGGAAGCCGGGATATTGGCCTAAAGCATAGTATGAAAATCCCTAATAGACATTGTTTCAATCTTACCTGTGATTTTGTTTTTTACTTCTATTAGACTATCGCCAATGACACATTTCCCTGTTCCTGGACTTCCATGGAGCAATAGATGCTGATATACACCCTGCTCAAGTTTAGCTCTTACTCTTTTTGGAGTAACGAGATCATTTATATTTTGTGGGCGGTATTTTTCTGTTAGTAATAAGTTTTCTATGTTCTTCATTATCAAAGTTATATTCAATAGTTATATAGTAAGTTCTTATAGTAGTTTTATGACCTAGATAAATACTATACATGATACCTAATAGAAAGCATAATAAGCTCAAGATACTTCCAACGACTTCTGTTAAATCCAGAGTTGAACGTTCTACGAAAATATTCAGGAGAGTACCCATTACTCAAAATAAGCACGTGCCAACGATAGAACCTAAGAAAGGTTTATCATTTCCTAAACGTAACCCACAAATTCCAGTTACTTCAGTGAAACGAATCTGGAACGGTGAAACGGTGTTCGTAATCGGTGGAGGCCCATCACTTAAAACTGCAGAATGGAATAAGTTAGCTGGGAAAAAGACCATTGCAATAAATAAATCATTCATTACCTATCCTAATGCTGATGTATTATATTGGACGGATAGCAGATTCTATTCTTGGTACACAGAGAAAGTGAACGAATTCAAAGGATTGAAGTACACTATAAGACATAGCAATAATTATACTGGAGATATTAATTTACTAACGCGTGGAAGAAGATATGGACTAGAAACTAGGACTGATACATTAGCACATGGTAATAATAGTGGGTATGCTGCTATCAATTTAGCATATCATTTAGGTGCCAAGAAAATAGTTTTACTTGGATATGATATGGGAATAGTAAAGGGTGAAAGTCATTACCATGATGGCTATCCAATTAAGGCTACTTCACATGACATTTATGAAAAGCAATTTATTCCTGGGTTTCAACAATTAGCTGATGATCTAAAGAAGGAAAAAATTGAAGTTTGGAATGCTTGCCCAACGAGTAACTTATTCGCCTTTCCAAAAATTAGTCTACAGCGTGGGCTAAGTTTTACTTGATTTACTTGCATACTTCATAAACTCCTTCTGTTCTTGAGTCAGAAGTGTTTTCATATGCTTAGTTAGATTCCTAGAAGAATCAACAATCTTACGATCTATTATGTTGTTTTTAGAATTGTGTGCTTTAGTGCACTGTATACAAACAAAGTTTTCTACTTTATTTGGAGAATCAACTCTACACTTAATGTCTGATTTGCATACTGCGCATTTCCAATCTATTAGACCAGCGTCAGCTTCCATTTCTCTTAATGTAGAAAAGTCATCTGTATAAGGGTTCCAATAAGACTTCTCTCTAACCTTGCCCCAATTATTCATATCCTCAACCATGAATATGATTTCGTATGTTTGTGGATCAGCTTTAATGAATTTCATAAATCCATTCTCCTTAAGCAGCTTTTGCTTTTCTCTTGGGAGGTTTTCTAATAGAATGCCGTGTTTACGATTAAACCAACCGAAGTTGATAGCCTGTACGTCATAGAGGTTAAATTTGCCAGCTGATTTGCGCCAACCTCGGTTTTTCTTTTTAGCCATCAGTTGATTCAGCTGACAGCTGCTTCTTTAACTTACCCTCTTGGGCGTTCAGCTCTTTAATATCTTCATTACTATCTTCAATGTCTTTCTTAATCTTAGCAATCTTCGTATCATAAGTACTTGCATCAGTTGACTTAGCTTGATCCGCTTCTACTGCTTCTAGTGTTTTCTTCAAAGAAGTGACTCTTGATCTTTCAGATTCAATATTTTTATTGATAGCTGCAATACTTGCTTCTATCTGAGATTCTTTATCTGTTGGTGTATCTTCGACTTTCTCTTTATTGGCATCACTCTTTGCTGTGTCTTCTGCGTCTGTTTTTACTTTTTTCTCTTTATCAATACTTGCAGCTGCTTCTTTATCCTCTTTAGGATTAGCTTCTTGTGCTGCTAAATCCTTTGTAGCTTCTTGTTTAGCTTTTTGTAGTTTCTTAACTTGTTTATTAATTGCTTTTGCCTCTGCCTTACTTGCACCCTTTAATGTAACTTCTGCAGCTGATAACCTTGCAGTAGTTTTAGTAACTGCTGCCATTGCTTTTAGGCCATCCGTAGTTGCAGCATCATCGATTGATTGATTTAATGCACTTATAGTTTCATCGTATGCTGCTTTTTTTGCATCGCCGGCAGCTTTAACAAGATTCTTCTTTTCAACTGGAAGCCCTTTGCTTTTCTTTATAAAGTCAACATCGACCATCGCCTTAGTAGCGAGTGCCTTTTGCAGTTTCTTCCCAGCAGCCTTTACTTTACGGTACTTAAGTGGACTTGTAATTGCATCAATAAGTCTTTCAGTTAATGAATCTAACTCATTAGAGTAATGTTCATTTGATTCTGAAATTATAGTAAAGGTCTCGAAGTTTAGTAATCTGCTCATAGTTGAGTTATTGTTGTTGTATTATATATTGAAACAAAAAAAGAGGGTTCCTATAATAGGAACCCTCTTTAGATAATTATTTAATCCTACGATTAGATAATGTCTACATTAGTGAGTTTAAAGTCCATAGTGTAATACATAGTCTGAGGATGGAACCCAGCTTCAACCAATGCAAATCGTGATTTAATCGCAATCTTCGGTGCCATTGTACCTTCAGCGATAGTCTCTACAGACTCAGCCATTAGATACGGCATGAATACCAATCCTGGTGAATTTCCGTCACCTTTACGTCCAACAGCGATACGTGTATCATTGAAGTCTCTGTTTGGATCAACATAGATAGTAACTCCACTTACTGCGCCAATTGGATAAAGTGATCCACCTGCTTGGTTAATAGTATTTGATAGTGGGTAAGGTACAAACCCAGATACATCTTGGATAGCAGTTGCCATTTTTCCACCAGTTACGGCGAAGTCAGCTGGACCACGTCTTCCACGAGTACCAATAAGGTTAGTTGCAGCAAGAACCTTTGTAAGGATTCTTCTTTGCAATGTTCCTTGTGTTTCACCACCTGCTCCAACTGTAACGTTTCCTGCATTAACAGTTACTACTGCTCCAGTGTTATCTTGGCCCAATGTGATTGCTGTTGTTCCAGGAACAACTGCGGTGTTGAATGCTGCAGATAGAACTGTTCCAGTAACAGCTTCAATTTGAGCTGCGTTAGTACAACCTAGTTTGAAGATTCTGTCAAGAATCAGTTTGTTAATATCCTGAGTAAGTTCATTTACAAGAACTGCCTCAACTTGAGCTACTGCATCAATTCCAAATTGCTTAAGGTCTTGGACTTGCTCACGTGTAACAGCGGCTGCAACTTGGTAAGTCTTAGCAGATACTGATTTGTTGAACAATGATAGACCAATAAGGTTATCTGGTGTAGATTCACCAACTTCTCTTTCATAAGGGTCAATTGATGCTACAGATCCATCGCCACGGCTACTTAGTTCAAATCCAGATCCAGAGAATCCAGTAATATGATCTTCAAGAGCTTTTACAAGTTCTGCACCACCATCCCATGTTCCGGCTGATACAAGTGATCGGTCATCTAACCAGAAATCTTCGCCAGCAACAATTGCTTGGTAGATTGCTTCCGATCCGTTTTCACCACCTTGTGCGTATGCGCTTCCAGTCCATCCTTCTACTCTGAAGATTGGGTAACCATCAATACGAGATAGACCTACAAAGGTAAGCTTGTATGATGCTTGTGTTCCGTCAGCTGCCTGAGCGTAAAACACTTGGTCTGCTGCAAGAGCAGGCTGTGCACTGTTAAGTGTTAATGGCGCCTTGATCATTAATGGTGCTGCTTTAGAATTTAATCCTCCAGCTGCTGCCATAACAGATCCACCAGCGTATACAAAGTCCAAATATGTAAGAACTCCCATAGGTCCTTGCATTGGTACTACTGGTACAAGATCAAGTCCTACTGTCTGTGCTGCAACCTGCATAGCAAGTGGAAGTAGTGAGAAAGGTCTGTCTCCTGAACCGGGAGTTTGGCCAGTAAACTTATTCATTGTTCCTGGATGATCAGGAAATTGTGTTGCTCCCATTCCAGGAACATTCATGTTCGGGTTAAGGTGAACAGTATTGTAGACACTTTCATTAAGGTTGTGATAATGGCAATACTTTGACATCCAAACTAGCTTAGACTTTGAAGTAATTCCAGTTGACTCCTCAATAATCGGTCCCCAAATACTTTGTACCTCGGCCTCGTTTATAAGTTGATTAGCGTACATTTTAATTTTTATTTTTTTCGCTATTTTCTTAACCTACTGTCTTTTGCTTCTTAACAGTTGTGATTATGAATTATATATCAATGGTTTATTGACCTTTTTTCTAAAGCATAAAAAAAGTGGATCGATTAAGATCCACTTTAAGTATAAATAGTTAAGAATTATTAACGATTTAAGCTAAATTTCATTTTGCTAACAATATCAGCTCTTTGTTCAGCAGAAATTGCATATTGGTTTTTAACCTCTCCACCTACTGCAGTTGAATTTTCATTAAGTTTTTCACTTATCATTTGCTTATCTCTCAAATCGCGCGTTGCCCAGAAGTTATTAATTTGATATGACGTATCAACAGGATAGAAATTAGATTCTGCGATAATTTGAGTTTTTCTAGCTTCAGATAGTTTATTCCATTTATCATGATACTTCGCTGGCATATCATCAATAACACTTGGTTTGTTTTCTGCAACCATGAAACATGATTCCCAAACGTTATGTGCATCAATAGAACTCATAATCGTAGATTCATTCATCTTAGTGATTACTCTACCTTTAACATCTTCCGTTAGTGCTTCGAACTCTCTTTTCTTACCTTCACCTAAGAAGTTTAAAAACACCAATTCACTTACGTTCTTAGCTTCTGCCTTTGCAATTAAAGAATCAATACTTTCAGTCAATGAATTTTTATATTCTTCAGCTTTTTCTGTAAATTGAACAGATTCAGTTAATGCTGTAACTTTAGTACCATTCTTTTCCAATAGTGCTTTGTCGTATTCTTCGTTGATCTGCTCAGCCATATACTCAGCGTAATTAATTCCTCGTTGAACTCCTTCTTTAAGGTATTCAGCGTATGCTATACTTTCATCAAGTTTTACACCAAGATGCTCAGCATATAAAATTCCTTTGTTAAGTCCTTCTGCAAGGTAATTACCAAATCGTATTGCTTGGTCAGCTTTCTCTGCAACTTCCTCAGAATACTGAATTCCTTTATCAGCTTTATCTGCTACATGTCCAGTGTATTGAATACTTAAATCTAGTTCTTCTCCAAGGTATCCTGTGTATTCTTTAATCAGCCTTAAGTTTTCTGCGAGGTAATTAGAATAAGTTACATTCTTCTCTTGAGATTCATCAAGACCTTCTATACTTTCAACAATCCCATTAACCTTTTCGGCAATAGTGTTAGAATATTGAATAAGTTTTTCTAATTTTGAATTATCTTCGGTAGCTGCTGCTTCCTCTAACTTTGTGATTTTATCCTTTAAGTATTCTGTATACTTATTAAAATCCTCAGCAAGTACATATTTTTCATCTCCAGTCATTTCTTCTGATTTTGTTTCTTCTATTTTATATATCGGTTTGTCTATTTCGTAAATAAATAAATTGTCATTGTCAAAACCATATGACTCGTTTACTCTTGATAATTCTGCATTTTCAAATCCAGGATCTGCAACTAAGTCGTAAGTAAACCATCTCTTGATTTTAACTCGGTTATCTGAACCAACTGTTCCTGCTGCTCTTGAGGAAATGTGAAGCGGAATACCATCTTCGATAAGTGCTTTTGCTTCCTTGCCTTTAGTAGTATTTAAAAGTCGAATTCTACCTCGTACTTGTTTCTTCACTTCATCGTAAGTTAACTCTTCGATAACATGAGATACGTTTGATAAACTAATATCAAAGTCTTTTGGATGATCAAGTTCACCTAGAAGCTTTTTTGTCTTAACTTTAGCTTGTAGTTCTTTGATGTGTGGTAACACTTCCTCAACTTCGTAAATCCTGTTATTCTTATTCTTAACTCCGAGCTCTGTGAATATACCTTCTAAAATTACACTACCGTCAGAATTTGTAGTTGCGGCTAAATCCGCCGTAGATCTTTCTAGTATAAGTAGGTTCTTAACTCCCATGTTTGTTTATTATTTGTTTTATATATTATGTAGTCTTCTCTGAAACTAGATTGTGCTAGTTCGTATTCTAAAATTATTCAAATTCATCCATAGGGTCAGGTTCAGATTCGGCCTCAAAATCTTTTTTATTAGCTCCTAGCAGTATCTTTTCTATGTCCTGTTCTGCAAACCCTTCTTTCTCTAGATCAATTCGTGTCATTGATCTAGCGTTAGCTTTTAGATCATCCTGAGTAAATCCACCGTATCGTTTCACTAACCAAGGCAAACTGAAATATGGAATTTCTGTCATTTCTGCATCCATTTCACTCAATTGAGTCTTAACGTTACCGATAAAGTCAACTCGGAGTGTCATTAATTCCATTTCTTTTAATTCTTCGAATACATTATCTTTTACCCAATTTAAACCAAGCCCAGATTTAAAAGACACATCCTTCTGAAGTTCAGGATGATTAAGACACATTTGAATATAAAGCGGCTTAACTAATATTTCCTGGAAGATTGATCGTAAACGGTTAATAAATTTAGCAAATTTAATTTCATCTCTCATCATACCACTTGCTTCCAAGTCCCAAACAGAACCACCTTCTCTGTCAAATCTAGAGAATGGAATTTTTGAAGCTAGTTTTAATCTATCTGAGAAATATGATAAAGATTCTGTATCGCCAAGATCTGGACCGTCACCGCCAATGTTTTCAATTTCAGGTTGCTCGCCATCTTTAGAGGGTAACCAATATTCCTTATTGAATGGCATCATTGGATTTCCATTCGTATTCATTTCACCACTATCGAAGTCGAAGTCAACAACTTCTCGGTAACTATTCATAAGAGATGCAAGTGATTGCTTAGCTCTCGTTTTAGATTTACCACCAACTGGTATTACAAATTTGGTTTTAAAGGATGCGTTAGTAACAGCCCAGATAATTCTGGTATGTTCCATAATCCTCAACATATTGAATGATCTAATTAGTCTTTCAATATATGATGTTCTTTGTGGTGAGTTTACTTGGGAATAAGATATATAGATTACTTGAGAGTCCCACAGTTGCTTTTCTTTTACACCTCCGCCAGGATATTGAGTCCACTGTTTCTTTCCCGTGGTTGTATCAATCCCTGGCACTAACGACTGAGGATCTAATTCTTTAAACCCGATTACTTCTGTTTGATCATCGTTATAAACAATCTCAAATGCAATATAACCATCGACTAACCATTTTCTAAAGTAGTTCCAAATACTTAGTGCATCATTAAATCCAAAATAGTTATATATATTATTGTATACATCTCCTATTTCTTCCTCTATTGCATTTGAAATTTGACCACTGAAGTTACCATACCCACAGTAATTAGATTCATCAAATACGATTGCTTCGTCGCACAAAACATCTAAGATTTCTTCTAACTCATCTTGAACTGCAAATGTTCTATATTTTTTTATCTTTTCAGCGTATTGCTTATCAAAGAATGAGATATTCTTTTTAAGTGTTGTATCAGTTAATGACATAGCCGCGAACGGTGAATAAATGTCATCTGCATCATTACCCATCGGATTCATCGTATATCCGAATTGGTTTTCAGTAAAACCGACTGCGCGTGAATTACGTATGACCATGTCATCGTAAGCCATGCCTAGATTAGATAAATCTTTCAATGCCTTAGTAACAGGATTGCCTCCTGTTAGAGGTCCCTTTCTATTTGTAAATCCAGCCATGTGTTTCCTTCCTTGAGTTATATATCAGTGTTGTAATAAAGCGCTTGAGCTTGACTAATACTTTTTCCGACAAATCTATTTTCATCGTTAGCAGCGGCGATATACCAATCTTCGTATCCTAACATTCTCATATTTCGTATTCGTCCAAGTTTATATTGATGAACACAGTGTTCTAAATTGATATGATTACCATAAGCATTCTTTAAGTTATTCCAATTAAATCCTGGGAGAGGTGATTGATTTCTAGGCTTGCCTGAGTAAGCAAGATTTGATTCTATCACATTAGAATAACTTTGCCAGATTCTATCTAGGAATGTTTTCCTTACAGCGTAAGGTAAATAATGCAAATTCAAACCCAGTTCGTTTCCATCTGTGCTTGGGCCTAGGCCTATTACAATTGGATTGGAGTCATAGGATATTGGTTTAGGTGTAAAGTACCGAAACGAATACATCTTTCCGTACTGGAATCTTCCAGAATAAGTGTCACCAAGGATGTTAAGTTGAGATTGGCTAGCTTTAGATGCGCCAGATTTTCCACCGTTTGCCTTCGTATAGTCAGATATGCTTTCCTTAAGACTATCAGCCATTAGAATATTTTAGAATCTTCTGTAATCAGCATTACTTTGAAGTTGGCCAATTTGCCAGCTTTCTGTAGTGCATCGTTCTTACATAAGTTTTTGACATACTGTTCGTATATCCACTTATAGTTAGCCATAGTTTTTGGAGTCTTGCGCTTTGGTTCTTTTGGTTTTTTAAGTTGTGCCTTTGGCTTTACTTCTATTGCATAGTTCTGAATTATCGGAACTCCATTCTCTTCCCCTCGTTTCATTCTAATGTAAAAATCAGGATAGTAGTTGCGGAATTTTTTAGTGAGAATATCGAAGTACTTAACAGAGAAAGGTTCACTCATCCAAGATATAACATCTTCATTATGATCACACCAATGACAGAACTTACGTTCCCAGCTACTCCTATAAATAATCGGCATAACACCGTTATACTTAGTAATAAACTTAGGAGTGTAATACCCCTGCTTGAATTTCGATTTGGATGTAGGTTTAACCTTTTTTATGCTCATGTTTAAAATGAATAAAGCCCATCACCATCAACTGAACCGTTAATTGAAATAGTTCCTTTGTACTTTTTTGGATGAAGTGCATTCCAGCCTTTAGCAAAACCACGTTTGCATATCTCTGTGAAATATGAAAAAGCGTTAGTACTTTTTTCAGGATTGAAGTTCCTCCAATATTTATATAGATCCATATAAGCCCATGCTATGCAATCTTGCTTATCGTCAGGATTATTATACGGTAATCTATTTGAAGATCTGTCTGCCAACATCATTAACATTTTCAGTGCCTTAGGCGTTAGTTCGTCTTGCTCTTTAGATGCTATAATCTCAGCAACAAGATCTTTGTTATTTAGATAGTTTCGTTTACGTGCCATCTTTGTTAAAGTTTAATGTTAATATACTAGTTATATGCAAAAAGGCCGAGAAGTTCTTTCCCGGCCCAATTCATTATGTATAAATATGCAACTTAAATTTTAACCTTAAGCTTTCCTCTTTCAATGTATTCTGATTCCATAGTATTTGCATCAACTACATCAATCAAACCATCATCACCCAATGAAGAATATTCTTCAGCATTTACCATAACCTCTTGGCCTTTTTTAAACGCTCCACTATCAATACTCATTATAGCTTCCGCATAACCATCGTTTAGATAATCACGCTTAGTTTTTTTTTCAACGATATATGTTGCTTGAAGTTCTTGTTCTTTTTTAGATAGAGCTCCTTCGACAAGTCCAAGTGCTTCAGTTAGCTCTTCGCTTATACCAATTCGTTTAATAGCAGCAGTAATAACTTCTTTCTTTTCTTCTAAGAAGCTTATTTCGCTATCAATAACAGTTCGTTTGTGTTCAACGATTGCTGAAGCCTCACCTTCTGCTATTAAACTTTTAGATAGATATGAAGTTGCATCATATCCAATAAAGTCTTTAGCTTCTTTTAGTGCTTTAGTTGCAGTTGGATAGAATTTCATTTCGTTTAAACTCATTGCTGGGTTTACCTTGTGCATCCATACTCCACCGTTACTTTCAACAGCTAACATAGTAAGATACACATTTAAGAACTCTGTACTTGTAAGTGATAATGCTGTGTCCATTTCAGCGACCATGTCTAAATGTTCTATCATAGCTGCAACTTTATCTGCTTCCCAAGCGTTACGTGCACTAAAGAATTTACTCGCAAGTAATGATTCTTTAATTTCTTGGGATGTTTTCTCAGATAGATCAATTTTACCTAAACCAATTGTGCCTTCTGTTAAGTCAATTTTAAGTGCGCTTTCAGCTTCACCGAATAGTACTAATGAATTTCCTGATTGTTTAAACATTTCCAATCCTTCTCTTACTTGTCCGAATCGCGAATCGGTAACGTTAGCTTCTGTTACTTCAGTTCCATCAAATCCAAAGGTTGAACCGTGAAGATTAAAAATCACAGTGGTCCCTTCCGTAAGGATTGGTGTAAATGTTTTTAGAACAACTGCTCTTGCTTGGTCTGCGCCTTGCGCTTCAGCTTTCATTTCGTTGAGGATTGCTTTACACTCAGCTGACCAAGGATTCTTAGCAGCTATGCTTTCAAAGCCAGCTTTAATTACATCTTCAGTTTCGTTAAGAAGTGTTGTTAATTCAACAGCTAATTTGCCATCTAGCGGATTGTTACGAGTTCCAATACTTAATACAGCTTCATTTACTTTAAATGAAAAAGTATGGGTTGCATACATATTATCAATATATCCTCTTAGTTCACTGATTGGCTTTACCCAATCGTGAATAGCAGAAGTGTTATGAATAGCCTTTGCGATATTGTATTTTAAAACTGGAGTAACTTTTTCATCTACTAAAGTTAGCCAAGTTGCTCTTGGATCATCTTGACTTTTTATAGTCGCAATTTCTTCCGTAGTTAATTTAGCAATGATATTAGAGTTAATAGTCATTTCTGGGAACATACCTAAAGCGCTTTCAAGAAGATCTTTAGCTTGCTTAGTTGAATAAGATACTCTAGACTTATCTGCAGATAAAGTCTCAAGCTTATCGATTGTGTTCACCACATTTTCGTATAGATCAACGAGTGTGAATTTCATATTTGTATGATTTTTTTGTTGTGTTTCTGTCATTGGCCCCCGCCCTCTTAATGCTTGAATTGCAGAAAGAGCAAGTTGTTGTTTAGTGCCCATCCCTACTAAGATTGCTAATACTTGTGCTTCAGACTTACCGCTCTTAAAGAATTCGGTGGCAATGTCTAGAAGTTGTTGTGGTGGATTATTCAAATATGGCGCTCCGGTATTGACTCCATACTGTGGATCAACATGCCCGTCTGCATATACTTGAGTCTGTCCTTCGTTAAGCTTGTTCATTAAGTGACTGATTTGGTTTATATATCAAGGACATATTATGAGTTTGTTTCTTATTCAGTATCATCGTTTCTGAACTGTTTACTTTTATCATTTTCATGTGGATCTACAGCTGAATCTACTTCACCGTCTAAAAATGGAACACTATCAGGATCTGGAGGTGTTTCTAAGTTACTCCATATTCCTATTCCTGGCGCCTTATTTAAGTCATCAACAGTGTAAATAGCCTTTTGAATTACACCACCAAATCGTATTTCACCATCTCTTAACATCCCAATACCATCCCGGTTAGGATTGTCTGGAGTATCTTTTATAAGTGTAATAAGCTCTGCTAATAGAATACCACCTTCAAATACTGGCATAAATGATTTAACTTCTAGTGGGAAAGTAACTTCAAATTCTTTCTTATCACTTAATCCAAATTCGTATAGTCTATTCTGGGCATAATCTTCAGGTACTTCAAGTGAACCTTCAATCCTCATCATACCAAGATCTACTTGAAAATAACTAGTCTTATACAATTTACTTATAATTGCTTCAGTAACTTTAAACATCTCCAATTGATTTGAACATATTACTGTTACATCAAATGACATATTAATTGGAACATATGCAGTTTGAAGTGAAAAGGTTTTAAGTTGCCCATCATATTCTCTAACAAATTCTGAACGAACATATTTATTAGTCTGACTCCCAGCATCTACATTTAGCCCAGTCAACTGTAACATTCCACGTGGAACTACTTCGTAATCACCAATAGCTTTACCAGCCTCCTCTGCATTGAACTTAAATAAGTCCATTAACATTCTTTCGTTTCCAGTAATAGACGGTAAGAATGGCAAGTTTATCTTTACATTCGTATCTTCATCTATTTGATTGTAGAAATAGACTTTGTTTTTTAGCTCCGCAAGTGTTGCTACTAAGATGTAACGTAGTATTACGTTGTCTGTATTGAACTCCTCGTTATAGCTTGACATAAATTACCTTTTAGTATTTATCCAATGTCTTCAACAGTAAATTCACTAAAGCCGGAGTCTTTGCTAATTTCAAGTCTTTTATCAAAATATTCTGATGGTAATACTGTATGATTTATTACAAATGTGTTGATCTTAGCTTCTTTGATGGTCTGATGAAGGATATTAATGATATGGTATATGCCAGAAGAATCTATAGATGAAAATATTTCGTCCAAAAACAGAATATTCAATCCAGGGAATCTTGTCTTTATCATTTTTATTAATGCCATAATAATTACGAAATCTGCTTTCTTCTTCTCACCTGTTGATAGTGTCTTGGGATTTATCTCCTCGCCCAAATGATAGAGTACACAATTAAACTTCTCATCAAATACTACCCCAAACGGTATACCCATCTCTTTACCCATCAGCATTACGTGATTGTTAAGTGATGGTAATATAGATTTGACAGCTAGGTTCTTAATACCATCCTCACCTACAATAGTTTCAAGTAATGATAGGTAATAATTCTTTCCTTCAATAGAAGTTTTACCACTTAGGCTTGATTCTTTCTTAACATCAAAGTCATCAATTAGATCACGTAAATGTATAGAATTTTGACCTTTATTTTCTGATATCTTTATAAGCTCAGTTTTAATCTGTTCCATTTGAGTATCAAGCTGAGCAGCACGAGTTATAATCTTTCTATTGTTATCTCTTGCAGTTTGTAGATTTTCCTCAGCAATTAATACTTCTGCTTTAATAGTTTCTTGATTAGTTCCAAGTGTGGCTATTGCACACTTGTGTTTATCTTCTTCTTTTTCGTGAAATTCAGATTCTAAAGATGCATTGCACGTTGGACACGAATTGTTTTCATATAACTTTAATGCTCTGTTGTGAGAAGCAATATCGTTCTTAATATCTTGTTGCTTTTGAACTTTGCGTTTAGCTTCTTCTGTAGATGAAACGATCATAGATCTAACCCTTTCATTTGCTGTTACTAGCTTTTTCTTATTTTCATTAAGTTCAAATAGTCTAGTCTTCAGAGTCTTTATCTCCGCAGTATTTTTATCATTAGTAGCTTTTTCAAATTCATCAAGCTTCAGCTTTACAGACTCAATAGAATCTGTGAGCGTTTTGATCTCTTCTTCAAATACTTTAATGTCTTCAACTATTAACTTCCTCTTATTCTTAACAAGCTCTTTCATTTCGTTAATAGCAGAGAACCCAAAAATTCTATCAACGATTTGCTTCTTGTCGCTTGTGGACATTGTAATAAATGACTTAAAGTCGTTTACAGATAATATAATTACATTCTTAAACACATGGTATGGAATATCGAATATTTCAGTTTCTAAGAAGTCTTGAAGATTAGTCTTGCCTGCTACATCATATTCAACGTCATTAACTTTGACTGTGAATATACTTGGACTTACACCTCTCTCAATCTCAACTCGGTTGTTCTTACAAGTCATAATGACTCTACCCCACATACTACCATTAACACGGTTAGGTAAATCTTTAATATTTGCACCTTCAGTTTTACCATAACAGAGATAAGTTATGACTTTAGCAAGGGACGAGTTATGAGAAACAAATCTGTTTGCATAAAATTCTTTAACTTCATCTACTTCAATGTCATATAGATCGGCAGTACCATCTATTATTTTATTTTCAACTATATGCTCTATACCATCTTCAGTCTCTATACAATCTCCGACTTTAAATAGTTTGGCTTTTTTCCAGTCATTAAAAAAGAACAGATGATCTGGCGAACTTGCTATAGTTTTGCCGGTATCAGTTGTTAGTTTGTGCTGAATGCTATCGTACGCCGTTATGTCAACGCCCAAGACTTTTTTCTTACCATGCCGTGTACATACTTCAAATGCTCCATCACTTACACTATTATTAAGCATGTTAAACTCATACAGATCACCTATATTACATTCTGTTTTTGAGTCTGGCTTAAAGTACTTATGTACTTCTATTTTACATTCTTTCTTATTCTTAATAAACTCTAAAAACTGATTTCGAAGAACTGGGTCATCGATGCTAACTTTAATGGAAGTATCTTTTGCAAGACATTTGCCAGCTCCATTTTCTCCTAGCACTAAGTACAAATTGCCAACATCTTCAAAGTCTATTTTTTGGACTCTATTGCCATAACTTGCGAAGTTCTTAAATTCTATCGAGTGGAGCTTCATGTCTTAATTTTCGTGTGAGGGTGCTAATGTTTCTTTATATAGTAATATCACAGACTTAACTAATTTCTGCTTCAGATCCTCTTCTATGTTCATTCCATCAATATAAACCTCTGCTATCTGCATCAAATCTATTTCACCTTTAAAGTCTGATATGCTCCCGTCTTCAATTTGAGCCATACTTTCTTCATCGTATACTCTTGGTTCAAGTTGGTGAGCAAGTCCATCCAAATGATCCATGAAAGCATTAATGTCATACTTACCTAGAATATTTGAAGGTATAAATAGATCTACAAAATTGTTTTTGATTTCTATTGCTAATTCACCCATCGTACGTTCCATAATATCTGGCATATAATACCTTTCAAATTCTGGAGAGTAATCATTTTCATAAAATGTATGATCACCACTTTCAAGATCTAATAGATAGATTCCTTTTCTATTACCTCTATCAGAACGTGTCATCTGATATGGATTACCAACTAAAATGAAATTCTCTTTCTCCTGACGATAATGAATATGTCCACTATAGACTCTTTTAAATCTTGAGAAGATATGAACATCATTACCACCTTCGTGAAGATGCCTAGTGCTAGGACTAACTTGAACACCTTGAGTTTCTGTATGACAGAACATATAGTCTATCTCCTCATCAATTTCTGCTAATGATTCTGCCTCATGTGCAGAATCTCTACGCCAAGGCATCAGCAAACATTTAACATCGCCATATCTTTCGATATGTGGTTCTTTATGAACCTTCACATTCGGAATATACTTTAAGCAGTCAACAGACGTAATGTCGTTGCTATTCTTTTTCATAATGTCGTGATTGCCAACTATAACTCGTATCTCTGGGAATATCTTTGACAATTCTTCAAATACTCGTATGCCCAAATCTTGTGCTGCTAGGTTAATACTTTGACGATTATCAAAAACATCACCTAGGTGAAATAATACATCACCATCTTTGTATTCCTCTTTAACTAACGGTATAAAAAAATTAAAGAAGTAATCTTCAATTATGCCTAACCATAGTACTGAATTTGATCTACAGCCTAAATGAGTATCACTTAAAAGCCAAATTCGTTTTGTATCTTTACTTTGCATAATGTACATTTAAGGATATTACATACTCTTCAATTTTAACCTTACCAATTAGAAACTTAAAATTCCTACCTTCATTAATTACAGTTGCCATTTTTGCTAAATTTTGATTTTCTAAAACCATATCAGATCCCCTTCTATTGTATGTCCACTTAGACTTTATTTCTATCACTTCATTCAAATTACTGATGAAAAAATCTGAAACATAGAGTCTATCTACCTTATCTAAATAATCGTATTTAAAACTCAAACCATTACTTACTAATGCTAACATATTATGCTGTTCCATTAATTCTAAAAAATGCAATTCGTAAGATCCTTGATAATATATGCCACTATTTTTAAACGCTATGGTTCTAATTTTCCTACTATTCATAATTTTTTTCATGATATGAATATTTTTGGCTGGAACATCGACTCCATAATTTTTAAGCAATGTATTTCTACAGTGCTTTCTAATTTCATTATTCTGTAGTGGATTTTCAGCACCCCAGTTTTTCAATGAAGTTTTCTTATATTTTTCTTTACATGCTTTAGATTGCATTGCATACTTACTACCGTATTTTGCTTCTACTATAGACTTGCATCTTTCCCGGAAATCTTTATTTTCTAATGGATTTTCAGTACCCCAGTTTTTCAATGAAGTTTTCTTATATTTTTCTTTCGTTTCTTTATGATTAGCACTGCAGCTTGGATCTCCACAAAATTTTCTAAAACCCTCTTTAAATTTATTATGATACCTAGTGTACTTATTACATTTAACATTTGCACATGTTGGAACGTATTCTAAATGATGTGCAATACACCAAAGTTTACCGTTTATAGTAGAGTTTCCAATTATATTTTCTAAAATCCAAGTCTTAACAATGTCAGTATATACTTTAGAATTTAAAGAATATGGTCTACCGTTAGATTTAATTATAATGTTCCTAATATCCTTAAATGTATATCCCATAATGTATATATTGATACATTATGAAATAAATGCGAATCCGAGACCATCCATATGCGCTTAGCCATCTTAGAACAATTTTCTTATATTTTTCTTTGCGATAATGTCATACTTAGAATCTAATTCTTGGATCAGTTCATCCTTAAATTTGTTTGAGAGTGAACTGTAGAACTTATTCGGAAATACATCGAAGTAATCTGATAGTGCACCGAATAACTCAACTCGTTTATAATTTTTACCGATCTTACTAATAATAAAGAAGAAGACTTGGTTAATCTGAACTTTATTCAATTTCTTAGTTACACCAGCATGTGTTACTTTACTTAGATTTTTAAACTCGCTCTTTTTAATTAAGGAGTCAACCTGATCCATTAATATCTCATAATGTATTTTATCTTCTGGATCAGTAGTATCTTCGTATGAAGCTTCTACCTTAAATGACATCGTACTGTTATCGAACTCTTGTTCGCCATAGGTGTTATTAAATATTTTGTCTATTGCCATTATGATTAGTGTGTTATATCTTCAGTTTCGGTTAATCTCATATGTTCGTAATCAATATTAAATCTGCATCTTGAACCCTTTCCGTGTCCATCTCTTATCTTTAATACTTTAAGCCAATATTCTCTATTGACATGCATACTTGCATCTTGTATAAGTGCATACATTACATCTGCGGTGTGTGCCAAGCCTGCTGACTCTGCGATATTCTCCATCTTAATTTCTGTAGAATCCCAAGCCCCACGATTTAGCTGCGTCCCTGAGATAATTAATAGATTGCGCTTTACTGCGAGTGCACGTAGATCTTCTGCGATTTGCTTGATCTTCATGTATGTATTCTCAGTGTTTGGATTTCTATAATTAGCTAGGATGTTAATATAATCAACAATAAGTACATTTACTTTATGATCTTGAGTTTCTTCTAATGTTTTCAAGTATGCTTCTATATCTAATACTGATGCATTACTTGTAGGATATTCCTTAATGAATAATCTTCCAGGTGGAAGTATACCTCTTGAGACAATATCAAGTCTCCGTTTAATTAGATCTCGGTTGGCTGACTTTTCATCATATTCACTCATTGGAATGTTTAAAAGATTAGAACCAATTCTTTTTAATACTTTCTCTTGAGACATTTCTGCAGTAATGAATACTACATTATGTCCCATGCGTACAAAGTTAGCAGCGTCGTTAGCAAGCCAAATGCTTTTCCCAACCCCTTGCTCCCCGGCGTAAATTATTAGGGTTTTTGGATCATAACCACCGTTTGAAATTCTATCTACAAATGACCACCCAGTCTCTATCTTTTTAGTTTTCCTTTGGCGGTGGCTATCTGCATTAAAGAAGTCTATTCCTAAATCTGCATCAAAATTTATAGAAGCTTCATCTGCTATCATAGTGATGGCTCTGTTTACAACATCTTCCACGTTTTCAGGTGATACATTTTGAGTTTTTACAAATTCGATAGTCTTAATTAGTTTCTTATCAAAGTGTCTCCATTTGATCCATGCCTCTGCAGTTCTCTTTAACCATTCCTTTTCATACTCCGCAATGTTAATACTGTAGATAGAATTAGTAATATCATCTGAAATTTCTTGTCTTAAATCTTTAGTTAGAGCTTTCATCTGGTCCACGGACGGTGCTTCACTATACTTAATGTAAAATTCCTTTGCGACCTGAGCTAAAACATCAATGTCAGGATTAGCAAAGAAATTCTTATTAAGTGACCTAAGATAAGAAGGTTTAGCTAAAAAGAAATTAAAGAATGCTTTTTCGTGATCTACTGGTGTGTTCATATATTTTTAATAGTTATACATTAATAAGTGTAAATGTTTACTCGTAAGGATTTTTTATAATCTTGTACGTAGTATAAGCTGCTGCTTGACTAACCTCTTCTATCAGTTCATGCATAACCAAATATTCGATAATGTGCTCCATTCGTTCTTTGGACATCGTTGGATATTTTTTCTCAATAGAAGAGGTTGTGAACTTAATACGCCTATCGCCTTTACGCGAGCAATAGTTCGTAAAAAATTCATAGAATACGTCACCAGCGTCTGGGTACTTTGGTAGTACTGCATAACTACCAATGACGTATTTTACTTTTAGCTTGTCTTTGTTAATCTGTTTCGACACCATCTTCTAACATATCACTGAAGTCCTCTTGGCTAAGTTCGTCTGTCCCATAATTAAAATCTTTTGCAATAATCGGTTCTAGCAATTCTAAAACATCTCGAGTTATAACCCTAGACGTGAACAATTCGTTAGTAGGAACCATGCAATTCAAATGAGCTACGCATATTTGACGGGATGTTTCTTTAGCCTGGAAATATAATGTCTTTGATGTACTATCTTCAGTATAAATATGTTCTATACATTCTTCTTTTCCTGCTTCAGTAAGTTTTTTGTAGTCATTGGGAGTTAGAAATTTACCTCTTCCAATTTTACAGTTCTCCCAGTTGATATACTCTTCTAACCCTACATAAGGATTCATACCCTTGTTAAAGGAAATGTGGAATTTTACTGTTTTTGGTTTTGCAAATCTATTCTTATTAGGTCGAGCTGCAACTATAATTCCAGTTTGTTCTTTACCATCGCCTTCAGCTTTATCTTTCAATTTAGCTTTACCTAGAAATAATATAATAGATGCTGCATACTCAGGTCCAGAGTTATGATGTATTACTCCGTTGTTAGTTATATAATGCTGAACATCTGCTACAGTTAAATCGTGTACTTTAGTAGATTTTAATTCTGTTACTTTCTTTACTTTTAATTTTTTCAATTCCATGATTAATTAATTTTATAATGTTTTTCTTATTAGTTTTGTATTGTTTGCATGAGATTCGTAGTATTCCTAGAATATCATCTCGTATGCCAAGCGTAACAGAGTCTTTTATTTCATCATAGGTTTGGTTATGCCAATATAAGCCATCGTATTCAATCAATATTATACCAAGGCTGGTCTTAATATACCCATCGTATTTGACAATACCCGGATTTAACTCTTTTGATTTTTTTACATTAACTATGAACTGTTTATGCAATATGCCTGGAATTTTTAACTTGGTGTATTTAAAAAATTCTATCTCTTCCTTTGAAACCGATCCAAAAAAAGAGCTATATAATTCTGGATTTTCTTTTATAAAGTCTGAAGTTTTTTTGCCTATGATTTTTTTTATTTCTTCGTACTCAGAATCACTACTCCAAAATTCTCGTTTGCTATAGTTGCGTTTACTCACTTCATAATCCGCTTCTTTTTCTGATAAACCTTTATTTAGCCAATGCTTCTTAGACCATACCGACTGCTCGGATATCTCTGCCTTTGTATATTTTTCATATCTCTTATTAGAATTATATGATTGTACTCGATTGACTTCTAATTTAGCCCTTTCGAGAGTAAGCCCCTTGTTTAACCAATAATCTATATTAAAGTGCGATCGTTTCTTCTGAAGATCAGATACAAATCTAATTGCTTCATCGAGAGACCATCCCATAGATAACCAATAGTCTTTAGATATTTTAGATACACCCTTCCCATTTCGTCTAGTTTTAAAATAAGCAGAACATGTATCTATAAAATGAACATGACCTTTAATTTGTAGTTTAGACATATATAAAAATAAATCCTCAATAAAAGCAGAATTCTGTAAGTTAACGTTTTTAAAACATTCATGTAAAACAATTTTAAACTCTTTTATAGTACGTGTAGAATTTATATGTCGTGAGGAAGAATGACTCATATTAAGATGTTTAGATTATATATCGGTGGTGGAGGGATCCCTCCACTACTAACCTCTCAATATTGAGATATTTCTGAACCTTTGTTTAGATCTTTTACAAAAACCCAGTTGTTATCATCCAACGGATCATCATCAGCATTGCCAATAAAGAATCTGTGATCTTCTGAACATGTAAGTTCACTACCATCTTCAAATTCTACATTAAAAGTAGGTTTATCAAAGGTCCATGTCTTTTCAATTTTCTTATCTCCAGATAATGTCTTAACTAAATCACCATCGTTGATATTCTCTATTTTTGAATATGTGTCATCTGCCATTAGAACTAGAGACCCAGGAACAAGACAGCCTCCTCCTCCGACCTGCTTAGCAAATAAATCAGTAGTCATATAAGTATGATTTGTGAATATGAGAGGAATCTTACAAATTCCGAGTTTGGTCATTAGAATTCTAAATGTTGATTTCAGAAGCTTTGCTCTTGTCATATCTGCTTTATTACTTCCGGATTTAGCATCATCAATTTCTTTCTGGGTTGCTAAGTTACCAGCTGAATCTAAAATAATCATGATCTTTGGTAGTTCAATGCCCTTATTCTTCTGTTCAATTAGAACATCAGTAATAGCAGTTACAGAAGTTCTAAATTCCTGAACAGTATTACACGGTTCGTATCTGAATAACTTTGTGTCAATTCCAAACTTTTCAACAAGGGTCCTATCTACTGCGTTTTCTGAGTCATAATATACTACACTGTAACCCATTTGCTGTGCTTCTCTAACACCATTAAGTGTCAAAAAGGTTTTGCCAGCTCCTGAAATGCCAGCGAGAGCCACGGCTCTGTTGTTTGGATAGCCTTTAAATAAGGATCCAGTCAAACACATATTTAACATATAATTGCCTGTTGGGATGTAGTGGTCAATTTCTGAAATAGTTGACTTATCCATTGTATCACCATATTCAGAGATTTTGTTCATCTCTTTATTCAATTCGGTGAAGGAGTATTGTTTACCTGCCATATAAGTAGTTTTTGTTTTATATGGAAAGTTGGGTACTTTGTTTACCTCATAAGGATTAACTTGCCACTAATTGGTTGATAGTAATTCTTGTAATCTAGGTAGACAATTAGATAGACATACACATCACTAGGACATAATCTACCTTTGAATGTACCATCCCATCCATTCATAATGCTACGAGTGAAGTAAACTTGCTCTCCCCAGCGGTTGTAAACCGACATTTCATAATACTTGTAGTTAGTACCTTTAGGGGTGAAGCTGTCATTTATAAGATCATTATTCGGAGTAAACGTGTTAGGTACATAGAATGTAGTTTCATTGCATGGAATTAATTCCATGATCAATGTTGAATTAGAAGCACATCCTAAATCGCTAGTACTGATTACGATAAGCTGGCCGGCTGAAAGCCAGTCAACTAAAACTCCGCCTTCATCAGTTGATAATATTGTACCACCAACAATTTCGTAAGAATATTCTAAAACTGGATTTTGTTCAATGTTATACTGAACAGGTTCTATATCATTATAGCAGTCTGGTATTTGATGAAAAAATTGGCCAGATGCCCAAAGAGGAAAGAACAGAAATACAATTAGCCACTTGAACATTAGTCATGAGTTATTACACCTGTGATCGGAGTTGGGTTGATCGTAACATCGCAGAGTACCGGGTCACCATCACAGCCATTTGCATCTGTTTCAATTATTTCAACTTCGTAAATTCCAGGAACAACTGCTGACCAATCAACTTCGATACTGCTACTACCGTTACCAGAAGCTATAAGACCGCCAATTACGGTCCACAAATACGTAGAGCCTGGAGTGTTTGCTACGGCGTAAGTAGTTAAATTTGGATCCAATTCACATATAAAGTGTGGACATGGAAGTGCTTGTGAAAATACATCAGTCGAAATGAAAGACGCAATTACTGTAAATGCTATTATTAGAAGTATGTTTTTCATTACTTTGGCTTTTTATAGTTAGACTTGAGTGATCTCGTTAGACTTTCTGCGTAGTTGTGCTTATCAAATTTGAATACGATCCCTGCACCTGATGCTCTTGAATCATATTCCAAAGCTTGTGCTAAGATTGGCATAGAATGTATTAATCTATCGTGTATACGTTCAGCCAGGATATCTTTTGATGCAGCATCTAATGTTTTACCATCAGGAATAAATGAAACAGTCATACCATTTTGGTCATTGATAGAAACTTGGAATTTCATATTATCCCACGAAACGGCCATTTCGTTTATAAATTCATTAAAGGAAATCATATCGTTACTTCTTTTGTTTTTAAAACCTTACCATCAGAATTAGTAACTTTAAATATCACACTACCCTTTAGGAATGGTTTGATTTTTACAAGACTTCTGATATGTACTTCTCGTTGATCAAAATCTTTATCTGTTGGCATCTTTGTTGTATAGCCAGTTCCGTCTGAACCTAAGAATTGAGTTTTTCCACCATCGTACCAAGTCTCGATCCAAAATCTGGCACGTCCTTCGTTTACAAGTTTGGCATCTTCAGTTAAAGATTCTTTGATAAATTCTTCGAATGATTTAAGCTCATTGATAGATTCTTTAACTAATACGAGGCGACCATTCTTAAATTCAGTTTTCTTCCCCATCATATTTAAAAATCCTTTGAGTTCGTATGTGAAATCAGATGAACCGAATCCATTGCCTTCTGGCCAGTTAGCTGATGTTTCCTCTGCTTGCTCTTCAGCTGCGGCTTTTGCATCTTTAGACTTTGATTCTGCCTTAGTTATAAAGGCATGAGCCAATGCGCGGTCAATTAAACTCTGAGGTTGATAAATTAATTTCATATAGAATAGTTGTTTAGAGTATATATCAATTGTGAAAGATCGGTGGAGTTAAAACTGGTACACAGCATTCAACAGTTGCTAAGAAAGTTTCATTAGGATCCATCTGACAGTCTAAATTTATCCAGCTTCCAGTCTCCCCATCTGCGTAGTTTTCTATAATAACACTTAGATCATCTCCATTTGCATTAGGTGGACAATCTCCGACAGTAATCTCCCATTGGAAGGTCCAAGGACCAGTTAATCCATCGCCCCAATTATTTCCAGGATCTCCATCTAAAGGAGGACCACCACTTGGTGTATCGTAAAACCATCCAGGTCCAGCAACTGTATTCTCAGTTGCAGATGAAGTAACATTAGTAACCCAGATCCATTCTCCACTTCCAGTTGCATTTGTAGGTATTCCTGTTGGTGCTAATGATCCTACGTTCCAACCTGAACCCAAAGTAGGAACAATACCGTGAAGCCAGTTAACTGAAAGGCCATTATAATCTGTAATCGTATAAGTGAACGTTATAGTCTGTCCAGGTTGATAAGTTCCGCTAATCGGAAGAGGTGTAACTACAACATTGTCAGTTACGATACATTGGCTAAATGATAACATTGGAACCAGTAAAAATAAAAATAGTAATCTCATCGCCGATGCCTTTTATTATTTATTGACCACGCTAAGTAAAGCAAATGACCATGATATAGTAGTAGTACTAAAATTGAAATTATTTCTGCTATCATAATGTTCCATACAAATAAGAATAGTGATAGTATGTATGGTATTGAATATACGCGTAGTTTTTTATTTAATATGATTGGTCTAACACAACTTAAGAAGAATAATACTGCAACGAAATAATGTACATCTCTATACATTTCAATAGAGAATGCTGTTAATGCTAGTAATAGTAGAGCAGAGATCTTCCATTTTTGAGCTGAGTACATGTAATATGAAATGATAGCATTCGAAAGTATAAAAAAGGGGGTGCCACATTGTATTCCAAGCGCTTGACAAGCTATATAAATCTTGTATAATAAGTGGAAGGCCAATAGTTGTAAACAAAGCAACTATAAGAACAAATAACTTTGACTTATGTTCGCTAAAAGCTGGTCTTATCATCTGTTCTTAAAATACTCCAGTCACATAAATCAAATTGCGGTTAAATCCCTTATAACTCATAGCCTTGAGAACTCTATTGATTGGATCCAGAATTGTCTTTTCAAACTGTACATCGTAATCGATAGGTGGTGCAATTTCGTATGGGTAGTCACCTGGCGCGTAAGCAAATATGTCACATGCTTTATCGGTACTATGATATATCTTTAGCTTTTCACCATTACCTACACATTGATATTTCTTCTTATGCTCAGAATTATTAAGAAGGTAATTGTGATACCCAGCTGCTCTTACACCCATTGGACATCTTAAACCAAATTCAAATTCTTCGTAGTCATTAAGAATGTATTTTTGGTAATTGTTTACATTCTTTGACATACAGATATGATCTATGTTTGCTAATTTGAACTCCCTCTTCATTTCTTTAAGAATTTCAGCAAACTCTTTCATTTGGAACTTCGGCTTTGAGAATATAAAAGTAATTAGAGTTTTCAGTTTCTCACGAGCGAATAACGGAGCCGAACCTTTAATGATATCAAATCCCTTTGCACTAATTTTAGTCAATTCATCGTAGTGGAGATCAGGATCATGCCAAACTATATTCTGCATATAATTTTTCTTGGCTAACCATATTGCATTCTTCGCAATTGATTCTAGTTCAAAACTCAAGAAGTTCTCCGCATTATTATCGTCTGCATATTTTTGCATTATCTTTTCGATAAATCCCTTTAACCTAGCATTGTATAGCTTTAGAATGAATGTCTTTTCGTCACCTTCCCAATCTGTGCTTTCAATTACTTCTTCGAATTTCATATAGATTGAATTATGAACAAGTATATCATTTGCTATAAATGTGTGCGTATCATCATCTACTTCAATGTCATATACATATTCATCATCAAAATCTCCGATACATTCTATCGTATCAATTTCTTCTATAGTATATTCTTCGTTTAGTAGTTCGGATCTCTTTAGAATAGTTAGTATTTTATCAGTATACGATATATTGCTTGGTTTAATTTCAAGCTGTATACCGTCTCTAAATACTATCATAGAGTGATCATTTGTTACAATGATTTCTTTACCCGACTTAGTCTTAAGCTTCCACTTCTTCTTTGAAACTTTATGTCTTATAACTCTTGCTACTGGTACGTAATAAAGTTCTTTTTCTTTGGACCAGTTTAGTACTCCAGTTTTACACGATACTGATTCGTGGCCGTTTAAAGTAGATCCCATATCCTCTACTCCTTCATTATATAGATCTTTTACTGAAATTTCCCTGCCATCACTTAATCTGATTGTTGAATTTCCAACAATAGAATCCGTATCAATATAGATCCCAACAGGATCTTTAACTTTAACTTTGACTTTGACTCCCATAGCTTCATGTGCTATAGTATCGTTATGCCAATAATGTGTAAAGTATTTGTTGATTAGTTCCTCACTATAAAGAATTGCATCTTTACCTTGAAGTGTTATAGTTTCTGCTATATCTACGTTGTAAAAAAAAAAATGCTCATTACCAAAAGCCCCGTAGATGCTATTAAGAGTGAGTTTGACGGCTTGTTCGTATGAGTAATATTTTCTAGCCTCTTTCTGTACTTCTTCAAGTTTCTGTAGGGCTAATGCTCCAAGATCTTCACTCATGTTGTTTAGAATTTAAGTCAATTATCATATATTTTATATTAGCTTTTCCTAGATTTGTTTAGGCATAAAAAACACTCGGCCAAGCGAGTGTCTTAAATTGATATGATATGAATTCTTATTCGTCAGTAATAGCAACGGCAACAGTAAGTTGTGTATTCGTATCCAAAGATTTAAAGACTAATTTGTTTTCACAAACAAGAACTCTGTAGTTTTCCTTGTCAAGAAGTTGAAGGTATTTTTTGTAGACTGTAACCTTTGATCCTTCTCCTCCTGATCCTTCGTAGTTCTGAGAAAGGATTGCATCGTATGATGTACCTTTAACACTTACTCCTCTTTCACCTATATAGAGTGTGAAGATTTCTTCTTCTTTATCAAGACTGAATAATGACTTCATTCTCTCAACATGAGTTGTTAATAAATCAAACTCAAAGATAGAATCATCTGTACTGAATGCTCTTACCATTTCATCCTTTGTCATTTCCATAAATGACAAGCTAGGATCTGCACATGCTAGGTTAATCTTTAGATCATTACTTCCAATCATAAAATCACTTGCCATATTTTCTCCATCTACTTCATCAGAATTTATACTCCCATAAATTGATGCACCAAAATGTGCTAAGGCATCATTTACTTTCGTTCCGTTATAGAAGGAAACCTTTACAGGGTTTTCAATAACGCCAACACCAAAAAGATCTTCAGTTTTAACAGTTACTAATTTTACTGCATCTCGTTCAGGTAAATACACTGATGATAAAGTGTTCGTTTTACCGACCTTCATAAATATAAATTTATCAATTGGTAAAAGTTTCTTAATAAAGCTCGAAAATTCGTGCCCGTTAATTTCTGCTAAATCTATTTTCATTATATTGTTAGTGTTAAATTTATTGTTATATTAAAGATGTATAAGATAGTTTTGATTAAATTAGACTCTGTACTCTATATTCTTTTTTACTTTCAGAAATACGTTCGTCTATGTTCTTTCGTATGATAGATAATCGTGTAGTGAATGTCTTACCTGGTTTGATTAAACTTTCAACTCTATATTCTGGTTTAGGTCTGGCAAAAAGTTCTTCAATATTCTTTCTTGCAGCTTTCTCTCTTTCCATGAATGCTTCATCTAAAGTAATTACACTTTCTACTCTGTAGATTGGTTGTGGTTCGTATGAATAATCATCTATATTTTTCCTAGCGCAATTATCTTGCTTTAAGAATGACTTATCTGACATTTTCAATTCACCATTAATAAACTTAGTAACTTCGTCAGCCCAATCAGCTGCGGTATTTACTGGTACATTCTGTGCAATGTGGTTTAGTGCACGCTGTCCTTCAACTTGAAAGTCATGTGGCATTCCCATCAAGTGAAGTGCTTCTCTTACGTTCAAGAATCTGTTCTCAACTGGATGGCCGCCACTCTTCATGTTTCTTTTGATAACTGGTCCAAAAATCTCACCGTAGAATCTTGGTGACGAATCCCAGAAACCTTTACCTTCAGCCGTTTTAGCTTGCTCCCTTCTCAAAGAATGTTCGAAAGTCTGTTTACCTTTCATATCCGATTTCCTAGCACCAGGATGATTAGCATCAAGCCATTCTATACATTCGTCAACTAAGTTGTTATCGTGAATGTATTTAGCAATACTCGTCCCAGCATATTCTTTAGCGTATTGTGGATGTGTTAATCCTAACTTATCAAGAACGAATTGATACGGTAAGTAATAATCTGTCAAAGACTTTTCAATTATATGCCAGTCTTGATGTGTTGCATCTTCAGGAATTTCTGCAAGGTATTCTAATAATGTACCATGGCTCTTTTTCTTCCAATTTAAAATTGGAACAGTTGGAGTATTCCAGAAAAAGTAGAATGTTCTGTACCGTCTTTGTGGTATGCCATGAAGCTGAGTGTTCGTCTTAATCATAGAGAAAGAATATCCATGTTCTTTACCTATTGCGATAAGCTTCTGAGCAACTTCTTTACCTAGACCCGTAAATAATCCTGGTGCGTTTTCTCCCCACATTACTTTAGGTTTGACTTGGCTTAGTACGTAATTAGCAGATTCGTACAGCCAATCATTCTGTGGTGCGTCAATACCTTTGACTGCTGTACTTAGCATTGAAAGCCCGGCACATGGACATGTCGTATTTACGTAATCGACTTCACCTAAATCTGGTACTTCTTGTTCATCTATGTAATAGAATGGGACATTGGGTTGATATTCACGTAAATGTTTTTCATTGTTAGCAAAAGCACTATAACTTAAATGAAACGACGGATCTTCTCCAGCAGATTTCGTACAACCAAGAATATTTCCACCAACAAGTGGAATAATAGAGCCAAAATTTAATTTCTTTTTCATATTAAAATAACGGTGTTAATTTTTTGACCGTCTTAAATGAACTGATGTCAATGTTAAGCGGTTCTTTTGGAAATTGGTAATCTCTGGGAAGTCCCATTGATTCATATAACGAATTATAAACTTCTGTTATTAAACTCTTACCTGAATAAAAATTTTCTCTGAATAATTTCATCGTTGAGTCGTATAGTTCTTTATATTTATCCGGGTTACTTTCTAGGTATTCAATTTTGCGCTTATAGTCCGCTGGGCTTTCTACTCTTAAGAAGTCGTCTACTGGAATCGATTTTTGAGTATCGTAAGTAGGATGCATAAACGGAAGAATGCCAAAGTGTAACATTTTCCAGAATTTAGAAGTAACCCATCCTTTCTTAACCGGGATAATAAGTGTGTATTTAGTTTCTTCCATTTCTTCTATCAACTCAGACATCCCCTTAGATGTGAACTCATCTAGGTCGCAGTATGGTTCTTGCCATTTTCCATGGACCATAATGCCTTTATTTGGAAATTGATCTAATACCCACTCTTTTACAATTGGACCACGGTCCATTCCACCTGCACCCAAACCCTGATTTAGATAAAGATTCATTAGCTTCGATTTCTTCTTGAACAATTCCTCTGAGTTGTAGGGAGTTTCACCCATTGCAAATATAGTTTCAACATACGAATAAGTAACTGGAACTTTAGTCCATGCTAAAGTTTGGTCAGTATAATCAGTATGATGCTTAACTTCTTTTTCTGCATTGTTAAATTGACCAAGAGTGAAAGTTGGTCTTCTGAACATATCACGAGTTAAAAGAGGATAGTATCTTGGGTCCTCACATAACGTAATGAACGGAAAGTCATTTTCATTAGTTGCGTAAATCATTGGACCAGCATAACGTTCACTGAACACCATCGTTTTAGCTATAAGCCCTTCTGCTGATCCTTTCTTATCAATGCGTACAAAGCTATCAGGAATAGAAATTGAGCCAGTTGGTCCACTAATATAAATAGCACCATCAATTTTAACCTCATTTTTAACTAGCCACTCTGCAACAAACTTATAGTCTGTTAAGCTGTAATTATTTACTTTATCCCAAACATTAATGACATTCTGATTTGGAAATAATTCAAGTCTTCGTTTAGTTTCTATCGTTTTGTAATCACTTCTACCTAAAAGATAGAAAGTTACATCAGGATTAGCTTTTGCTAAAGCAACTATCATTATAGCTGGTGCAGCGTCTCCACCGTGCAAGCCCCACCTCTTTTCGTTGAAGGCTATACTTTTTCCAAACTTACCGTAACCTATGTTCATAGAATTGTCTTTTTAACTTTGTTTATTGCTTGTGTACTACCAAGATCAATTTTACTTATAACTGAAACTGGATGACAAGTATTTCCTTCTAGGAGTGCATAGTTCATACATGGCCCAATGAATAATTCTTTACTATTATACTTAGGTGCTGTTACCCATGCTTCAGGATTATGCTCACCCCAGTCAATACATCTAAGCAAAAGATCTTCGTTTTCAAATATATAAACACCAGCAGATGCAAACGGAGAAATTAGATCTTTTTCTTTAATGTCAATAATATGTTTAAAATCATCTGAAAGATTTACATAGCATGAAGCACCAGTATTATTAAAATATAATGGCATTGCACATTCATCTTTAGATAATTCTACACTAGCATATGAAATAATTTGATCAATGTTTACAATATGAATCTGACTATCGTTGAATTGATGTCCAATTTCTTTAGCTCTTATAATACCACCTCTTACACTTAATGCTGGTCCATCAGGAACACTATCAAGTAAAGCAACAGTTACTAGCTTGACTCCAAGATCCATAAAATATTGACTTATAACATCGGTAGCATCACTAGGTGCTGTTTCTTTTGACACTATACACAAGATAGTATCGTTTTCATTAATGTCTAAACCATCGACACAATGCTTGAAGATTTCTTTTTCTCCGACTTTAATAAAGGGCTTAAACAGACCTAGCTCCGAAGAGCGTTTGCCGTAACCGGCCATCGGAAAGATGTAATTCATATCCTAAATTTAGTTTGGTTTGATTATAGTGTCTCCACTTATAAAGTAATTGATCGACAACTCTTGCATCTGAATAATAATGAATAAAGTTTTCATACCCTATTAAATCAACTGCAGTTTGCATATTCTGTTTGATTGCTGATGGTATATTATTAAACCACCAATGCCCAGCAAAAAATAAGTTTGGTGTTACTCGACTCGCAACTATAGCTTCATGTATTTTTGAAGGATCTAATATAGAGAAAGGTATTTTTAGTTCGGGGTGGTTATTTGCAAATTCAACTAACTTGAGAATATTACATTCGCCAATTGAATCTCCACCAAGTCCCATGTACGGGGTTACATCTCGCCTCACTCCTAACATTATCCAAAACGGAATGTTATTATCTGTAAGATCATTAAACAGATTACCGTTAAGTCTATCAAAAACATGAAGTTCTTTACTCTCACATGAAAATGAATAATATAGTGCATTTGTATCAGCTGGACGAGTAACATCTGAGTATTTATCAATTCTTATAGAAGGAATGGTATTATCGTCAGACAGATATTTTTCGTTTGGTTCGTATGTTGCAACTACTTTCTCTAATCCAATTATTTTCATAACCTCTTTCATAGTCGGAGCTTTATATCCTTCTAAAATATCGGCATATGAATCATAGTGCCAAGTACCTGAAAACTGATTAACACACGTTAAGATACCATTTACATGTTCGCTATTATATTTTGGGTTCCATAGTTTACCCTTTAGTAAAGTATCCCAGATCTCCTCTGATCTCTCACTTTTTGACTTCCGATTGAATAACTGTATATCACTCTTTAGCTTCCCAGATGCTGTATAAAACTCACCGAGGACATAATGGTAATTAAGTAATTCATCAAGACCTCTAAGACAACGGTCATCTGCCTCTGGGTAAAGGTGCGTATGAAGATCTATCATTTTTTATTCATGACTTTAACTAAAATATGAGCCAGAGAATCTTCTATAATTTGTTCCCGCTTATTATTTATACACTTTAAATATGGATTGTTTAATTCAAGAAATTTGAATTCTCTACTACTAATATCAAAAACGTCAGTTGCATCTGAATGAACACCAGTACCATCGTTGCCAATATTTTCAATCAATGATCTTGTTGGTACTACTGAATTTAGCTTATTTATAAACTGCTTAATGACTACTGTCGTAGACCAAATATCCATCTTGCCATTGATATAGCTCTTATCTTCTGTGAATTTTTTAACAGAATTTGGTAAAGTTGAAGTTTCTTCTTCAGTAAAATCTCGGTCTCTCCATTCAAAGTTCCACTTATGTGGCCACGAACCCCAGCCCCACGGATTAAATCTTCGTGATAATTCTACTCTAGCTATGTCAGCATCATCTTCTTCATATTGATAACCACAAACTGTGTATACACTATCATCTTCTTTATACTCTTCAAATACATATGCCATAAATGACATAAACATCGAATGTGGTTTACAATCGTCTTCAATAACTACAAACGGAATTGAGTGTGCTATGCTGTACTCATTAGTAGCAGTTGTTATAGATTTTGCTATTCCATAATTTTCATCGCGACGAATAATGTGATAATTTTTAAGGTCGTGTTTATGGATCAAACTTAAGAGAATAGAGATAACCTCATCTTGTAATTTCTTATCTTCTTCTCTAGTGGGTTTATCTATATAAAAGAAGATTTCATTGATAAATTCTTTCTGCTCCAACAATGCACCTAGCGTTTCCGCAGTATGCTTTGGGCGATTAAACAAGAATGATAATACGTTAACTTTATTTTGGTACTTCATACTTTTCAATTATTGTAAGTGGGTCCATGTAGTATTTACCGGTAACAACGTCACCTAAATTTAAACTCTTGATATATGCAAAGAATTCTTTAGTTACACCAAAGCCATCTTTAGCTATCCAATCAGTTGGAAGCTTTCTGTTAAAATCTTTAATGTCTGCCAAGTCGATTGCAACAGTTTTGTAAGTACCATCTTCTTTCATTTGTATTGAGTTAAAGAAGTTTCGTCTTCCTCTTACTCTGTGACTAATTGCGGTATACCCAACTCCATATGATCGTTTAATGTCATTGCTATCCATAAGAGAGAAACATTGTCTCTGCTCAATTGTAGTATTTGAAATTCTTGATTGTATACCATCATCGTTAAGACGATTTGAAATAATCTGAGCGATACTACTATATGAACTTCCCCACATTACTTGACCACTTAAATCATATTCTTTTTGAAAATCTTCTCCATCTTCAGGATGTTCATCAAACTGATAGCCTTCAGGTACTACAACTACACAGCCACCATGTTTTTTGATTTTGGCTTCTATTGCAGCTTTTACATTCGCCCAAGATACTGGTCGTTCTGGAAATAATGTTAGAACTCTGTCGTTCCCAACAAGTGTAGAAATAGCGCCAATATGTCCAGTATCTCTACCGAATACTTGTGATACTAAAACTTTATCACTTGAACATGCTCCTTCGTTTTCACGAATTAAGTTGAATGTATGTGATATGATGTATCTGATTGCCGACAAGTAACCTGGAGTGTAGGAAAGTTGCTTGAACTCTTTATCTCCTAAATCATTATCAATGGTTTTTGGAAGTGCAATGAAATCGATGTCTTTAAATTTAGAAGATAGTTGCAGCGATTGCTTTATAGTACCACTCCCACCAATGTTAATGAAGGTTCCTATTCTAAGTTCCGTTAGCTTAGCTTCAAGACTTTCTATTTCATCATCGTCTAAAATCTTAATCCTAGTAGTACCAGTTATTGAAGAGCCAGGCAATTTGGAAAGTGACTTAGTGTCAACACCATGCCATTTTACTCTATAGATATTATCCTCAAGTAACCCGATTATGCCAGGCTTTGGGATAAAAATTTCTGCTGATGGATAGAACTTTCGTATTCCGTCTATTACACCGGCTAGGGTAGAATTTATTACCTGGGTTGTCCCTCCGGACATAGTTACTAAAAAGTTCATATATTAGTCTGTTACAACTATTATATGAACTTTCTAAAATAGGTTTAAAATTTAAGCCTACATACTATTCTTTGTCTCTTGGACATGTCCTCTTACTTCTTGCGCTAGAGTTTTAATATCTTGCATACCTTTACGAATCCGTACGGCTGCTGACTTGTTACCCTTTTTGTAGAACTTGTCTACATCTTCTTCCACGCTTGCAATAAGAGCTTTAATTTCTTCGAATTTTTCCATTTTTACTTTTCTTTGATTTTATTGTTTATAATTATTATAAAGTCTGATAAAGCATCAAGAGCTTCATCATCCAGTTCTTTTTCGTAATCGTTTTGTAGTTTATCTAATGAACGTTGCAATGCCATTAAGGTTTTGGCTTCGTTAAGAGATTCATCAGCCCTCAAATTCATAATCAATTTAGCTACGCGTCGAAGCTTCTCTTCAGTATTAAGAATGCTAGTTTCAATAGAACTCTTAACTTTACCACTCGTACCTTTCAATTGACCCTTAAGAGTTTGAAGTTCAGCTTTAAGCTTGTTAGCATCAGAGATAACTGAAGTTAAAGATTTACTCTTTTCATTGACTTCTACTATACTGATAAATTCATCAAATGGGTTTATATGCTATCCTAATGTTTTTTTGCAAACTTTAATAAATTCCTCGATGTAATCTTCTGCTGCTTCTGTATCCCCATGTTTCTTGTGTGATAAAAATTTAATTTTACCGCTTAAATTACTTTCTTCATCTAAAATGAATTCTTCAAATAGTTTTACGTGTTTCATAGTTTGTTCTGATCTGTTATATTTATCACCTAAAGAATTGTAACTTTCAATTAAGCCACTACCCCTAAGGTTGTTAATTACGTTAATTTGACTTTTCATAACTCTTTTCATAGCTTCTGAATAAGGAATAAACCCAGCCCAATCAACTTCTTCAACTTGAAGGTCCTTCTTAGGTATCTTCAAATCCTTAATTTTAAGATCTGATAAACTTTCTATTTTTACAATGTACCAATAGACTATCTTATTAACTCTTTGTCCTTTACCTGTTAGAGTGTAAGTATGCTCAGTCTTATCAATCATATGTATTGGTACTTTAATACCAACCTCTTCATACGTTTCTCTGATAGCAGCATCTAATTTAGATTCTCCTTCATCTATTCCACCCTTAGGAATACCATAACTTCCCCACCAACCTCGGCCAGTAGTGTGAGCTAATAGTACTTTACCTTCAAAGACAATTGCTAACCCAGCTGATTCTTTAGCTTTCATATAGTATTTATCCAATCCTCAACCCAAGATAGTTCGATTTGACTATCCTTGTCAGATATAGCTTTTTCTGGTTCAGGATGTGTTTCGACAAATACTCCGTCGTATCCAAATATTCCAGCTGCTTGTGTATATTTTTTAGCAAGCTCTCTATCACCACCAGTCATACTATCTCCTGACATTTGAGTCGAATGTGTACAGTCTAATATGACTTCATCTGCGAATTTCTTCATTACTTCAACACCTCTAAAATCAACTATAACTCTATCGAATCCAAATTGACTTCCTCTTTCAGTTATTATTACGTGGCATTCTGGATTAGCGTCTTTAGCCTTACTGACGATATGTTTCATTGCTTCTGCTGACATCCATTGTCCTTTCTTGATATTTATAACCTTGAAAGAACGTGCTGCTTCTACAACGAGGTCTGTCTGTCTACATAAAAATGCTGGAATTTGGATCATATCAACTTGACCTGCTAATCTATTAATCTGCCATGTTTCATGGACATCAGTTGATAGTTGTATTCCAGGGAAGTTACGTTTAACTTCATCGAATATTTCAATAGACGCTGCAAGTCCAGGTCCACGATCAGAATGTATAGATGTTCGATTAGCTTTATCAAAAGAGCCTTTAAGATACCAAGACTTTCCTTGCATCTTAGGATATAGCGATTCTGCTATAGAATAAAAAAGGTCCCTGCTCTCTACAGAACAAGGACCTAATATAAATTTGTTCATAAACTATTTAAGTGTTTCATATCTTATTGATTAATTTTATTACAGAATTGACTTCATTTTTTGTAACTTTCTCAAGGTTCTTTATTACTTTAGAATCTAGACCTTGAGATTTTACCTTTTCAATTTCTGCTTTAAGACTGTCGATCTTCTCATCTGCATTGTTCATTTCAGCACCCCAACGATTACCATCAGCATCAGTCCATTCTTTACCTTGAGCTATAACTGAACCAGCGTCAATATCCATATCAGCATCCATTTCTTTTCGTACCCTCTCAGCTTCTTCAAGATCTCTCTCCAAGTCAACAACTTTATCTTCTATGTCTTGTGCATTTAAGTCTGTTAGATAATCTTCAATTTTAGATGCTACTATATGTTCACCATCTTCAACTGCGTTAATCAGTCTTATTAGAAAATCATCGAATGCTTTATCATCCCAGTCATCTAAATCTACAACGTTAAGTTCATCATTTACTTCTGCTTCAATAATGTCATAGATATAGCTTTTAACTGTACTTACTGTTGAATTATCATTAGTCCCACGAAAGTAAGAATCTACAAATTTAATTATAGATGTACCAAACTCTGTTTTCGCATTATCTTTATACATAGAAGAATGACCACTACGACCATATCGTTCTGTTATAAACTCGTTAAATTCTAAAATGTGCTCCATACGTTAATCTATTTGAAGTATATATTCAATCTTATAGTGCTACTATTTCACATGAACCACCAGCACAAGCAACAGCAGAGAATTTGTTCACCTCAACGTATTTGGGCTTGATCTTAGTTAAAATTGATGTTACGTCCAAGTTTGCAATAGATCTACTTGTCTTCATCCACTTATGTGCTAAGTGAACGTCTTTCATACAGAAGACTAATTCATCTACACCTTTAAAATGACGTCTTCCGAATTTCTTGGCTTTACTTAACCAATCCTTCTTAAGTAATACTGACTGTCGTGTTCCTTCTATTGGAAGTTCTGCATCCATTAAATAATCACATGCCTTCCATAAGTTGTTCTCAAATAAGTGTAATGCGTCAACTATCATCCCAGATACGAACATAGAAGGTTGACCGTATTTTTCAATGATTTCATTAGGATCAAGCACTTCAGTAAATGGTGCTTGGTTATAGACTTTATCTCCTACAAATGGTAAAAGACTAATTCCTGAGAACCATTTCTTATTATTCCAGATATATTCTCTTACTTCTTCCCAGTCATCAACAGTAATAGTATTAGATACGTTATGACGAACTTCAGGAATAATACAAAGATCTATGTTAGTTCCAGGCTCAACCCAGTTCTGCTGAACCAGCTTAACGTATTCTAATTGCTTTGTGCCAAGTAGTTCAGATTTGAATATTGTTTTTTTATCGGCTTTAACTGGAATAAACAGAGCGTAGTCAGTATTCTGAGAAGACCATACAGATTCTTCAATAAGATCAGGATATTTAGACATAAGATATTTAGAAACTTCTTCATCTTTATTCATTTGCATAATCCTAAAATACGTAGGAGAATGTTCACCATGAATACCCGAAGTAGTTTCTAGGAGAATGCTCGCATTTCCTGAAGGTTTCACGCACGTAGTTCTTGCAGCTCGGTTGATCCCGATCATCTCAGCTACGATTGCATTAACTTCTTTAATGATAGTTGCACCACGCTGTAGAATTTCTGGATCAAATAGAATCTTTGGGCTGTTCATAAATCCTGTAATCGAACAACCGATAAGAGCTTCATTGTCACATATCTCCTTACTTTCTGGAGCCAGATATTTAAAATCAGTATACGATGCTTGAAGTGTTCCAATGAAGGCAGAAGCAGCACAGGCTCTAAAGAATGCATCTGCATCAGCACACTTCCTACCATTGATTTCTGTTAAATTGCATACTTGCCATCCGCTAACCATTTCAATTGTGCGTGGGACCATTCCTATTTCTACACATGGGTTATAGACAACTTCAATAGACTCTGAAAATACAAATCCAGGTTCACCGAACTCTTTAGTCGAATTGAATATTTCATCAAATGCACTTCTGCTAATCTCATCCTTTACTAATACAACAGAGTTATTTGATCTTGCCCGCTGTGGATTAGACATGAACCAATTTCCAGTCTTTGCATTCATCATTTCCGCATCGTCATGACTGAATAAGGCAATTGAGGCTGAACGCCTAACTCCGCCGCTGAGCACAGCATCAGAACAATGCATCAAAATATCGTATGCAATAATAGGAGTCATCTTAATGCTTGCTACTGTAATATAAGATTCTAATAGACGTTCTATTCTTTCTAAAGACTGCTGAAGTCCTTCATGTCCTGGTGCTTTAAATCCTCCAGCTATCAGAGATCCTCTTTGTCTTATTAGACTATAATCAAAGTGAACAACGCTATTTTTATATTCTGGGAATGTACGGTCAGCATCAAAATATGAAGACATTAATACTCCAACTGCATCTGACCAACCTTCAATAGAATCTTGAATTACATATGTCTTAGTACCGTTTGTTCTTTTAGATACTGTAGGCAGTTTAGCAACATACGGTTTTAGGAATGACATTCCAACTCCACAGCCACAAAGTAACATATACATAGCTTCCTGGAATACTGCCGTTCTATCACAATATGATACAGTACAATTGTACATCTTGGCGTTATGCTTCATAATAGGTGCTCCGCTAAACTGCAAAGATCTTTGAGACGCTAATACTAATTTCTCTTGATATGCACTAACTGCACTATCAAACATCTTAACAAATTCTTTGTTCTTAAAAGCTTCTTTAAACTTTGGATTTGTACGGTGCATATCCATTACACTATCAACCCTCTCATCCCAGGTCTGTTTTCGCTCTAACTTCTCGTTGTACTTCGAGTAGTCATTGTAAAATTTAATGTCAGATAAAATTCGCGTTCCATTCATTTTCATTTATATTATTTTCTTTTTGGTAAAGTTAAAATAACCACTTAAATGTATGCTTTGAATTTCTTCATATAGCTACATTTAAGTGGCAAGATTGTGCTAGATAATGTCTCCGTGAGTTAAATTATCTATAGTATATTTATACCGCTTAAGTTTGTAGTAAATGTCTTACTAGGACTTAGATATGGCTTTCTCCATCTCGTACGCTTGGGTCTGAAGCTCAAACGATTTCTTCTTATAAGTCTTTCTCTGGCCATACAAATCAGTTAGAATTTCTTTCAAAATAGAAGTGTCCGTGCTATAGACAGCACCGTTAATTGCTACAATTCTATCTGGTCCAAGTTCAGTATCTTTTTCTTCAGGTGCCACTTTAGCAATAAAACTTTCAGGTGATACATTCATCTGTCTCATTATCGAAGGATATAGCGATGCAAAGTCGAAGCAAGCAACAGCAGAGTGAAGTCCTGGAATAGGGTGTTTTACAAATGCGCCTGCATACTTCCCAGTCTTAATTGATACTTTAGCTGGATCCTTTGCCATAACTAAATCCTTACCCAATAATGCTCGGCAGATTAAAGATTCTGTTACCGCAACCGGAGAACCTGCTTTGAATACTGTTACTTGGCTTAAGTGAGATATTGTTAATGCAATCTCCATCGTTTTAATTCTTTCATGAATTAACTGAACAAGAATAGTATCTACTCCATTATAGAAGATGTACTTAGGATATTCCTTTTCATACATGTCCTGAATAGTGCCATCGTACTTAACTTTCCTAATTCCTAAAACTGCTTCGCCAACAGTGTCAAGTTTAAAGTCTTCCTTGATGTCAACTGAGTGATCCCATTTTTTATAGATGTCCATGTAATCCATAATTCCTACATGAAGTGGAAATTCATCGTTAGTCTGTCCTAGTTCCTTGATAGGTGAAGCAATTCTTGGATCGATGTTGATCTTCCGTGCTCGGTTTCGAATATATGCCCAGTCAAATTTAATGAAGTTCCAACCTGTCATCATTGGGAAGTTCTTTACGAACTTATCCAAAAATGTATATAACATATCATATTCAGAATCGAAACACTTAAATTCAAATTGGTATGTGACATCAAGATCTTTAAAGTGATTGTTGATACGATTTTCAATTTTAGCAATCTCCCCTTTAGGAAGTTGTTTAGTTGCTAATATTATGCACTGTCGGTTGGGTGTTACTACACAGATAGCGGTGATTGGAGTGGCTGCCTTGGACGGCTCAGTAAAATCATTATTCTCATTTACTTCAACTTCAATATCTACAAAGTATGTTCGTGGAAAATGATAACCAAAAATCAATTCACGATCAGAGAACCCAATATCTGATATGTATTGGATCATCCTGTGCTTATTGAGTCTCATGGCTTTCACTTTCTTAACTGGGCGACCATCCCAATTTTTCATCTTAGTGTCAGCTTTCTTATCACCTTCCCTGCATACTTCCCAATTATACATTTCTTCAGGTAGAACATCATAAGTCTTAAACCTTGTCTTACCTTCTAAATTGTAATATGAAATCCAAATCTGCTTGTCGTGTTGGGAAATATCTAATAGCATTCTTTATTTTTATGAGGGTTATTAATTATATCTAAAAAACTATGATAACTTAATATCCGGTGCGGGCTCTGTTCCAATTTTCTTCATTCTTACTTAGGTAATAATTGTAAATCTCCTGAGATGTAATGCCTAAAGCTAACCCATTATTAAACATGAAGTGCATTGCATCTATAAACTCCATCTTAAGTTCTTTCATATCATTATCAGATAAGTCAGAAAGTTTCTTTTCTCTAATTTCAGCATTAGCACTCTTCCAAGGCTTCCATGCTGCATTACCAGCACCATCATCAATTCCACCAACCGCATCTACCATCTCGTGAAGCTCATCTACTAGCGCGTGGTTATTCATCATCATAAAATCTATCACTTCACCGATGTTGAACTCGCCAAATGATTTCTTTCCTTGTTTTTGTGCATACATATCCTGAGTTTTACCTTGGAGTTCGTATAAGTCACCTAAAGAAGATTTTTCATCATATCCATTTTCAGTATAATAATCTCTAACTTCTAGATCTGCACACTTATTGTCTGTATTTGCCATATTGTCGTTTAGAGATTATATGAACATGAACAGATTTGTTTTCATTTTCTTCATATTTATCCACACTATTCATCAGATGCTAGTAATACTATAGTGAAATCGTGTGTAGTCGAAAACAAATGACTTATTGCTTAACCATCATTATACCAGCTACATTTAATGGATTTACAGCTGCACCTGTAGTCTGGTAAATATCACCAGTAGCTAAACCCGCAGTGCCTGCTACAGCATCATTATCGTATGCAGGGATGATGCTTGGTATGCTTGGAGTTTCCCAAGTTAGGTTTCCGTTTCCATCGGTCTCAATAATTTGACCGGCAGTTCCGTCACCATCAGGTAAAGTGTAAAAACCTAGAGCTGAACCTATTCTTATACCAGAATCAACAACTGTAATGGATCTCTCTTCTCCACCATTCTCGTCTTTAAGAAACAAACCAGCTGAAGCGTTCTCTAAAATAAGTTCTGCTTTGTAGTCAGCGTTGCCAAACTCCACACTGGACGCAAACTCATCAAGAATAATGCTTGCTGATTCGTTTTCTCTGTCTAAGTTAAAATAGATTGAATCAGTGTTTGAACCTAAGGCTGCTGTATTTCCAGTTACATCGTCTTCGGTAAGAGAAAAGAGCCCTACTCCAGCTCCTACCTCACTACCGTCTCCAACAATTAAACCTGAAAACAAATCACCCTTCAAGTAAGTAAGACCTGAACCTATAATTGGAGTTCCAATAAGGTTTTCCCAATTTCCAGCTCCAACGTCCATTTCATCGCCTGCTTTCATAACAGAAGTAACGTAGAACTTATCTTCGGCTCTATAAAAGAACTCATCAGATGCAAACTCTCCGTTATCGTTGTATTGAACTTCGTTTGTACTCCCGGCTGGGGTTCCTCCTCCACTTCCCCCGGGTGATGATATCGTAATCTGTCTACCAGATGGTGTATCTATGCCTGTGATGAAAATGTTTGATCCAGCTATAAGTGCTGGATTATAAGCAGAGTCTATAAGGTTAGTCATAGAGTCCTGACTTATAAGATCGCCAGTTTGAAAAAGATCTTTAAGTTGATATTTAGGTGTGATTGCCACTTATGATTGTTTATTTCCTAGAGTAAAACTTTCATATGTTTTAACATATTTGAGTTTCTTCTTTTTCTTCTTCTTTTTGCTAAGTGCAAAAGGAATATCCCCGCTTCCGGGAGTTTGGTCGCCAAATGAATTAATTGAACTAGGATCTCCTGGGAAAGAAACATCCCCCATCCCTGGAACATTTATATTAGGATTTAAATGTGCTTCCATTTCTTCTACATGATCAGGAAGATCATCATGTTTAGTTTCAGCAAAATCCTTAAGATCTTCTAATGACATACCGTCAACAAGTTCTTTTACTTTATCTCTGTATGAAGAGTCAATATCACTAAATTTAGAATCGCCTTTCTTTACAGAGTAAGCCATTCCCATTAGTCTTTGTTGTGCTTTTGAAGTTGCTGGCATTTAGTCTTCATTTAAATTTCTTGTACGAGTTCTAATACGGTTCCCGTGCTTAGACAATGTAAAGTTCTTCACTCCTTCTTTGTCTTCAG